>WNGB01001788.1_pt1 | contig 35153 bp, 32 predicted proteins | sample 5400681 | NCBI WGS metagenome assembly WNGB01 (sample SAMN13153367, study PRJNA577476) | soil metagenome | isolation source: 115 cm soil or saprolite under grassland replicate 2 | place: USA:California | collected 2016-06-15 | reverse complement strand
TACGGGGCCGCCACGATCGTGATGGCGTTCGATGAGCAAGGCCAGGCGGATAGTTTCCAGCGCAAAATCGAGATTTGCGCGCGTGCTTACGATCTGTTGACCAAACAGGCGAACTTCCCGGCAAGCGATATTATCTTCGATCCAAACATTTTGACCGTCGCTACTGGCCTCGAAGAACATCGCAACTATGCGGTCGATTTCATGGAAGCTACGCGCTGGATCAAAAAGAATCTCCCGGGTGCGCGCGTCAGCGGCGGGGTAAGCAATATTTCATTTTCGTTTCGCGGAAACAACACGGTGCGCGAAGCGATGCATGCCGCCTTTCTGTTTCACGCTATCCGCGCAGGTCTCGACATGGGAATCGTCAACGCAGGGCAGCTCGCGGTTTTTGAAGAAATCGAGCCCGAACTGCGACAGCGCGTCGAAGACGTGCTGTTGAACCGGCGAGACGATGCAACCGAGCGGTTAGTCGATTTTGCGGAAAACGTAAAAGCAAAAGATAAGGCTCCAGTCGCTGATAAAGCATGGCGAAAAGAGCCTGTCGTAGAGCGTCTGAAACACGCGCTAGTCAAAGGCATCACCGATTACATCGACGTCGATACGGAGGAAGCACGTCAAGACTGCAAACGACCACTCGACGTGATCGAGGGGCCACTCATGGCCGGGATGAGCGTGGTCGGCGACTTATTCGGCTCCGGCAAGATGTTTCTACCGCAGGTCGTGAAGAGCGCGCGAGTAATGAAAAAAGCTGTCGCCTATCTGATGCCGTTCATGGAAGCGGAGAAATCTGCCGGCGCGAAACCGCAGGGGCGCATCGTCATGGCGACCGTGAAAGGCGACGTCCACGACATTGGCAAAAACATCGTCGGGGTAGTGCTGCAATGTAACAACTACGAGGTCTTGGATCTCGGTGTGATGGTGCCGGCCGCAAAAATTCTGGAAACAGCGCGAGAAAAACAAGCGGACGTGATCGGCCTGAGCGGCCTAATTACGCCATCGCTGGACGAGATGGTGCACGTAGCACAGGAGATGGAGCGTGAAGGATTTCGTTTGCCGCTGTTGATTGGCGGGGCAACCACGAGCCGAGCGCACACCGCAGTCAAGATCGCGCCGCATTACCGATCGAGCACCGTGCATGTGCTGGACGCGTCACGCGCCGTGGGTGTTGTAAATTCGCTGCTGAAGGAAGAATCGAAAGCCGAATTCGATGCGAAAACACGGGAAGACTATGCGCGATTGCGCGAGGACCATGCTGCGAAAACCCAGAAGAGAACATTACTAGCGCTGAAAGAAGCGCGAACGAACCGGACGCCGATCGATTGGAGCAGCTACATACCCCCGAAACCAGAGTTTGTGGGAGTGCGGCCTTACGCGAGCAATCTGGGGACCATTTCGCTGCGCACGCTCGCTGAGTTCATCGATTGGTCGCCATTTTTTCACGCCTGGGAATTGCGCGGGCGTTATCCCGCGATTTTTGAAGATCCAAAGTTTGGCAAACAAGCGCGCGAACTTTTCGATGATGCGCAGAACCTTCTTGATCGGATCGTCGCAGAAAATCTGCTCATCGCGCGTGGTGTTCACGCTTTTTGGCGAGCAAACTCAGTCGGCGATGATGTGGATCTTTATGCTGACGATGATCGCACGAAGAAGCTCGCCACGTTTTATTTCCTCCGCCAGCAAATGCAAAAACCGGCGGGACAATTTAACCATTGCCTGGCCGATTATGTTGCGCCAGTGAATGGCAGTCATCGACCGGCGCTACAAGATTATCTTGGTGGATTTGCGGTTTCGATTCACGGTGCAGACGAACTCGCGGAAGAATTCAAACGGCAGCATGATGATTACAACGCCATCATGACAAAAGCGCTGGCAGATCGATTAGCTGAAGCGTTTGCCGAGTATCTGCACCAACAAACGCGGATTGCATGGGGATTCGGGCGCGACGAACAGCTGTCCCATGCCGATCTAATCCGCGAAAAATATCGCGGTATCCGGCCGGCTGCTGGTTATCCCGCCTGTCCCGATCACGCAGAGAAGGGAACATTGTTCGAGTTGCTGGATGCCGAGCACAACGCTGGCATTAAGCTGACCGAATCATTTGCGATGCATCCCGGTGCCAGCGTGAGCGGGCTTTATTTTTCGCATCCTGAGGCAAAATATTTCGGGGTCGGACAAATTGGGCGCGATCAAGTCGTGGATTATGCGACCCGGCACGGCGAATCGGTGCCCGCGGTGGAGAAACTCCTGGCCCCCAATCTGGATTACAACGTTTGATGCGATCAAACGTCGGGGCGAGAGGATTTGAACCTCCGACCTCGTGGTCCCAAACCACGCGCTCTACCAAGCTAAGCTACGCCCCGTCCTTCGGCCTCGTTCTTTATCATGGATAGCGCCTTCCCGCATCTCAAAATTCGGTTACATTGCGGACGAAACTGGGAATGAAAATATACGGGGTAATCGTTTCAGCGACACTAATTGGGATGGCACTGATGCTGCGCGGGCAGGACGCCGCTCCGCCAAATGTGGATCTTTATGAGCAGCAAGACCAACTCGAACCAACGCCCTCGCCGGAGCCTCCAAATGGCCCCGAGCTGCCCGAGATATCGCAGCTTGACCAGAATTTTTCAAAGCCGAGGTCGCTCGGGCCGCAAGCGGATGAATTGCGCGTGCATAAGGAATGGCGGCAACTAAAAAATCGGACGGTAAATGACCCCGAGGTGCAGGCCGCGAAGGCGTATGCCCAGGCTGCACGGACTGATTTGGAAAAGAGAAATCGGCTCCGCAATTACTACAACGTCTACTACCAACGCATGTCGGCATTGGCTGCGACTCCTGAAATCAAGTTGGCATTGCAGGCGTTAAAAACGTCTCATCAGGGTTTGCTGGCTCAGCCACGTGTGCGCCCTACCCCAGATACCTCTACGCCATCACCAACCCCATCGGCGACAACTGCTCCTAAGAAGCCCGCTGATAAACACAAGACCAAGAAAGAGAAACGCCGCAAACGGTTTTGATTGGCTACCTTGCCAGCCCACAGTCATTGCGGTATTTCTAATCGCACCTTGTTCTTGGCGCGTTCGTCTAGTGGTTAGGACACAGCCCTCTCAAGGCTGGTACACGGGTTCGACTCCCGTACGCGCTGCCAATGGAAATCAATTTTTAAGGACATTTCGGAACAGATTTCCAACGACAATCCGAGCGAGCTGCAACCTTAAGGCCGACCTAGGCTCGCTTCCTAACCGGGCGGGGCTTGGCGCGGCGAATTCACTTTCGATCGCGCTGACAAATTGGCCGAATGCAAAGACCAGCCTTTTCAAATAAACGTCCGGGAGTTTATCGCGCTAATTAGACAGAATATATTCTCTGCTTGGTAAGGATTCCTGTAGGGCCAGCGCGCGTGGATAAGTGTCGGCATTTCTTACAAATGTCTGCTATTCCTTACACTTTGGTGTCTGTAATTCCTTACAACTCCCTATTCTTCAGGTAGATGTAGAATCTTAGAAAGTGGCATGCTTAGTGCTTTCTTATAGCGCATGAAATCCTCCTTTAAGCTAACACTCTTATTGGCCGCGACTGCGGCGTTTTGTCTTGTCCAACCTGTTGAAGCAAAGCAAGTCCTCCTGGGCGGACCTACTGTACAGACTGTTCCGGATGGCGGCTCGACAATTTCTCTGCTCGGTTTCGCTTTGCTCGGCGTTGCTGCCTTGCGGCGCAAATTGAGTCGTTGAGCTAGGTTTCGTAAAGAAGCTGAAGTTCAACGTTGACCCGCGCGAAAATTCACCGATTGACGTACCGCGGTGCGGCGGGGTTGGGCGTAGCCGCGGTGTCCCGCGCGGAACACTAACTCCCAAAGAGAAGAGGCAGATCATTTTTCGCGCGCGGCAATCAAAAACAATTCTAGCGCGATTCTGTAAAGCGGGCCGCGTATGTCTCAAAAGGTTAGTACACGCGTTGGACTCTCGTATGCGCTGCCAACGCTTTATCACCTATGAAAATAGTATTCCACAGGCGCGAATTCTAGAGAGGCGTGAGCAAATTTGCCGAATCGGCATTTTTTTTGCCGAAATTGCGAGTCACAATTTAGCCACAACTTGCCGACAACAAAAACACCTTGCGCTCATGGAATTCGGCGCAAAAGTGCCGCGGGCATGAAAAGGGCAAAGATCAAAACTGCGGTTCCACTTAGCGCCGGCGAGTGTTATGTCGAATTCACCGATTCAAGTAAACAACTCGCTCGCGCTCGAAAAGCACTCGGCCTAAAGGAAAACGAAGCGCTGCTCGTGTTCACCGACGGAGAGAGAGAATTCGCGGTGGCGACTGGCGTGCATTAAGGACTTACTTGTCGAAATCGACAGTCCATCCAGCGGTTCGAGTCCGCTGAACTCCATAGCGAAGAGTTCCTCGAATTGGAAAAGCCCAGATTGGTGAGTGGCGCGGCGCCGATGCGGCCGATTATGTCCGCCTCGAATCCGCTCTGACCGTACGCGCCGAGCAAAACACAATCGTAGGAGAGTTGTCACCAAGTAACAGTGCAGCACTGCGAGGGGAGGAGCCAGGAATTAAACGGGGACTTAACCTGGCGCGGTGTTTATGAATTAGCACGGCCTCCAATAACCGCCTCTCCGAACCTAGTGCGTGCTCGCAGCGGCCGCTTTATTATTTCGTTTGCGACAAGGGATGCGGCCGCACGATTTGCGTCAAAAGACGATGGATGATTTCAACCGAAAAGGCGCAGCTGGGTCGCCGATCTTTGGAATGACGCGCAAGAGAGTTTCGGACGCGCGCACATTCTGTTGCGCCTGCAGGAGATGGCAAACATGGAAGCGATCTGCTCGGCGAAGATGCCTTCCCCAGTCATACGCGTATGCCATTGGGAGTTATTCAGCCTGTTTCCTCGCAAATGGCGGATGCGCCCCAGTACCTTCTCCTTGCGATCGGGAAAATGTTCCTCGAGCCAGTGTTCAAATAGTGGCGCCACCGCCCATGGCAGGCGGACAATTGTGTATGCGGCAAATTGCGCGCCCGCTTTTGCGCAGGCGTCCATGATCTTCGGAACTTCATGATCGGTGAGGCCGGGAATGATTGGTGCAACCATCACGCCCGTCGGGATTCCTGCGCTGCGAAGTTGTCGGACCGCATCGAGGCGGGCTTGAGGTGACGACGTTCGCGGCTCAAGCATTCTCTGCAAATTCGAGTCCAGCGAAGTTACTGAAATATTTACAGCCACTGCATGGTGCGCGGCGAGGTCGCGCAAAAGATCGACGTCGCGTGTAATCAGGCGGTTCTTTGTGATGATTGCCACCGGGTTGCGAAATTTGGCGAGCACTTCGAGGCAGCCGCGGGTAACGCCCAGCTTTCGCTCAATCGGCTGATACGGATCGGTCACGCCGCTCATCACCAGCGTTTGCGGTTGCCAACGCGGCGATTCCAGTTCAGCGCGCAACAACTCCGGCGCGTTTGTTTTCACCATGATCTTGCTTTCGAAGTCGAGTCCGGCGGAAAAGCCGAGATATTCATGTGTTGGTCGCGCGTAACAATAGATGCAGCCGTGCTCGCAGCCTCGGTACGGATTCAGGCTCGTCTCAAAGCCGACATCTGGACTGTTGTTACGAGTGATGACCGATTTGGTTCCATCGCGAAAGTATTGGGTTCGGCGTTGCGGCCGTTCTTCCGTTCCAACATCAACATCGACAACGTCGAGATCATTCAGATCAACATGCAGTTTCTCGAAGCGATTTGCGGGGCTCCAGGACGCGCCACGTCCGCGAATGGCTGTGCGGCTTTGGGCGGTTTCTTCGACCACGGGTCGAAACTTTTTAGCCATGTATTAGGTTCACATGAACATATCGACATGTCCAACAAATCCTGAACACTTCAATACTCCGTTTCTCCAATGCGCGACCGCGTGATTTCACTTGGAGTAATGGAGTAATGGGGTAATGAATTTCCGGCCGCAAATGTGCGACTCCCGGAGGGGTGGCAGAGCGGTTGATCGCGCCGGTCTTGAAAACCGGAAGGCCGAAAGGTCTCGTGAGTTCGAATCTCACCCCCTCCGCGCCGTAAAGTCCTATTATTATTCTTGCTCGTACTCTTCGATTTTTAACGAGCGTGGCCCTGTTCTGGTCTGTGAACAGCGATCACTGATCGGTTGTTGCTGGGTTCGCGCGCAAAAAATCGCCAAACGAGGGCGGCGCATGAAATCCCCAGCACTGCCGCGCACACAACATCAGATAAGTAATGCGCACCGAGGTACATTCGGGAGAACCCGATTAGAATTGGAATCGGCAAACAGGCGAGTCCTACACGGCGGCGCGTGAAAATCAAAACACCGAAAAACGCGGTTGACGCTAGAACGTGACCGGAGGGAAACGCGTGATGTTTCGTGCTGAAACGCGGACCACCCCAGCGCAGCTCCGATTTCACAGACGGGCGGGCCCTTGGAACCGTGCGTTTGATGACGGTGCCAGCAATCCCCGCGATCGCCATTGCCAGCAACATTGACAAAAAAATGCGCATCCATTTTTTGCTGTGGCGTCGCCAGGCGATTCCTAAAAGGAGTAATCCAAGTGCAACGTGCGAAGGCCAGTCACCAAACAAGCTGACGTTGCGCATGAAGTTGCGCATCATGGGGCTTTGATGCTGCGCCATGAAATCACGCACGGCACCGTCGAAATGAAATGCAATTGCGATCGCTACCGCCGCAATGACGATTCCGATCAGCCAATAAAAAACGGCGGCGCGCTTCACAATAAAGTTCCCGTCAGTTTTAGCGGGCGCTATTTTGAGCGCGCTCTTGAAATCCGCAATACGCAATTCTGTCCTTCTCTTTTTCGGCTCGGTCCTTTTCCATCTGGCCGGCACGTGGAGCTTGCCGTTGATCGATCGCGACGAGCCGCGTTTCGCGGAGGCATCGCGAGAAATGATTCAGCGCGGGGATTACGTCGTTCCTTACTTCAACAATCAGCTACGGCTCGACAAACCACCCCTCGCCTATTGGGCACAAGTTGCAAGCTACCGAGTCTTTGGTGAAAGCGATTTCAGCGCGCGTTTTCCATCTGTGATCGCAGCTGCCCTGACGGCATTGGTGATCGTTGCCTGGGGCTACCGCATTGGTGCGGCCGCAGCTGGCTGGTGGGCGACGATCATTTTCACGCTGTCGCTACAGACTTTTATTCATGCAAAAGCCGCAGTCGCCGATATGTGGCTCGTGTTGTTTATGACGTTGGCGCATTGGGCGGGGTATGAGCTCATTTGTGGGAGGCAAACGTCCAACATCCAACGGAGATGGTGGTGGATATTCTATCTCGCCCTTGCGCTAGGTTTTCTCGCGAAAGGACCGATCGCGTGGATACCGCTGCTCACTGTCGTAACAACAATCGTTTTGGCACGAGATTGGCAGTTGGGCCGGAATTTCAAATTCCTGCGCGGAATTTTGGTGACGCTCGCGGTTGTCGCTCTCTGGGGAATCCCAGCGTTGATTCAAACTCACGGCGAATTCTTTGCGATTGGAATCGGACGGCATGTCATTAGCCGGTCGCTCGCCACGATGGAAGGACACGGAGCGAGTTCGTTTGGGATGTATCTGCTGCTTCTACCGTTCTATTTTGTAACAATCTTTGTTAGTTTCTTTCCCTGGTCGATCAAGTTGCCGTGGTTGATCCGGCAATTGTGGATACAACAGAAGGCCGGGATTAGCGATCCCGGCGATAGCGGGAACAAAATCGACAACTATCTGCTCACAGGCATCGCGATCATTTTTGTGATCTTCACACTGGTTAGCACCAAGCTGCCGCATTATACCCTGCCGGCCTTTCCTTTGCTCGCGCTCTTGCTTGCACGGCATTGGCAAGGAGCAGCCGTCTTTAGAACTCACGGCTCCTCGTTTCGAACCATCGCTACCAGTGCGGCGTGTGTCTGGATCGCGATTGCTTTGGTTGTTCCCCCACTCGTCGCGCGGTTTTTTCCCGCCTATCAGCTTTTTCGGGAATCACGCGCATATTTGCAAACGAACATGCAATTTGCCTCTGTCGAGTTCGAGGAACCAAGCGTGGTCTGGTATTTTCGCTCGCGCGTGCAAGGCTTTCTGACGCGACTCAACAAAAAGAACGCGGTCGACTTCATGTCCAAGCCAGGCCCGCGTCTCGTGATTGTGCCAACTCCGCTTGTCCAGACGCTTTTTCCAAATCGTCCCCAAACTTGGAGATCTGTTCCAACGGATGGCTTCAACATCCCTAAGGGCAAACAGGTTGATCTTACGCTCGTGCTAAAATCGGAGTGAAGCACATTGACGTTTCAACGCTTTAACGGTTTAACGATTTAACGTGATCACTTTTCTTGATGGCAAACTGGTGGGCGCTTTGCCTACGCATGCAATCATCGATGTCGGTGGCGTCGGCTACGAAGTTTTCATCCCGCTTTCAAGCTACGATCGGCTGCCGGAGCCGGGCCAGCCAATTCGCATTCTCACACATCTGGCTGTTCGCGAAGACGCGCATGTGCTTTACGGATTCATGACGGCCGCGGAGCGCGATCTCTTTCGTTTGCTCGTCAACAATGTCAGCGGCATCGGGCCGAAACTGGCGCTCGCAGTGCTCAGCCAAATGAGCGTCAATAATTTCAAGGCTGCAGCCGTGAACTCCGATGTCGCGGCAATTTCAAAAATCAGCGGGATCGGGAAAAAAACGGCGGAGCGAATTGTTTTGGAATTGAAAGACAAGCTCGGCGTGGCGGCAGCGTGGGAAGCAGCCAGTGCAGCACATGCGCCCACGCCCGAGCAGGAGCAAGCCAACGAGGCCGTGCTCGCGTTGATCGCGCTTGGCTACAAACAGATCGATGCGCACAAAGCAGTGCGCGACCTCCAGGAGAAAGGTGAAGCGAAATCAGCGGAAGAACTGGTCAAGGTCGCGCTGAAGAAGATGGCGGCCGGAAAATGATTTGTAGGGCGTTTGTGTCAAACGCCTCCTCAGGAGAGGCCGTCTCGCACAGACGCCCTACAATATTTGAGCGTTGGACGTTCGGCGTTGAGCGTTGGACGTTTGCTTCGTGGTACAAGTGGATACTCAGAACGACAGGCTAGCGGCCATTCGCGCGGCTTTCCCGAAGGAAGGTCTTTTTGCGGAAAAGGCCTGGCTTCTCTCGCCTCATGCATTTCCGATCGAGAAAAAATTCGTCGCCGAACTGGAACAACTCGGACATAGGCTCTTCGTTTTCCAGCGTGCCTGTAATCAACTCTATCAGCTGAGCATTAAAGACAAACAGCCCGCCTGGGTGGCGCGTTATCTCGATGCCGGTAAACCAAAGGAACTGATCGAGTTTTCGAGGCGGAAAGAAATTCGGGACGATTTGCCTCGGGTGATTCGTCCCGATCTCATTCTGGCCGACCACAGCTACATGATTGCCGAAATCGATTCTGTCCCCGGCGGAATCGGCCTGACCGGTTGGCTCAACCAAACCTATTCAACATTCGACAACGAGATTATCGGCGGCCTCGACGGAATGCTGGATGGATTTCGGACTGTACTTCCAAATGGCGGCGACATCGTCATCTCGCAAGAGGCCGCAACGTACCGACCAGAGATGGAATGGATCGCCGGACGATTAAATCAAAGACATGCTGTAGCCGGAGTCGCTGATTCCGGTTCTTTCCGCGATCTCAGTCCCACCGGGATCACCGATCCTAGCTACAGCTGGAGTGTTGCAGCCGCTGAGAATTATAAGCCGAGGGACGGACGCGCCGTGTACCGTTTCTTCGAATTATTTGATCTGCCAAATATTCTCGGGATCGAGAACACTCTGCGGGCGAATGCTGAAGGTCGCATCAGCATCACGCCGCCGATCAAACCGTATCTTGAAGAGAAAATGTGGTTCGCGCTTTTTTGGATGCAGCCGCTGCGCGAATTCTGGCGACGCGAATTAGGCGAGAAATATTTCGTCAAGCTACAGGAAGTGATCCCCTACTCGTGGCTGCTCGATCCGACGCCTTTGCCACAACATGCGGTCATTCCGCGCCTGGAGATACATGACTGGCGCGAAGCCGCCAAGTTCAGCCAGAAAGATCGCGATCTTCTTTTGAAAATAAGCGGCTTTTCACCGCTTGGCTGGGGCAGCCGTGGCATCGCGCTGGGTGCCGATCTGCCGCATGCAGAGTGGGAAAAGCGGATCAACCACGCTCTTGAGACATTCGAATCGTCGCCGACGATCATGCAACGCTTTCACAAGGGGCGACTAGTCGAGCATCAGTATTGGGATCCTGATTCTGGCGAGTTAAAGACAATGAAAGGCCGTGTACGCCTCTGCCCTTACTATTTCGTCGAGGGCGACCGCGTAAAATTACGGGGCGCTCTAGCCACGGTCGCGCCAGCAGATAAAAAGTTCCTGCATGGAATGAGTGACGCGATTCTTGTCCCATCGACAGTGAGCTCATTTCGCGCGGCTTGATCGAGAGTAGGTGGCGCACGGATCCGGTGTATTGGCGACGGTGTGTTGTCATCGCAGACTTTTCAGTTGCAAGATTTTGATCTCGACACGCTGCCCGCAGCTTTCTGAGACTACAGATCTATGAAAACCAAGACTCAATTATCTATCGCCACACTTGCTTTCATCTGGCTCAGTGTTTTGCCAAATGCACAAGCGCTCAATCCGCCACCGGATGGAGGTTATCCTGGAGGCAACACAGCAGAAGGGCAAAACGCCCTATCCGGCCTAACAACCGGCACATACAATACAGCCGTCGGCTTCTTTTCACTCAGCAGCAACGCCGAAGGCACCTTTAACACGGCCATCGGCGCCGGAACGCTCCTTACGAATACTGCCGACAACAATACGGCTACCGGAGCAGGGACCCTTTTTAGTAATACTACCGGTGAGAACAACACAGCCGCGGGAGTGTTCGCCCTTTTTGACAACACTACCGGCGGCTCCAATACCGCCACTGGGTTTGGCGCACTCGGTGATAACACCACAGGAAGCTCCAACACAGCCGACGGCGCTAATACGCTCCTTAACAACACCACAGGACAGAACAATACGGCCACCGGTTTTCAAGCACTCCAAAACAACACCACCGGCGCCAACAATACGGCTAGCGGCGTTAATGCGCTGATTACCAATACGACCGGTTTCGGCAATACGGCCATGGGTTTTCAGGCAAGCCAAAGCACAACCACCGGCGGCGGCAACACAGCTATTGGCACTAACGCACTCCAGAGCGACACTATTGGCGGCGGCAACACAGCCATCGGTAGTGGTGCGCTCTTGTTCAACATCACTGGTGACTCTAACACGGCACTGGGCGTTTCAGCCGGCAACGCTGTTACTACAGGCACTAACGTCATTTGTATCGGAGCAGGGATGGCCGGTGCCAACGTGAACAACAGACTGCTTTATCGGCAACATTCATGGGGCGACAACCCAAATTGGCGACGCCATACCAGTGTTGATTGACTCTGCAGGCCAACTGGGGACGATGAATTCTTCGCGCCGGTTCAAGAAGGAGATTAAACCAATGAACAACGCCAGCGAATCGATCCTAGGGCTTCAGCCAATGACCTTCCACTATAAAAGCGACAAGACAAATACACCGCAGTTCGGTTTAATTGCCGAGGAAGTAGCGAAGGTGAATCCCGATCTCGTCGTGCGTGACGAGGACGGAGAAATTTACACCGTGCGCTACGATGCCGTGAACGCAATGCTGCTCAATGAATTTCTCAAGGAGCACCAAAAAGTAGAGAAATTGGAAGCGATGGTTGCGAGTCTCGCGGCAATAATGAAAGAGCAAGGAGCGCAACTTCAGCATGTGAGCGCCGAGGTTAGACTTAACAAGCCGGCTGCGAAAATCGTAAGCGGGAATCCGTAAATAATGTACAGCGACCAATTTTAAGCGTGCAAAAGCCTACGCCTTGCTTCAGAAAGGAGCGATGAACATCACCAAAAACCTCGGAATGCTCCTGCTCGCGATCTATCTCATTCTTGTCGGAATCATGACACTTTTTCACTTTGCCCTCCCGGGCATCGTGATGGCGCTCTTAGCGCTGGCGGCCGGCATTTTGATTCTCATTGGCAAATAGCAACGATAAGCACACCTTGATTTCCGTTTTCGGGGACACACTTGCTAACCACAGATAATTCAACTGCGCTCCCCGCTATTGGATCTTATTGCGAAACGGGAAACCGCTTGCGCTGTTGAAACAAAGCCAGGTGCTCGCGAAAAACCTTGGCGTCTTGGGTTGAGATTCCTTTCGCAGCCAAAGCTTGTGCTGTATACCGCACGGCGGTATCAAAGTCCCCAGTCTCGGCGTAAGCTGCGGCAAGTGTATCGACCATGTTCTCGTCTTTCCACGTCATGATGCTACATGCCGCCTTAGCGTCTTTGACTGCTTGGTGACCATTGCGAAACGATGCATTTGGGCAAGTCGCCTGAAACCAAGCGCGGTCGCTCAACACCCTGGCAAGGGTAACACTGCGAGGGTGAATCGAGACGAGATAATTGAACTCCTTTAACGCTTCCGCGTATTTTCCAAGGCGCACGTTGATGCTGGCACGCAACAGAGCGGCCTCGACAAATCCTGGATACAGCCGGAGCGCTTCATTGCAGTCCTGAATGGCAAGTTCGTACTTGCCCTGCCTTGCAAATAGCTGCGCACGGACATAGAGCGCCGGCCAAAATGTGGGATCAGTGTGGAGGGCCGCGTCCAAATTGCGCTTTGCACCCGCAATATCGCCATTTTTCAGGCGATCTTCTGCATCCGTGCATAAATTCATGACCGCCCGTCGCCCTTTGCCGTAACCGACTACAATCGGTACGCTTGCGTCAATTGCCGTCGCCCAGGTAATAATTGCGATGAGGAGTAAGATTGCTCTTGTAGCTATCATTTGGTGTGCTTTTGGGGCCGCTGTGTAATCGAAACCCAATCGTATGGCAAGCAAAGATTGGCTTCTATCATTGCAAAGCTGCCTGCTTGTAAGTCATCTCCTAAATGAATTTGACCTCCCTGTTTACGGGCCGAGGGTGGCCCGGCTTTTTGCGCATGTACCCACGATCCACGTTGGAGGCGGCGTGCCTCAAGCTGTTCCTGCGATTTATGAGATGACATCCAATCTGTTTTGAGGCATGAAAACCCCTAATAACAGCCCCAGCTCGACCTTGTCAGCAACGGCTCACGCAAATGAGTTGTCGGCAGTCACGCTGCGCAAAATCACCTGGCGTCTGATCCCATTTCTCTTTGTGCTTTACGTTATCGCCTGGCTGGACCGGGTGAACGTCGGTTTCGCAGCGTTGGAGATGAACGCCGATCTTGGGTTTAGCTCGACAGTGTTCGGTTTTGGCTCGGGTATTTTCTTTCTTGGTTATTGTCTCTTTGAGATTCCAAGCAATATCATCCTGGAACGAGTTGGAGCCCGGCTTTGGATCTCGCGAATCATGGTAACGTGGGGCCTGATCTCAGTCAGCCTGATGTTTGTGCGGACTCCCGCGGCCTTCTACCTGCTACGATTCCTTCTTGGCGTAGCTGAAGCCGGATTTTTTCCCGGAGTAATTTACTATTTGAGCCTGTGGTATCCTGCAGGACATCGTGCACGAGCGATCGCGGCTTTCATGACTGCGATCCCCGTGACCGGGTTAATAGGAGGTCCGTTGTCGGGAGCCTTGCTGAAATTAGATGGTCTTCATGGGTTGACGGGCTGGCAATGGTTGTTCCTGCTTGAAGGATTACCGGCGGTGATCCTGGGCACGAGCGTCCTTTTCTATCTGAAGGATCGTCCCGAAACGACGCATTGGCTGACTCCAGCAGAACGCGACTGGCTGGTAGAAACACTTGCTGCCGAGCGAAAAGCTTGCGCGCCAAAGCCGAACATTCATCTAGCACTGACTGATGTTACCGTCTGGAAGCTAGGAATCATCTTCCTCTTGGTCGCGGCTGGATTCTATGGTTATTCCTTTTGGGCCCCGCTCATTATCAAATCGCTTACCGGACTTAGTAACTTCAAGGTAGGGTTAGTTCTGAGTGCGATTAGCGCGGTAACAATCCTGAGTATGCTCTTAAACAGCTACCATTCCGATCGCACGGGCGAGCGAGCCATACATATAGCTGTCCCGCTGTTCGTGATGGGTGCAGGCCTTATAGGATGCGCCCTGCTGCACCAGCCTGTCTTAGCCATTATCGCCCTCGCGCTTGTTCCACTGGGGCATTGCGCGAGTTACGGCCCGTTTTGGTCGATGCCGACTCAGTTCTTTACGGGATCAGCGGCGGCCGCCGGGATAGCCCTCGTGACGATGATTGCAAACGTCGGCAGCTTCGCGGGGCCAACGCTTATCGGCGTCCTGAAGGCGGGAACTGGCACCCACACTATTGCATTCGCCCTGCTCGGCGGACTTGCGGTTATCGCAGCGCTTCTAGCACTGAAAATAGGCCCTGCCCAATCACGGAGCAGCGAGCGACCCGCCTAAGGCCGGCGGCGGCGGTCGACACGCTCGAGCCGCCAGTCTGTGTTTAGCGCCAAAGCCGCGGTAACTCATCAGCCAGCCTGGGCAACGCCCCGGGCAATAAGACACAAAAAGTGCAGCGCTGAGAGCGCGATGCACCCCAGGAACATCAATATATTTTCGCTATGCTGCATTGAGGTCGCGCTTTCAGCGCTCGTTTACACATTTGATTGGATCCCTGGAGCGATGTCCCAGGCTAGCATGAGGAGCGCCTTTGGCGATAAACACAAACAGGCGCAAGCAGCTCTGCACATTCAGTCATCGGGTTCCCAGCAGAGCTAACTGCCGGTGCCGTCACTCTCCGGTTCAGCGTGGATGCCGGGGGCCTTGGGACCGCGCTCGTGTTCCTTACCCTGCGCGGTTGACGAGGATTTTAGTTTTCGCCGGTGTTGAACCTCTTCGTCCGGAGGCTCGTCTACGCTGCGCTGTCGCGGAAGACTTTCCGGATAATTGCGACAAAGAAATTCAATGAGCCCTTCGCGCACCTCGCAACGAAGGTCGAAAACTTTACCAGGATCGGTGCTACTGACGAGCGCGCGCACTTCGATTGTGCTTTGCTTCGTATCGGTCACCTGCAATCCGCACACCTTTCTGTCCCACTTTGGATTATTCTCAACAAGGCGCTTCAATTCCTTGCGCAATTCGCCAATGGGCGCCTGGTAATCAAGGTAAAGAACAATCGTCCCGAGCAGGTCCGTAGAAACGCGGCTCCAGTTCTGAAACGGTTTTTCGACAAAGTAGGTGATCGGCAAAATCATCCGGCGCAGGTCCCACGTTCTTACCGTTACGTACGTGAGCGTGATTTCCTCGATCTGGCCGAACTCACCCTCGACGACCACGATATCATCGATGAGTAGCGGCTGTGTTAGCGCAATCTGGATGCCAGCGAGCACGTTGCCGAGAGTGCGTTGCGCGGCGAACCCAATCACGATGCCTGCAATTCCAGCCGAAGCCAGAATGCTCGTGCCGAACTGCCTCACCGGATCGAAAAGCATCAGCACGGAGCCGGTCGCGATGATTACGACGGCAGTGATGATAATTTTGCGAATCACCGATACCTGAGTGTAGATCCGGCGCGCTGAAAGATTATCCGGCAGGTCCAATCGCTGCCTACTCACCAGCGCAGCCTGCATCGCGTTGATGCCGTGAACGATCAGAAATGAAAGCGTAACGATGAACAGAATACCGACACCTTTCTGTGTCACCCATGTCCAGTTTTCGGGAAGCTTAAGCAGCGGTAACAATAGAATGATGCCGAGCAGCGGTACCGAAAGCCGCAATGTGTGTCCAACGATTGGAACAACGATTTTCCCTGGTAAGCTGCGCGTTCGCTCCGCCCACAAACGCATCCGTTTTTCGACGGCGCGAATGGCGCGAAAGACCAGCCACAACAGCGCGATAATCCATCCGGCGTAGAGAATCGCTGTGAGCGCGCGCCCCCAAAAGATGCGCGTGGGCCGGGAATCGATGCCCGCAACTATCGGCAGCAGCGCGAATGCGCCACCGCACATCCAGAGGAAAAGCGCGACGGGTTTGCGAATCGCGGCTGCGCTCAATGCCAACCAGGACTGATATCGCGTTGATTCAATCTCGCCGGCGCGCCGCCTCACGATCCAAACAAACCAACCGGAAAGCAGTGACAACAGCGCGAGTGCGACGGCACAACTGAGCAAACGCATCCAGGTAACTCGATCGAAAATGCCTCGTTGAAGAAAAGCGTTACCGGAATCTTTTGCGATTTCGTCAAGCCAGCGACCGTAAGCCGCACCGGTCCGGTAAATCTTCGACCGCTCAGCGGCGGCTCTTTGCGCGGACAACTCAGCAACCGATTGCGTAATCGTCGCAGCAGGCGTTGCGGATGCCGTCGGCGATGGTGATGGCGAAACAACGGGTTCCGCCCCAACCACGCTGGCGCAGACAAACATCACAAATGCCCAGTAGATTCTCATTTAGGGTGATTAAAACTGATTGAGATCGCTTCTTCCAACGATCATCTCCCCGACGGTTTGATAGCTGGTCTGATTAGTTCGTCCTTGAACATCTGAATGGCTCCCGGGCCTGTGCGGATTTCTCCTCCTCAATGAAAAGGCAGACAACGATTTAGCCTTCTACCGCACTAAACACGCGCCTGCCGGCTGTCCTTAATTGACCAGCCTATCCGTAATCCAAAACGCAAGCGCGTAGCAAACAAAGATCGAAAATCCGCCGCCGATTCCAGCAACGACAGCTTGGCACCACGAGCCGCGCGGCACGGTTCGCGCAAGCAACGCGAACGCGAACGCAATCCCGAACTCGCCGAGAATGATGTACCAAGGCGTAAACGAAATCATGCGGCAATCTTTGTATTGCCACCAATGAATTCTCCGCGCCATCTCCTCGTAGAACGGAATATTGATCGCGCCAAGCAGTCCGATCATAAGCAAGCCGACTTTGCCGAACCGTTCCCACAGTCGCAGTCCGATATATCCGAATTGCACTGCCAGAACTTCCCAGGCCAGCGGCATCCAGAGCGGTGATCGCCAGATCATTGGGCCGCCGCCAATCGCGTAGTCTAGCGTGCGCGAGTAATCAACCAGCCACGCATCAGCCGAAAGCTCCGTGAAGCCGACCACGAGTCCGAAAAGGAGAAACCGGCCGAGCAATGCGTCCTGCCTAACGAGTGCAAAGCCGATCAGAAGACAATTATCGACAATGTTGAGCGCTGCGCCCGTGCGCCAATCCGACCACGGCGCGAACGTCAGTAGCGAAACTGCAGCAATGTTGATGACTATTCGTTGCGATAACGACACACAAACGATCGCGTTCAAGTTCGGAATCGGTGAACACGATGTCGATTTAGCCAGCCGTGTTACGCCAGTCAGTTGCGCAGCGCTTTCAATTTGTAGGGCGTCTGTGTCAGGCGCCGGACCAAATCAGCGCTGCCTTGACCGATCTACGCTCACCCTGTTAAGCCGATGCAGTGAAACGCCTCCTTTGGATTGATATCTCAAAGGGCCTGGCAATTTTGTTCGTCGCTTACTTTCATTTTTTCACGACTTATTTCCAGCACGGCGTTCTTCCACCAGCCGACTTGAGTAATTTCTCAGCAGGCGCGCTGACGATTCTGAGATTGGCTTGGTTCAAAGTTTCAGGACTCGGGTTCCACGCTGTCGGTGTTTTCATTATCCTGAGCGGATGGACGCTGATGCAATCCACCATGCGTCGTGCCGAGTCCGGTCCCACGGCCGAGGGATGGAGCACGTGGTATCGGGCGCGGTTCTTGCGGCTTTATCCGATGTACTGGGTTGCGCATTTGGTTTATCTCCTCTCGCCATTCGTCGCGCGACTGGAACCAGTAGACGATCGCATCATCCTGAGTCTGCTCGGTCTGCGCTTCATCGATATTCAGATGAATTTCATGTACCTCAACGCGGCATGGTGGTACTTCTCAATGCTGATCCAGTTTTATTTGATTTTCCCCCTGCTCTTTCTGGCGGCGCGGCGCCTGGGACCATGCTGGTTTTTGCTTATTGCGTGTGCCGCCGGATTTTTCGCGCGCTACATGCTGCTTGTGGTCTGGCAGCAAAATGGCTTGTGGGTGTTAGGTGGTTTCGCGATTTGTCGCTTGCCCGAGTTCGCGCTGGGAATGTCGCTCGCGATGTGGTACACGCGATCAACTGCACGCGCGGAATGGTTTTTACTTCGCGGCGGCGGACTAGTTCTTGGACTAATCCTCTATCCTGCAGCGCTGCAGCTCTACGGCGGTCTTTATGAGTACATCTTCGTCGATTTCGCTACGGGCACATGTTGCATGCTCGAAATCGTGGGCGTTGCTGGAATCATTTTGTTATTCAAAGGCCCAGCTAACCTTTTCGGACTCGTGGGACTCTATTCATACGGCTTGTATCTTATCCACCAACCCTACGTCATCTGGCTTGGGCTTCGCATCCGCGAGTTGCCAATCTGGATGTTCCTATTGATTTGCATTCCAACGTTGGCAGTTCTTAGCGCATGGGGAATGCTTTTAGAAAGATCAACCAACGCACTGGTAAACAAACTCACCTCGTTAAGAAAACCGGCGCATGCCTAGACCGGTTAGCCGTCATCGGAACTTCGGACGTCAAGACCGAACACACTCCGCGGAACGAAACAGATTTAGTTATGGCTAGAGTTTCAGGATTAGAAAAGAAAAACGCACCGTGGCACCTGCGGTGGTTCTATGGGGTCATGCGGAAGATGTTCGGGAAAGATCTTACGCCAGCAAAGGTGCAGATGCGTTTGCCGGGTCTCGTGTGGGGCGGCATCGCGATGGAAGCCGGTCTTGGCCGGAAACGGCTGGTCTCGTTGCGCTACATGCAGTTGGGAAAAATCCGCGCTGCGGCGCGCATCGGCTGTCCATTCTGAGTAGACATCAATTCTGCCGTGGGCAGAAAAGCAGGTCTGAGTGATGAGAAACTGCGCGCCGTTCCGGGCGATGATATAACGCCTCTTAATGACACGGAACGACTAGTCATTGAACTGGCTGACGCGCTTACGGACACGCCATCAAACGTCTCCGATGAGTTGTACGTGCGCTTGCGCAACCAATTTTCCGAGGAACAACTAATGCAGTTGGGAGGACAGATCGCGTTCGAGAATTATCGGGCTCGCTGGAATCGGCTGTTTAACGTCGACAGCGACAATCTCTATCAGGGAGGACCGGCTTCCTAGGCGCGGAAAAGGTAGGGTTCGGCGCGCTGCGGAGACCGGACGCCGGAGCGCGGCGTACCTACCCTATCAGATTTACCTTCATCTTGATCTCTTCAACGAGCTCTTCCGGAGTCCGTCCCAATTCGATCGTTACTACATCCTCGTCCGATCCCGGTTCTTCCAAATCTACAAACTGACTTCGCAGTAAGTCTGGATTCATGAAATGACCATGTCTGCGGCGGAGTTGTTTTTCAACAAGCGCGAAGTCTCCGCGCAAAAACACAAACTTCACATCGTCGCTGACGCGTAATCGCTCTCGATACGCGCGTTTCAAGGCAGAGCAGGCAAGTACCGCGTTCTCTTTTGCAGCAAGAGAGCGGGTAATCTGCTCGCGCAGACGTTGCAGCCACGGCCATCGGTCATCGTCGGTTAGCGGGCGACCACTATGCATCTTCTCGATGTTGGTGCGTGGATGAAAATCATCTGCTTCGTAAAATCGCCAGCCAAGTTGTTCGGCGAGCAAACGCCCAATCGTAGTTTTCCCCGCTCCCGAAACGCCGAAAACAATCACGATCACAGTGCGCTAGTCTGCCATCGAGTCGCGATTTTCTCGATCAGGAAAGCAACAACCACAAAGAGCGTGTAGAAAATCCAAACGCCCATGACGGTTTCCTTGTCCGTAAATGGATTGCGAGGCACATAGGTGTCGCCTATTTGGATAATAGTGAGAGCGACCCCGAAAGCGATCACGGCTCCTCTACGCACTTTCGGCATTATGTTTCGCGCCAAGTAAAGGACGATCCCGATGGCAAGCAGCCCGATTTCCAATCCAAACTCCGGACCCCGATAATTCCACAAGCCAAAACCCACTTTCCACGTGTTGTCGTAGATCGCGAGGTCACGCGGATGCGCGATTAGGTCGAGGATCCAGTGCGAAAACACAGCCAGTCCCACGATTAGAACCGCGGACCTTGTGCAAGGGTATCCGAGCCTACTGCATACTGCTTTGTACACGAACGCGCCCCCACAGCTCCAAACGACTGCCGCGATCAAACTGTGTGAATAAGGATGGAAGTACGAGTCGAGCATACTGCCAGCCGTGAATCCCTTGATCACGCGCAACTTCTCTATCCCGAGCAGCACCAGCGTTGCCCAGATGTAATCGAGGAATTGAACAGTGATAAACAAAACCCAGAGCGGGATTTTGTTTCTCTCACTCCTGGCTGCAAAAGCGACGCTGTAATGCCCAACAAACATTCCTGTTTATTAATCAGACGTCGCGACCATTCGCGCAATATCCCTCAGGAAATCCTAGGATGCAGGATTGGAATGCCGCAGCCAACAGCAGCGGCTACAATGGCAGCGCGAATGACACGATCTCATTCGCAGCGCGATGGTTCGACCAAAAGTTCGCGCCATCGAAAGTAAGCGAGCGGCACGCGAATGGCACGACCGCGATGTCTTTAATCTCCGGCTGTTCCTCTCGCGGATCGAGCCGTGCCATGGTCCAGCTCTCACCGTTCTGTTCGGTCCCGCGCAACACGTAGATCATTCCATCAATAAAGGCGTGGCCTGAGACCTCTGCACCGATGTCGATAGCGCGAATGATATGGCCGCTGGCGTCTAGTTTAAGGATGCGATGCTTGTACCATTGACTTAGATAGATATTCTCGCCGTCGTAGCTGAGATATGAACCCGTAAATTCCGGGCAAGCGATTTTGTCCTGCTCCGAAAAGCCAATCTCGGGAGCGAATCGGTGAATGTAGCGATCGTCATTTGTACCTTCCCCGATCGTGAAACAAAGCGTCCCATTCGTCGCGACAGCCGCCCATGGGATGCCAGGCGGTTCTTTCTCTTCGAGCACTTCCCACTCTTTAGGATCGATCGCGTAAATCCGACGCAGATCGCGCGAACCCATCCACAGTCTTTTACCGTCCCATGCGAGCGCCTGCGGCGCGGGCGCCGGTGAAGGAGACCGTCCTCGCTCTATGATTGTCGAAAGTTTCAAGTTACCCACCTCAACATCGGTTCGAGTTCAAGGTCCTGCAACAAACGCAGAATAGCGTTGCCATTAGTCGGTCACCTTGTCAGACTCGGTCCGGAGGTCCCCATGAGAACACAACACGTTTTTCCCAAAATCACCTGGCTTGCGCAATTTTGCGCTCTTGTTCTAGCCGCGCTTTCTACGGAAGCTGCCAACTCAGGTATCAGTACATTTCAAGAGGGAAGTGGCACGTCTTCGGAAAATTCGAACCGCTTGATTGGACATTGGCGAAAAACCACGATCAGCTATACCGGCCCGATAGACGAGCATCTCGTCCTTCACGTGGATGGTACTGTTGAGAACTGGACCGCCACGGCCTACGAGCGCAGGGACCCGGTGACAGGCCATTGGAACGTTGAAGGCAAAACTCTGACGTTATCGTTCGGTGGCAACGATCGATCCAGCCCGTTCACCTTTTACAAGGGCCAACTTGTTTTCCCAAACATTGAGAATCGCCGCGGGTTCTGGGAGAAGATCGAATAAGCGTTTGTTCGCCAGACATGAAGGCAGCAGCAAGAACACGAGTGCGCTGTTGCTAAATGGACTGGAAGCTGCCAGCGCCCACATTGCGCCCCCAAACGCGCGCGCTGCGTGCCGCCTGCGATAAATAAAGGAAGGAGATAATCACCATGGCCAAAGTCGTTAAAGTTATCGAACTGTTGTCACAATCGCCGAAGAGCTGGGAGGATGCCGCGCAAGGCGCGGTGGAGGAAGCCGCAAAGACACTGCGGAACGTTCGCTCGGTTTACATCAAGGAATTCACCGCAGAAGTAGACGACGGCAAAGTCACAAACTATCGGGTCAACGCAAAGGTCACTTTTGATCTCGAACGCGAATGATGCGGTGATGCACGATTCGCGATTCGAGGGATCGGTGTAACGATTCTCGATTCTCGATTCTCGATTTACGCTCGTGAATTCGTAATTTATGAATCGTGATTCGATGTAGCGCCTTAAGGGATTGCCTTCGTTACTTCTTCGGTCGCAGTAGAGGGAAAAGGATTACGTCACGAATCGACTCCGCGCCGGTGAGCAGCATGGTGAGCCGATCCATTCCGATGCCGATTCCGCCCGCAGGCGGCATGCCGTGTTCCAGTGCGAGGAGAAAATCTTCGTCGATCTTTTGTTTCTCTTCGCCCGCCTGTTCAAGCAGCCGTTGACGCTGCACGAGCGGATCGTTTAACTCGCTGTAGCCCGGTGCAATCTCGGCCCCGTTAATGATCAGTTCGAAAACATCGACAAGCGAGTTATCCGCTGTGTTTTGTTTGGCCAGCGGCACCAGCTCTTTTGGGCAATGCGTAACAAAAAGTGGGTCGATCGTCTTTTCTTCGATTAGTTTTTCAAATACATGCTGAGTCACTTCGAAATCGGCAAGTTGCGGCAGGATTTCCAACTTGAATTCATTGGTGGCCCGGTCGCGCCGTAGCGCCGGGGATAACTCAAACCAATCTTTCCCGGCAACTTTCCGCACGACATCGTGATAACGCGCGTGGCGCCAGGGCCGTTTCAAATTGATTATGCGGACAATTTTTCCATCTGCATCTTGATGCTCGATAGTCAGTGAGCCGCAGATTTTCTCGGCGAGCAAACAAATCAGTTCCTCAACCAGATTCGCCATTTTCTCCCAATCGGCATACGCCCAGTAGGCTTCGAGCATTGTGAATTCGGGATTGTGCTTTCTGGAGATGCCTTCGTTGCGGAAGTTACGGTTAATTTCGAATACCTTGTTGAGCCCGCCCACGAGCAAACGTTTGAGATAAAGCTCCAGGGCAATGCGCAGATAGAGATCGAGACTGAGCGCCTTGTGATGCGTTACGAATGGTTCGGCCGCCGCCCCCCCGGGGATTGTTTGCAAGATCGGCGTCTCGACTTCAACAAAACCGCGCTCCTCCAAGAAGCGCCTGGTTTCACGCATAATAATGACACGCTTTTCGAACACCGCGCGGGAACGCTCATTCGTGATAAGATCGAGATAACGTTGCCGGTACCTGGCTTCGATGTCCTGCAAGCCATGCCATTTCTCAGGGAGCGGCCGCAACGCTTTCGCCAGCAATTGGAACGTGCGCACCTTCAATGTCGGTTCCCCGGTTTTGGTGACAAAACAGGTTCCCTCCACGCCGATGAAATCGCCAAGATCGAGTAACCGAAAAAGTTCGGTCAGCTCCGCGCCGATTTCTTTCGCGTGAATATAGATTTGAATGCGCCCTGTCGCGTCGCGCAGATCGAGAAAATGACTTTTGCCCATGTCGCGATGCGCGGTGATGCGGCCCGCTACGCGAAGAGTCTCGCCTTCCTTGAACCTTTCGCGCGCCTCGGCAATCGATCCGGTTACCTCAAAGCCGCCGCCGAATGGCTCGACGCCTTTCGCACGAAGCGCGTCGAGCTTTTTGCGTCGCAGTGCGATTAACTCGTTTTCTTCATCCATCGAGGGCGAATCTAAAGCGTTGCGAGGTTCGGGGCTAAAGCCCGGCCTTTTTTCAAGTTGAACCCGCTTCAATCATCGTGGGATGCGTCGGCTGGTAAAGACCGATCTCGCCTCCGCTCGGCAGTCGAACGCTGGTGCTGATTCCCCACTCGGCTTCCACTGGGGTCGCGCAGTACACACTTTTGCTTTTCAGCAACTTGATCACATTGCCCAAATCATCACACATCAGATAAAGAAGGGCTCCCAGCATGGGATGTTCTGCATGCATCTGCACAAACTCGCCATCACCAGGATGAATCGCTAGCTCGGCAGGCGGCAACCCAAATATCAGCCAGCCTTCGCCGAGATCGATCGACGGGAATTCCAGCACGGTTTTAAAGAACGTACGATCGGCTTCCGGGTCTTTGCTGTAGAGAAGTAAATGCGCTCCCGCAATCATCACGGCAGTATATTGACAACGCGCAAAATGAACAGCCTCATTAAGTGTCGATGTTGGAATATATTCGTTTGCCAACGAAAGACCGAAAATGAGATAGTTTGCCTGGCGCGCCTTGGGATGTTCCAGCAGCGTGCAGCTATCGAAATGACTGCGAATTTACCGGAAACAACTTCGAAAAGGGAGGGGCCGCTGGTGAAGCAATTCTCTGTTTTTCTCCCGAACAAGGTGGGGGCAATGCTGGATGTCGTGAAACTGCTCAACACTGAAAGCACTCACGCCGTGGCGCTGAGCGTATCCGAATCGACCGATTCGGCGATTGCTCGGATCATCGCGAGTGATCCCGCGCGTGTGGAGAAATTGTTCCGGGAGAAAAACGTGCCATTCGGCGTTTGTGAAGTCGTGGTAGTGGAAATTCGAGAAGTCGCGACACAATTGGTGAAACTGCTTGCCGCATTGGTGATGGCGGAGGTCAACGTCCATTTCGCTTATCCCCTGCTAATCCGTCCGCGTGGCTTTGCCGCGATCGCCCTGCACGTGGACGATACCGAATGCGCGTCCTCGGTTCTGATGGGTGAAGGATTTAAGATGCTGAGCCAGGACGATATTTCGCGCTAACGTGCCGGTGACTCGTTAGAACGCTACACATCTCAGGCAGGTTACACCGGACGCGTTTTACTATTCACCATTTAACGTTTCAACGCTTTAACGAGTTAACTTGGCGAAGCCGAGTTGACAGCTTGGCGAGGGCGCGCTTACAGAAATGGGGTTTATTGCTGCATGCGGACTCTTCTTTCACGGGCTACGCAGGTCGATCCAAGTTTTAACGTCGGTCTCGGCTTGGTTGCAATCCTGGCGTTTGCGGAAATCTTCGCCGTCACCTCCTATTATGTAGGCCGGGTCCGGCCTGGGGGGACGTCAGCACAGGCAGTTGCGACGACCGTCGCACGGCCCGCGGCTCCTCCCGTTTCAAAACCGGCGCCGCCGTCGACGAAGACGGCTCCTTCACCCGAAGCGGTTGCTCAAACGCCTCCTCCGTCTCTTGTTGATCAGCTGTTGCGAGAAGGTGTCCAGGTGCGTGACCGAGGCGATACAACAAACGCGCTCGCCCGCTTTGAGGAGGCGTTGGAGAGTGAACCGAGTAACGTCACGGTGCTCGAGGAAATAGCCAAGACGTATGATTCCATGCAGCTTTATGACAAGTCGAACGAAGTGTGGCGTAAAGTACACGACATAGGCCCATCGGCCGGGCAGGCATACGAGTTGGCCGATCAGCGCTTGAAACTTGGAGTATCGACCCCGGCCACAACAGACACTGGCATGGCCAGCGGATCGCTCGATGCCGCATCGCACAGGGATGTCGGCGGTAATCCGGAGGGCTCTGTGATGGGCATCACGGAAGTCAAAGCTGCTGAGACACCCGATCCGGACGCCGAGACCAATCTCGCACTGCGGATCGGTATAAAAAAACAGGCTGGCGCAACGGTCGATCACACCAAAGTAAAGATCTTGGTGGAGTTTTACGACACCGTTGGCGACAAGGATGTGAAGCTCACCGACGCGGACGTGAATTACGAATGGCTGACGCCAAAGCACGATTGGGCCGAGGCGAATCCCGAGGTGCTATCGGTCAGCTATCTCCGCCCGAAAACAGGAGTCGGGTCGCCGGAGTCATCGCTTTCTGAGGCGGCGGCGACGGTCCGACCGGGGCAAAAAGGTAAAACCAAGAGTTCCACCACAGATAGCGGAAAGCGAAAATATCTCGGATACAGGATCCGAATTTATTACGATGATAAATTGCAGGCCGTTCAGGCCGAACCGTCGCGGCTTTTGCAGCTTTTCCCTGCAGCCGAGAAGAGCTCGGCACCATGAACGCCACCAGCCCGGAAGTTACAAGCCTTACCAGATTAAAAAGGTTACAGAGGATTGGCTGAAAAGAGTCGCGATGCGTAAACGTTGTAACTTTTTTGACTCTATTAACGTTTTAACCAACTGCCTCATTCGAATTTCGTCATTTAGCAATCTGATCGGGCGTATTCTGCCGATCGCATACCTTCTTCTTTTCGCTGCGAAAGCCGAAGCGCAAATTCAGGTCGACCTGAAATTCAAGCGATTGCAGTACATAGCTTACGAACCCGTCGTAGCGACACTCAGCATCACCAATTTGGCCGGCCGCGACATCGACCTTCACAATGCCGACGGGCAATCGTGGCTCGGGTTTGAGGTAACCGGAAACGAAGGTCAGCCCATCGCGCCGATCAGTGCCGAAAGCGATCAGGCGCCCTTGAAGGTCGAAGCCGGGCAGAGAGTCACGCATCAGATCAATCTGACTCCACTTTATCCTGTGCACGATTTCGGAACTTATCATGTGCGGACGAATGTTTATTTTCCCGACCTGGGAAAGTTTTTTTATTCTCCAACGCGAGTTTTTGAAGTAACCGACGCCCGGCCAGTCTGGCAGCAAACAGTCGGCATCCCTGATGGTGTTGCCGCGCCTGGCAACGCGCGCACTTACTCGCTTCTCACCAACCGCTTTCCGGACCATACTTCTTTGTACGTGCGCGTACAGGACAGGGACAGTGGAATTGTGTATGCGACTTATTCGTTAGGCCGCGCCATCGCGTTTGAAGAACCACAGGAGGAGATCGATAAGGCAAACCAATTGCATGTTCTGCATTGCTCCGCCCCGCGCGCCTGGGCGTATTCGCGCATCGGCTTGAATGGTGAATTGCTGGCACACTCCTCCTTTATGGAAACCAAGACACGGCCAAAGCTCGTTCGCTCCGGCAATGGCGAAGTGGCAGTGCGCGGCGGCACGATTGAATCGCCGGCCGCGCAAGGCTCCCGTGGCACAGCACCGAAGCTATCAGCTCGCCCGCCTGAGCTGCCGAAGGACGATTAGTGATGCCGACAAATCTTTACCGATTCCATCTGTTTGCCTCCAGTTTGCTGATCGCATTTCTGGCGACTCTCTCCACGGCTCACGCGAGGCGAGCTTCTAAAGACAGCGGCTCATCTACTACCATTGTGATCGATGCGGGTCATGGCGGCTATGACCGGGGCGGAATTCCAGGCCAGAGGGTCGCCGAAAAGGAGGTGACCCTTGACGTCGCGCAACGGTTGAAGAAGGCACTGGCGGCAGCCGGGTATCGCGTGGTGATGACTCGCGACAGCGACGTATTCGTTCCACTCGCAACTCGCGTTGCGATCGCCAATTCTTATTCCAACTCCATGTTCGTTTCCATCCATTTCAACTCAGCCAAACGCACCGGCGCCGGTGGAATCGAAACATATTTTTACAGCCGCGAGAGCCTCCCGCTGGCTTCGGCTATCCATTACTTTGTAGCGGGCGGGGCGCCTTCCTCGAATCGCAATGTGCGACGCCGGGGTTACTACGTACTGCGAAAAACCACGGTGCCAGCAGTGCTGGTGGAATGCGGCTTTCTAACCAACCCAACCGAAGCCGCGTATGCGCAAACGGCTTCTTATCGCCAAAAGCTCGCAGAAGAAATTGCAACTGGCGTCCGCGGCCGCGATTCTGTCACAAGTGCGTTGACGACGACGCGAGTAGCGACGGCTGAAAGCATTCCGTTGCAACCGTACATCGATCAAACCAAAGTGGCGAAATCTAAGGGCCAGCGATCCAAGCGTTCGCACAAAAAGAGCACGCGACGGAAGAAGAGCTCCTCAAAACCGGCCAAGTCCGAGGAAAAAGCGGCCTCAAAAGATAATTGAACCTTCCAATCCTGACCTCGGCGCAGATGCGAGCGGCAGAAGAAGCTGCTTTCGCGCGCGGAGTAGAAGTTGAAGCGCTGATGGACAAAGCCGGCGCCGGCGTCGCGCAAGCGGTCACCGGATTTTTCCGTAAGCCTGGCAAGTGCATTGTGTTCGCAGGGAAAGGTAACAATGCCGGTGACGCCCTGGTTGCGGCTGAATGTTTACGACGCCTCGGATGGAAAATTGAGGTGCGACTTGCTTTTCAGGAAGCCGATTGCAGCGGACTGATGCGCAAAAAACTTGAAAGTTTGCGCCGCAGGCCGCCTGAGATTTTGGGCGCGACACCCGCCCGCAGCGGCGGGACTGATCTCGGCGTCATCCTTATCGAACTTTTCGCAGAAGCCGCTGAGGAGTTGTCCGCCGCGCAGGAAGCAATAGTGGCGGAGGCGTACATCGCCACTGCGGCGCCGCTGATAATTCTCGACGGCTTGCTCGGACTAGGCGCGAAGCCGCCGCTGCGCGATCCGCTCCGCGCAGCGTGTCGCTCCATCAATCAATTGCGGGCAAGTAAGGGCGCTTACGTGTTCGCCGTCGATCTTCCGACCGGTCTCGACGGCGATTCGGGCAAAACCGATCGCGACTGTGTCATCGCGGATTTTACGGTCACGATCGGATTCGCAAAGCCAGGATTGCTCGCCGACGACGCGCTGAACTTCGTGGGCAGGCTGGAAGTGGTCCAGTTGGATGAACTGCGCTCTCCAGAAAAAAAAGCGAGAGAGGTTGTCTCTGCCTTGCCAGCTCTTCGTGACTTACTGCCTAGACGTAAATTTAGCACATACAAGAACCAATGTGGACGTATTGGTGTTGTTGCTGGCTCCAGGGGATTCATCGGCGCAGCTCTCATGACATCACAAGGCGCGTTACGTGCAGGCGCGGGGCTGGTGGAGGTTTTTGTTCCCGAAGAGATCTACGAAATTGTTGCCGGCGCCGCGCCAATGGAATCGATGGTCAAGCCACTCCACTCTTACCGCGATTTGCTCAAGCAAAAAGCCGACGTCTGGGCAGTCGGACCCGGTCTTGGAAAATCCCGCGCTGCCGAAATTCTCGAGCTGATCGAAAAAGCGAAGCAACCAATGGTGATTGACGCTGACGCCTTGAATATTTTGGCAGAAAAAACTTCGACGCTCAAACATTGCAAAGGCAAACGATTGCTTACGCCGCATCCTGGCGAGATGAAACGACTCTGGCCCGATGAAAAAGAGACGCGCGCCAAAACGGCAACGAAATTCTGCCAGCGTTTTCCGGTAACGCTCTTATTGAAAGGCAGCCGGACGATCGTGGCTGAACGGAATCGCCCCCCAAGCTATAACACGACCGGCAATCCGGGAATGGCCACAGGCGGAATGGGCGACATTCTCACCGGAGTCTGCGCAGGATTGGCAGGACAAGGTTTGTCTCTTTATGATGCGGCGCGACTCGGTGCATGGTTATGCGGCCGTGCCGCGGAAATCGCTATTTTTGGTGGGAGTCAAAGCGAACAATCGTTATTACCCCGCGACGTCCTCGATCATCTGGGCGATGCCTTTAATGAATTGTAGGGCGTCTGTGTCAGACGCCGGAAGTTGGCGTTTCACAGAAACGCCCTACAATTTCTCGGTAACACAACGGATTTGACGATTCAACGATTTAACGAATCAACGTCCGCGAAGCGATGGATCTCCAAACTGAAAAAGCCGAGGAATACAAGGCTCCGTCCGAGGAGACGGCCTGGAGCCGAGTAAAAAAAGCGCTGGGACCAATTGCAGTGGTCGGAGTCCTGATCGCGAAGTTTTTCGCGAAATTGAAGTTCGCTGTTCTTCCGCTCCTGAAATTCCTACCCATCCTGCTGAAATCGGGCGGAACCATGCTGTTGATGGTCTGGGTCTATACCCAGATATGGGGTTGGCAATTCGCGCTCGGATTTGTCCTGCTTTTGTTGGTGCACGAAACCGGCCATTTGCTTGTCGCTAAGAAGTTCGGTCTCAAGGTCGGCGCGCCTGTTTTCATTCCGTTTATGGGTGCGTTCATCGCGCTTAAGGAAGCCCCGCGCAATGCGTGGATGGAAGCATGCGTCGGGATCGGCGGTCCGATGCTGGGCAGCCTTGGCGCGTTGGTTTGCAACTTCATGGGCGAACTCTTTGCCGCGCCGCTTTTCATCGCGCTCGCCTGGTTTGGATATTTTCTCAATCTTTTTAATCTGACTCCGGTCGGAATGCTCGATGGCGGACGCATCGTGACCGCGCTCTCACGCTGGCTTTGGTTGCCGGGATTCGCATTGCTCCTTTGGTTCGGGTGGAAATATCCGAATTTTATCATTTGGTTGATTGTGCTTTTGTCGCTGCCGCGGATCTATTCGCTTTTCCGCAAACGAACCGAGGAAGAACAGCGTTATTTTGAAGTCACACCGGCACAGCGCTGGACGATGTCGATACTGTATTTCGGTCTGATTGCGATCCTGCTCTTCGGAATGCACGTGGCGCAGCAGGATTTAAACAAATACGGTGTGCGCTCTCACGGCCACGGGCGAGACGCGATCGTGCAATGATTAGGCGGCTGTAGCCGCAAAAACCTTTTCGGGTTCGAGTCCGATTCTTTGGAGGATTGATCTGAAACGTTTGTCCGAACGAAGCGGCACAAATTCGGGAGCGATGCCAACGCCGTGCAAGGATGAGGAGCGCTGCTCGCATGCGCGTTCGAGTTCGCGAATTGCGTCGTCATGCGCGCCAAGCGTTACGTGCACATGCGCAATTGCATCACCGGGTCGATAGCCCCAGGCTGCGATGGCTGCATCGAGAGTTTCCAGCGCCTCCTTGCGCTGCTTCATGCGCGCGTAAGTGATCGCCAGACCGAACCCTGGCCTCCCGGTGAATTCTCGTGCCTTTCGGTACAGTGCGATTGCATCATCGAAGCGCCCCATCTCGCGATACAGCGCTGCGAGCGCCGGCTCACCATAGTGGGCAAATGTTGGATCTAGCTGGAGTGCCCGCTCTCCGGCTGCGGTCGCTTCGTCGTAAAGACCGAAATAGCGGTAGAGTTCGCAGGCGAAGTTACTTACCCAGAGCGAGGCCGGATCGATCTTCGATGTGCGCTGCAAGTACTCCAGCGCTTTGTCGCGATTACCTCGAGCGGCGTGTAGAGCGGCGATAAAGTAGTTGGATGGTGTCGAATTCGGATCAATTTCCACTGCGCGATTGAATTCCGCCTCCGCTCCATCAAGGTCCCAATCGAGGATACGTTTGGTCTCGGCGAGATACACGTGGGCCTCGGCTTCCCCGTCATCGAGTTCCAAAGCACGCACAGCGGCATCGCGGACCTTCGGATACGCTTCAAGCGGCGGCACGTAAGAGTCTGCCAGCCATAGCCACGTCTTCGCGATCCCGGTCCACGCCCGGCTAAACTTGGGATCTATCGCAAGCGCGTTCTGAAAAAATTCAAGACTCTTACGTAACTCGTCCTCGGTGCTCTTGTCCGAATAAAAAAGGCCCTGTAAGTAAGCGTCGTAAGCTTCGGTGTTATGAGGCGCAGGGGGTGCCGAAATATCGAGATTCAGCTTTAGCGCATCGACAATGGAATGGGTAATCTCGTCTTGCAGCGCAAAAATCCCATGCATTTCGCGTTCGTAGGTCTCCGACCAAAGTGTAAAACCGTCGCTTGCATCGATCAGTTCCGCAGTCACGCGCACCCGGTTGCCATCCCGCCGAACACTGCCTTCCAGCACGTGTCCGACGTTTAACTTGGATGCGATCTCGCCGAGCTCGGCTTGCTTGTCCTTGAACCAAAATGAAGAGCGCCGCGCCGCCACCCGCAGTCCATCAACCTTGGCCAGGGCTCCCAAAAGCTCCTCCGCAATGCCGTCACTGAAGTAATCGTGATCTTTACCCGGGCTTAAGTCGTTGAAAGGCAAGACGGCGATCGATCTTTCGGTCGAACTCGGCGGCTCCGCGCCTTCTGTCCTGACCTTCGGCTCCGCATCGCTTGTTCGGACTATCCCATGCCTCGTGAAGTCGTAGATCCATGCAAGGATAAGAGCGATTGGAAATCCAAGTAGAATCGCGAGGATGGCGAGTCGCTCGCCCCAGTTGGGTATTTCAAACGGCGGAAAAACCTGAGTGACGACCTGGATGAGCAGCCAACCCACGATGGCGTAGGTAACCGCGACACTGTAAACTCTTCGTCGCTTTAGTTCGGCAAAAAACTTTTTTGGATTCATGCACGATCGGCAGGTCAAGCCTCATATTTTGTCCGCGATTAGCAATCGACAAGTTCGGAGTCCAATTGAAACGGCCGAGCCCTGGAAAGTCACTTCACTGGTTGCTCAAGCAGTTTTTGAAAACGCGGATCGCTTCGAATTGGGTCCCATTCCCAGCGATGTTTCAGGTCGTTGATGGTGATGCTGTAATCGACGCTGTCGACTGCGCCCGGCGTTTTCAGCAATCGCTGGAGCAGTGGAAACGCCAGCTCTTTTTCACCAACGCGAGCATAAATCAACGCGAGGTAGCAATTCACAATCACGCCGTCGACCGCATCCTTAGATTCAGGCTTTAGTTCGACCGCACGGCGGCCCTCCCGTATTGCGTCCTCTTTGCGTCCCATAAACGCGTAGAGCCAGCCCAGGTTGGCATGTCGAATAGCGCTCAAAGGCGCCTCTTTGACGGCGTTTTCAAAAACAGGTCGAGCATCTTCAAAATGTTTTTGCGCTCCTGAGATATCCCCCTGCGCCAGGGCGATGGAGCCTTCAAAAAAACTCCGTGGCGTTGACCCTTCGCCCGTGTATGAAAGCTCTTTGGCAGTCGAGGCATCGATTACGCGTCTGGCTGCCGCGTAATCTCGATCCAGCATTGCGACCTCCCATCGCACAGAGGTGACTCCGCCATCGGGATCGACGCCGGGAGGCACCTGATTGAGCAAGGACTTCAATAGACCCGTCTCTCCCTTCCACCAAAACTCCACGTAGCCCCTTTGAACCTTTGCAACGATCGACGCGGGCGCCATTGCGCGCAGTTGCTCTACCCACCGCGCAGCTTCCGGCCAACGACGCATCGCCGTGTTTGTAAAGATAAGTTCCCGGACTGTATTTGGATTTTGCGGATCTAGCTTCGCAACCCGCTCGTACGCTTCGAGCGCTTGTTTCCACTTACCCTGCCGGCGTTTGATTGCCGCAATCAAACGCGCAATATCTCCGTCGCTCGGCGATAAAGCGGCAGCGGTATCGAATTGTTCAAGAGCGCGTTGGTAATTCTGGTCCATCCAGTAAATGCATTGGCCAAGGGCGAGATGCGCTTCTGCCAGGTTGGGTTGGAGACGCAGAGCAATCTGCGCTTCTGTGCGAGCTTTGGTTTTCCAATCCTCAGTCGGCTCGTAATAATGGAAAATCTCGGCACAAACCGATGCAAGCCGCGCGTGGGCAAGCGCAAAGTCCGGGTCGAGCGCAATCGCCTGTATGTAAAGTTGCTCCGCGGCTTTGTAATCCTCCAGCAGTGTGTCGGGGTTTCGCGAGAGTTGATTAGCCCGTAAATAAAACACATATGCATCCGGATTCTGCGTGGGCTTGGTTGTTACTCGCGCTTGCTCATCCGTACTCAAGGTAGCGCGCAGAGCGTCCGCGATTTCACTGGCCAACTCCCCTTGTAATCCCAGCGAGTCAGCCAGGGTGCGGTCGTAACGGTTCGCCCAGATCTGCCGGGCACTCTGCGCATCGACCAATTGCACATTGACCACGACCCGGTCCCCTTCCCGCCGCACACTACCCTCGAGGACATTTGCCACGCCAAGCGCTTTGCCGATCTGGCGCAGGTTCTGCTCCGCGGCGTCGCGAAACTTCATCACAGACGAACGGCTAGTGACCCTGAGATCTTTGATCTTTGCCAGACTGGTTAGGATGTCGTCCTGAACGCCGTCTGCGAAAAATGCATTTTCTTTGTCCGGGCTGAAATTTTGGAACGGCAACACCGCAATGGTTTTCTCCGGCCCTAGCGATGTTACCGGCGCTTGTTTGAAATAGAGCCAGACCCCAAAGCTGGCGACGGCGATCAAGAGAGCAGCGGCCGCGATCAACACATATTTGCGTGGAGGGACCGATGAACCATCTGCTGCCTGCGCGGCTTGCTCCGATTGCCATTGTTTAATCTTCTCCGGCAATTGCGCGTTCCCAATTTCATCCGTGTAGAGATTCACGATAAAGATGGAAACACCATGCTTTACGGCGCACTCTCCCAGATCATGTAGATATGTGCGCCATTGCCGAGAGTGCGCCAGATCTTCGGCGACCCGCTTGGAAACGAGGATGTGACCTGCATCGCCGCAATCCATCACGCGCTGTGCAATGTTAATTCCAGCGCCTGCAACGTTCGCTCGATCATTTACATCCCGAACTTGATTGACAGGCCCGCTGTGAATCCCCATCCGAAGCTTCAACTGGGGATATTGCTTTAGCCGTTCACTGATCTCGATCGCGCATCGCACCGGCGCCTCGGGACTGCTGAAAAAAACCAGCGCCATCCCATCCCCAACAGGAAGACGAATCAGTTTATCTGCCGCCTCCGCGGCGCGAACCTGCTCGGTGTTAAGGACGATTTCAGTCAGGTGTTGCAGCTGCTCGCGCTGCTCATCTAAGAGTAGCTTTGAGTAGCCGACCACGTCCATGAACAAGACGTGGCCAATCTCCAGCCGATGGCCGGCCTCAACGCCAGTGGACATATCGTTTCAGCCTGCCAAGCAGCTTGGAAAATTCATAACCGCTACTGTCTGCCATTCTACTATGCATCACGCCGTTGCCAATGCCGACACAAATTATCATATTGGAGGGAAGCATGATAACGCGACGTCAGTCATTGAAACGCTTGGTCGGCGTTGCCGCGGCGACACTAACCGTGCCGATGATCAATCGCGGTTGGTTTCAGGTCTTTGCGGAAGGCGGAACTAAATACTCAGCGCGCGCCATCGATCTTGTCCAGCGCAGCACGGTTGTGGATATGCTTAACCCGTTCACCCTGCTTGGGGTGCTGGCTCCGTTCAAGGCCGATAAGCGCCCGACCTGGTTCACCAATCCCGAGACATTTACTTCCGCCGATTTTCAGCGCTTTAAAGATTCCAGAATCGACGTGATGCACATCGGAGTAGGAACGGCCGGACCAAACGCATACGACCGGGTGATGTGGTTTCTCGGTCTGTGGAATGGATTTATTGCGCATCATGGAGAGCACTTGATGCGCGTGGACGACGCGGCAGGCATCGACACTGCGAAAAGATCCGGCAAAATCGGTATTATCCTTGGTCTGCAGAACTCGGAGCATTTTCGGAGCCCGGACGATGTCGATCGCTTCTATCAACTCGGGCAACGTGTGTCG
>WNGB01004839.1_pt1 | contig 35189 bp, 26 predicted proteins | sample 5400681 | NCBI WGS metagenome assembly WNGB01 (sample SAMN13153367, study PRJNA577476) | soil metagenome | isolation source: 115 cm soil or saprolite under grassland replicate 2 | place: USA:California | collected 2016-06-15 | reverse complement strand
TCACTCTGGCCGATCGTAAGTGGACATGTGGCTGTGGCGCCCGACACGACCGCGATCTGAATGCCGCGCGCAACATCGACCGTGAAGGATTGCGCCTGTTTGAACCGATCGTCGCGGCAGGCTATGCCGAGACGCAAAACGTCTGTGGAGACCCGGTAAGACCAATCGAAGTGATTGGCACAGGTCGTTGAGACAGGAAGCCCAAGTCCTTTAGGCTTGGGTATATCACAATCCCTGCATTCCCCGCCATCCCGGCATATGAGGATAGCATGAGCAATACCCAGGGCAGCGCGCGCCCCTACTTTCGCACCCCAACCATCTCGCCGGATGGCGCGCAAGTCGCGTTCATCTACGCCGGCGATATCTGGCTTGTCTCGGTCGAGGGCGGCGACGCCGAGCGCCTGACCGCCAACCCAGCCGGCCACTCGTCGCCGCGCTGGTCGCCCGATGGCGCACAGATCGCGTTTAGCTCGAACCGCACCGGCCAAGGCGATATCTATGTGCTGCCACTCGCAGGCGGCGATCTGCGGCGCGTCACCTATCACGATACCGCCAGCGTGGTCGAGGATTGGTCGGCCGACGGCCAGCAGATCTTCTTCAGCTCCACCCGCGAGCAGCAAGGCAGCGCAATCTATCGCGTCGCGGCTGAGGGTGGCACGCCCATCCGGTGGATCAGCCAGCCCTACGAGACGATCAATAGCCTGGCCGTATCGCCGGATGGCCGGACATTGGCGTTTAACAATAGCCGCGACCGCTGGTGGCGGCGCGGGCCAAACCCATACGGCGGCGCCGACATTTGGACGGTCGGCAACAGCGCCGGCGCCGGCGATTTCCGCAAGATCATCGCGTATGCCGGCATGAATCGCTGGCCGCTCTGGGCGCCCGACCGCCAGGGGCTGTACTTCGTATCCGATCGTGATGGCATGGAGAATCTGTGGTTTCAGCCGCTTGAAGGCGCGCCGGCACACCAGCTGACCGACTTTGGCGAAGGTCGCCTGCTCTGGCCGGCGATCAGCCGCGATGGTCGCACGATCGTCTTCGAGCGCGATTTCGGCATCTGGCGCATGGATGTGGACAGCGGCGCGATCGCCCCGCTCGTCATCCGCGTGCGCCCCGACACCAAGTTTACGCCGGTGCGCGTGGCCACCTACAGCCGCGATCTGACAGAGCTTGAGCTATCACCCGATGGCAAGAAAGTTGTCTTTGTGGCGCGCGGCGAGGTGTTCGCCGACTTCGCCGATAAGGAGACCGACAAAGAGCAGCGCCAGGGGCCATCGTTCCGTGTCACCAACACGCCCTTCCGCGAACGTGATGTGACCTGGTCGCCCAACAGCCGCAAGCTGATCTACACATCCGATCGGCACGGCGACGAAGAGCTATTCCTGTATGATTTTACAACCCAAGTCGAGACACGCCTGACCGCCAGCGCCCAGCACGCGCGCGGGCGCACCGCCGGCCCACGCCACTCGCCCGACGGCAAGTGGATCGCCTACGCGCTTGGCGATGATCAGATTCGTCTGCTCAATGCCGAGACGCATACCGATCGCGCATTCGTGACCGCCAACTTCACCTATGGCGCATCGTTCGCCTGGTCACCCGATAGCCGCTGGATCGTCTTCATCGCACAGGATCAGCGCTTCTTCAGCAACCTGTACATCCAGCGGATCGATGAAGATCGCCCAAAGCAGATCACGTTTCTGAGCAACCTCCAGGCATACGAGCCGCTCTGGGCGCCAAACGGCCGCTTCATCATCTTCACCACAAGCCAGTACCGCGCCGAATCGCAGATCGCACGGGTCGACCTGCGGCCACAGGCGCCGCAATTCCGCGAGGCTGAGTTCGAGAAGCTGTTTGATACCAAGGGGGCAGGAGACAGGAGACAGGGGACAGGAGACAGGAGACAGGAGACGGAGAGCAAAAAAGCCGAAGAGTCAGAGCGGGAAACCGCAGGTGACAAAGAAAAGTCTGCGCCAAACCTTGGTGACCAACCTAAGCAATTGGAGTCTCAACCCCCAACCCCCAGTCCCCAACCCCCAATCCCAGCGGTCGACATCGTCTTCGAAGCGATCGAGCGCCGCCTGCGCTTCCTGACACCGACCCAGATGGACGCCGGCGCGCAGTGCATCAGCCCCGACAGCCGCGATCTGATCTTCCGCGCGATCGTGGCCGACAAGGCCAACCTGTGGGCGATGCCGCTCGATGAGCCGCGCCAGGATCAGCCGCCGCGCCAGCTCACATCCGGCCCGAGCGGCAAAGGCGCGGCCCAGTTCGCGCCCGATGGCAAGAGCTTTTACTACCTCGATGGCGGGCAGATCATGTTTCGCAAGTTCCCCAATGGCGACCAGACCCAGCTGCACGTGAGCGCCGATGTCACGATCGATTTCAACCAGGAGAAACGCCAGATCTTCGACGAATGCTGGCGCGAGCTACGCGACCGCTTCTATGATCCGACATTTCGCGGGCTGGATTGGAGCGCCGCGCGGGCACAGTTTGCACCGCTGGCCGCCGGTGCGCAGACTCCCAGCGAGCTCTACCAGATCATCAACCTCATGGTCGGCGAGCTGCGCGCCTCGCACCTGGGCGCCAGCGGCGGGTATTGGCCAGTTCAAAATGGCTACACCGGGCTGCTGTTCGACCCAATCGAGCAGGCCGCCAGCGGCCGCCTGAAGATCGCGTCGATCATCCCCGATGGCCCGGCCGCGCTCGCGAGCGACGGCGAACCAATTCGGGTCGGCGACGAGCTGCTGGCGGTGGACGGCGTGGAGCTAGACCCGGCGATCAGCCTCGACAGCCTGCTCCAGCGCACGATCGGCCGGCGCGTGCGCCTGCGAATCGCCACCAAAGCAGCCGCGCCCACAGCCACAGAGGAAACACAGGAGACAAAGATCTCCAGTGTGGACAAAGAAAGCGCAAAGGAAACTCAAAACTCAAAACTCAAAACTCAAAACTCGTACACAGTACGCGAGCTGGCGATCCGCCCGATCTCGGCCGACCAGTATGATGCGCTACGCTACCGCGACTGGGTCTACACCAACGAAGCCTATGTGCATCGTGTCAGCGGTGGCCGGCTGGGTTACGTGCATATCCGCGAGATGTCCTATCGTGCCTACCAGCAATTTTTGTCCGACCTCGACACCGAAACACATGGCAAAGAGGGCGTGGTGCTGGATGTTCGCTTCAACGGCGGCGGCCACACGGCCACGTTCATGCTCGATGTGCTGGCCCGCCAGAGCGTGCTGCTGAGCGCCTTCCGCGATCACCCATCCACCGACGCCGGGCACCTGGCCGGCAATCGCGTGTTGAACAAGCCAACCGTGCTGGTGATCAATGAGCGCTGCTTCTCCAACACCGAAATGTTTACCGAAGGCTACCGACGGCTCCGGCTCGGGAAAGTGGTTGGTCGTCCCACCGGCGGCGCCGTGATCTGGACCTTCAGCATGCGCCTGCTCGATGGCATGCAGTTGAGCGTGCCGCGCTTCAAAGTCGCTACGCCCGAAGGCGAGGATCTGGAAGGCACCGGCCGCGCGGTGGATCTGGATGTGCCGCTGCCGATCGGCGCGACCGCCCGCGGCAGCGACCCGCAGATCGACGCAGCGGTGATGGCGTTGCTGGCCCAGATCGACCAGACATGAAATCCTAATAAAAAGAGAGCACCAATGCAAGGTATTGTGACCATCTTAGGTCTTACACTGCTGCTGATAATCCTCTGGGACAGCTTCGAGACAGTCGTGCTTCCGCGACGCGTCCGCCGGCGCTTGCGGCTAACCTACCTGTTCTACGCACTCACATGGCGGTTCTGGTCGGCTACCGCGCGACGCATGCGCGTGGGCGATCGGCGCGACAGCTTCCTAAGCTACTATGGGCCGCTCTCACTGATTCTGCTGCTGGGGGTCTGGGCCAGTAGCCTGGTGCTCGGCTTCGCGATGCTGCATTGGGGTCTCAGCTCAACGCTGCTGGACTCGAGTGGGCAGGGGATCGGTTTCGGCGGCGCACTGTATATGAGCGGCAGCACGTTGTTCACACTCGGCATGGGCGATATCACACCGCACTCGACACTGGGGCGTGCCCTGACGGTAGCTGAGGCTGGCACCGGCATCGCCTTCCTGGCGCTGGTGATCAGCTACCTGCCCGTGATCTATCAGGCATTCTCGCGCCGCGAAATCAACATCTCGCTGCTGGATGCGCGCGCCGGCTCGCCGCCAAGCGCCGGCGAACTGCTGCGCCGCCACGCCGAAAGCGACACCGCTGAGGCGATAGTGGAGTTTCTGCACGACTGGGAGCGCTGGTCATCCGAGCTGCTGGAGAGCCATCTCTCATATCCGGTGCTGGCCTACTATCGCTCCCAGCACGATCGCGAGTCGTGGCTGGCGGCGCTGACCATGCTGCTGGATGTCTCGGCGCTGCTGATCGTCGGCGTGGATGGCATCCCCACAAGCCCGGCGCGGCTGGCCTTCGCGATGGCACGCCACGCCGCCGTCGATCTATCCCAGGTGTTCGACACGCCACCACACATGCCCAGCCGAAACCGCTTACCACCCCCGGATCTCTCGCGACTGCGCAAGATGTTGACCGATGCCGGCATGTCACTGCGTGAGGGTCCGGCCGCCGATCAAAAGTTGACAGATCTACGCGCCAATTATGAGCCATACGTCAACGCCCTGGCCGAGCATCTGCTCGTCGCACTGCCGCCCTGGCTGCCAGAAATCGATGCCTCGGACGACTGGCAGACCAGCGTTTGGGAACACGCCTCGACCACACCGATTCTATAGATAACCCGACTTACGCGGTAGCCCAGATGTGATCTTTCGCAGCGGTACTTCATCTTCTTTTGTGTTTCGTTTTTTGCGCTCGCAGAGCGCAAAAAACGAAACACAGATAAAATGGCAAGTACCATGAGGGATTGCATCCCAGCAAGGTTTTAGCTGTTGGGCTTCGCAACGCCGCCCGCCCGACACCCGACGCCGGCGCTGAAAGCGCACTAGGCCTTGATCCGCTCGTTCTTGGAATCCCACAGCGGCTCGGCCGCCACCGTGGCGCCCCAGAGCTCGCCGGCGATCTCGACTGCGTAGCGCGCGCCGACGATCGCGCGCTCCAGTGGCAGGTAGCCATAGACGATCACGCGGCCGATAGTATGCCCAAGATTGCCGCCAGTCACGCGGCCGATCGCCGTCTCGCCGGCCAGGATCGGCTCGCGCCCCCAGACGATCGGCGCACCGTCGTCGAGCACAAGGCAGCAGAGCTTGCGGCTCAGCCCACGCTCCTTCTGAGCCAGCAGCGCGGCGCGGCCGATGAAATCGCCCTTGCTCAGCTTGACACAGAAGCCTAGCCCAGCCTCGTAGGGCGTGTACTCGGGCGTCAGCTCGGTGCTCCAGTAGCGGTAGCCTTTCTCAAAGCGCAGCGTGTCGACGCAGTAGTAGCCGCAGGCCGCCACACCAAACGGCTGGCCGGCATCCCAGAGAGTATCCCACAGATGCAGGCCGTACTCGGTCGGCGTATGCAGCTCCCAGCCCAATTCGCCTACATAGGTCACACGCAAAGCCAGCACCGGCGCGCGGCCAACCGTGATCCAGCGGGCGCTCAGATACGGCGCGGCAGCGTTCGAGAGATCGTCGGACGTGACCGATTGAAGGATGCTGCGGGCGCGCGGGCCCCACAGCCCGATCACCGCGCGGCTGGAGGTGACATCGTCGAGATAGACCGAGCCATCGCCTTCGTCCCCGCGGTTCGTGAGCTTGTCGAACGGCAGGCCAGGGTCGGGGGCGTGGCGGCGCATGTGCGCCAGGTCGTGCGGGCCGAAGGCGGTGCCGGTGATGATGTAGAAGCGATCAGCCGCCAGGCGTGTCACGGTCAGGTCGCACTCGATCCCGCCGCGCGGATTCAGCATCTGGGTGTAGGTGATGCTGCCGACCGGCCTGTCCATTTCGTTGCAGGTAATCCGCTGAAGGAACGCCAGCGCGCCGGCGCCCTGGGCTTGGATCTTGCTGAACGACGAGAAGTCGAACAGGCCCGCGCGCTCGCGAGTAGCCTGGTGCTCGGCAGCCACGCCGGCGAAGTAGTTCGGCCGCTCCCAGCCAGCCTTTTCGCCAAAGGTCGCGCCCAGCTGCTTCAGGCGGCCATACAGCGGGCTCAGGCGCAGCTCGCGCACGGCGGCGCGCTCCTCCATCGGCAGGTGAATGTCGTAGTAGGTCGCGTAGACCTCGTGAGTCTGCGCTAGCGTGAGCTGCTTGCTACGATATTGCGGGGCGAAGCGGCGCACATCCATCTTGGCCATATCCACAAAGGGCTGGCCCTCGACGATCCACTCGGCCATGACCTTGCCGACCCCGCCGCCGCCGGCAATGCCGTGCGCACAAAAGCCGCAGGCGACCCACAGCCCACGCACCTCGGGCGTCTCACCCATGATGAACTCGCCATCGGGCGTGAAGGCCTCGAAGCCGTTGATCAGCTTGACCGGCTCGGCCTCGGCGAAGCTTGGCACGCGCTCGACCGCCGCATCGAACAGGCTCATAAAGCGATCCCAATCCGGGTCGAGCAGCTGATGGTTGAAATCGGCTGGGATATTGTCGTAATCATAATGCACCGGGTCGCGCTCATAGCCGCCCATCACGAAGCCACCCAGCTCTTCCTTGAAATAGACCAGCTTGTCGGGGTCGCGCATCGTCGGCAGGTTGCGGCCGACGCCTTTGACCGGCCGGGTGACAACATACTGATGCGCGAACGGCATCAGCGGGATGTTCACCCCAGCCAGGCGCGCCAGCAACGGCGACCAGGCGCCGCCGGCGATCACCACGCAATCGGATTGAATCGCGCCTTTGTCGGTCACCACACCACGCACGCGCCCGTTCTCGACCGTGATGCTCTGCACGCTAGTCTCGACATGCAGCTCAGCCCCGCGCGATCGCGCCCCGCGCGCCAGCGCCTGGGCTAGCCCGCTGGGATCGATATGGCCATCGGTCGGCAGCCAGACCGCGCCCTCCATGCCATCGGGCGCCATCGGCGGAAAGAGATCGCAGGCTTCTTTCGGGCCGATCAGCTCGGCCTGGAGCCCGACCGTCTTGGCGAAGGCGACCTGGCGACGCAGCTCGTCCATACGCGCTTTGCTGGAGGCCAGGCGCAGGCTGCCGACCTGATGGAAGGCCGGGTCGAGCCCGGTCTCTTCTTTCAAGCGATGATACAAATCGGCGCCATAGACCATCATGCGGGTCAGGCTGGCCGACGAGCGCAGCTGGCCGACCAATCCGGCGGCATGGAAGGTCGAGCCGCCGGTCAGCTCGCCCTTTTCGACCAGCACAATATCGCGCCAGCCCAGCAGCGTCAGGTGATAGGCGATGCTACAGCCGGCTACACCGCCGCCGATGATCACCGCCTGGGCGTGGGTCTTCATGCTCATTCCTCTTTTGAATGTGGCCCAAAAGACCAAGGATGAATGACCAAAGACCAACGTCCGCCGCAGACGCTGGTCAGCAGACTTGGTCATTCGTCATTCGTCATTCGTCTTTGATCACGTCTTCCAGCCACGTCCCAAACTCCGGCGACTCGACCTGCGACTGGGCCTTGCGCCACTTGACCAGCGTCCATTCCCAGAAATCGAAGTCGATCGCGCTGATGCTGTTCTGGATGCTGCCCCACAGCACCCAGCCGATGTTCGACATGCAGTAGTACAGCCACATGCGCGCGACCTTGCTCGCGCTGGCCTGGCCGAAGTAGGCCGCGCAGAGCTGCTCGAACTGCTCGGGCTTGAAATCGTTCTCGTTGCAGATATTACCCAGCTCGAAGCAGGGATCGTTGTTGCCGCTGTACTCATAATCGACCAGCCGCAAGATCCGGCCATCGTCGATGAAGTTTTCGGCCAGCAGGTCGTTGTTGCATGGCGCCAGCGGAAAGGGGCGGGCATTCAAGGCTGCCTCGATCCGCCGCGCGATCGGGACATACTGCATGTAGCCATCGGGGATGCGCATGCCCTGGCGCTGGACGATATCGAGGTAAAAATCCATCGTGCGGAACATATTGAACGTGTTGATGAATGATCGGCCGGCGTGTAGCATGCGCACCGAGTCGGCGATTCGCGCGATCTGCTCCGGCGCGCGCAGGCGGGCGCTGCTCATCGTCGGGCCGGGGATAAACTCCAGCACCATCACTGGGATGTCGGGAAGATAGTGTGCAATTCGGGCGCCGACCCCGGCATCGGCTGCCGCCAGGGTATTGTGATATTCGTGATGGCGATTGACCGAGAGCAGCTCGGTGCTCTGACCAGGGATGCGGATCACATATGGTGTGCCATCCACATCCACGCGGTAGTTGGTGTTGGTCAGGCCGCCGGCGAGCGGGTGGACGCGCACATCATGGCCATGCCAATCGGGAATGCGGGCGATCACATCGTCGATGGTGGTCATACTCTGCTCTCGGAGTTCTTAGCCTGCCCTTCGACGGGCTCAGGATGTTCGGCAGCAAGGTACTTTATTTCTGTTGTAGGTATTTTTCGCCCGGCGGGGCGAAAAATACCTACAAAGGGTGAGGAATCCGTGCTCGATAGTTTGAACGCAACACTCAAAACTCGACGCGCGCCACGCGTTGGCGCAGCAGATGATCGGCCAAAACCAGCGCCAGCATCGCCTCGGCGATCGGGACCAGCCGGGGCAGCACGGTTGGGTCGTGCCGGCCGTGGATCTCGATCGTGCTGGGTGTGCCATTGCGATCGACCGTCTGCTGGGGCTGAGCGATCGAGGCGGGCGGCTTGGCGGCCAGCCGCACCACGATCTCCTCGCCGGTGCTGATACCGCCGAGGATACCGCCGTGGTGGTTGCTGGCGGTGCCGATGCTGCCGTCGGCGAGTCGAATAAAGGGATCGTTATTATCCGACCCGCGCATGTGCGCCACGGCAAAGCCTTCGCCCATCTCAACGCCTTTGATCGCGGGGATGCTGAACATAGCCTTGCCGATATCGGCCTGGAGCTTATCGAAGACCGGCTCGCCCAGGCCAGGCGGCACGCCACGCGCGCGCACCTCGACCACGCCGCCGAGCGAATCGAGCGAGCGCCGCGCCTCGTCCACACGCGCGACCATCTGCTCGGCCACCGCCGCATCGGGGCAGCGCATGATGTTGCGCTCGATCTGATCTTCATCAATCACCTGCGCGACCAGATCGCCCAGCTGGGCAGTCCATGCGATGATCTTCACGCCGGCGCGGGCCAGCAGCAGCTTGGCGATCGCACCGCCTGCCACTCGCCCGATCGTCTCGCGGGCGCTGGAGCGGCCGCCGCCACGATGATCGCGGAAGCCATATTTGATATCCCAGCTATAATCGGCGTGGCCAGGCCGATACAGATCCTTGATATTGTCGTAGTGCGACGATTTGGCATCGGTATTCACTACCAGCATGCTGATCGGCGTGCCAGTGGTGCGGCCCTCAAAGATACCGGAGAGTATCTGCACCGTATCCGGCTCCTGTCGCGCCGACGAGACCTTGCTCTGGCCGACTCGCCGGCGATCCAGTTCGCGCTGGATATCTTGCTCGGCCAGCTCAAGCCCGGCCGGGCAGCCATCCACGACACAGCCGACTGCGGCGCCGTGCGACTCGCCCCAGGTGGTCAGGCGAAAGACCTGGCCGAATGTGTTGCCCGGCATAGTTACTCCCTTGGAGACAAACGACCCGAGATGTGAGAACAGAGACAGCTGATGCGGTATTGTACCACCAGTACCACGCGGCTTTGCATGATCAGCAAGACCACCAATGTGGTCGAAGAGATGATACTTGGCGCTGCATGCCGATTGCCGCCTGCCAACCATCCCAAGCGGAGGTCAGCGGGCGGCAATCTCACAAGCCGTGGAGCTGGATTGGACGAAGTGGATTAGCCCTTACGCTTCTCGACCCGATCGATCAGCGCACGGCTATCGATGATCCCGGCATCGGCCGGCGCGACCTGGCGCGCGAAATCCAGCGTGATGCGCGCGCGATCGAACTGCCCAAGCTGAACGAAGGCTAAGCCGAGCGCGTGGAGAAAGTTCGGCTCAAGCGGCGCCTGCTTGACGGCGGTAGACCATTCCTGCGCCGCCATGTACCACATGCCGCGATTCTTGTAATCCAGCCCATTGTTATAATGCTTGGTCGGGCTGACGACGCCCACGCGCAGCACCTGCCGCTGCATTGGCGCGAAAACATCGCCATAGCTAAAAAAGAGCAGCAGAAGCGATATAACTTGTGGCACAAACAGCAGCAGAAGCACCAACGTGAAGACAACCGAATTGAGCGGAGAACCCGATTGAGATGCGCCGCCCGGCCCAGCCGCGAGCAGCATACGATTCAGAACGGTGAAGGACAATGCAAGGAAAAGAATAGCGAGTAATTGCAGCGCCTGGAGTACGGCAGCGACAATCCAGGCCCAGCGCTTACGCTGCAGTAGGCCACGCGCGATCACCAGCTGAAACACCCCATAGAAAACGCCGCCGAGCAGCCGGCCATATAGGCTGGCGATGCTGACGCCGGCTCTGGTGAGATCGGCGATAGTCATTCCATAGATGCTGCTCTTACGCTGGAGCATAACCAGTACGGCAACCACTAGCGCGGCGCCCAGCAGCGAAAAGATGCCGCCGACAGACCAGAGCGTCCCCAAGGTAGTCAGCGCCTTGGAGCGTTTCTCGTTGCCCTCGGCCCGTACCATCAACTGCTTGCCGCAGCTAGGGCAGCGCCGGGCCTCCGGCTGCGCGGCTGCGCCGCAATAGGGGCAGGGGTCATCGATCGGAGCCAGATCGGCGACGGCCAGAACGTCGGCGGGATCGGGCATTTCCAGTGGCGCCGGCTCAGCCGGCAAAGCCGTGCTCCCCTTAACCTGCGCAGGTTGCTCCGACGCCGCGTCAATCGCGTCAGCATCCGCCGCCGGGCGCGCACCATGACGCTGTTCGAGCCAGGCCAAGCCTTGCTGGGCCTTGACATTATCCGGGTTGAGGTGCAGTACATTTTCGAGGCAGGTGCGAATGTCCTCGGGGACTTCGACCAGGCCAGAAAGCCAGAGCCAGGCCTGCTCGTTGCGGTCATCGGCTTCGACGACTTGCGCGAGCAGCGTGCGCGCCTCGTCGCGGCGGCCAGTCAGCGCGGCGCTGATCCCCTGTTCGAGTAGATTGTCGATCATGTTGCGTATCCTGCATTGCGTGTGTGGCGTCGTCAGCATATGACGCTCTGCATTGTACCGCAGCCGGATCGGGATAGCTACAGGCCGCTCGTAACGCTTTGTTTACTTTTTCGTTGCTATCTGATCGATAAGCGCGCGGCTTTCCTTGATCTGTGGATTGTCGGGCGCGCTTTGGATCGCCCGATCGAGGATGGCGCGGGCTTTCTCGGGCTGTTTCAGCTGGGCATATGCCAGGCCGAGCGCATGCAGGTAGTTCGGCTCATGCGGCTTTTTACTGACCGCTAGCTCCCATTCCTGGGCGGCCATGTACCACATACCGCGATTTTTGTAGACGATGCCATTGTTGTAGTGTACGAGATGATCGCCCGGCTCGATCGCCGGCTGAAAGCGAACCTTCGGCCCAAAAAAATCGCGGTAGCTCATAATCGTCAAAACGATCGGCAGCAGCACGAAGGCGATTCCCAGCACGGCCAAGACGATCAGGCTGGCTGGGCCGGCGACTGCTTCGGCGTTGCGCGCGCGGCCAAGGTTGGCTAACAGCAATCCAATCAATAGCGTGCTGGCGGCGACACTGCTCAGCGTACCGAAAAAGCTCAGCACGATCAAGACAATATTGGTGACGTAGGCCCAGAGCCGGCGGGCCAGCAGGCCGCGCGCCAGGACAATGTAGCCCAGCCCAAGCACCAGTGTGACGGCCACCGCGAGCAAGAGCGAGTCGGCCGCGCCGGTGGCGGCGCCAACTTGAGCAGATTGCCGCAGCCACAGAAATAGGAAGAACACCAGCACTGTCAACAATAGCAGCAGCACGCCCCCGGTGCCCCAGAGCAACCCGAGCATGGTCAACGCCAACGAGCGCTTGCTGGGCGGTGCCGCTCGCGCCATCAGGTCGCCGTGGCACTGCGTACATGCCTGCTGCTTGAGTACGGTTGGCATGCCGCAGTAGGGGCAGGGATGCTCAGGCGGGGCTGCAACGATCGGCGCTACCGATGGCGTTGCGATGCTGGCGGCAGTGGCCACAGTCTGGCTGGCAAGCTTGGTGGTCGGCCCAATGTAGGAACGTTGGCGCTCGGGCGCGGCGGGCGGCGGTGTGGGTGGGGGCGCCGGGATCTCGCGCTCGGGTGGCGGCAAGGGCGGAGGGGACGGCGGCTCATGTGATGCCACGGGCGGCCCATAGCGCTGTTCGACCCACGCTAGCCCTTGCTGAGCCTGCTGATTCGCAGGATTCAGATCGAGCACATTTTGCAGGCAGGTGCGTATATCCTCGGGCGTGTCGACGACGCCGGCGAGCCAGAGCCAGGCCTGCTCGTTGCGCTCATCAGCTTCGACTACCTGCATGAGCAGCGCGCGCGCCTCCGCGCGCTTCCCGGCCCGCGCGGCGAGTATTCCCTGTTGGAGCAGATCGATCACTTTTTCTCCCACACCACCTCGCCCTCAATCATGGTCAGCTCCGATTTGACCGCGTGCAGATCCGTTGGGTTGATCTTAAACGGGTCGGCTGAGAGAATGGCGAGATCGGCCAACATGCCGGGCAGCAGCGTGCCCTGCTCGTGCGCCGCGCCGGCCGCCGCTGCCGCGCCGGCGCTGAAGCCGCGCAGTGCACTGGTTATGTCGATGCGCTGTTCGGGATACCAGCCCGCGGGCGGCAGGTTGCCGGGTCGCTGGCGTGTGACGGCCGCATGCACGCTCAGCCAGGGATTGAGCGCCTCGACTGGCGCATCGGAGCCAAACGCTAGCGTCGCACCGGCATCCTGAAGCGACTTCCAGGCATAGGCGCCGGCGCAGCGATCGCCCCACAGCCGGTCGGCGGCCTCCATGTCGGCGGTGGCATGAATCGGCTGCATCGAAGCGATCACGCCAAGCTGCGCGAAGCGCGGGATATCTTGCGGATGAACGATCTGGACGTGCTCGATGCGGTTGGGGATGGGGGATGGGGGATGCGGGATGCGGGATGGGGTCGATTCGTTTCCTACTCCCTGATCGCTAATCTCCATTTGCGCTAGCTCGATCGCATCCAGCACGCGCCGGTTGGCAGCATCACCGATCGCGTGGATGGTCACGGCGATGCCGCCGACCAGCGCGCGGCGCACGGCGTCGTTCAGATCGTCGGTGCTCATTGTAGCCGTGCCAAGGTGACGGCGGCCCTCATAGTGCGAGAGCATCTCGGCCGTCTCCGAGCCGAGCGAGCCATCGGAGAACATCTTGACGCCGCCGATTCGCAGCCAGCGATCGCCCAGGCCACTGCGCATGCCCAGCCGCAGCGCGTCGTCGAGCCCATCCAGCCCAATTTGGATCAGGCAGCGTAGCTTGAGCTGGCCAAGCGCGCGTAGCATCTGGTAATCCGACAGCGTCAGCGCGCCGTCGCCAGCGCTCAAGCTAGGCATCAGGTGAATGCCGGCCATGCCGTACGAGTGCGCCTCGATCGTCGCCGCGCGGATGGCGTCGAGCCGTTCAGCTTGCTTGGCCGCCGGGATGTGCCGGCGCACCAGGTCAAGCGCGGTCTCGAACAGGATGCCCGTCGCTTGCTTCTTCTCGCGCTGGATGCTGCCGCCGGGCGGATCGGGCGTCGTGTCATCAATGCCGGCGAGCTCCAGGGCGCGGCTGTTGGCCCAGGCGGAGTGACCATCCTTGCGGGTCAGGAACACCGGCCGGTCGGGCGTGTGCGCATCGATATCGGCGGCATGCGGCCAGCGCCCACCCCAGCGCGAATGATCCCAGCCGCCGCCCAGCAGCCATGCACCCTCTGGCAGCGCCGCTGCCGCCGCAGCCGCGCGCGCCACCGCCGTGTCGAAGTCGGATACACCCTCCAGGCGTAGCTCGCGCCGGCCGATCGCGTATGCTGTGAAGTGAATATGCGCGTCGGTCAGCGCTGGGATCACCGCGCGGCCGCGCAGATTCAGCGGCTCCGCGCGCCCGCCGACCGCCGCTTGAACCTTGCCCTCACTGCCAGCGGCGATCACGCGACCATCGCGGATGCCGATCGCCTGGACACGCGGCATGGCCGGGTCGAGCGTGTAGATTGGGCCATTATAGAGGAGGATGGTTGCCATGGCTGTGTCCTATCTGCTAGTAGCGCAAAACTATGGTACGCACCGACGGCGATCTTGTCAATGCCAAGCGATCTATCTTACTATCGCCACCATTGTCTTCGACTCCACCGGCACACCATCGGGCGTGGTCACGCGCAGGCGCAGCGTGTAGTCGCCTGGCGGCAGGCCATCGGTTCGCCAGACGCCGAGGATGCCATCGGCGACCGGGCTATCGCCGCGCGCGAACTGCTGCCAGCTGCTGGGGTCGCGCCCGCCGCCCCATTCGAGCGTGTAGGCGCCGCGCGCGCTCCCACGTATCAGCACGAGGGTATCGGTGACCACGATTCCAGATGCTGGCCGGGTGATCAGCGCAATACTGGTATCGGGCTTGCCTTGTGGCGGTGGGCAGTATGCCGTAGGCGGCTGGGGGATGCCGGCGCCGGCGGCCCAATCGCGAAACGCAGCTGGGTAAACCGTAAAGGTCTTATCGAAAGCTTGCCCAGGCGGGGTGTACGATGCCGCCAGACATGTGCCGTCGCTGGCGACCTTGAGTGTCTTGCGCACAACATCGCTCGTTTTCGGCTCAGTGCCGGCGATGAAGCGCTCCTCCATCTGGTTCGGGCAGGCGTCGCCGGCCAGCGCTCCAGTGTCGGCGCAGATCGTGGCGCTGCTGATGCCGGGCGGGCGTTGGAACTGCTGGATCGGCCGGCCCTGCTGGAAACTATCCATGATCGCGCGCCAGATTGTGCCCGCGCCGTTGACACCGGCGACCTCCTGCATCGGCGTGTTGTCGCTATTGCCAACCCAGACGCCGACGGTGATATCGGGCGTGTAGCCGACCGCCCAAGAGTCGTGCCATTCATTGCTGGTGCCGGTCTTGACGGCGGCCGGCCGGCCATCCGGCAGCTCCATCACATTGCCGGGGCCGAACATATACTGGCGCGCCACATTGTCGCTCATGATATCGGTGAGCAGGTAGGCGATCTGCTGGCCGTGCTCGCCCAGCGCCGGCCGCCCCGGCGTGGGCCTGGCGCTCTCCAGCACCTCGCCGCGTGAATTTGTGACCTTGAGAATCGCTACCGGGTCGCGCTTGAGTCCACCGTTGCGAATAGTGTTATAGACATTGGTCAGATCGAGCAGGCGCACCTCGCCCGCGCCCAGCACCAGTGGCAGGCCGTAGGCAGATGTGTCATTCAGCGTGGTAATGCCCAGCGCATGTGCCTGCTCGACAAAATTTTCGACGCCGACATACTCGATCGTCTTGATTGCCGGGATGTTGAGCGAGTTCGCCAGCGCCATGCGCAGCCTCTGCGGGCCATGCCAGCTGTCGTCGTAGTTGCGCGGGGCGTAGACCGAGCCATCGGGCTGCGGAAACTCGACCGGCTGATCCCATAAGATTGTCGCCGGCGTCCAGCTGCGCCGCAGAGCCGCCGCATAGACGATCGGCTTGAGCGCGGAGCCGGGCTGGCGTGGCGCAAGTGTGACATTGACCTCGCCATCGATCGAGGTGTCCTTGTAATCCACACTCCCGATCATCGCCAGCACTTCATCTTCGGGCGAGAGCATGATAACGCCGGCGTTGCTGGCATGGCGATCGCGCAAGGGCGGGTTCCCATCCGCCCCTTCAAGGATCCGCTCGCGCACGATCCGCTGGGCCTCGGTTTGCCAGTGGAGATCCAGCGATGTCACCACCCGCAGCCCTCCGCGATAGAGCACATCCGGCCCGTAGCGCTCCTCCAACAGCTTGCGGACATAGAACACGAAGTGCGGCGCAACCAGGCTGCTGGTGGGCGGGGTGAAGTGCAGCGGCGCTTCCAGAGCGGCTTTGGCCTGCGCCGGCGTCAGAAAGCCAGATTTGGCCATCAGATCCAGCGTGACCTGCTGGCGCTGCTTAGCGCCCGCCAAATTCGTCAATGGATCCAGCCGGGTGGGCGATTGCGGGAGTCCGGCGAGCAGCGTAGCCTCGGGCACGCTCAGCTCCCCAACGTGCTTGCCAAAATAAGCCTGCGCGGCCGCCTCGACGCCATATGCCTGGCTGCCGTAGTAGACCTCGTTGAGATACAGCGCCAGGATCTGATCCTTGCTATATTCGCGCGAGACGCGGTAGGCCAGAATCGCCTCACGCAGCTTGCGATCGAACGAGATGCGCGCGCGCTCTTCGGGCGGCAGCAGCACGTTGCGCACGAGCTGTTGTGTGATCGTCGAGCCGCCGCTGACTGGGCGGCACTGATCGCCCTGGCAATCCTGCTGGTAATTCAGCGCCAGCGCGCGGATGATTCCCCGCAGATCCACGCCGGGGTTCTCATAGAAATTGGCATCCTCAACCGCCACAGTCGCGTCGCGCAGCGCCTTGGGGATGCGATTAAGATTCACAACCGTGCGGCGACCGCCCTGCGGATCGACCAGCTCGTATAGCAGAGTCTGACCATCGCGGGCGTAGATCTGAGTGGTCTCGGCCGGACGATGTGTGCCAATGCCGGCCTCGAGCCCTTCCAGATCGCGGCTGTAGTGGTAGTAGACAACCAGCACAACCAGGATAGCCAGCTCAATCGCCAGTAGCGAAAGCTTGACAAACGCCAGCAGCAGCCGCCACAGAAAGCGCAGCGGCGTCATGCGCGGTCTTGCACGGCGAGCGATAGGTTGGTAGCTGGTAGGTCGGGCCATGGCTTATAGCTATCAATGGTACTTTATCTTTATATGTCGGTTATTTTTCGCCCTGCGGGGCGAAAAATAACCGACCAACGGATGAAAATCCGTAAGAGCGTAAATCCTCCATCAGTATAGCACGGAGTTTCGACATGGCAACCGCGGCAACAAAGGCCTGGCTACTTTGTGAAAAATAGCACTTGACATCCAAATACATTGTGATATATTGAACAATATCAATAGCATAGTGGCACACACCGCGGCCATCACCCGCCGATACAACATTCAGGAGGGCAATGTGAACGCAATTCTGATCTTTTTCACCAGCATCGGCACCGCCTATCTGGTCGCCCGCCTCAGCCGGCGTGGTTCATTCGGTCTCACAGATCTCGTGATTGGAATCTTCTGTGGGTGCGCCAGCCTGAGCATGGCCCAACTCCTCAGCGTTGAGGGCGCTGGATGGGAACCGGGCCTGCCGCTGTGCGTGGCCTGCGCGCTGACTCTGGGCCTGGAGTCGCTGCCGCATCGCTCACCGCTGCGGTGAGGCGTAGCGCGATCTCCCCACGTGGTAAACGTTTATTCACTTCACGTTCAGCTCATGGGTAGCGTATCCGACAAAGTGGTGCGGGGGGCTACGGCGCCGGTGCTGCTTTATCGCCCGCGCGAATGTTCCCAGGGGTGGGGTGCGGCGGCGAAGCTGTCGCACCCCAGTGGAAGATCGCTTTCCGGTTCAGCCGAGGAAGAACTCCACTTCAGCCCTGGAGGCAATCAGCGAAGGCGGTTCTGCCCAAACGCCGGCATAGGTCGGCCCGCGCCGCGTGCGCCAGGTGGTAGTCGGCCAGCTCACCGCGCGCCAGAATGGCATCGATCAGCTCCAATCCCACCGCCGGGCCGTCGCGCATCGCCACCGCACCCGCGCGGTTCAGCTCGACCACCGGTGCTCGAACCGCCTGGTCGAGCAGGTCGTACAAGCCAACAATCTGGGCCCAGTCGGTCGCGGCGACGGTGGGCGCCTCGGCATGCACCGCCGCGATCGCCGCCTGCAGGGTGTACGGGCCGACGTGGCGCGACGACAGCGCCTGCTCCACCAGCGCCGTCCCTTCCCCGATCTGATCGCGGTTCCAGCGCGCACGATCCTGGTCTTCAAGCAGCACCAGATCGCCTTCCGGCGAGGTGCGTGCTGCACGGCGCGATTCGTGCAGCAACATCAATGCCAGCAGCCCCAGCACCTCGGGCTCCGGCAACAACGCCAGGAGCAGCCGCCCCAGTCGGATCGCCTCGCCCGAGAGATCGGGCCGCGTCAGCGCCTCACCCGCAGAGGCGGCATAGCCCTCGTTGAACACCAGGTAGATCACGTGGAGCACCGTGTCCAGCCGCTCGGGCAGCTCATCCCGCGCCGGCACCTGATAGGGAATGCGCGCGTCGCGAATCTTCGCCTTAGCGCGCACAATCCGCTGGGCCAGCGTGGGTGGGGCCGTGAGGAAGGCCCGCGCGATCTCCTTAGTGGTGAGCCCGCATACTTCCCGCAGCGTCAGCGCCATGCGGGCCTCGGGCGACAGGGCCGGATGGCAGCAAGTAAAGATCAGCCGCAGCCGGTCGTCCTCGACGCCCGCATCGTCCCAGCCGGTGGCGTCATGCGTGTCGGCGTCGATTTGCTCGGCGAGTGTCGCCGATGTGCGAATAATATCGCGAGTATACTGTGGATTCTCAGACACGTCAATGTACCGTGCTGCTCGCGCTATCGAAGGGTTGCGGCTTGACGTGCTATACATGGTGATGATCTCTATGCTCACCCAGTCCGCCAGCGCTAGCTTGACAATACCCCGGCTATAGATTACGGTTGCGACAAAGCCGATCGGTCGGTGCAGGCCGGCCGCGCCAGATCAAGGAAGATAATGAGATGACAACCGATACGTTCCTGACGCCGCAAGCCCCTGTGACGGTCCGTCGGATGGCCGAGGCCGCCAACACGTTCCTCGAGTCGCTCGGCAGCGACCAGCGTGTGCGCGCCAGCTTCCCATTCAGGGGCGATGAGCGCTACCAATGGGCGTACACGCCTGGGCCACGCAACGGCCTTCCAATGAAGGCGATGACGGCCGCGCAGCGCAATGCCGCGCTGCGATTGTTCGATGCCGGGCTCAGTGCGCGGGGCGCAGCGACCGCGCAGCAGATTATCGCGCACGAAGCGATCCTCCACGAGACTGAGCGGATTGAACAGATATTGAGCGGCGAGGATCGCGATCCCGAGCGGTACTATTTCACTGTTTTCGGCACGCCCGGCGGCGCGGCGCCGTGGGGCTGGCGCGCAAGCGGGCATCATCTCGCGCTCAACTTCGCGGTGGTCGGCGGGGCGCTGGTGGCGCCGACGCCGCTCTTTTTCGGTGCAAATCCGGCCGAGGTCCACCATGGGCCCGCGCGCGGGCTGCGGATACTGGCGGCGGAGGAGGAGCTGGCGCGCGCCCTGCTCGGCAGCTTGGAGGCCAGGCAGAAGACCCTGGCCATCGTCGATCCGGTCGCCCCGGCCGATATTCTGACCAAGAATTATCGGATGGCCGATCCCACGACCGTACCACACGGCATCGCCTATGCCACGCTGTCCGGCGAGCAGCGCGGCCATCTGGTCAACCTGATCCGCCACTATATCGAGCGAACGGCGGATGCGGTGAGCGCGCAGGCCTGGGCGCGGATCGAGCGGGCCGGCTTGGACGCGCTGACCTTTGCCTGGGCCGGCTCCGAGAAACGCGGCCAAGCGCACTACTATGCCGTCAAAGGGCCGACGTTTCTGATTGAGTATGACAACACGCAGAACCGTGCCAATCATATCCACAGTGTCTGGCGTGATTTCACCCACGACTGGGATGCGGACGTGCTGGCGGAGCATTACGCGCATGCGCATGGCACGCCAGAGAAGTAGCGTACGGTTGGTGCGCCGCTTATGCTCCTTTGCGCGCCCAGGCGACCCATTTGCCGCGCCCCCCTTCGCCAAGCTCGGGCCACAACCGCTCAAGTGTGAAGTGACGCAACAAATCGCGTACATCGGCCTCGTCGCAAAAGTGATGCGGCAAGAAGCCGTCGGCGTCTTCAGAGTCAGGGCGCTCGTCGACAAAGGTGTTTGGTTCGACTTCGAGCAGATGCCCGGCGGCCACTTCGGCGCGCAGGTACAGATAATCCGCTCTATCCGTACACGGAAAATCGACCAGAAACAGGCCGCCCGGCTTGAGCAGCCGCCACAGCTCATCGATGGCGCGCAGGATATTGGCACGCAGCCCATGGTGAATGGTCGAGATGCTCAGCGCGGCATCAAAGGTCGCATCCGGCCACGGAATCAGCGTCATGTCACACACGCGGCCATCAAAGGTGAGGCCGCGCTCGGCACAAGCGGCGCGCGCTGGACTCCTGTCGGCGAGATATCGGCGCCGGCCATGCGGAAGCCACGCCCACCCAGATAGGTCACGTGACGGCCGACACCGCAGCCGAGGTCAAATACATCCGCTCCCGCCTGCAAGCTATTCGCCCAATCGACCACGGTGTCGTTGGGCGCCGCGAAACTTGCGTAACGACCCGGAATAGTGACGCTGCTCCAGATTGGCTCCCAGCCGATACGGTTCATGTTGGTGACCTTTCTACCATCATGGGCGTGATTAGACGCACCGTCTCTCGCCGAGCACCTCGGCCGCTGGTGGCACCCGTTGGACGGCGACCCACGTCTACTCCCGTGCCCCCAGTGCCCGATCGAGATTGAACGCCGCACTGATCAGTGCCAGGTGCGTGAACGCCTGCGGGAAGTTGCCCTGCGCTTCGCCGCTGAGCCCAGTCTCCTCCGCATACAGTCCGAGGTGGTTCGCGTAGCCCAGCATGCGTTCGAACATCAGCCGGGCCTCGTCGAGCCGGGCACGATCGGCTCGGCCGGCGCGGGTCAGCGCCTCGACCAGCCAGAACGTGCAGATGTTGAATGTCCCCTCCTCCCCGCTCAGGCCATCGGCGCTCTTTGCGACATCATAGCGGTACACCAGACTGTTCGAGACCAGCCCGCCCTGCGCCGGCGAGCGGTTGATCGCGTCAAGGGTCTTGAGCATCCGTGGGTCGGTTGGCGAGAGGAAGAAGACCAGCGGCATCATCAGGTTCGCGGCGTCGAGCGCGTCGCTGCCGTAATATTGTACAAACGCCTGGCGCTCGTGGTTCCAGCCCCAGCTCATGATCTCCTCGTAGATTTGATCGCGCACCTTCAGCCAGCGATCGCGATCAGCCGGGAACGAACGCTTGTCGGCCAGCCGCAGGCCGCGGTCGAGCGCGACCCAGCACATCAGCTTCGAGTAAACGAAGTGGTGCTGCCCGCTCCGTACCTCCCACACGCCATCGTCCGGACGCACCCAGTTGTCGCAGACCCAGTTGATCAGCCGGCGCAGCTCGATCCAGAGATCATACCCGATCGGCATGCCATACTTGTTGTAGAGGTAGATCGAGTCCAGCAGCTCGCCGTAGATGTCGAGCTGGAGTTGGCCGTAGGCGCCGTTGCCGATCCGTACTGGGCGCGAGCCTTTGTAGCCCTCCAGGTGATCGAGGACCTCCTCGGTCAGGGTATGACGACCGTCGATCCCGTACATAATCTGCAAGGAGCCATCTGCGTTCAGTTCGTGGCAGCGTGCCTCGATCCAGGACATGAACTGGGCCGCTTCTTCAGTGAACCCGATCCGCAGCAGCCCGTACAACGTGAAGGCGGCGTCGCGAATCCAGGTGTAGCGGTAGTCCCAGTTGCGCTCGCCGCCGATGCCCTCGGGCAAGCTGCAGGTGGGCGCGGCGACGATCGCGCCAGTCGGCGCATACGTGAGCAGCTTGAGCACCAACGCCGAGCGATAGACCATCTCGCGCCAGCGCCCACGATAGCTGCATTTCGCCAGCCAGCGATGCCAGTACTCCACGGTGCTCCTGAACAAACCGGTGACCTCGCCATCCGACAGCGCGATTGCGACGCTGGCCCCCGGCGCGATCTCTCGCAGGGTGAAGGTCGCCGTCTCACCCTCCCGCAGCGTGAACTCGGCGCTGACCCCGTCGCCATCGCGCTGGAACGCGATCCGCGTGGCCAGGCCCAGACTCAGCCCCGGCGCGTGAAAGCAGGCGCCCTCGGAGGACAGAATCGTCTCGTGCCGGTCGCGGGCGTAGTTGAAAGCCGGCGTACATGCGACGCGAAATAGCATTGTGCCGCGGAGGGCGGTGACGCGCCGGATGAGCTGGTGGTAGCCCTGCTCGCTTGCGGATACGCCGACCGGCATATAATCCGTAATCTCACCGACGCCGTCCGGGGCGAGGAAGCGCGTCACAAGCACATTGGTGTCGGGCCAGTAGAACTGTTTCCGCGTCACCTTGCCAGCGCGGGGCGCGATCTTGAAGCGTCCGCCTTTGTTGCGATCGAGGATCGCCGCAAAGACGCTGGGCGAGTCGAAGCGCGGGAAGCAGAGCCAGTCGATCGAGCCATCCATGCCCACCAGCGCAACAGTATGCATATCGCCGATGATGCCGTAGTTTTCGATCGGTTGATACGCCATCGTTGCCTCCTCATGCTCAAAGCGATCGTTTGGCGGCAAGCGGCTTGGGCTCCCCGCGCTTGCTACCAGCGGATAATAGGGGCAGGCCGGGTACGCATGCGATGCGGCGCGACGAAAGAGAATGCGGCGGATGAGGAGCCTGGCCTTGATAGCTCTATTATACCCTGATGATCAAGAAGCATATACTGGCCGGATGCCACGAGTTGACCGACACGCGAAAAGCGTTCAAGGGAATGAATCAGCCGTATATTGTACGGGCGCGTGAGAACCCATGAGCACTGCGAGTGACGACAATCGACGCACGCGCGTCTGTGTACGACATCGCAGCGTAGGGAGATCTGGATACGGATCGGCTTCATTGACAAAGCGCGGTGTACGTAATACGATGAATATGGCTCATCGAGTGGCTTGTCAAGGAGGTATCCTCCAGGCGCATTTTCAGCACGATTTGACAGCTATGCGAGATTGGGCGCGCTCATACAGTCAGTAAGGAGATCGTGGCCATGTTCTCGTTCGAGCGCCGTGGGGAGCCGCTCCTCCCAACCCCCGCCTTTTTGCTCCGAATGGCCCGTACTGGTGTGCTTGCCAGCGTGATCATCGGCAGTGCGCTTCTGATCGGCATCTGGGGCTACCATACCTTCCAAGGCTTAGCCTGGTTGGATGCCTTCCTCAATGCCGCAATGATCCTGTCGGGAGAGGGGCCGGTCAATCCGCCCATCACCGCGGCCGGCAAAGTGTTTGCCGGCTGCTATGCGCTCTTCAGTGGCGTGGCTTTCATCACCATTGCCGGCGTGTTGGTCACCCCAGTGGCGCATCGTGTATTGCACTGGTTTCATCTCACCGCCGATAGCGCGTAGGGTGCTGAAGGGATAGCGCTCCTGGTCAGCCGCTGCTCCCAACGATGGGCCGAGGAGCGCCAAGCTGCGTCATAATGGGGAGGCCAACCTCTGGGCTACGCTCAACCTTGCCAATTGCTAGAGTGCCTCGATTGTAGCTGCCGATTGACTCGTTAGCGGCGCATCTCGACGCTGCGCATACTCAGCCGGGGTGCTGCCGACTGTGGCACGGAAGTCGTTGATGAAGTGCGCCTGGTCGAAATAGCCTAATGACTGCGCCAGACTGGGCAGGTCGACATTCGCATTCTGCACCAGCTGCTCTGCAGCCTCAAGCAGACGATAGCGTTGGATGACCCATTTCGGGCCAACCCCAACGTACTGGCCAAAGAGGCGCTGCAGCGTCCGCTGGCTGACACCGATCCGATCGGCGATCTCGGCGACGCGGGTGATCGTGCGATCAGCCGCGATCTGCTCGACCACGGTGTTGATCAGGGCGATATGTTCGTCAGGCGCAGGCAACCGCGCGCGCAAGAACTGCTCGGCGCAGTCGATCATCTCGTCCACGCGCGCGCAGGCGAGCACACGTCGCTCATAATCCGTGCCTGCGGCGCCAAAGACGGCGTCTAGGCCGATGGCCCGATCGGTGAGCGCCGCAACTGGTGCTCGGTAGAAGGGGTAGAAGGCGCCTGGCCGAAACTTAATGCCGAATACCCAGCCTTTTCCCATCAGCTGGACCTGAAAGCGTCGCGTATTGACGCCAAAGATGCCCGACCGGCCGCATTCTACAACGAGGTTGACGCACGGGTATGGCAGTGTCTCTTGCGTGTAAGGCACCTGCTCCGGTACATCCCACACGACCGTCCAGTAGCGCAGCACAAAGCAATCCAGGTCCGCCGCTGGCGCGAAGCGCTCCAGGTTGAACGTGGTGCCCAGGCCCACCGGCTTCAGGATGCCGGTTGGCACATTCTGCGCCTGCTTCATCGTTCTCTCCTTCCAGCGTCAGAAGCTACCGCTCTATAGGATAGTATAGCAGGCTGCTGTCGCATTTTTCCAATACATATAAAAACGAATGTGCTATGATCGCTGTAAGGGCATCGCGCTTGGCACCCCGGTTTCCTGAGGTGTAGGTAATACTACCACCTCCGGAGACCGTATGGACCACGCATTAGACAAGGTTTCGCTTGGCATCGATCGGCTTTACCGTTTGGGGAGGCTTGGCGGGGCCGAAGGCCCCGCCAAGCCTCCCCAATGGTGGGGGTTTGGGGGCGGCTCCGCCGCCCCCAGACCCCCACCCCGAAGTGTAAAGTTCGCAAGAACCTTGTGTTAGATTGCAATCGGGAAGTAGAAAGGGAGATCATATGAGCAGGCAAGCAACCGGTAGCTACACTGTCAAGAGCTGGGACGAGAAGACCTGGGATGGCAAGCCGTGGAATGAAGTTCCAGGATCCAAGGTGACGCACTCGATCGTGACGCAGACATTCACTGGCGGGATCGAGGGCGAGGCGAACTGTCAGCAACTGGTGGCCTATAGCGGCGACACCTATGCGAGTTTTGTCGGTCTGCACCACGTCACTGGGAGCGTGGAGGGGCGCAGCGGCAGCTTTGTGCTTCAGTCGAGCGGGACATACGCGGACAACACGGCGCGCGTAACGTGGTTTGTCGTGCCTGGTTCTGGCACCGGCGAACTAGCTGGTTTGAAAGGGCAGGGCAGCTACACGGCGGGACAGGCAGATTACCCGAACGTCCCCTACACGCTTGAATACGAGTTCGAGAAGCAGGCCAGCGTGTCGACCTGACGTGTATGGTGAGGCGGACATGTTTAGCCCTTTCTTGTGCGGCACGCCTGCGGCGGCAACTGATGCCCAACCCGCTGGACACCCCTCATGACAGGACGTACGCGGTGCCTAGATGTGGTCATTCGCAGCGGTGCTTTATCTTCTTGTTGTTGTTCGTTTTTTCGCTCTGCGAGCGAAAAAACGAACAACAGATGCAATGGGAAGTACCATTGCCAAGCTGTACTAGGGTCGTGAGCCCCTACAGCCCGAGCGCCTTGCGATTGACGACTGAGCGTGGCAGACGGTCTTGGAGCACGTCTACGACGTTCTGAGCCGTGCCGCGCCGCAGCTGGATGAGCGACTCGCGGCTCCAGCTCGACGTGTGCGGCGTGATGATCACATTGCCCAGTTGCAGCAGCGGCTCGCTCGGATCGGGCGGCTCTTGCTCCAGCACATCCAGGGCCGCGCCCGCAATGACATGATCGACCAGCGCACCGTACAGCGCCACCTGATCGACGATTGGGCCGCGGGCCATGTTGATCAAGTAGGCATCGGGCTGCATCATCGCCAATTGCGGCGCGCCAATCAGCTTACGGGTTTCTTCCACCAGCGGGCAATGGATCGATACGTAATCCGAACTGTGTAGCAGCTGCTCCAGCCCGACCAGCTCCACGCCAAGCCCAGCCAGCGATTCCGGCTTGGCATACGGATCATAGCCAAGCAGCTTGAGCCCCAGGCAGCCGGCCTTCTGCGCCACCACGCGACCGATATTACCCAGCCCGATGATGCCGAGCGTCTGGCCCTTCAGGCGGCGCGGCGCGCCATAGGGCGTGGGCGCAACTCCCCACTTGCCAGCATGCACGTGGTCGTTCATGCTCACGATGTGGCGGTTGAGATCGATGATGAAGCCGATCGTTTGCGTGCTGACCTCTTCGATGCAATAATCGTGGACATTGGCCACGATGATGCCGCGCTCGCTGGCAGCCGCCAGGTCGATCATATCCACGCCGATGCCGTAACGCGAGATCACCTTGCAGTGTTGCAGCGCTTCGATCACCTGGCGATCGATGCTGGCCCATTGGACGATCAACGCATCGGCCGCGGCCACGTGCGGAATCAGCTGCTCCGGCGCCCTGGTTTGCAGGCGAACCAGGTTGATATCCAGCCCGGATTCATGCAGCACTTGGGCTTCCAGATCCCAATCGGAATCACCGAAATCCGTGAGAATGATTGTGTACGGTGGCATGCGGATACTCCTGGATATAATGGTACTTTCCGTTTTTGTATGTCGTTTTTTGGCCCGCAGGCCAAAAAACGACACACAAAGAGTACAAATTTCCGCTGACGTGTGCCAGCGTATTAGGAAAGCCGCCCCAAATGGCGCAATGTCTCGCGGCCACCGCTGGCCACCATTGCAGCATCGCCGCCGGCCGTGACGAACAGGCACCCATGCGCGATCCATCGCTGGGCGTCGGCGGCATCGGCGGCCGAGATGCCCGGAATCTTGTTGGTGCGGCGGCAGGCCTCGATCACGCTGAGAATGGCTTCGGTGTGCGTTGGCGTATTCTGAGCGACACCCAGCGATCGGGCCAGGTCGTTTGGCCCGATCCAGCAGCCGTCGACGCCCTCGACAGCCAGGATCTGATCGGCCAGAGCGACGGCCTGGGCCGACTCGATCTGGACCGCGAGGAAGATCTCGCGGTTTATCCAGGTATCGAAATCGGCGCCGTAATGGATCGCCAGCGATCCGCCAAACGACCGGCCGCCCTGCGGCGGGTAGCGCACAGCGCGGGCGGCCGCCTGGGCATCGGCCACCGAGTTGACCATTGGCACGACGATCCCCAGCGCGCCGCGGTCGAGCACGCGACCGATTGTGTAGAAATCGTTCTGGCGCACTCGCGCCATGGGGATGGCGCCCTGGAGCGAGATGCAGCGGAAGGCAGCCAGCGCTGCGGCATCATCCCACTCACCGTGCTGGTAATCGACCAGGATAAAGTCGAAGCCGGCCTGCGCCAGTAACGCCGCTGAGGTGGGCGCGCCCAGCCCGACGCCTGCGCCAATCCCAGGCTGGCCCTCCAGCATGCGATGTTTGACGGTGTTGACGATCATTGGTAGTGCGCCTTTCGGATATAGGACTGACGCAGAAAGCTGTTTTGCCTGCCCTTCGACAGGCTCAGGATGTACGGCAGCATGGTACTTTTCGTTTTTGTTGGTCATTTATTCGCCCTGCGGGGCGAATAAATGACCAACAGTACGGATAATCCGTGGGATGCAAGCGCGTGCATGCAATCGCTCAAGGTATGTCGCCTCATTGGAACGCGGAGTGGCGCTGCGAGTCCGATCCATGCTGGTAGGCGGCTGCGGATATCATACGGTGCGATCCTCCTTTTTGCCTATCCGAAAAACCGCCCCTTCGATACGGCCTGTGGGCCTACTCAGGATGCAGTTTTTCGCATCCTGAGTAGGCCCACAGGCCGTATCGAAGGGTGCGCCCCATCCCCTATTCGGATAGGCTCTTATTCGCTTTTAAGGTCAGGCGCTCGCCGCGACCGGGTTCTCCAGCGCCCCTAGCCCCGCGATCTCCACTCGCACCACCTCGCCGGCCAGCAGCCAGCGCTGTGGCTTCCGTGCCGCGCCGACGCCGGCGGGTGTCCCGGTGGCGATCACATCGCCAGGCTCCAGGGTCATCACCGAGCTGAGATAGGCGATCAGCTGAGGGATTGTGAAGATCAGGTGCTTTGTGTTCGAGCTTTGTAGAACCTGATCGCCGATGCTGACGCGGATATCGAGCGCATGCGGGTCGGCGATCTCGTCGGCGGTGACCAGCGCCGGCCCGAGCGGGCCAAACGTATCGAAGGTCTTGCCGATCGTCCATTGGCTCGTTCGCATCTGGTAATCGCGCGCGCTCACGTCGTTGAACGGCGCGTAGCCCGCGACATAGCTCAGCGCATCGGCCTCGGCGACATCGCGCGCACGCCGGCCAATCACGACGGCTAGCTCGCCCTCATAATCGACCTGGCTGGTCACGCGGGGGATGACAATCGATTCGCCAGGGCCGATAACACAGCTCGCGTATTTGGCGAAGACGGTCGGGTACGCGGGCAGCTCCGCATTCGACTCAGCGGCGTGGTCGCGATAGTTCAGCCCGATGCAGATAATTTTGCCGGGGCGCGGGATAGGCGCGGCGAGCCGCACCGCGCTGCGATCCAGCACCGCCTCGGAGGGCGGGTTGGCGATCGCCTGCGCGGCCAGCGTGCGGTTCACTTCACCGCCGGCCAGAAAGGCGATCATGTCGCTGGGCAGCCCGGGCGCGGCCTGGTTGAGATCGATCACGGTGTCGCGTCCGTCGCGCTGCGTCAGCGCGCCCACGTGATGCGCGCCGTCGCGCTCAAACGTCACAAGATGCATGATTTTCCTCACTCTTAGGATTCTTCGATTTCGTAATTGGCCTAGTGGAACGGTACTTTCCTTCTTGTATAGGTTCTTTTTTCGCCCTACCGGGCGAAAAAAGAACCTACAAAAGGTAAGAAATCCGTGGCTTGTGTAAGCCTAATTTATTCGAAATCAGATGCCGACGTTCCATTCGGCGGCCAGCGCCAGAATATCGTCCCAGGTTGGCTGCGGTATGAGGATGCCTTGCTCCAGCCGTTGTTGGCGCGTGCGCCGCTCGGGATCGCCCGGCAGCAAGACTTCGTCGAAGCCCGCGATCGGCGGCGACCCGGCGATCTGCGCGCGCAGTCGCTCGGCCGCGCCGAGGAATTGCGCTTCGGGCGCCAGGAATGGGATATTCAATGCCAGGATCAACGGGCCGTTCTGCCCAATCGGGTGAGACTGAGTGGGATCGACGCCGCACAGGCCGCGCGCAAGCAGCTCGATCATGATACTCATGCCCGAGCCTTTGTGCAAGCCAAAGGTCTGGAGCGCTCCCCCGGCATAGAAGTCGGCCGGATCGTGCGATGGCCGTCCGGTGGAGTCAACCACCAGCCCCGCCGGGATCGAAGCGCCTTTAGAGCGGGCGACGCGCAGTTTGCCCTCGGCGACGCCGGACGTCGCGAAGTCGAGCACGAACGGCGCCTGGTCGGGGCCGCAGGGCGCGGCCCAGGCAAATGGGTTGGTGCCCATGACGCGCTGGTAGCCGCCATAGGGCGCCACAGCCGGGCCGGCGTTACACAGTGCGATACCGATCATGCCGGCGTGGGCGATCAGCTCCACATACTCGCCGACGCGGCCGATGTGGTTGCAGTTGACGATTGTCACTGCGCCGACGCCGTAGTCGGCCGCCAGCCCGATCGCCGTCTGAGTCGCCAGGCGGGCGGCCGGCTGGCCCCAGCCGAACCCGCCGTCGACCTGGGCGGTCGCCTGCTGCTGCGCGACGACCCGCGGGGCGACCTCCGGATGCACTGATCCATAGCGCACCAGGTCGATGTACTGCGGCAGGCGGATCACGCCGTGCGAGTCGTGCCCCATCAGGTTGGCCTCGACCAGCGACTCGCAGACCGCCTGGGCGGCGTCGGGCGGCGTGCCGGCCGCTTCGAAGATCGCCTGAGTGACACGGCGCAGGGTTCGATGGTCGATCGTCGGCATGATGCTCCTCAGGCAATCGCGCGCTCGATATTCATGCGCCCGGCCTCGGCGGCGGCGCGAAAGTGCTCGATCGTGCGCCGCACTCCCTCGCCAAGCGACACCCAGCTGGTCGGGCCGATCGCGGCATCCAGCGCGCTGCTGTCGACATCCGCAGGGTTGGGCAGCTGCGTGGGCTCGAAGGTGATCTGGCCGGCCATCTCCGGAGCGGCGGCTGCGATCGCGGCGACGATCGCGGCCATCGGCGCGCTGCTGCCGCCCAGGTTGTAGACTGGCGCGCCGTCGACGCTAGCCCTGGCGGCGCGAATGAACACGTTCGCGGCGTCGTTGGCGTGCTGGTACACGGCGGTGCCACCGAACGAGATATGGTAAGCGCGGCCGACCGCGGCCGCCGCCATCGCCTTCGTGGGTGTCGAGGTCATGCCCTGGTCGCGCCCTGGCCCGTAGACGATGTAGGGCCGCAGCCCAACGCTGCGCAGGCCATACTCCTGCCAGTAGATCTGGGCGGTGCCCTCGTTGGCCTGCTTGAGGACGCCATAGAGCGTCGGCGGCTTGAGCGGCGCGTCGTGGGCCAGCGGGCCAGGCGGGTAGAGAGCCGCCGGCCCATAGACGCCAAACGAGCTGGCATAGGCCAGCCCGCGCACCTGCTCGGCGTGGCGCTTGATCGTCTCGAACACGATCGTCGTGCCGACGACGTTGACGCGCGCGCCCTGCACCGGGTCGGCCCGCACGAACGGCACCTGCAAGCCGGCGAGATGCACGATGTGGGTGATGCCGTTGTCGGCGACTGTGCGCTCGAAGGCGGCCTGGTCGGTAATATCACCGGCAGTTTGCGTCACCCGTGCGAGCTGCTCGTCGCGTAGCATCAGCCGCAGCCGGTGATCGCTGCCGGGCAGGTCGTAGGTCCACACCGGCACGCCTGCATCCACCAGGCGCTTGACCGCCCAGGCGCCAATGCAGCCCAGCGCGCCGGTGACGAGAAAACGCTCGCTTTCCACAGACATCCTTTCAGATACAAAGAGTCACTCAGAACCCAGCTCGGCAGCGCTATAGCCCCGTACCACGCGATCGTACGCGCCGCGCAGGTGATCTTCGATCTCGGTGGTGGCGCGCGCTTCGTCACGCGTACGAATCGCTTCGAGCAGGGCGGCGTGCGCCTTGACGGTGATCTCGCGAAAATCGGGATCCGCGACGTTGCGCGACAGCAGAAAGATATAGATCTGCGATTTAAGATTGGCCCAGCAGTCGTACAGGCGCTGGTGGCGGGCGGCCTGGTAGATCAGGTCGTGAAAACGGACATCGAGCTCGGCGACCTCTTTCTCGGATGGGCCGCGCGAGAGCGCGACATCGAAGGCCGCCAGCACCGCTTCCATCGCCGCGAAATCGTGGTCGGTGGCGTAGCGCGCGGCGCGCTGGATCGCGAGCCGTTCGAGCGCGAGCCGTAGACTATAGACATCCTCCAGATCGCTGCGCGAGAGCCGCGCCACCGTGGCGCCACGATGCCGGCGCACCAGCACCAGGCCCTCGCGCTCAAGCTGCACGAGCGCCTCGCGCACGGGGCCGCGGCTGACATCCAGCATCGCGGCGAGCTGCTCTTCACGCAGCGCCTCACCCGGCTTGAAGCTGCCGTGGAAAATAGCGTCGCGCAGCCGATCGACCACATCGTCGGCCAGGCTGCGCTTTACCGTGGGCGTCAAGGGGAGCGGTGAAATGCTTATTGACGATTCTGAATCCATAAAAGTTGTTGACTGCTAACTGTTAACAATGTACCGAGGCAAATATACTTCATAATCGGACAGTTGTCAAGCCGTCAATGGGCTTGATATCGGCCCTCACCCCGGCCCACCTAGAGGGTACCCGCGCGACACCCCTCGCCTGCCGCGGCAAGTGAGGGGAGCCGGATCTTCCCCTCGCCTGGCGCGGCGGGCAAGGGGTTGGGATGAGGGCCAAACCTCACGCTTGACATTAAACTCTTTTTCAAGTACTATGCGTGGCATCCCCGTATTGTTAACAGTTAGCAATTAGCAATCAACAGTTTGCAATTCCGATTTTCTGAACAGCGAGGTTCGCATGAAGATCACCCGTCTTGAGACGATCTGGATCGACGAGCAGCCCAATACCATGTGGCTGCGCATCCATACCGATGAAGGCTTGATCGGCCTCGGCGAAACCTACTATGTGCCGCGCGCCGTCAGCGCCGTCATCCACGATGTCTTTGCGACGCTGCTGATCGGCCGCAGCCCGTTCGATGTCGAGCGCCTCTGGCACAATATGTTCTCGACAGTTAACTTCTTCGGCTATGGCGGCAGCGAGACCCGCGCGATCAGCGCCGTGGATGTGGCACTGTGGGATATTTTGGGCCAGTACGACGGCCGGCCGATCTACCATATGCTTGGCGGGCGCAGCCGCGATCGCATTCGGATCTATAACACCTGCGTCAGCCACGGGCCGCACCAGGATTTTCATGCCTGGTTCGAGGGCCGCGCCGGGCCATTGGCCGAGGAGCTGCTGGCCGGCGGCGTTACGGCGATGAAGGTCTGGCCGTTCGACCAGTTTGGCGTGGCACTGGGCGGGCCGGTCGGCAGCCGCGCCGGCGTCAGCGCGGTTGGGCCGGTCGGGCACTATCTAAGCAAGGAAAACCTGCAGAAGGGCTTGTCGGTCGTCGCCGATATTCGCAAGGCGGTTGGCGACAAAATGGAGATCGCGATCGAGGGCCACGCGCGCTGGAACTTGCCCGAATCGATCAAGATCGCGCGGGCGCTGGAGCCGTACGATGTGCTGTGGCTCGAAGAGATTATGCCGCCGGATAATATCGAATCCTACGCGCGCCTGAAGACTGAAACCAGCGTGCCGCTGTGCGTCAGCGAGCGGTTGTTCACGCGCTTCGGCTTCCGCCAGGTGGTCGAGCAGCGCGCCGCCGACATCATCATGCCCGATATGGCCTGGACCGGCGGCATCAGCGAGACGCGCAAGATCTGCTCGCTGGCCGACACCTACTATCTGCCGATCACCAGCCACGACACGATCGGCCCGGTGGCGCTCTGGTCGGCCGCGCACCTGATGCTGCACATCCCCAACGCCATGATTATGGAGACGGTACGCGCCTACTATGAAGGCTGGTACAACGATGTGATGACCGAGCGCATCCCGATATCCGAGGGTATGCTCACGCTGCCGGAGCGGCCGGGGCTGGGCACCGCGCTGCGCGAGGAGGTGCTGCAGCGGCCCGATGTGCATATCGAGGTTTCGGATGAGCAGCATCGCTACGATGGCTCGAAGGGCTAGGTCATGACGCTTGCACAGACAATCGCGGAGACGCATGTTCCGATCGGCAGGGTCATGGCGTGGTGGCTGGGTGGAACCGGGTTTGTGTTCAAAACTGCGGTCGGGACGCAGATCTATGTCGACCCGTATTTTTCGAACTGTGTAGCAGGGATTTTCGGCGTCGAGCGCGCCTTTCCGGCGCCGATCAGCGCAGAGGAAGCGCGCCCTGATCTACTGATCGCGACCCACTGGCACGAGGATCATCTCGATCCCGAAGGGCTGCCGATCGTGGCGCGCTCCAGCCAGGCGCAATTCCTTGGGCCGCCATCGTGTGTCTCGCGGCTGCTGGGCTGGCTGACGCCACGCGATCGGGTCAGCGGGCTGAGCGTCGGGCAGACGCACACATTTAGAGATGTGACGATCACGGCCGTGCCCGCGCGGCATCTGGCCGGCGTTCCCGGCTGGGAAACCGAAGACGCGATCGGCCTGTTGCTTGATTTTGGCGGGCTGCGGGTGTACCACAGCGGCGACACCGAGTATGACTTGCGGCTGCGCGCGCTGGCCTATGACAAAGCGCACCCGATCGATGTCTGTATGCTGGTGATCAACGGGGCCGGCGGCAACATGAACGCACACGAGGCGGCGCTGCTGGGCTGGCAGCTAGGTGCACGCACGCTGGTGCCAATGGTCAAGCTGCTCGATGTGGGCGAAGGGTTTGTGTTGTAATGTATTTCCTACCTGGAACAAAGTTAGGGCTTACGTAAAACGCAGTTTTAGCCTGCCCTTCGGCAAGCTCAGGACGAACGGCAGCATGGTACTTCCCATTTCATCTGTTGTTCGTTTTTTCGCTCTGCGAGCGAAAAAACGAACAACAAAAAGAAGATAAAGTACCGCTGCGAATGACCACATCTGGGCACCGCGTAAGTCCTGTAATTAACGCATGCCATCACGATCATCGTGGTTCAATCGTTGATCAACGATGCCTAATAAACTTGGCAGTTCACGTACTACCCAAAGGAGAGTGCAGATGTTCACGAAAGATCGGTCGGGCGAAAACGGTGGGCAGTCGCGCATGACACGGCGCGATTTCCTACGAATCGGTGGGCTGACCATGCTTGGCAGCGCGCTGGCAGCGTGTGGCGGCGCGGCGCCGGCGACACCCGACGCTGGCACTGCGCCGACTGCGGCAGGGCCGGCCGTGTTGAAGGGCGCTACAGTCAAGTTCCTAGGTGGCCCGTGGTCGTTCCTGCCCGAGCTTGATACAGTGATTGACGCGTTCGCCAATGATTGGGCCAAGCAGAACAATGTCACGATGACGTTCGAGCGCGATGCCCAGGCACTTCCGAAGATTCAGACCGCGATCGAGACCAAGGGCGGGGCAAACATCATTCAGTACAGCTCGCCGCCGGCGATCTTCTCCAAGGCCCTAACCGACGTCAGCGACATTGCCGAAGACATCGGCCGCGAGGGAGGTGGCTATTTGCCGGCCGGGCCATACCAGATGGTCTTTGATGGCAAGTGGCTGGGCGTGCCGATCGGCCAGCACAACTGGTTCATCAACTATCGCCAGGATTGGTTCAAGGAAGAGGGTCTCGACACCTTCCCAGATACGTGGGACGAAGCGCTGATTGTCGGCAAGAAGCTCAAGGCCAAGGGCCGGCCCTTCGGGCTGACGCTCTCCGACCAGGCCGGCGGCGATGGCAACGGGGTCCCGCGCCTGATGCTGTGGGCCTTTGGCGGCAAGGAATTCAATCCGGATGGGTCGCTGGCGCTCGACAGCAAGGAGACCCTGGCCGCGCTCGAATTTTGTATCCAGCTGCATAAGGATGCCGGCGACCCGGGCGAAGTCGGCTACGACGACGGCGCCAACAACGCCGCGTTTTTGGCCAGCAAGATCTCGATGACCGCAAACGTCAACACGATCTATCTGCCCGCGCTCAAGAACAACCCAACCGTTGCCGCCGGCATGAATCACGCCCTGCCGCCAAAGGGCCCGGGCGGTCGTTTCGGGTATGGGCAACTGCCGTGGTGGGGCATCCTGAACCACACGCAGGGCGCGGATCTGGATGCTGCCAAGGATCTCATGCGGCAGTTCCTATCGATCAAGAACTTCAGCGCGTTCTACAAAGCCGGCCAGGGCTACATCCTCCCGCTGCTGCCCAAATATGAAAACGAGCCGATCTGGCCAGCTGATCCCAAGCTCGCGATTGCCAAGGAAATGTTCAAGCTCGCGCTGCCTGCTGGCTACGCGCTGCCCAACCAAACCAAGCTTGCCGCGCTCATGCAGGACAAGATCATTATCGGCAAGCTGTTCTCACAGGCGCTTTCGACCGGCGACGCCAAGGGCGCGCTCGCAGGCGTCATGAAGGACATCGAGGATCTGAAGCTGCTG
>WNGB01001839.1_pt1 | contig 35225 bp, 28 predicted proteins | sample 5400681 | NCBI WGS metagenome assembly WNGB01 (sample SAMN13153367, study PRJNA577476) | soil metagenome | isolation source: 115 cm soil or saprolite under grassland replicate 2 | place: USA:California | collected 2016-06-15 | reverse complement strand
CGTCCTCGCACCACGCGCGGAAGGTGGTGGGGTGGTCGCCTGCGGGCTGCGCGGCTGTGCGTTGTCGAGGCCGCTCGAAGACAAGCTGGAGCTCATTGCGATCACGGCCACACCCTGAGTCGCAGCCGAGGTAGCTCGCGGGGACGAGGTGTCGAGTTCCGATGCGCTACGCCGGGCAGCGTCGCGCACCTCGACGACTGGCCACACCCGCAGGAATATCCGGCGAACCAGCAGGAAACATTGCCTATGCTGGGTCCGTGACCTCATCGGCTCGGTCGCAAGCAGGTACTGACCTGATCGGACGCGATGCCGAGTTGCAGCTCCTGGACGAGCTTACCGATGGCCTTGTCAGTAGCGGCGGCGCACTGATCTTCCGCGGCGAGGCTGGAATCGGTAAGTCGGCGTTACTCGAGTACGCCCGAGAGCGCGTGACGGCCAGGGGCGGACGTGTCCTCTCATCGATCGGCGCCGAATCGGAGGCGGAGCTCGCCTTTGCGGGATTCCACCAACTGCTCCATCCGATCATCGGCCTGACCGAACACCTATCCGACGCACAGCGACACGCCATCGACGCTGCGTTTGGCGTGAGCGCTGAACATGAGCCGGATCCCTTTCGGGTCGCGCCTTTCAGCTGATATGCGACGCCGCGGACGCGGGGCCGGTCGTACTGCTCATCGACGACGCGCAGTGGATCGACCAGTCAACTGTAGGCGCGCTGACGTTCATTGCTCGCAGACTCGACAGCGAGCCGGTGGCGTTGCTAGTCGCTGTACGCGCTGGATATAGCACGCCACTCGACGGCGCACATCTGCCGACGCTCGAACTGGAGCGGCTGAGCGGTGCGGCTGCTGCGAGCCTACTCGATCAGCGCGCACCCGAGCTGCATCCGATTTTTCGCGCTCGGATCCTCAGCGAGGCGGCAGGCAATCCGCTGGCGCTGGTCGAGCTTGCGCGGACCGCGAACATGGCTGTTGACCGCGACCGCATCGCGGACATGCCAATGACGCTCACTGCGCGTCTCGAGCAGGCCTTCGCGTCCCGGCTGCGTGATCTGCCGCCGGCGACGCGCTCGGCGCTCCTTGCGGCCTCCCTCGACAGTCGCGCTGGCTCTCATGAGATCTTGCGCTGTGTGCGGTCATTTGAGGAGTTCGCGGCGTCTGTCGACTCGCTTGGCGCCGCGGAGGACGCTGGGCTGATCGAGATTATCGACGGCGAGGTGCGCTTTCGACATCCGTTGATCCGATCGGCGGTGCGGCAGGCCGCTGGACGCCGTGAGCTCGTGGCAACCTACGCTGCGCTGGCAACGGTCGTCGAGAACCCCGAGCGTTGGCTGTGGCATCGCGCCATGGCAGCCGAAGCGCCGGATGAGGAGATCGCTGCAGCGCTCGAGATGCGTGCGCGTGGGGCGAGGCGACGCGGCGCACTGGCAGTCGCAGGCGGCGCACTCGAGCGCGCTGCCACACTCTCGGTAGACACATCTCTGAAGAGCGCGCGTCTGGTGAGTGCTGCTGATGTTGCCTATGAGCTCGGCCTCGCCGACGCGGTGCGGCGGCTGCTCGATCAGGCACGGGCGCTGAGTCTGGAACCGCTGGATGCCGCGCGCATGGAGTGGCTTCACCAGATGGTGACTGGAAACGTCTGGAACGAGTCGGGCGCTGCGCGTACGTTCGTTGCGATCGCCCAGCGGATGCGGGATTCAGGCGAGGTGGATATGGCCTTGCGCTCGTTGGTCCCAATCGCGCATCGCAGTTGGTGGACACAGACTCAGACCAGGACACGTCAATATCTCGTGGACTCGGCCAGGAGTATGGGTGCTCCGGATAATGATCCGCGCGTGCTCGCGGTCATTGCATTGGCCAATCCAGACGACACCGGAGCTGGGGTGCGCGAGCGAGTGGCGCATGTGCATCTGCACGATGTCGAGGATCCCATCGCCGCCATGGACCTCGGAATTGCCGTGGAAAAGGCAGGAGGCTTCGCAACAGGTGTCCGATTCCTGACGCGCGCGGTGAAGGGCCTCCGAGAGCAGGTCAGGCTCGGTCCGCTTACGCAGGCGCTGGTCCACCTCGCCTGGGCTGCAGTGCACAGCGGTGAGTGGGATCTGGCGGCGGCAGCTTCGGCGGAGGGCGCTCGGCTGGCACACGACACTCGCCAACCGCAATACGGGCTTACGGGTACGTTGCTCTCCGCGCTGGTGACGGCGCTGCGCGGCACGGAGCAGGATATCGAGACTGTTGTCGCGCCGACCGAGCGTGTACTCCTGTCGATGAACGGCGGGCCACTACTCGCAACGGCGCAACTGGCGCGCGGCGCGGCCGCGCTTGGCGACGGGCGGCACGAGGACGCATTTCGTCACATGTGGCCTATTTTCGTGCCGACGCAGCCAGCCTTCCATCGGTTCATGCGCTGGTCTGGGCTCCTCGACCTGGCCGAAGCGGCGGTCGGCAGCGGCCAGGCCGATCGATTGTGCGACGTCATTGCCGAGCTAGAGGATCTCGCTACTCGGAGTGGGTCGCCTTTTCTCGATGCCATGTTGGACGCCGCGCGGCCACTCATGGCGGCCGACCATGAGGCCGAGAGACTCTTCGAAGCGGCGCTGGGCGGGTATATGCGGGCTCACCCGTTCCTGGAAGCCCGGACGCTGTTCTCATTCGGCCGATGGCTGCGGAGACAACGACGTTCAGCCGATGCGCGGGCGCCGCTGCGTCGGAGCATCGAACTGTTCGACACGCTTGGCGCCACGCAGTGGAGCAAACGGGCGCGTCAGGAGCTCCGAGCAACAGGCGTGACGATTGGCCAGCGGACACCTGAAGCCCGCGACCGCCTGACTGCCCAGGAGTTGCAGATCGTCGAGCTCGCCGCCCAAGGGCTTTCGAACCGTGAGATCGGCGAGCGCCTGTTCCTCTCCCACCGAACCGTTGGTGGGCATCTGTACCGCATCTTCCCCAAACTTGGCATCAGCGATCGGGCGCAATTGCGGTCTGCGCTCAAATAGAGTCGGTTGACTCAAGCGAACGATCTCGAGGTGCAGGACGATTGCCTCAAGGAGATCGGACACGTGAGCGACAAGCCGAATATTGTGCTCGTCCACGGCGCATGGGCCGACGGATCGTGTTGGAGCGCCGTCATCGAATCACTCCAGGCGGACGGCTACTTCGTGGTGGCGCCGCAGTTTCCGGAGACGTCGCTCGCCGCCGATGTCGCACGCTTGCGGCAGGTTCTGCGACGACTCAGCGGGCCGAGCGTCGTTGTCGGCCATTCCTACGGCGGCCAGATCATGACTGCATTAGGAGCCGATTCGGCTGGAGTCCCCGCGCTGGTGTATATCGCAGCGTTCGGGCTGGACGAGGGCGAATCGTTAGGCAAGTTGCTTGCCGTTGGACCGCCAACAGCAGCGCTGGCTCACCTCATCGTCGACGAGCAGGGTTTTGCGTGGATCCCCGAAGCAGATTTTGTCGGCCATTTCGCCGCGGACGTGGAGCCAGTCAAAGGGAAAGTCCTCTGCGCCGTTCAGCAGGGACTGTCGATGAGCACCTTTGAGGACGTGATGGGCGTGCCGGCCTGGAAATCCCATCCGTCGTGGTATCTGGTCGCCACCAACGACGAAGCGCTTCCGCCTGACGCGGAGCGCATGTTCGCTCAACGCATGGGCGCCAGGACGGTGGAGGTGGCCTCGAGTCACCTGCCGATGCTCTCCCATGCGCAGGAGGTAGTGGAGTTGATCCAAGCCGCGGCGGACGCAAGCGTCACATCGTCCAGGTCGGTCGCTGCGGCGTAGGCACTCGCTGACCAGACGACAAACGCACTGATCTTACCTAGATAGCAGGATTGGCCTCGTGAGCGACGATCGGACAGCGGACAATCACGTCACCATCGCCGCGTGGCGCGCGGCCGTCTCGGACGAATCCGGCAGGGCGTTTGCTGCACTAGTGCACGAGGATGTCATTCTGGAGGGCAGCGCCTTAGCCGATCCGATCACGGGCCGTGATGCGGTCCGGAGCGCGATCCGGGAATCGTCCCGGCTGTACGACCGGCTCGAGTTCACCCACGAGACCCGGTCTAGCGATCGCACCTACTTCGAGTGGGAAGGCGCTGCTCTGGGCCAGCAGGTCTGGGGTGTGACAGCGCTAAGCTTTGACACAGACGGTCGAGTCGCCCGCGTGGTACTGAGTCACCGTCCACTTGCCGTCGTCGACAGGTTCGCGGCCGCGCTGGCCAACCGCCTCGCGCAGCGCTAGCTCACCGAGTGCCAGCGCATTCCTCAGCTTGTAACAGGAGAACGAAAGCCATGCCCATGATCGACGTGTACGCCGCGAGCGGAACGTTTGCAGATCCAAAAGCTCTGGCGCGCGAACTGGCCGCCACCCTGATGAAGATCGAAAGCGTTCCAGATATCCCCATGTTCCGGAAGAACACCGCCGCATTCGTCCACGATCTGCCGGCAAGTGCGCTCTCGAACGTCGAGGGGGACAGCAACTACGTCAGGGTGCAAGTGCTTACCAACGCGGGCGCGCTCGATCGTGACAAGCAGCTTGCAGTCGTCCGTCAGTTCACGGACCTGGTTGCGGCCGCGGCCAGCGATCCATCACTTACGAACCGGACCTGGGTGCTGCTCACAGAGGCCGTCGAGGGCGGATGGGGACTCGCCGGGCACGCCGACACCAACGCGGAGCTCGTCGAAAGCGCGCGGACACAAATTGCCGAGCTGCAGCGCGCAAACAGTACGGCGGGATGAATCCCACGGTGACCTGCCGAATGCGGTGCTGCTCACGTATCCGGACGCAGGCCCATGGCTCTTTGTTCCAATGGCACCAATCGTTTGTGAATCAGGCTTCGCAACTTCTGGCATCGGACGCTCCGTTCACCGTACTGATGGGTACATTGCATTGATGAAGACAGGCAGCAGATTGCACTACCAGCTCCACATCTCTGATCCGATTCCGTTTTCGAACTCGGAAACGGCGCCGAACGGCGAGCGACAGATGTTTCAGTACATCGCCACCACCTTGATTTCCGGCGACCGCGGCGCGGTCCTGGTCGATCCACCGATGACGACTGAGCAAACGGCGAAGGTCATCAACTGGGTTGAATCTAGCGACAAGAGGCTCGAGCACATCTTCATTACTCACGGTCACGGCGATCATTGGTTTGGAACCGGACTGCTGCTCGAGCGATTTCCCGACGTCACGGTCCTGGCCGCTGCGGGGACAATCGAGGTCATGCACTATCACGCATCACCCGAGGTGCGGGCGGCCGTGTGGGACAGGCTGTTCCCTGGTCAGATTCCAGCGGCCTCGGTCGTCGCAACGACGCCTCTGAATAACGCGTTCGACCTGGAGGGTAGCGAACTGCGCATTATCGAGGTGGGACACACCGATACAGACAACACAACGGTTCTTCACGTGCCGTCGATCGGGCTGGTAGTCGCGGGCGATGCGGTCTACAACGGGGTGCACCAGTACCTGGTGGAAGGCGGGAACGGTGGAGTTCAGAAGTGGATCAGCGCTCTGGATGCTATTACTGCGCTCCAGCCGCGCAAGGTTGTCGCGAGTCACAAGAATCCGGCGCTCGACGATGATCCCGCTGCTATCGAGGAAACTCGAACGTACCTGCAACATGCCGAACATCTGTCGCGAACATGCAAAAGCGCAGTCGAGTTCTACAACGCGATGCTGGAGTTGTATCCCGAGCGCCTCAATCCGACAGCGCTGTGGTTCTGGGGGGCACGGGTTCTGTTCCCGGCGACCGAGGCCCGATAAGAACGTTGCGGATCAGCTTCACAGGTAGGCAGTCCGAGCGCATTGGTTGTCCGGAGGATTCGACACCGGTAGAGCTGTGTCACAGACTCGCAAGGTCACTGCAACGACTCCGGTTCTCGAACCAGCCGCACCAGCATTCGTGCTGGCGACGGCGCAGCCGCCATTCATATTCCAACCGCCGCAACTGAGGGCTGCAAAGCCCTCGCCGATCTCCAGTCGGGGGAAGTCGCGACGCAGCCCATGGCCGGAGAATCGGGCTGAGTCTCGGACTTGGAGGTGGCAGTGAGCCAGCGAACGTTGCGAGGCGCATTCCACACGCACCTCGCTTCGCCGATGCGCGGACGCGATGCGGCAGAGCTGGCCCGCGGGGCGACACCGCTCGAGTTGTTCTTTGACCTCGTCGTCGTTGTGGCCGTTGCCCTGGCGGCCGAACGACTTCACCACGCGATCGTTGAACGCGTTGGCCTTGCCTCGCTGCTGAGCTATGCGCTGGTTTTCTTGGCGATCTGGCTTGCCTGGGTGAACTTCACCTGGTTCGCCTCGGCATATGACACCGATGACGTCGTGTACCGCCTTGGCGTCCTTGTCATCATGACCGGCGCGCTGGTGCTGGCCGCAGGCGTGCCACTCGTCTTTGACCAGCGCGACTTCAGGCTTGTAGTCACTGGCTACGTCATCATGCGTCTCGCGCTGGTAACCCAATGGATACGGGTCGCAATCGACGACGCGCCGCGTCGCGGCGCCGCGCTCCGTTTCGCCGTCGGCGTCACCGCGTGTCAGGTCGGGTGGCTGTCACTCGTTGTGGTGCCACAGTTGTGGCCGCTTGCCTGGGGCGTGCTCCTGCCGATCGAACTGCTCATCCCTGCCTGGGCCGAGCGCGCGGCGCGGACACCATTCCATCCCGAGCACATCACTGAGCGGTACGGCTTGTTCATGATCATCGTTCTTTGGCGAGTCGGTCCTGGCGGCGTCCCTCGCCATACAGAGCGTCCTGGGAACTGGCGGGACTACGTTCGAGCTCGTGGCGGTGATATCACGGCAGCCTTCTCATCGTGTATTCGATGTAGTGGATCTATTTCGACCGGCCCGAGGAACACCTCCTCGAGTCCGTGCCGACAGCCATCGCTTGGAGCTATCTGCACCTGCCGATCTTCGCCGCGGCGGCGGCTGTTGGCGCCGGGCTTGTTGTCGCCATTGAAGAGTCCGCCGGCCACTACCACCTTGGTTGGGTGGCGGTCGGCGCGGCCGTCGCCGCCCCAGTCCTGGTGTACCTGCTCAGCCTGTGGGCGCTCTATGTGCGTGTTCTCCGCGCCTGTTCCACGGGCTCATCCTCCCGCTCGTGCCGCCTCTCCTCATCGCCGCGATCTTCACCCCGGCACCGGTGCTTGTCATTGGCCTGCTGCTTGCCGGAGTGGTGGTGGTCAAGGTCGCGTATCGGGTCCGCGATGCGGTTCGTGCCGAGATCGGCGCACTGGGCGTGTTCACCAGATGGGCCACATGTCAATCTGGGCTCAGAAGAAAGGACGTAGAGCCCATGCAAGCAGGTGCCGAGTACCTCGTGATCCTCAATGATCGCCAGTTGCGAGAAGGCCAGATTCGACAGCACCAGCAGGCAGCTCGCTCGAAACGGCCATCGCGAACGACCCACGCCCATGCCGTGACGATGCAGGTCGCGCAGCTGTTGTCGGCAACTCGCGGCAGCCTGAGCCGTTTCACGCGGCGGACGCGCAGCTCGCCAGCCTGATTGCGCTCGGATGACCCGAGCGGGTTCTCTTGCAGGTGAGTGGGGTCGGGTAGGCTGACCCGCGGGAGGACGGTTTGATGTCGTGCCCGCGATGTAGATCGGTGATCGTGACCAAGGACGGGACCACTCAGCTCGGCGGCCAGAGGTTCTGCTGTAGCCACTGTGGTCGGCGCTTCACCCGGCGCTCGACTTCGGCGTTTTCGGGTCGCGCCTTTCCGGACGAGATTATCGTCCTGGCTGTCCGTTGGTACGTGCGCTACCGCCTCAGTTACGCCGAAGTCACTGAATGGCTGGCCGAGCGCGGCGTCCTGGTCGACCAAAGCACCATCTACCGCTGGGTACAACGCTTCCTCCCGCTGTTCAGCGAGGTGCCTCGCAAGTACCGCGCGCCTCTGGGTCCCGACTGGCGAGTCGACGAGACCTACGCTCGGATCCGCGGCCGTTGGCACTACATCTATCGAGCTATCGATGGGTGTGGTCAGATTGTCGATGCATACGTGTCGCCAACGCGCGACACGATAGCTGCGTGCAGGTTCTTCGAGCGCGCCATCGCTTCCAGCGGGACAATGCCGCGTCACGTCATCACTGACAAGGCCGCCCCGTACCCGCCGGCGCTGGCCGCGACAGTGCCTGGCGTTCGACATCGGACCGGCCGCTACCGCACCAACGGTATCGAGCGAGACCATGGGTTTCTGAAGGAGCGCCTGCGGCCAATGCGGCCTGAAGTCTGTCGCGTCAGCAACGATCTTCATGCGCGGTCACGCGCTGATGCGCAACATCCGCCGTCGGTTCTATCGGATCGTCGACTCAGTTCCATCGCGGTTGGTGTTGGCTTGGACCTGGACACGGCTGGCTGAAGCTGTGTGATTCGTCCCGATCCTGAGTTGACAAGTCATCCCACACTGCCCGCAGCCGCTGTCATGCTCTCCCCCACGTCAATGCAAGAGAACCATTGAGACGCCTCACGGATATCCGCGGCGGGAGTAGGGCGACGATTCCGCGGCCTCAGAGGGCAATGAGACCGTTGCGGATCCGATTCCCGACCGCATGTTCAGTGTCTTCGTCATCGAGCGCGCCTAGCGCGATCAACATCGTCCGAATGGGTGGACAGGGCCAGATCAGGTCACACGTGTCGCAGATGCCGGTGCACCCACTCTTGTGCCGCTGTCGCAAGGAGTCGATCGTTTGGTTGAGTTGAGTCATCACTAGCGCACAGCACTCTGCAAAGGAGCAGTGCAGCGCGGGTTGAGCAGAGGTTGGCGAATCGTGGTCGCGCGGCTCAACCGAATCTCAATGGCCCACCACTCAATCGCTCAATGCGTAACCCAACAAATCTGGCCATGCTTGATAGCCTTGCCCGAGTTAGGGAGCATCCTGGCCACCTCCCTACTGCCGCCACAACCGCGGCTGCGCCAACACGAGTCCTGTTGGTAGATGGCCATCAGGTTCGCTTGCTCGACTTACGCGAACAGCTCGCAGCCACCGCGCTCGAGGTCGTCGGCCAGAGCGACTTCGGTGCATTCGCAGCGCGCCGGGCGCGAGAAACATCGCCTGATCTCGTCCTGGTTGCAGCAGATCAGCAAGCATCCAGTGCGGTGGCGACGATCCAGGCGCTGGCCTTCCCAGGCGCGCCCTGGACGGTGGTTGCCATTGCCGAGCAACACGAACCCGAGCTCCTACGCAAACTGATGCTGGCCGGGGCACGCGATGTCGTGCTACGCACGTGGTCCCGCTCTCAACTGCAGCAAGCCTTGGCCGCTGCGCGCGCAGCTGATCTGCGCTCTGCCGACGGCGCTGGTGAAACGGCGCCGCAAGGCGTCGTGGTCTCGGTCTTTGGTGTCAAGGGCGGCATCGGCAAAACGACCGTCTCGACAAACCTGGCTGTTTCACTAGCGCGCGAGACCGGGCGCAGCGTAGTGATCGTTGATCTTGACGTACCGTTTGGCGACGACGCGCTAGCGCTGAATGTAGACGGTGATCCCGACTTTCTCGGTGCGCTCGAGGATGCGGCGCTACCCGAGCCCGACCGGCTGCTGAATAGGCTCGTCATCGGGCCCGAGGGGCTGCGGGTTCTCTCCGGCGCGATTCCGGGCGACCTGACCGGCCTGGTGGAGCCAGGTCCAGTCGTGCAACTCCTGAGACGACTGGCCGAATTGCACGACTTTGTAGTCGTCGACACCCCGCCCGGGGTGAACGAGCTGAACGCAGCCGCGCTGGACGTTGCGACGATGGGGCTGCTGGTCACCACGCCTGAGCTGGCGTGCTTGCGACGCACCCGCCAGTGCGTCGGGCTGCTGCGGGGACTCGGCTTCTCCCAGGACCGACTCAAGCTGGTTCTGAACCGCGCCGCCTCGAAGACCAGCCTCGATGAGGCAAGTGCACGCACCGTGCTCGATAGCCCGATCACGTGGCGGGTAGAAAACGATCACTCGGTGCTCGCGTGCGCCGCCCGCGGCTATCCGGTTGTCACCGCGGAACCACGATCGCAGTTCGCTCTCAGTATCCAGGCCATCGCGCGCCAGATCGCTGGCCTACCCAGTGTTTCGTCCGAGTCGTGGTGGCAGCGGCTCACATGGCGCAGACGCCAGCCTGTTTCGGCAGTTGCCTAGTAAGTGATATCCAGATGACCTTCCTCTCCCATATCCAGCAGTCGCGCAGCACTCGGCGCAGCGGCGCCTTTGATGCCGTCGATGTACCCGAGCGGCCCTCGTTGGTAGCCGCACTGTCCCACGCGGATGCAGCATCTACTGCGGCAGCCGCTGTCTCCGCTCCTCCCACGTTACCGCTGAGCGCCAGTCTGCACCTCGCCGTGGCCGCGGCCCGGCACGTTGACGCTTTCAGCGACTTGAAGCTTCGGGTGCATGCGGAGCTCGTGGTGGAGCTCGCCGAACTACTGTCGGTCGATCCTCCGTTTCCGCCATCTGTGCGTCAGATGGTCGAGCGCGCGGCGGAGGAGGGTATTATCCGGGCCGATCCGTCGATTGACTGGACGAGCCGGGCGCGCCTGGCCGGCGAGATCGCCGATGAGGTGCTGGGGTTTGGACCGCTCGAGCCGCTGTTGCGCGATCCCACCATCACTGAAGTGATCGTCAACAGCTTCGACCAGGTGTTTATCGAGCGTGAAGGACACATACAGCCGGCAAACTGCACGTTCCGTGACAGCGACCATGTCATCGCCACCGTGCAGCGGATGATCCGTCCTGTAGGGCGCCGCCTCGATCTGGCCTCGCCCATGGTCGATGCCCGCTTGCCAGACGGTTCGCGTCTCAATGCGGTGATTCCACCCGTGGTCCTGACGGGGCCCTCGCTCACTATCCGTAAGTTCGGCCGCCACTTGATGAGCACCGATCAGCTCGTCAGCGTGGGCACGCTCACGCGCGAGGCTACCGAGTTTCTTCGGGCGTGTGTCCGCGCGCGATGCAACATCCTCGTCTCCGGCGGTACAGGTAGCGGAAAGACAACGCTGCTCAACATCATGTCCGCGGCCATTCCGGCTCATGAACGCATCATTACGATCGAAGACCCGGCCGAGTTGCGCATCCAACACCGGGACCTCGTCAGTCTGGAGACACGACCAGCCAACATCGAAGGTGCAGGCAGCATCACACAACGCGATTTGCTGAGGAATGCTTTGCGCATGCGGCCTGACCGCATCATCATCGGCGAATGCCGCGCTGGCGAGGCGTTCGACATGCTCCAGGCAATGAACACCGGCCACGACGGCTCGCTCACGACAGTGCACGCGAATTCGCCGCGCGACGCGCTCGCACGCGTGCAGAACATGGTGCTGATGGCCGGTCTCGACTTGCCGCTACAGGCGATCCGTGAGCAGATTGCCTCAGGCATTCACATGGTCGTCCACATCGCCCGTGTGGCCGACGGCAGTCGGCGGGTGACCAGCATTGCCGAGATCGTTGGGTTGCAGGAATCCGTCATCAGCATGCAAGAGTTGTTCACCTTGCAGACGGACACCGACGGCGTGGCGAGGCTTGTGGCCACAGGCATCCGCCCGAAGCTGATGGAGCGGCTGACTTCTGCAGGCGAGGCGCTTCCGCTCGACGTATTCATCGCCTGAGCCCGGACGTCGCCCGAGGATGGGCTGTTGGTAGGTTGCGAGCGGTCGAGTAACAAGCGGTTCAGGTCGACGATCGCCATGGCCAGGAATCGCTTCGGCTCGGGACAATGCCGCTACCTCAACCATCCGCTGCCTGACCTGGTCGACGATCTGCGCCGCGCGTTCTATTCGTGCCTGTTGCCGATCGCGCGATTGGGCGGCCAACTGCAGATGCTGGTGCCATGGCCGTAACTCGGGCCTGACATGGGCGGTCGCTTCTACACTCTTAGCCCGAATGGCAGTTCGATTTAGCCGCGGCGCCCCTGATTCGCGCACGAGGCCCAGCTTGCGACCTCTCCTGCGCATCATCAAGTACGTCGCACGCCACCGTCACCTTGCCGTACTCGCTTACGGGTCGCTCTTCGTCGCCACGGCGGCGCAGCTGCTGGTGCCGCAGCTCGTGCGCATCATCATCGACGCGGTCGTCGCGGGCACGCATGGGCAGACCGATATCGCCGCGGTCGGCAGTCTGCTGCTGAGTGTCACCCTGGCGGTCGTCGTTTTCAGCGCCATCCGCGCGGTCTTCGCGTTCAGCCAGCAGTACAACGCGGAGCGGATCTCCCAGAATGTCGCGTTCGACATCCGCAACGCGCTGTTCGCGCGCATCCAGCGCCAGTCGTTCAGCTACCTCGATCGCACCCAGACAGGCCAGCTCATGGTGCGCGCCACCGACGATGTCGAGAAGGTGCGCCTGTTCATCGGCCAGGGCCTCGTCATGGCCCTGCAGTCTTTCGTACTGCTTGTCGCCACACTGATCGTGCTGTGGTTCAGCAACCAACCACTCACGCTGACGGTCCTGCCGATCCTGCCGATCGCGTTCGCCGTGTTCTTCGTGTTCGGCGCGGTCGCGCAGCCGCTGTTCATGTCGGTGCAGATCAAGCTCAGCGCGCTGAACACGGTGGTCCAGGAGAACCTGGCCGGTCTGCGGGTGGTCCGCGCCTTCGGTCGCGAGCCGCATGAGCAGGAGCGGTTCGACGCCGCGGCTACCGACCTGCTGGCGCAGCAGCTGAAGGTAGGTCGGGCGTTTTCGTTTTTGTTTCCACTGATCTTCCTCATGGCCAGTCTCGGCCAGGCCGTCGTGCTGTACTTCGGCGGTCGACAGATCATCAGCGGCAGCTTGACGCTCGGCGAGTGGCAGAAGTTCAGCCTGTATCTGGCGTACTTGTTCTTCCCAATGGGACAGCTCGGGTTCATCATCAACCTCCTTGCACAAGCCTCGGCTTCGGCCGTGCGCATCTTCGACATCGTCGATACCGAGAGCGAGATCAAGAACAAGCCTGGCGCCATTCAGCTCAGTCAGGTCCACGGCGCGGTCGAGTTCGACAACGTGACGTTCCGCTACTTCCGGACCGGCGACACCGTTCTCAAGGACGTCTCGTTCGTGGTCGAGCCCGGCCAGACTGTCGCCTTGCTAGGCGCCACCGGCAGCGGCAAAACGACCATCGTGAATCTGCTGCCGCGCTTCTACGACGCATCGGAAGGACGCGTCACGATCGACGGCTACGACGTGCGCGACGTTACCATCGAGAGTCTGCGCAACCAGATCGGGATTGTGCTGCAGGAGACGACGCTGTTCGGTGGCACCATCCGTGACAATATCGCCTATGGCCGCCCCAACGCCGATCTCGACGATCTCATCGAAGTCGCACGCGCGGCGGCCGCACACGACTTCATCGTCGGCTTCCCGCTGGGTTACGACACGCCAGTCGGCGAGCGTGGCTCGACTCTCAGCGGCGGCCAGAAGCAGCGCATCGCCATCGCCCGTGCCCTTTTGATGGACCCGCGCATTCTCATCCTGGATGACTCCACCAGCAGCGTTGACCTCGCAACGGAGTACCAGATACAGCAGGCGCTCGATCGACTGATGCGCGGCCGGACCTCGTTCGTTATCGCCCAGCGCATCAGCACCGTCCGCAATGCCGACCAGATCCTGGTCCTCGACGGCGGAAGGGTCGTTGCCAGCGGCACCCATGCCGAGCTGCTGGAAACGTCCGAAATCTACGCCGACATCTACAGCTCGCAGCTGGTCGACGACTCGCCGCCTGCCATGGACGGCCATGCGCCGCCGGCGGCTGTCGAAGTGGTTGTCCCATGATGATGCTGGGCGGCCGCGACTGGCTCTTCCAGCAGGAAGCGCGCAAACCGCGCGCGGTCAGCGAAACGCTGGCGCGGTTCTGGAGCTACTTCGCTCACTATCGGTTCGTGCTGGCCGCGGTCGTTGTGCTGGTGGTTATCACCACGTTTTTGCAGGTCGAAATTCCCATTCTGATGGGTCAAGCCGTTGATTGCTTTCTGGCACCCGTCGCAGCGAATTGCTGGTACACGACAGTCGATCCGCTCGCGAGCGAAGGCGGACGGCTGGCGGCCCTGGGCGGACTGGTGCTGCTGATCTCGGCAATGTTCGTCGTGAGCGCGCTGCTGTCCGGCCTGCAGGTGTACCTGATGATGTACACCGGACAGAACGTTCTGCGCACGCTGCGCATCCAGGCATTCGCACATATCCACCGCCTGTCGCTCGGGTACTACAGCAAGCACGAGGCTGGCGACGTGATGAGTCGCATCACCAACGATGCGGACGCGGTTCAACAAGCCATCGGTTGGCCGCTTGTCGGCGTGGTCTCGGGTGTGCTGCTGATCGGCTGGATCGCGTTCAGCATGCTGTCGACGAACATCGTGCTGGCGCTGGTCGCGCTGTCCGTCACGCCGTTGATGTTCATCGCCACGATGTGGCTGTCGAACGAGGCCCGCAAGGCGTTCCGTCGGGTGCGGCGCACGGTCGGCGACGTCAACGCCAGCTTGCAAGAAAACCTGTCGGCTGTACGCGAGGCGCAAGCCTTCAGCCGCGAGAGCCAGAACATCGAGAGCTTCTCAGAGTCGAACGCGGCGTCGCGTGACGCCAGCATTCGAGCAGTGGCGTACACGAGCGCGTTGCAGCCGACACTTGAAGCGTTAGGATTCGTCGCGGTCGCTCTCGTGGCCGGTGTTGGTGGCTGGCTGCTGCTGACGGGTGCGACGCCGTTCGGGTCGACGATCTCGCTTGGCGTGATCGTTACCTTTATTGCGTTCACGCAGCGCTTCAATCAGCCGATCGCTCAGATCTCGGCGATGTGGGGCAACCTGCAGAGCGGGATCGCTGGCGGCGAACGCATCTTCGGCTTTATCGATACCGTGCCCGACCTGGTCGATGCGCCGGATGCTACCGAGATGCCCCTCATCGCGGGCCGCGTTGAATTCGATGCCGTCTCTGCTGAGTACGAACCTGGTCAGCCAGTGCTGCGCGACGTGGACCTGGTTGCCGAGCCAGGCCAGATGGTTGCCATTGTCGGTCCTACCGGCGCGGGCAAGACGACTCTGGTCAATTTGATTCCGCGGTTCTACGACGTCAGCGGCGGGTCGGTCAGGATCGACGGTATCGACGTGCGCACCGTCACTGCGCGGAGCTTGCGGTCGCAGATTGGCATGGTGCTCCAGGACTCGTTCCTGTTCAGCGACAGCGTGCTCAACAACATCCGCTACGGCCGCCCATCGGCGACCGACGAGGAAGTGCGAGCCGCGGCGCGCCTGGCGCGCGCCGAGACCTTCATCGAACGCCTTCCGACTGGGTACGAGACCGTACTCGGCGAGCGCGGCAGCGGCTTGAGTCTGGGGCAGCGACAGTTGCTGGCGATTGCCCGCGCGGCTCTGGCCGATCCACGCATCCTGATTCTGGATGAGGCAACGTCATCGGTCGACACGCGCACCGAACGGCTAATTCAGGATGCGCTCGAGAAGCTGCTCAGTGGCCGCACGTCGTTCGTGATTGCACATCGCCTGAGCACGATCCGCCATGCCGATCAGGTGCTGGCGATTCGGGATGGCGAGATCATCGAGCGCGGCACCCACGCGCAACTGCTGGCCAGGCGCGGCTACTACTACGAGCTGTACATGAGCCAGTTTCGGCGCGACATCGACTTCATCGAAAATGGCGTGCCCCACGAGGCTGTCCAGGCCAGCGATACAGCGCGCTAGGCGTGCCCGGCCGCGTGGAGCGGGTGCCCGGACTAGGCGGTCTCGATCACGGACAGAATGTCGCCTGCCGGGTCTTCGAACCAGGCCATGCTCGGACCATTACCGCGCATGATCCCCTTCGCGTCGGCGGGCATGCCTTCGTAACGCTCGAAGCGCACACCGCGGTTGGTCAACTCATCGACTGCCTGAGCGATGCTGTCGACCTGGAGGTTCAGAATCGTGAACGTCGCCGGTTGATGATCGGCTTTGGGGTACACAAAGACGGCGCGGTCACTGCCCGGCGGGTGCAAGCAAGTCGCTGCGCCTCAATGCCTACACCTGCTCGGGCTGCCCGACAGTCAGTTCGTTGGAATTGATCTCGCCCAGACTCCGATTGCCGAGGGGCAGGCCGTCATCATCGAGCTTGGTCTGCAGAATATCCAGCTCACCGCGCTCGACGTCCGTACGCTCCCACGTGACCTCGGACAGTTCGACTACATCATCGCGCTGCAGCTCATGGACGGCAGCCGCGACCGCGATGCGCTGTGCTGGACGAATGGGCTCGCGCCAGCGATCTACGGCAGATCGAACAACCGGCGCTGAGCCGGGCCATGGAGCGGAACCTGGCCAGCCTGGCTCGCCTGGGACTGATGCTCGCTTGACAGGCGGCGCGCAGAGGTGGGACTCTGGCCCGGCTCGCCATGGCAGTCGAATACTTTCTGAAGATCGATGGCATCGCTGGGGAAAGCGTCGACGCCAAACACAAGAACGAGATCGAGGTGCAGAGTTTCAACTGGGGTGAACAAAGCACCATCTCGGGCAGCCCGGGCGGCGGCGGAGGTGGCGCCGGCAAGGTCGTCCCCAGCGAGTTCCGCTACGCGGCGCAAACGTCCAAGGCCTCGCCGGCGCTGATGCTGGCATGCGCCACCGGCGAACACATCAAGCAGGCAACGCTGGTTGCGCGCAGGTCGGGCAAGAGTCAGCTCGAGTACCTGACCATGACGTTTTCCGACGTTCGGGTATCGTTGTACGAGATCAACAGCACGCCGCCGAACGAGGTCGGGCCGACGGACCAGGTCAGTCTCAACTTCGCCACCCTGCGGATGACGTACAAAGTTCAGAAGGCCGACGGCTCGGCAGGGCAGTCCATCGTGGGCGCGTTCGACTTCAAGGCCAACAAGAAGATCTAACGGCACGGGACGGGGCCGGATTTCGCGCAGCATGATCAGCTGCTGACGCCGCAACCACGAAGTCGCCGACGAGCTGCTTTCCTCGACCGGAGTCGTGCTGACCGGCCGCCGCACGCTTGACATCACTGCTGGCTGGGGTGGCGAGCGCCCGATCCCAGGCATGTCGCCGTAGAGCTCACGCATCGGGTGCCCGAAGCAATAACCGTCGGGTCCGACGCGCTTTGTCTCCTGCACTGACGGGACGAGGCAGCCGTCGAAGCGGCCAGGACGGCTGCGACACGAGTGCGGCAACCATAAGTCGCGCCTGGAAGGCCTTGGGCCAGCACCTCAAGAAGCGCCGCATCAGAGCGCGGCCCATAGCGTAGGCGCCAGTCGTCGGATGTGGCCTCGGCTCGGGTGTCTCCAGTCCGAGCGTTCGATGCGGTCGGTCCTCGTTGTAGTAGGCCACGAACTCGCGGAAGACCGATAACAGGTGGTGGTTGTCGCGGACGATCAGGTGGTCGAGGCACTCACGACGGAGTGTAGCGGCGGTACACCTTAAAGACAGGGCGCGTGGTGTGCCCGAAGATTGGCCGCAGCGCCTCGGGCGCAGGTAATCCGGCGCGAGTACCTGCAGCTACAGATCGATGGCGTCCGCACCTTCGTATTCGGCGAGTTTCATGGTCCGCAACACGCACGTCGGCTCCGCATCGTCGATGAGTACGCAGCAGACGAACGGTTGTGGTAGCTGCGCGAAGCCCATTCGGGCGCTGCGTACCACGCAACTGCCGTTCTCTCAGAGCCGCAGCCGTGGATCGAGCACATCGCGCAAGCCATCGCCGAAGAAATACACCGCCAGAACGGTGATGGTGAGCGCGAGGCCAGGAAAGATCGCGACCCCTGGCGCGAGCGTCATGTACGCGCGGCCGTCGGCAATCATGGCCCCCCAGCTAGGAATCGTCGGCGGGATGCCGATCCCGAGAAACGTCAGCGACGATTCGGCGATCATCATGGCGCCAACCTGTTGGGTGGCAACCACGATCACCGGCGTCCATACGCCCGGCAGCACGTGCCGCCGCAAGAGTCTCGGCGGTCCGGCGCCAACCGCACGGGCCGCCTCGACATACGGCATCTCCTTCAGCGACAGCACGACCCCGCGCACGATACGCGCATAGCCAAGCCAGCCCGTCAGCCCCAGAATCAGGATCAGCCCGACGAGGCCCTGTCCAAACAGCGCGACCGACACAATCGCGAGTAGCACGAACGGGATGGCCAACAGCGTGTCGACCAGCCGCATAATCAGCACTTCGACGGCGCCGCCGATATAGCCTGCCAGCAGCCCGAGTACCACCCCGATGGAGCCAGCCAACACCACCGCCGTTGCTCCAATGAGCAGCGACACTCGCGCCCCGTACATGGTCCGGCTCAGCAGGTCCCGACCGAGTGGATCGGTGCCGAGCACATGCAGCGCGCCGGAGTCATCGCGCGAGAGCGGCGGACGGTTGTTCAATTCCGGCGCCTGGTCCAGCGGTCCGTAAGGCGCAATCAGCGGTGCCAGGACGGCTATGCTCACCGCGGCCACGATGACCGCGGCGCCAGCCAGGAGCCGCAGGCTCCGCCACCTCCGCCACTTTCTCACCCGCTAACGCGAATTCGCGGATCGAGCCAGGCGTAGAGGACGTCGACGAGCAGGTTCATCAGCACGAACGCGCCCGAGACAACCAGGATGCTGGCTTGCACGATCGGATAGTCGCGCGACGAGATCGCGTTGACCGCGACGCGGCCAACGCCTGGCCAGGCGAAGACTTGCTCGATGATGACCGCACCACCAAGCAATGAAGACAGTTGTAGACCGAGCACCGTGATCAGCGGGATGAGCATGTTGCGCAGCGCATGCTGGCCAACGACCACGCGTTCGCGCAGGCCCTTGGCTCGGGCGGTCCGCACATAATCCTCGTGCAGAACTTCGAGCATGCCCGAGCGCACGAGGCGCGTCACGATCGGCATAAGCACCGCGGCAAGTGTCACCGCTGGTAGCACGACGTACTCCGGGCCGAAGCTGCCGGACGTCGGCAGCACCCGCAGATTGACGCTGAACACCAGGATCAGCATGAGCCCCAACCAGTACGGAGGGGTCGCCTGGCCGAGCAGCGCCAACCCGACCCCGAGGTAATCCCAGATCGAGTCGCGCCGCAGCGCGGACAGGATCCCGACCGGGAGCGCGACCGCGACCGACAGCACGAAGGCGATCCCGCCGAGAAAGAGCGTGTTCGGCAGCGAACGCAGGATCACGCCCAGGGCCGGCTCTTTGTAGAAGAGCGACCGTCCAAGGTCGCCCTGGATCGCCCGCTCCATGAACAGCAGGTACTGCACGTAAACCGGGCGATCGAAGCCGAGCTCATGTCGGGCTTCGGCGATTTGCTGCGGTGAAGCGGTCTCGGCCAGCAGCAGGGTGATCGGATCGCTCGGCGCCAGGCGCAGGAGGAAGAAAACAATGAGCGACACGCCCCACAGGACGACGACCGCCTGCAGCAGCCGTCGCACCACGTAGGTCCCCATCGGCCGAGCCGTTGCCCCGACTAGCTCACGTCACAGGCGAAGGTGCGTGTATCGCCTCCGATCCGGCCCTGGAAGCCCTTGACCCGCTTGCGAACGCCCCAGATCAGCTCACGCTGATACAGGACCAGCTCTGGCAAATCGTCGTAGAGGGCCTTCTGGATGGCCTTGTAGCCGGCGTCCCGTCTGGCCTCCTCGAGCTCGCTGTTCGCCTGCTGGATCATCTCGACGATCCCGGGGTTGATTTCCTTGTAGAAGTTCCCGAACGCGGAGTCGACCAGCAAGATCGTGAAGTTGGGGCCAGGATTGAACGCGCGTCCGACTTCCTGGATGGCCAGATCGAAGTCGCCAGACTTGCGCGCCTCTGTGTAGGCGCCCGGCTCCAGGAACTGAATATTCACGTCGAAGCCAACCAGGCGTAGCTGGTTGGAAATGTACTCCGCCGTTTCCTTGAGCCGCGGAAACCAGGCTGGGTTCAGTTTGAAGGAAAGCTTGGTGCCCGCCTGCACGCCGGCCTTGCCGAGCAAATCCTTCGCTTTGCCCATGTCGAACGGCACCGGATTGTTGAACAGCTGCTCGTCATAGCCGATCGTACCCGGCGGGACGGTCGCTCCGACATTCTTGCCCAGCTTCTGGATGTTCTTGACGATATTGTCCCGGTCAATCGCGGAGGCAACCGCGAATCGCGCGTCTCGATTCTTGAATGGGTCCTTGCGCACGTTGTAGGTGATGGCGATCACGCTCGAGCCCGGCGAACGCACGATCTGCAGATTTTGATCCTTACCTAGCTGCTCAGCTTGATCGCCGGCGAGGCCATCGATCAGGTCCACCTCGCCGCTCTGCAGCGCGGCAATACGCGTCGATTCCTCGGGTATCGGCCGGAAGACGTACTGGTCGAGCTTGACGAGGTCCTTGACCCAGTAGTCCTTGTTCGCGTCGCCGAGCCATTGCTGGTTGGCAGTCCAGGACTTGTACTTGAACGGACCGCTGCCGCCGATTTGCTTGTAGAACTCGGCGCCGTATTTCTTTTCTGCAGCTGGCGACAGGATCGGTTCGGTGAACGAGGTGATGAGGCCCGGGTTCGGCTTCGCAAGGTCGAAGCGAACCGTCGTCTTGTCGACGACCGTCACTCCCTGGAGGACGCCGTTGAACGCGGACGCATGCTGGAAGGTCGGGTTCGCCAACAGCCGATCATATGTGAACTTGACCGCGCTGGCATCGAGTTCGGAGTCGTCATGGAACTTGACACCAGACCGCAGCTTGAAGGTGTAGGAAAGGCCGTCACGGGCCATCGACCAGTCGGTCGCCAGGACGTTGATCTGCTTGCCCTGCTCGTCGGTATCCACCAGCGGGTCATAGAGCACGCGCGTGATGATGCCTTCCATCAGCCCCGAGATCTGTTGTGGATCCTGCGTGCGCAGGTCATCCCCGCGCGACCAGGTCAACTTCTTGCCGCCGCCGGCCGGGGCGCAGGCCGCTAGTGCCTGGGCGAGCGCCGGCGCCGCCAGCGCGCCAAGCCCGAGCCGCATCGCCTTCAGTGCCAGTTGCCGCCGACTGATCGGACCGAGGCGATGCCAGACCAGATTGTCGTTCGATGACGGTTCGTTGTTCGTCATGCATCCTCCTCCCGCGGGCATTGTACGCCCGCATCGACTGGCGCTGGCCGGTCTCGGCTGCGCGCATGCCCGCGTCGAGTGCGGCCATCACCCTGGTGATTGAAGTCCGGATCCAGCTGCGGGTGGAGCGGCTCGCCGGTCTCAGGTGATGCGCAAACGCGCCGGCGAGCGTCGCTGGGTGGGCTATCTAGCGAAGGGTCGCGTTCGAGCCGTAAACCACCATGCCATGCAGGCCGCAGATCGGTGATCGTGAGGGAGGATGGTCCCGCCGTGATGCGCAACATCCGCCGTGGTTTCCACGCCATCGTAGAGTCTGTCGCCGACGGCTGGTTTTCGCGTAGGCCGAGACCGACTTGCGAAGCTGAGTGAGCATGACTGGTGAGCACTCTGGTGTATACGGACGCGACACGCGCTAGCGCAGGGTGCACGCGTCGCCAACGGCGTCCACCACACGAAGTTGTCGGATGGCAAAACCTCCGCTGCACTCAGGCGGATCGCTCGTAGACGTGGTGCAGTCCATTCAGCACCGTCGCGACCGGATCGGCGGCCCACGGATGGTGAGCATGGTTGCGCAGGAACGTGCGCCAGGTCTGAGTGGGTGAGCGCGCTGGTCGGCGCCAGCGATTAGCGTCGAACCGAGCGACTGCTGTCCACAATGCCCAGCTTCAGCAGCTCGCCTCTGATCCGTTCCGTGCCCCGCAGCCGGTTGTCGCGCGACATGGTCCACCCGCGACCATGGCGCCGGTTGTCGCGGTCGCCCCATCAACTCTGTTGGGTCCAAGTGCGCAATGCGCAACAATCAGGTGAAGCGTCACCTGCTGCGCGGCAGCCCAGCACGGTGCTCATGCGGAAGCGCACAACCATCGTCACGAGTGGCTGGGGACGACTCACGGATCCGACGGGCATATGCGGCGACCGCTGACACGCACACCGCGAGCGGACCAGCCGCACAGAATCCGGTTATGACGAACGCGCTGACGAAAAAAAGGCTGAGCTGCCAGTCGTCCCAAAGTAGGCCGAATCCACCCAACAGGACAATCGTGCTGGTACCCATGACGCAGCCAGCGATCAACGCGGCAAACAGCGCGTGTAACACGGCGAGGCGCCGCACCCAGGCTGCCACAGTCACTGCCACGGCAACCTGTAGGACCAGAGCCAGGGCCACCGTACCGAACTGTGTCCACGCAGACACGGTCTCCACCCAGCTGGCGGTGGGTTCGCGCGTCTGGAACAGGATGCTGTACACAAGAAAGCTCGCGGCGAAGTACAGCAGACCGCCAAGCAAGCCGACACCCGCCGCGCGATCCGGACGGAGTGGTGGCTGCGACGGCATGGCAATCGCCGCGCTGGGACTGTCCAGAAACGCCCAGCTGGCTACCGTCGGCGCGTTGTACCGGTGTCGCCAGAGCCAGGCGCCTAGAGGATAGACGCACAGCGCGACGAACGAAGTCAGCATGAGCACGTCCAGTCCAACGAGAATCGCCGCGGCGCTCTGTGCAACGGAGTCCGCGCCAACTACATTCGCGACAACTGGTGAGGCTGCCTCATCTACTACCTGCCCCTGCAAATCGGACCACCTGACGGCGGCGCCACCCGTCCTCACCGCTAGGTACACGAAGAAGAAAACGCCCAGCCACGCCGCCAGCAATGCGCCGGCAATTGTCAACCCAATGCGGTAGGCCTGGCCTGGCGACGGATCATCCGCTGTTACCTCCAGCCAGGTCGATGCCCCGGCGGCGACCCATCGGAAGAATACGAAGAGTACGACCACCAGGAGTCCGCTCCAGGCGATATTGAGCACAGGTATTGCGATGTCGCCCACTGGCCCCTGCCCCCGCCCAAACTCCACCGCGGCTAACGAGAGCTCCTGGCCGAGCACCAGTCCGAGGGCCATGACGATACCCGCTCTTCCCGCGCCGCGCGACTGGCGACCTTCGGTCAGTGCTGCGAACGTCGCCCGCCACACTCCCAGTCCAACCACGCCAACGGCCAGCGGTGTACACACCAGAGCCGCTGCCACAGGTCGCACAATGGCGACTGGCATAGGCAGGAGCAGACCGAGCAGCACAATGACGTTTGGGAGAGCAATGCCGGTCGCCACACCGGTGGCAAATGCGTCCCACATGTGGATTCCGAACAGCGGCCGGGTATCGTCCAACACACGCCGCCGTTCGGCGGGATCGGGATGCACTTGCCACAACGTCCGCCACCAGCCGTGGGGCGGCCGCGGCAGTGCGTCCACGGTACGACGCAGCGCACCGGAGGGTCCGTCCCAGGTCGACGCGCGAACGTCGGCATACACTTCGCGCGCGCGTAGGACAGCGTTACGAGTGAAATACACCAGGGCAGCAAGAGGCACAATCCGCCAGCTCAAATCCGCGATGTCTCCGACAGGGCGGCCGGACACCACCTGGGCAGCGGCAAATGGGACAAGGGCGGCCAGGCCGAACGCCTGCCACATCGCGATCGTGAAGTAGGTCCTGTCCACGTCGGAGTTGCGGAGGTGCGCGAGCTCGTGCAGGATCACCGCTCGAAATGCAGGCCGATCATCATGCAGCTGCGTGATCAGTCCGCCGGTCAGGGCCACGTAGTAGCGTCGGAGGTGTCCAAACGCCAACCCGGAGCGGGCCGCGTTGAAAGGGCTCCAGACGAATGTTGGCGCAGCGGATAAGTCCGTTACCCCGCAAAGCTCGGCGAGGCCGGCGATCACGTCGCGCGCGGACGCGTCGATTGGCAGCAACCGCTGGGCGCGGATCCGACGTGCCGGAAAGGTCCAGTAGATGCCGCTCGCGACTATGAGCACAATGGCCGCTCCGCTCAGCATCCAGCCGGCTTCGACCCGATCCGCCGGTGCGGTGCACTCGCCATAGGCCAGAACGCGCGCGACCCGCTCGGCGTAGGACCCGGAGAAGTCAGTCGGGTCGTGCTCCCGAGCACACTGCTCATACTGGGCGCGTTTGTAGTCACGCGTCGGAGGTAGCGCTTCGAAAATTGCTGCGTACAGCAACAGACTCGAGCCGAGCACCGAAACAATGAGCAGCACGAAGCGAAAAGCGGTGTCCGACGGGAAGGCGAAGGGGTTCAGACGTGCGTGGCGTTCGCTAACCGTAGTGAGATCGGGAGAGCTGCTGGCCATCAGGTCGCGAGGGCCAGCCCCCCGATCAAGGAGTCCGCCAACAGCTCGGCTTTATTGGCGGTAAGTCCGAGCTGACGCCCCTTCTCAACCGCGATCTCACGGACCTGTGCGAGTTGCCGCTCGCTCAAGGCCGTTCCCATGTTTGGCGGGGCGGGCCCGTCTGACTTCGTCGGGTGGACCTTCTTGAACAAGGCGTTTACGAGATAGTGGATTACGCCTGGCGCCTCAGCGCGGGCGGACTTTGTGACCTCCGCGACAAGAAAAGTGACGACCTGCGTCGCCATTGCCAGCACCATCGGTGTCAGGAACTCGGCCTCGGCAGGGACCCCAAACCCGAGCGGCTCGTCCTTGCTCGTTGCGGCGCGCACGGTACGTTCTGGATCCTCAAAATAGGCGGCGCTGATCGGCGCCAGCAGTGGCAGCTCCTGCGGCGCCACCTCGGCAATGACGTGGCGCGCCGCGGCGAGAATGACTTGCTGCTGCTCATCGAGTTCGGTCACGCGCGCCTCCGGCTCATCTGGCTGAGGCAGCATGGTAGCGCCGCTCAGCTAGCCAAGTAGCCGAACCTCGCGGTCGCTTGGAACTCGGAAGCCGCCGCAGCTAATGTGCACCGCAGGGCTGTGCCTGTCGCCACCGGGTGTCGCACCAGCACAACGCTGTTTGAACCGAGCAGCCTCGCGCCAACAGGAAGAACAGCGACGGGCACGCCAGCGACCAAACGGCGCAGGCCCGGTAACCGTTACCAGCCGCCGGTGCGTCGGGAGTGCCGCAAGAACGCCGACGCGACGCAGTGCGGTCAGTACGACGGCTTCGCCGCGGCGTGCCGAGCCGTCGGTAGGGACATCAAAGACTTCGACGTTTGCAAGATGTCCTACCTGGGTGTTGCGCCGGACGCAGCAGGTGCCAGAGTAATGCTCGATGAACTGGCAACCAGGTACAACACGACGCCAGCGACGCTGACGGAGCAGATGGTAGTAGCCACCCCGGATGAGATCGCTGAAAGACTGCGTACGCTCACCGAAATCGGGATCAATCACCACATTTTCTGGCTGCCGAAATCGCAGCACTGGCCAACTACTTGGACGCACTGGAGCTCCTGGCTCGGGAACTCGTTCCACGCGTACGCGCTTGACCAGAAGGTAGCTACGGGCGGGTGCTACTCTGCCGCTCCTGCCCCGATTCTTCTAGGGTTATCTCTGACGGTTGAGTCATCGACGACGATGGGATACCAGCAGGACCGGTAAATGGGTTCCAGTTTTCTTATGGGTTATCGAGAAATGGCGCAACCGCCGCGCCCGGTGGACCAGCATGGCGAGACCTTTTGTTTGCGCGGGCGGCAGGCCTGAGGCGGTTCCACGCCCGGACGCTGGCCACCGCAGCGCCGCACCTCGTGAACACTGAGCTCGATCGGTAAGCGCAAATCAGTGAACCGACTGTCGCGACCGGCTGACTATTCGATGCGCGGCAGATCAGCATCGTTATTGCCTGCCTTCACCAACGTGCGTAAAGGGACTGGAGTTCTCGACGCCTTTAGATAAACCGCGCCGACGCCCCACGCCGCCCGGTCGCGAGGGACCACTCAAAGCGTCTGAGCAGTCCCTGAGTTCTGTCGAACGAGCATCAGCGCTCCCGCAAGTTGAGCCCCGCCTGGTGCTGCCATGAAGGCGTCTGAAATCGTCCCGACTTCGTCTTAGCGCCCCACACTTCGACAGGCGAATCTGTGGTTTTCCGCCACGATCCAGGCGTCGATACCAACGTGCATCGGTCCAACGCCGCTCTCCGAGCAGAGCTCGGGGAGACGCGTGAAATGGGGTTCGGTCAACGCGGCGGACAAAGGCTCCGTCTGTAGCTCGAAGGGTGCGATGCCGCTGGGCCCACCTGTCGGTGCCGCGAGCTCGAGCTCCGTCCGCGGACCACTGGCTAGAGAACTACTCACCACCGCTGCACTGACCGCGTACGCGACCGTGGCAGAGACCGCGAGCGTGGCGATCAACGGCAGCAGCGATCGTCCGCTGTTCAAACCCGCACATACCAGCGCGGCCATTCTTGTCATCGCGAGCCCCCTCCAGGTGGGACGCTCGCCACACTAGAAACGCGCCCGGCATCCGGACATCGGCAGTCTGCCAGGGTCGGCGAAGATTGGCAGATTGCCAGGCCTGTGGGGTTATTGCGTCAGTCGAGCAGGCCGTGCTCGGTCGCCCACACGCCCATCTGATGGCGTGAAGCGAACCCAAGCTTGCCGAGAATGTGCTCGATGTGAGCCGCGACCGTGCGCTCGGTTATCACGAGGCGCTCGGCGATCTGACGATTGGTCAGCTCCTGGGCCAGCAACACCGCCACCTCGTGCTCGCGGGGGCTTAGCTCGAGCGCGCCTCGCGCGTGACCTGGCACCGGCGCGGCCGGCGTGGCTGGAGGCTGAGTCGCGGCCAGCGCCAGCTCTTCGACGCGTTCGAGCGGCCACGCGCGGCCAGCTTCCCAGGCGCGCGCGGTTACCTCTGCCCCCAGTACCTGGCGGAGAGGCACCAGCCAATGGTCGAGCGCGGTGCGTCCAACAGCCGACAGCGGTGCGCCGATGCTCTCGCGAATGCCGCCCGCCGCCCCGGCCAACTGCACAGCTCGAATGGGCTCGTTCATAGCCGAGGCGAGCGCGGCAATGCTCTCCACGGACTCGGCAACCCCGGCGCGGTCGCCCACCTCTGCATGCAAGTGCATGCTCTCGAGTAGCACCGACCGCGCTTCGTTGCGCGCGAGCGCCAGGCCTGCCTCACACTGGGCGATCGCGGTCGTATGGTCCTCTTCTAGAGACGGCAGCCACCCCAGGTTGCTCAACTCAATGGCTTCGTTGACCCGATCGCCGGCAGTTCGCGCGACAGCCAGCGCCTCGTCGAAGTACGCCTGGGCGGCTTGATAGTCAGTCTGCTGCAACGCGATACACGCAAGATCGGCGAGCGCGTTGTGCAGCAGCCACGGATCGTTGGCCTGGCGCAAGAGCGGCAGCGCCTCGCTATAGATCTCCAAGGCTGTGGTATAGCTTCCCTGCCGCCACGCCAGACTGGCGTTGATACTCAGGGCCACCGCGCGCATGGCTTGCTCCGCCTCTGCCGCGGGGAGTGCTGCCAGCAGCGTCAGCCACCCTCGGCCCTCGGTGTAGAGACCCGCATGACCCAGAGGTTCCAGTGCGCTCGGCCGAGTCGCAGTCCCATCTGTGCTTCGCCGTGCTCCACGCACCAGCGCAAGGCGGTCCGCAGATTTTCCTGCTCCTGCTCGAGCGCGGCGTGAGCCGCCGGGCGGCCGACCCCGCCGACATTGGCATCGGGCTCCAGCTTGCGCCGCGAACGCCTCGTAGTACACGGCATGCTGTCGCCGAAGTGCGTCCAGCTCACCACTGCTGACGAGCCACTCGCGTGCATACTGGCGAACGGGCTCCAGGAGCCGGTAGCGGGCTCGCCCCGCCCGTTCCTCCACCTGGACCAATGACCTGTCTACCAGTTGGGCGAGCATGGGCAGCACGTCCCGTGGCTCGACTTCGCCGCGGGCGCAAACAGCCTCGGCGGCTTCCAGGCTCCAGCCGCCAGCGAAGACGGCAAGCCGCTGGAAGATGACACACTCCGGTTCCGAGAGCAGGCCGTGGCTCCAGTCCAACGTGGCGCGCATGGTCTGCTGGCGGCGGGGCGCCGTACGGTTGCCACCGACCAGCAGTCGGAACGCATCGTCCAGCCGCTCCAGTATCTGCTCCACTCCGAGCGCGCGTACCCACGCCGCGGCGAGCTCGATCGCCAGCGGGAGGCCCTCCAGTCTGGCGCAGATCGAAGCCACTGCCGCCGCGCTACGCGGCGTCAGCCCAAAGTCTGCCTGGGGCCGCTTTCGCGCGCTCGATGAACAACTCGACCGCGGGATACTTCGCTACCGCTTCGGGAGGCACCGCCGACCTCGGATCAGGGATCTGCAGCGGAGGGACACGCCAGGCCACCTCGCCAGAGATATGCAGGGGCTCGCGGCTGGTCACGAGCAGGCGGACCGTCGAGCAGCCCCGCAACAACGTGTCTGCCAACTCGGCACACGTCTGGACGAGGTGCTCGCAGTTGTCCAGCAAGAGCAGCATCTGACGGTGTGCCAGGTGCGCGACCAGTACGTCGAGCAGCGAGCGATCCGGCTGCGTTCCCCGTCCGTCACGGTAGCACCGGGCTCACCGCGGGCCAAGTGTGCGGTATCAGGGCTCTCGTCGAAGCGAAGCTACTCGCCCGTCAGACGGTACGACTCACCCAACCTGCCGCGCACCGCGCCGCATCGAGTGCTCGCCGAGTCCCGCGCTGGCCAGTCGTGAATTCGTCGGAGCGTCTCCAATTGGCACCGCGGAGGGCTACCGAAAGACGAGGCGCAAACCGATTTGGGTGTTGGCCTGGCAACGATTTCACTGGCGTCGCGCGCAAGCTCGTGCAGGAGCAGCGCGATCTGATCCTGTGCTTCGATGATCTTCGCGCGCTCAAGCTGCTCAGCGCGTTGAACCGACTCGGTGTCAGAGTCCCCGACGATCTGGGCATCATCGGGTTCGATGACATTCCGTTCGCGTCGATCAGCAATCCACCCTTGACCACTATCGCTGTGACGTACGAACAGATGGGCCAGATGGCGTGCGCCATGCTCATCCAGCAGAGCGTGACCGGTACCGCGGCATTGCCCCTAACCGTTGACGTAGAACTCCTGTCGCGAGGTACGACTGCTCGCACCTAGCATGGATCCGCGGTTAGCGAGCTAGCAGCGCCGCGTACGCCGAGCGGCCTTCGGCAAACAGGGTGAGCATGCGCTCGCGCTGACTTGCGAGATCGAAGTGCGCCCGCCGAGCGAGCCAGTCGGTGGCGGTATCGATGCGCTCGAGGAAGTACTGACTGGACGCGCGTAGCCGCTCGCGTTCCGCGAATGGGCGCAGGTACACCGGACTTGTATGTGCCCAAAGCGCGTGGCCGTAGCTCGTCCGCCGTTCGCCCGATGCCCGCGCTGCGAGCCAGCTGCCAGCGGCGTCGAGCGTGGTGCTCCACACGCCGCGCGCTTCGCCCGCTGCCGGCGAGCACGTGGCCACCACATCGCCATCGCGGATGATCTCGATCCTATCCAGCGACTCGTGCCACGCCCAGTCGACGGTCACCTGGAGCGAGCGCACGCTCCCGCCGACGTCGAGCACATCGTTGCTCGGGGAATGCTGCTCCACGGCCAGCTTCAGGATCGGCCCATCGGTTATCAGCGTTCGCCCCGCGGCCAGGCTGGCCAGCCAGGCAGCGTACGAAAACGCTTCGCCGGGTTGCAGTGAAACGTATACGCGATTGCTGGAGCACACGAACCAGTCGGAGCCGGTCGAAGCCGGCAGGTGGATGCCGCAATTGAGCAGCGCGTACCACAGGTGGTACTCCGGATCCATCCAGTACGGGTCGAACAGATTCAGCGCATCCAGTCGGCCGAGCATGGCCGCGATAGGCGCCTCCATCCCGTTGCCGCTGTGACACCACAGCACCAGCCCGCCCTGGGCGCGCGTCGCGTCGCATGCATCTACGAGCGGTGGGAAGTCCGGATTGGAATCGTCCACGAGAACGCCGCGACTGATGGGCTCAACCACCTCACGGATGTTGATCAGCATGATGTGCCCGAGTCCGATGAGCCAGGGCTCCATGTTGTGGCGGCTCTCTTCGCCGATGTCGATCACGTGCGCATCCGTCGATAGGGCATGGCGGCCGATGGGGAACACGTTGGAGGCATACGCGAGCTCGCGCCGTTTGAGGACACTCACCACCAGAACTGGCAGATCCTCGACACGTGGATCGAGGCGCAGCCGGTCAAGTGGGCGCGATTCGACCTCGCTGTAGTGCACGTGCGTGTTGCCGCCATACCAGCCCTGCTCGGGCAGATCGATCCACCGCTCGAGCGGAGCTTCGACGTCGACCACACCGGTCCACGGCGCGTTCAGGCTCAGCCGGAAGGGTGTGTACTCAGTGCCGCGTTCGACCACGAGCCGCGTGGGGCCGCCGGGGACCTCGACTTCGAAGCCGCTGTCGTCCGCATAGAAGAACGGCTCACCTGAACCAACCTTGTGGAGTGCGTGCTCTGGCGAACACAACTCGCCGGTCGACGCCATGACCTGCACCCGCGCCTCGAGCGCCGTGCCCCGTCGCCGGTCCCAGACTCGCCCGCGCAGGACCGTCATGGGTTGCCGACCGATGATATCGCGTGGTCGGCATGCCGGGTGCGCGGCTTGACTGTGGACGGGGTGGAAGAGTAAAGCAGACCCCGATGCACTACCGAAAGATGGGCGATTCGGAACTGGAGGTATCCGCCGTCGGCGTTGGGGCCTGGGAGGTCGGCGGGTCGTATGGAAGCTTCGACGAGCGGGAGTTCGTGGACGCCGTTCAGCGAGCACTCGACCTGGGCATCACCCTGTTCGATACGGCTCTGGGATACGGCGCGGGAAAGTCCGAGGCGTTGCTCAGCCGTGCACTGGGCAGCCGACGCAACGAAGCGATCGTGGTCACCAAAGGCGGCATACCGACGCGCCCAGACGGCAAACGCCCTATGGATGGGCGCTACGCGTCGCTGATCCAAGACATCGATGCCAGCCTGCAGGCGCTCGGGCTCGACTACGTCGATCTGTACCTTCAACACTGGCCCGACAAAGATACGCCAATCGAAGAATCGATGGGCGCGCTGAACGACATCCAAAACTCGGGCAAGGCGCGGTTCATCGGAGTTTCTAATTACCATGCCGATGACTTGCGCACGGCCAGGGAGCATGCTCCGATCGTCACCAATCAGGTTGGCTACAACCTCTTCGACCGGCGCTGGGAGCGTCAGATGTTTCCGACCGCGCATGAGCTGGGGATCGGCATCATGGCGTACGGACCGATGGCGCACGGGCTGCTCACCGGAGCATTCACGCGGATGACAGTATTCGAAGAGAACGATTGGCGGCGGCGCGGCGACGTTTTCGGTCAGGCGCTGTTCACGGCCGAGAATTTGCCGACCAACATTGGTGTCGTGGAGGAGCTTGCGGCGATCGCGAGTGACCTGGGCGTGGGACTGGCACCGATGGCCATCGCCTGGGTGCTGCGCGATCCGGTGGTTGCGATAGCACTATCCGGTACCCGCAGGCCGCAGGAGATTGAAGAGAACGTCAAGGCGCTGGACGTGGTCCTGTCGCCCGCGTCGCTCGAGCGCATTGACCGCTGCATGGTGCATGTCGCTGGCCAGACCGAGACATTGCCCGTCCCTTGACTGGGGGCAGGTCCAGGGCGTCGAGTCGGGGAACCTCGGGCAGCGACGATTGACACCCCCCCGACGGCCTATGCGGCACCGTTTTCGAGGCGATCGTGCCATATGGTGACTGCCGCTATTGCCGCCACCCTCGAACGTCAGTTAACAGCGATCCTCAAGCGCGCGAACGGAGGCGCCCGTCGAGCGGGCACTTGAGGCACTGATCGACCGCGGTGTCGTTCAGCGCGAAGGGCGAGCACACGTTGGCGTGCCCGATGTCTTTTTGCGCCACTGGCTGCAGGCATCGCTCCAATAGGTCATCGGGCAGCAGGATCCGACAACGGGCTCGGCCGAACCCTCGGCGGGGCCAGGTGTCGCACTATGGCTGACCATTTGATTTAGGAGGCCCTTTAGATGCGCGCTCCCGATGCCGCCCACCGGCTCGAGCGCCATGTCAGCTTGTGGAGTCCGCGCGACTGCAACGCCGAACCATAGGGTCCACATGCACATCACGAGCGAGGAAACCACCCAGACGAGGTTGCCCAGCGCGATCTCGAGCCACATCCCCAGGATCCAGCCCATGAACGAGGCGATCCCGGCGGCGACGGCTATCCACGAGGCCCACGCGGGTATTGCCCTGGGGGTGCGAGTCTCGTTGCCGGCGATCACCGCCACCGCTAACGCCAGGAAAATGAACCCGGTGGCTTTTCCTTCACTGAACGCCCACCACGCCTCGAACATCGCCGTATTCCCAGAGACGGCGGCGCTGGCAACCACGGTCGGCTCGGCTACTGCAGTCGTCAAGGTCCAGAGGGCGCCCACCGGCAACACCGCCCAAGCCGTTGTCGTCCAAAAGCCCTGGGTCAGACGTGATGTGGCCGCCAGTACCACGAAGCCTGCCACTGCGAAAAAGGACAGGGCAGCCGCGGCGGCCCAGTGGACAACCACCCATCGGCTCGCTCCTTCGGCAATGATCTTCATCTGCGTGTCCGATTGCGTGGCCGGCGCCCCGTGCAAGGCTAGCGACGCGGCCAGCAGAAGCGATGCCACTGCGAGCCAGATTCCTGCCACGCGCAGACTGACTTGTGAATGCGACATCGATCAACCTCCGTCCGGCAACATGCTGGCCTCACTGCACCAGGTGGAGGCCGACAGCCGGTCCGGTTTTCCTCGTATTCGCGGGCCGCGGCGCGACCACCGAACACGAACCTTTCTTCGAGCTGTGAACGGGGGGTGTCGGCGCTACGCCACTGGATCGAGCCCAAGCGCGAATCGCCCCGTGAAGCGATGCTGACGCTTCGGTTGAAGTGGATGAAACTGAGCAGCGTAAATGTCGCGCAGCAGCCGCTCGAGTCCCATGCTCCGGAACAGCCCTCCACCGCCCACCGTCTCGAGCGCCTTTTCGACGGTCAGCCGTAGGGACTCTGCCGCGATGCTTTTCCGAACAAAGATGGAGTTCGCAATAGCCACTTCGGGCGCGAACGTATAGTCGCCACAGAGTTCAACCATTTCTCGCACTGCCATCTGACCGGTGACGAGCGCATTCTCCATTTCACCTACCAGGGCCCAGACGTCGGAGTCATCTCGCTTCTTCGCAACCTGGTGCAGCGCCAGCTCGCGCGCTGCCTCCGCCACCCCCAGGTAGACGGATAGGACCATCGGCAGGGCGACCGCCGCGACGACGTTGAAGAACGGGTGCCACACGCCCCTGGGCCGACGTAGCTGGACCGCCGCGTCCGGCACGGACACGCCATCGAGGACGATGTCGTTCGAACCGGTTGCTCGCATCCCCATTGTTCGCCAATTGTCCAGAACCGTGAGCCCTTCGGATTTCATCGGCAGCGCGAAATGGACCACAGTTGGTCCGTCGTTGGGATCCATGTAGGGCGCGCTGGTGAGCAGCAGATCGCCCATCGGGGAGCCGCTGCCAAAGACCTTCCGACCTGTGACTCGGTAGCCTCCGTCGATGCGCTCGGCATTGCCGCTCGAGTCCAGCCAGTCGGAGGCGCCAGTGCTGACCAGCACCAACTCGTTACGGGCGATGCGTTCGAGAAGAGGCGCGACGGGCCGTCCCTGGCGCCACATCCAGGTCAGGGTCCCCACGAGGTGCGTGTGCATCGAGAGCGCCAGCGCAGTCGAGCCGCAGTGGTGGCCTATTTCACGCAGCAGGCCGCAGAGCTCCGCGTGGGAGGCGCCACCACCACCCAGCTCGGCTGGAACGCCGATTGAGAACATCTTGTGTTCTTTCAGCTCGAGGAAATTTTCGGCGACAAACGAGTCGTTTGCGTCATAACCAGCGGCTCGGGACGCGAAACCCGGGCCGAGCTTTCGCACCACGTCGGTTGGCGATCCAAGCTGGCCGGCGGAAGCGGAGGTTGCGTCGGGCGTTGCCACCATTAGTGTGTTCCTCCTCGTGAGACATGGCTCCCCGTAATGCGTACGCTCACACGCCGCTGCTGCCATCCGAGAAATCTGGGATCTTTGTGCGCGGCGTGAGGGAAATCCCTGATCAGACGGAATGCAAAGGCCGAGCGGCCCCAGTGGGTGGCTACACGAGCCCCTGTTTCACTGCGAACGAGGTTGCGGCGGCACGATTGCGAACGCCGAGCTTCGTATAGATGTGGGTTAGATGGCGATCCACGGTGGATGTGGCAACGATCAGGGTCTCGGCAATCTCTCGTGTCGTTCGGCCACTGGCCAGCTGCCGCAGGACCCTGACCTCAGTCGGTGTCAGGCCAGCCGGGACCATATCCGCGCGAATCTCGCGTCGGTGGCGCGGCGGCGAGGTAGGGTGAATCTCGACCGCGAGCGCTTCGGCGATGCTCTCGTCCAGCGACATCTGCCGACCGTGCTCCCAGGCCGTCGCGTACGCCGCTCCGTCGAGCTCCCGCCTGGCGCGTTCCAGCCCCTCCGTGAGCAACGCCTCAGTCATTGGTATCGGCGGCGTGTGGTAGGCCTCGCCCAGTACCGCGGTAGCGCCGGCTAATCGCACGGCTCGTTCCGGCTGCGACTGGGTCGCCGCCAAGCCGGAGAACAAGGGGAATACCTGGCTGAGATGCCATGGAGCGCCGAGCTGATGCATCTCAGTCAGTGCCTCCCGAAATCGATCGAGTGCCTGGACATTGTCCCCTTCACGAAAGGCGGCGATCCCCAGCAGATGGAGCAGGATCGCGATGCCCTCCTGGTATCCGATCTTCTGCCGGATCTCGAGGCTTTGTGCATAGTACGCTCGCGCAGTCGCGTATTCGGTGGTGATGTACGCCGCCAGCCCCAGCAGGTGGAGCGCCCAGGCGATCAGCCAGTCGTCGCCCAGCTCCTCTGCAACTGCCAAACTCTCGTCGGCGAGGGCGCGCGTCCGAAGTGGGTCGTTTTCGAAGTAGGCAATCCGCCCCAGGAGGTGAAGCACCCAGGCCTCGCTCCATCGGTCCGCAATCTCTCGCGCAATCGATAGGCTCTCGTCGAGCAACGCCTGTGCGGTGGCGGAGTCGCGCTGCTGGTGGGCAAGCCAGCCTGCCCCATACAGCGCCTTCATACGTGCAGCAGACCGCTCGGGCGCCGCGTCAAGCGCGCGCGCCGCCCAGTGGCGTCCCTCATCGTGCAACCCAAGCATCCACCAGAACCACGCCAGCGCTCCGCTCAGTCTGAGAGCGGCCTCGGCATTACCTGTGGTCAGGCCCCAATCGAGCGCAGTCCTGAGATTGTCGTGCTCGACCGCCAATCGCTCGACCCACATAGATTGCTCCGTGAGGCGAAGCTTTGGTTCGGCGTCCTCCGCTAACCGCAGAAAGTAGTCCAGATGACGATCCCGCGTGCGTTCGACGCTTCCCACTTCGCCGAGCTTGTCAAAGGCATACTGTCGAATCTGCTCCAGCAAACGGTAGCGAAGGCCCCCACGTTGCTGCTCTGCC
>WNGB01001783.1_pt1 | contig 35227 bp, 32 predicted proteins | sample 5400681 | NCBI WGS metagenome assembly WNGB01 (sample SAMN13153367, study PRJNA577476) | soil metagenome | isolation source: 115 cm soil or saprolite under grassland replicate 2 | place: USA:California | collected 2016-06-15 | reverse complement strand
TCGGTTGTTCTCGTTTCCGGAAAGTATCTGGACAAAATCGGCCGCGATAGAAGCAAGACTGCCCGACTGCTTGGCTACGGTCACACCACCGATTATCTGCCGCTCGACAAAAAGGATGCGCCAACGTTTTCAATCGCGCGCAAAGCGGCCGAGAAAGCATTCCGCATGTCCAATCTGACGCCGCGCGACCTGCAAGGCGCAGAAGTGCACGATTGCTTTTCCATTACTGAAATTGTCGCCTACGAAATTCTCGGACTCGCCGAGTCTGGCAAAGGCGTCGAGCTCGTGAAAAGCGGCGCAACAGCATTGCCGCAGGTGCGCACGGAAAAATTCAAAGGACCTTTTCAAATTCCAGTAAACGCGGGCGGCGGCTTGATCGCCGACGGTCACCCCGTGGGGGCAACTGGCGTTCGTCAGGTTTTCGAAGCGTATCAGCAGCTGACGGAACAGGCCGGCGCGCGGCAGATCGAAAACGCGAAAAGATTCCTCACATTCAACATGGGCGGCAGTCTCACGACTTCTGTGGCCATGGTTTGGGGACGCGAGTAATCCTGCGCGACTTTTCGCAGGGATGTAACAGAGCGGCCGCTCCTGTAGATTTCGCACGCAGCGCGTTAAGAGTGCGATGCGTCCTCGCATCGTCTTCATCTTCCTTGGCGAACTGTTTTTGGACGCTTCAAGTCCAACATGCGGTCCATACACGTTTCCTAAATATGGTCTCGCTTGCAATTGAAGAGCTGCCTGATGTGATAAAAGCCGATGTCGAGGATTTCCTTGAAAACCATCCGCGCAGCCCGGCCGCGCGCCTGCGTCCGAGAATGGGAATGGTCGGAGACATCTGGCTGGCCTTTATCGGTCCGGAGCTGCGACGTGGCGCGAGCGGACTAGGCCACACGCCGCGCAATGCACTGAAGGATTTTAACCGGCATTTCATGGAGCCGATCATTTCTAGAAACGGTTCCGAACCGCACGACACCGATTGATTTAGAGGTCCAACGCTTTCTTATGAAAGTTCCGTTCGCGCTGGGAGAAGTTGGTCACTTTGGCTTGGCTGTGCGTGATCCGAAGAAAAGCGCGCAATGGTTCCAGCGCGCGCTGGGGTTGCGCAAAGAATTCGATTTCGGGAGCGGCGTGGCAGTGGGCAACGACAACGTAACAATTGCGCTGTTCAAAGGTGAACCGTCGCCGGAAACGATTGATCACATGTCTTTTCACCTGCCGAATATGGCGACGTTGCGAAAGGCGCTCGCGCATTTGAAGAGCGTCGATGTCGACATTGAGGATCCCGGCGACGAAATTGGTCCCGAAGCTCCGGGATCGAAAAACATGGGCCTTTGGTTCCATGATCCCGACGGTTACCGCTGGGAGCTAAGTGTGCTTGGCAGTAAATAGCCTGCTACCATCTCGCGCGCGGTGTCGGACTGATCGCAAAGCCGTGCAGCATCATCCAATCGGACGAGGACTAACGAGTGCGTAGCGCACAAGAAAGTGCCTCCGTTGACACGATATTTAAGGCTCTTAACTTTTTCGTCCACAATTGAAAATGATTACCCAAGAAAAAGGGGACGGAAAAGAGTTCATCTCGCACGCGCCAGGGTATTGGCCAGAGATTGCGCCGGAGCTTTGGAACGATTGGAAATGGCAGCTCAAGAACAGGGTCACCTCTCTGGCTCAACTGGAAAAGCACCTGGAGCTGAGTGACGAGGAGCGTAGCGGCGTTTTGCTCTCAGGCGACAAACTCGCGCTCGCGGTCACGCCGCACTTTTTTAACCTCGTGCCGCATGAGAATCCCCAAGATCCGATCCGGCGTCAGATGATTCCACGGATCGAGGAGACTTGGACATCCCCGTACGACATGGCTGATCCGTGCGGCGAAGATTCGCACATGCCTGTGCCGGGATTGGTCCATCGTTATCCGGACCGCGTCCTGTTTTTAGTAACCGACCGTTGCGCCAGTTACTGCCGCTATTGCACCCGCAGTCGCGTCGTCAGCGGTGTAGGCGAACAGGAATTGCACACAAATTTCGAGGAAGCATTTCGTTATCTCGAAGAGCATACTGAGGTGCGCGATGTCCTGTTAAGCGGCGGCGACGCGCTGATTTTTTCCGACGAAAGACTCGACAAGCTGCTTTCGCGGTTGCGGTCGATTCCGCATATTGAATTCGTACGGATCGGCACGCGTGTTCCGATTTTCCTGCCGCAACGTATCACACCTGAGCTTTGCGCGATGTTGGCGAAATATCATCCCCTTTGGATGAGTGTGCATGTGAATCATCCGCGGGAGCTGACGATTGAGGTGAAGGAAGCGCTGGAGCGTCTTGCCAACGCGGGCATCCCGCTCGGAAACCAAAGCGTATTGCTCGCCGGCGTGAACGACAATCTGGAAACCATGAAAACACTTGTGCATAAATTGCTCATGTGCCGGGTGCGTCCGTATTACATTTATCAGTGCGACCTGATCAACGGTTCATCGCACCTTCGTACTTCTGTCGCGAAAGGCATTGAGATCATCGAAGGCCTGCGTGGTCACACCACCGGTTATGCCGTGCCGCAATTCGTGATCGATGCGCCCGGCGGCGGGGGCAAGGTGCCTATCAATCCCGGGTACGTTCTTTATCACGACAACGAGAAGATCGTCATCCGGAATTACGAAGGCAAAATCTTCGAGTATCCGGAAACCGGAAACGAACAGGTCCAGTTCGCTCCACAAAGGGAATACCACGACGAATACCTCTATTCCTAAGGCTCCTTGTCGTTCCGAGGCCTTCGACTCAGATCAGGACAAACTCCGCTGAGCAATGGAGCGGCTGGGGAAGCCGCGACATGGATGGGCAGGCCGTGAGGCCGAGTGAGCGGGAAAGCGAACGAGTCGATTTCTGATTGTTTGAGAAGGTTGCTGAATCTGAGTCAGGTTGTTCCCGCATCTCAACGTTGCGCTCGAAAAAGGGAGACTGACTCATGAGATATTCTGTCGTCGTATGTTTGATGTTGTCGCTCCTGAGCGCCGCTGCGGAACCCCCAAAATCAGTTGAGATTCGTTTTTGTCCTGCATCAGCAGTTCGAACCTACCCGCTGGAAAGCCGACGCGATCTGCAGAGTCTCCTGTTGCAAAACGTCGCCGTGATCAATCACGGTAGCGCGTCATTCAAGATTGACGACATCGACATCGAGTTACTGCAATCGAACCGTGTCGTGGAGTCGCGCAAGCTGGATCGAGAAGCGGTGCAGCGCATTGCTGATCGCGGCGCCAAATTGCAAGCGGCAGGCGTGCTACAACAGGTTGGATTTCAATTCTGTGGCACAGAGTTGATCGCGCCTTCGGTCAAATTAGCGGGAGCCACCCTGGCTCGAGATCAAGCACTGCTCATCGTATCGCAGGTTTTCGCGTTCAAGGGTGCGCGCGACACGCTCCGAGTTCGCGTGCACGGCAACGTCGACAGCCATGCCACGGAATTCGCGGGTTCAATCCCGATCAAATCTGAGTTCGCAAAGAATAAATACATCTTTCCGCTACGAGGCGTTTGGTATGTGGGTTGGGGAGCTTCATTTCACACGGGTCATCGATGGGCCATTCCGGAAGAGTTCGCACTCGACATTGCCAAGGTCGGTGAGAGTGGACTCAGCCACAAAGGCGACGGCACACGCTTCGATGATTATTACGCTTACGGCGCGGACGTGCTCGCCGCTGCCGACGGTCATGTGATCGGCGCTGCAAACGATCAGTCCGAGGATGCTTCGGCAATGCAGCTTCCTAACGAGACCCACGAAGCGTATTTTGCGCGGCTACAGAAAGAGCAAGGAGAGCGGCTTGGCAAAGGCCTAACGGGGATTACAGGCAACTACGTGATGATTGATCACGGAAAGAATGAGTACTCGCTTTACGCGCATTTGCAGCCGGGCAGTGTGCGCGTTCATGTCGGCGACGAGGTGAAATCCGGCGCCGTGATTGGGAAACTCGGTTCGTCTGGCAATTCGACTGAGCCGCACCTGCACTTCCACGTCTGCGACAAGCCCGACCCGTTGATGTGCGCCGGCATTCCGGTGAACTTCAGCAACATCACGATCCAGTGGGCGGATCTGCCAAGGCCAATCCAAAGCGGCGATGTTATCATAGCGAAATAGATTGGTCTCCCGCGTCTTGCCACTTCGTAATCTCTTTTCGTTTGGCCCGTTGCGTAAACTTTATGCTTGCGTATTAAAGATCGCGCCGTATAAAGTCCCGCACTTTAGTTTTTTCGTCACTAGATTGTCATTTTTGTCATTTTATGAACCAACGCTTAATCTCGGAAATTGGCCGCACTCAACGACTTGAAATTATTAACTCGCTCAAGCGCACCAGGGGAATGTCCGTCAACGAGCTGGTGGACAAAATGAAGATGAGCTACATGGGCATCAAGCAGCATTGTCTAACCCTTCAACGGGACGGTTATCTGGATACCTGGCGTCGCCCGCAAAAAATGGGTCGCCCGGAGATGGTCTATCGGCTGACGCGGCGCAGCCATGATCTTTTTCAAGCTGACAGCCATCAGTTGACTCTCGACCTGTTGAAATCGGCGCAGGAAATCTTCGGACCAAACGCTCCAGAGAAGCTTCTTTACAATATTTTTGAAAAAAGGACAGCTGCGCTCAAGGCGAGGGCGAAGGGAGACACAGCCGCTGAACGTGCCAAGTGGCTGGCCAATGTGCGCGATGGAGAAGGTTACATGTCTCAGTTCGTTAACAACCACCAGGACGGCGGGCCCAGAATTATCGAGTGCCATTCGCCGATTCTGAATCTGCTGGATCGTTATCCAATCGTAGGCCGGCTTGAGCAGGACCTGTTTGAAGCCGTGTTGCGCACGAAAGTGCGCAGGCAAATGATGCGCAACTCGGGTTTATACGAGTGCGCATTTCATTTCGGGGCGTAGGCGCGAGCGCAGGGACGGCGTGCTGCGGTTTTCGCGCAACGAGCCGAAGAACGGACGGCAACGGAGTTCCGTCCCTACCATTTCCGCCAGCGCTCAATGGCACGCTTCTTCGTTGTCATAGGCGAATCCGTGGCCGTCATGACCAATTGCCGCCGCGGCGACACATCGCAGCGCGATGCCCCCTACGAATTGATTTGTTCTTTCGCTCTCCGTGAATCTCGGTTGATTGAAGCCCCATGGCTCGGGCTTTTCCTTCCATTGTCATCGAGAATTTGCACCCGCTGATCGACGGCGGGCGCTTCCCAATAAAGCGCATCGGCGGCGAAGATCTGGTTGTCGAAGCAGACATTTTCAAGGATGGGCACGATGTCGTGGCAGCAATCCTCAAGTGGCGTGTTCTGGGGAAACGCGCATGGCGGGAAACGCCGATGAATTTCGTTGATAACGATCGCTGGCGCGGCATCTGCACTTTGTACGACGAGGACATTCACGAATACACAGTGGAAGCGTGGACAGACACTTTTCGCAGTTGGCAGGGGGAGTTCGCAAAGAAATTTGAAGCCGGCATTGCCGATCTTCGAAGCGAAGCGCTGGAAGGTGCGGCTTTGGTAGAAGCTGCCGCCAGGCGCGCGCGCGATCAAGCGGACCGCAAGCGATTGTCTGAGTTTTTCCAGCAAATTTCGACCGGCGCTAATTCAGAAATTCACGCCATCGCACGATCGGGCGAGCTGGAAGTGCTGATGGCGACATATCCCGATCGCGCGGCTGCGACGCAATACGATCCTGCTCCCCGCGTTGTTGTAGATCGGCCCGCAGCGTTAATTGGAGCGTGGTACGAATTTTTTCCGCGCTCGGCAGAAGGCCGGGGCGATGGCGGATCGACGTTTCGCGATTGTTTACCACGGGTGGACGACGCACGGGCAATGGGTTTCGACGTCATTTATTTTCCGCCGATTCATCCGATTGGGCACACTAATCGAAAAGGCCGAAATAACTCGACCACCTGCGAACCCGGCGATCCAGGCGTGCCATGGGCGATCGGCAGCGAAGCTGGTGGACACAAGGCGGTTGAGCCCTCGCTCGGCACGCTGGAAGATTTCGACTGGCTTCAGAAGGAGGTTCGCAAGCGCGGAATGGAAATCGCCCTTGATTTCGCGATCAATTGCTCGCCCGATCACCCTTACGTCAAAGAGCATCCCGATTGGTTCTACAAACGCCCGGACGGTACGATCAAATACGCGGAGAATCCGCCGAAAAAGTACGAAGACATTTATCCATTGAATTTTCGCTGTGAAAACTGGCGCGAGCTATGGGCGGAGATGAAAAGCGTCGTGTTGTTTTGGGCAGAGCGCGGAGTGCGCATCTTCCGCGTGGACAATCCGCACACCAAACCAGTCGCTTTCTGGGAGTATTTGATCACAGGCGTGCGCGAGAAATATCCCGACACGATTTTTCTCGCCGAAGCATTCACCAGACCTAAGATGATGAAGGCGCTGGCGAAAGCCGGTTTCAACCAGAGTTACACGTATTTCACGTGGCGAAATTCGAAGCACGAGCTCATCGAATATTTTACGGAGCTGACCCAAACCGAAATGAGCGAGTATTTTCGCCCAAACCTTTGGCCCAACACACCTGACATCCTTCCGTTTGCGCTTCAAGAGGGTGGGCGGCCTGCATTCATGATCCGCGTAGCTCTGGCCGCCACGCTTTCACCTCTGTACGGTATCTATAGCGGATACGAACTCTGCGAGAATGAAGCGTTGCCGGGCCGCGAGGAGTATCTGGATTCCGAAAAATACCAGTACAAAGAGCGCGATTGGAATGCGCCGGGAAACATTAAGGACTGGATCGCCCGACTAAACAAAATCCGAAAGGAAAACCGCGCGCTGCAGCTTTACACGAATTTGCGGTTCCACGACGCCGACAACGACGCCATTCTATTTTACAGCAAGATGACCGCTGCGCGTGATAACGTCATTCTCGTCGTTGTGAATCTTGATCCACACCGCAAACAGAATTCGTTTGTCTATGTTCCGGTTGAGAGTTTCGGACAAATGGAGAGCGACCTCTATCAAGTGCAGGACTTGCTGAGCGGCGCGACTTACACCTGGCGTGGCCGCCGCAATTACGTGGAGCTCGATCCGGACATTCAACCCGCGCATGTCTTTCTGGTGCGCCGCTGATAATGGTAGGGATTTCGCAACCGTGGGAGGCCGTCCGCTGTATTCGACGCGCGCAGCGGTCGCGTCCTGCCAAATGGTTTCAAGCAACTCGGCGATGAACTCTGTGTTTGATCTGTCAGTGGCGCATTTGCATCGGCTGATCGCCCTGCATATCGTTACGAAATTTCTGGCATGAAGATTTGGGTCCTGTTGTTTACCGCGCTGGCGAGCGCGTCTCCTGTTGTAGCACAAGAAGTCTCAGCTACGCCGGGTCTGGTGCCTGGGCGCTCACAAACCATTCTGGAGACGCTGGCCAAGGCCGGCCCCGTAATGATCCCGCTGCTTTTGCTGTCGATCTTTTTTGTCATGATGGTCGTGGTCTACTTGATGACAATCCGGCGTGGCGCGGTGGTTTCGACCGGTTACATGGCAACGGCGGACGCGCTTTTGCGGAAGCGTGATTATCTGGGATTGCTCGCTGTTTCCAATCGGCATGGGGAAGCGATCGCGCGGGTTGTGCAAAAGGTGCTCGATTTCATGACCAAGAATCCGCAAGCAGATCTTCAGCAGGTCCGTGAAATTGCCGAGACAGAGGGAACGCGAGTGGCTTCGAATCTGAATAATCGGGTGATTTACCTCGCGGATATTGGAATGATTGCGCCGCTGCTCGGCCTGCTTGGCACTGTCTTTGGAATTATCCATTCCTTCGGTGCGCTGGGAGCCGACATCGGCTCGGCACGTTATGTAGCGTTGTCGCGCGGGATCAGCGAGGCGCTGGTTAATACGGCTGCCGGGTTGGCCATCGGTATTCCCGCTATGATGTTCTACGCATTCTTTCGTGGCCGAGCACAAAAGCTAATCTCCGAGTTGGAAGCTGCTTCGACGCACGTGTTGGCCCTGCTTTCATTGCAATATGGCAGGCCCCAGCGAACTCCTGTGTTGATCGAAGAAGAACTGTAAAGCTGCTTCACTCCAATGAATTTGCGTCGTCACGCACCTCTGCATCATCCCGGTATTCAACTGGCACCCCTGGTGGACGTGCTATTGCTTTTGCTGATTTTCTTTCTGCTGACATGGAACGCGGCCCGCACTGAGAACGAGCTCGACGTTAAAGTGCCAAAAGCGTCAGCTGCCAAGGAGAAATCTGCGCCAATTGGTGATGTAATTGTTAACGTAAAGGCCGACGGCAATGTAGTAGTGAACCGCCGCACTTTAAGCGGGGCCGAATTGAGCGAATTACTGAAAAGCCTTGTCCAATTAAACTCCGAGCAAGCCGTAGTGATCCGCGGCGATGAAACCGGTGCTTACAAGAACATCGTCGGCGTGTTAAACATTTGCACCGAGTCGGGGGTAACCAACATAGCTTTCGCGACAGCAAAATGAAAACCAGGCGCAGCGCGGCCAGTCTTCTGGGACTGGTGATGCTGCTTTGCACGGCGAGCAGCGTCATTGCTCAATCACAGCCGGAAGTTCGCCGGGCGCGTCCCGTAGATGAACCGCCCGTTCCGCGCGCTCTTCCCGCGGATGAATCAGTCGACAGAGTTCTCCGCTCTCTGAAGGAGGAATCGTCAGCGCCATCACAGCCATCACAGCATGAAGGTGAGGGAGCAGCCGAGCGTCAGCTCGATTACGCGAACGGCCTGTTCACTCGCAAACTTTACGATCTGGCGGCCCCGGAATATCAAAAATATCTCGACGATTATCCCGGACGCGCCGGCCGGGCGAACGCTTACTTCTCGCTGGGTGAATGCTATCGCAACCTCGGTCGCACTTCGGGCGCTCGCACAAACCTCCAGAAGGTGCTCAACGATTACGCCGACAGCGAATTCGCCGGACCGGCGGCATATGCGCTCGCCGAGATGGCATTCGCGGACAAAGATTATGCCGCTGCGCTTCCGCTGTTTCATCGTTCTGTCGGAAAATCAAAAGAACCAGCAGTAGCGCTTTCCGCGCATTACTTCGAAGCGCGTTGTCTCGAGGCCCTTGGCCGAAAGGAGGAAGCTGCCAATATTTATGCCGAGGTTGCCGAGGCCGGAAATCCGAATCCTTTCCGCGAGGACGCACGAATTACAGCAGCATCCATTTTCGCAGCGCGAGGAAGAAAAATCGATGCGCTGAAGCAATACGAAGCGCTGGCTAACGAAGCCCAGAAACCGGCCTTAAAAGCGGAATCGGCGGTGCGCGGAGGCATGATCGCGCTCGATCTTGTGCAGGCCGATAAGGGCAAAATCGATAAGGCGATGGCTGACAGAGCCGAGGCATTATTGCGCAAAGGCCGCGCACTCCCGGAAGCTGGAAAATTCCGGGCGATCGCCCAGGTTGGTCTGCGTCGATTGCAGTACCAGGCCGGCCAATACTCTCAGTTGCTCGCCGAGTACAAAAAAGAGCAGGAAAACTTGCCGGAGGCCGCCCAGGCCGAAGTTTTGCTACTGGCGGCAAACAGCCAGCGGCAACTTGGTAACGCGAAGGAGGCTGAAGCGTTATATCGCCAGATTGTTACGAAGTATCCGGATCGAGAGGAAGCAAAGGATGCTGCCTATCAGCGTCTGATCAACGTGTACAACTCCGACCCGCCTGCGCTGATTTCCGCAGTGGACGAGTTTCTCGCCACGAATCCGACCAGTGAACGCGCCGATCAGGCGAAACTGTTAAAGGCTGAAGCGCTCTATAAACAGCAGAATTGTGCGGAGGCAGTTCCGATTTTCGAGGAACTGCGCGCTTCTCAGCTTTCTGCCAGGTTACGCGCCGACGCTGCGTACAAATTGGGCTTGTGTCACGCGCAGATGAAAAATATCCCCGGCGTGATCGAAGCTTTCACGTACTACGTGCAGACGTTTCCGGATGATCCACAAGCGCCTGCCGCGCTGGCTCAGCGAGCCTTGGCTTACGAACAAGACAAGAATTACGCCGCCGCGGTGGCGGATTTAAACACGATCCTCACCAAGTATCCCAAAGCGCACGAGCGGGAGGCAGCTTTGCAGTTAAAAGCTTTGATCCTCGGACAGCAGGAAAACAACAAGGGGATGGTAGACACGTTTCGCCAGCTCCTGAGAGAATACCCCAAGAGTTCTGTTGCGGCGCAGGCACAATACTACATCGGCAAGGCTGCGTTCGAAGCAAAGGATTACAAAACGGCGTTGACGGCGTTCAATGCGGCCCGCCAGCTTAACAAGGAGCAATATTACAACCTCGCGTCGCTCCGGATCATGCTATCTCAGTTTTATTTGAAAGATCGGGCTGCGCTCACGAACGAGGTGAACAGTTTCATGTCAAATAGCCCGAACACAAATGTGCCACCTGAGGTTCTGGAGTGGCTCGGCATTGGATATTATAACGAGAAAAATTTTCAGGCCGCGGAAAAATACCTGAGCGCGCTGCGCAAAATCGATAATCCTGGCGGTGTTAAACCCGATTTCTTGTTTTATCTCGGAGACACGGCCACCAAGCTAAAGAACTTGCCTGAAGCCGAGGATGCATTTGGCAAGTACTTGCTGACAGCGAAAGACCCGGCTGGAAAGGCGAAGGTGTTGCTCGCGCTCGGTGCAGTGAAGATCAGCGCTCATAAACCCGACGAGGCTCAAAAAATCGCCGAAGAGATCATGGCGCTGCAACCGGAGGGACGCGTAAACGCCGAAGCGCGCTTGCTCGCCGGCGAAGTACAACTGGAACGTGGGAATTTCGATGACGCGGGTAAGGCCTTCAAGGGAGTCGCTTTGCTTTACGACGATCCGGCCATTACTCCGCGCGCACTGGACAAAGCGGCACTCGCGTATCGGCAAGCGGGCAAAAGCGACGAAGCAGATCGGTTGTCGCGAGAACTGCACGAACGATATCCGAATTACGCCGCCGGCGGGTAGAACAAGGAAGACCGCCTTGGGCAGCCGGCCGTAACAAAAACTGACGGCTGCGAAGCCGTCAGTTCTTGGAAAAAGTCGTGATGCCCCACGGACCGTCACCGACTTTGATACGGCGCAATTCTTTGCGCGATTTTACATCGACAACTGAAACATCGTTCGATGCACCGTTCGCGGTGTAGAGTTTCGATCCGCTTGGATCTAGCGCGATCCCCCATGCGCGGTTTCCGACCGGAATCGTCGTCGCTACTGCGTTCTTTTCGGTATCGATGACTATTACGCTGTTCCCGCGGCCTGTTGACACATAAAGCTCTTTTCCATCCCTGGCCATTGCAGTGCCCATCGGCAGCGAGCCTGTTGGAAGTTGGATTTTTGATAACAATTTGTGTGACGCCGCATCGATGACGGCAACGTAGCCGCCGTTCTCACAAGTGGCGTATGCGCGCGAGCCGTCCGGCAAAAATGCAATCGACCGCGGCCGTCCGCCTGTCTCGATCGTTGCGACGACGCGCTGTTGGTTGGGATCGATTGCGAACACCTCGCCTTTCTCTTCACAGGTGACATAGACTTCGCCGTTCTGCGGATTGACGCCGACGCCTTCGGGTTCCTCCGAAACCTTCACTTTTCCGCGAGACTGCCCGGAGTCGAGATCGACAATCAAAGCGCTCGCATCATCTTCATTGGCGACAAAAGCAAACTTCCCATCTTTGCTGATCGCGAATTGCTCCGGGTCCGACCCGATATGCCAGCGATCGATTAATTTGTGCTCAGTTGGATCGATTACGCCAAGCCCGTCGGCAGTTTTGTCTGCAGGTGCGCGATTTTCATCCAGGCCGGGGGCCATTCGCGGCGAACCGCTCAACGTCACAAAGAGCCGCTTGCCGTCTGGCGCTGCGTGAATCCCGCGGGGTCTTTTGCCTGCTTTAAAAGTCGCGACAACCGCGTCCGTCGCACCGTCAATCACGCTAATGTCGCCGGACCGTTCATTGCTGACATAAACCAGGTAACTCGGCGACTCGGCGCGAATCACAATTCCGCTTGCGAGAAAGAAGAAAAAAATAAATCGGAGAATCACGCGTCACGCGTACATCGCACGTGATCCGCATGCAAGTCATCCGCTAGAGTTAATATTGGACGTTAAGCGTTGGACGTTGGACGTTTTCTGCCGTGATCCCACACGACAAACTTTTCATTCCAGGTCCCGTTGAAGTATCGGAAAAGACCTGGGCCGCATTTTCGCGTCCGATGATTGGGCATCGCGGCGAAGATTTTAAGAATCTTTACCGCGCGATTCATCCAGGGCTTCAGACATTATTTGGAACAAAGCAGCCAGTGTTCCTTTCCACCTCGTCGGCGTGGGGCGTGATGGAAGCATCCATCCGGAACCTGGTCGATCGCGGAGTGCTCTGCTGCATGTGCGGCGCGTTCTCGGACAAATGGTTCGATGTGGCGAAGCGCTGTGGCAAGGAGGCCGCTCCGCTCCAGGTTGATTGGGGAAAACATATCGATCAGAAGGCGATCGATAGACAATTGGCGACTGGAAAATTCGATACCGTCGCACTTGTCCACAACGAGACTTCAACAGGCGTGATGAATCCGCTTCCGGAGATCTGCTGCACGCTCGCCAGGTATCCCGATGTGGCGCTCGTCCTCGATACTGTCTCCTCATTCTCGGGAGTCAAAATCGACATGGATGCGCTCGGTATCGACGTGATGCTCACCGGCGCGCAGAAGGCCCTGGCGTTGCCACCAGGTTTTTCATTGTTCTCAGTTTCCGAGAAAGCATCTGTTCGCGCAGAGAAAATCCCAAACCGCGGGTTTTACTTTGATTTCCTCGAGTTCAAGAAGCAACAAGCAGAATGGATGACGCCGAGCACGCCAAGCATTGGGCATATGCACGCGCTGCAATCGAAGCTGGATGAAATTTTCGACGAAAGCTTCGACGCGCGCTTTGATCGTCATGCGCGTACCAATGCCCTGGTGCATGATTGGGTCCGGCGCACTGGCTTCGAATTCTTCGCTGAGGAAGGATTCCGCTCAAAGACGCTCACCTGCGTGAAAAACAACAAGGAGATCAACGTTCTGGAGTTGGCGAAAAAGCTTCGCGAAAAACATCATCTGGTGATCGACCCCGGTTACGGCAAAATCCGAGGAAAAACGTTTCGCCTTTCCAACATGGGCGATGAGACCGAGGAAACTGTGACGCATCTGCTCAGCTGCCTGGATGATGTTCTGTAACCGATTGGCTATCCCATCAGCGCATGGCTCAGAAAACCACGCCACTCTCACAAACATTTCTGTTGGTTGTCGGTGACCAAGGGAACAAGTTATAGCATGAATATTCGGCCACTGATCCTGGTTTTCCTCCTCAGTTTCTTTAAGCCACTGGAGTCAATTTGCGGAGATCCTGTAGTGATAACGCAGGAGGAACTTGTTCGCCGCACCCAGGAACTTTTCGACACCGTAGTACCAGGCAACAAGGAGCCATGGCAAAAATACTTCGCCGAAGATTGCATCTTCGCCGATGAAAAGGGTCGCAACCTAAACAAGACGCAATTGGTTGCCGATATTACGCCGCTGCCGAAAGGTTATTCGGGGACGATCAAGATCGCGAGGCCCCAAAGTGTCATTCACGGTGACACCGCCATTTTAAGTTACGATCTCGATGAAACCGAAACCATCTTTGGCCAGAAGCTCACCGCGCGTTATCACGTAACCGATACGTGGCTGCAACGCAACGGCGTCTGGCAAATCGCCTCCAGCCAGGCAATGCGTTATTATGAAGATCCGGCTGTTGCCAGGCTCGACCCGAAAAAATCCGTCGATTTCAACGGCACCTACGAGCTGGCGCCCGGCCAGACCAGACGAGTTTTTTCTGAAGGCGAAAATTTGTATGTGGAGCGCAATGGGAAACGTGAACAACTTCTGCCTGAGGGATCCGAAATCTTTTTCCGCAAAGGCGTCGAAGGCCGCATCCTATTTCGCTACGCGGATAATGGAAAAGTGGACGCCCTGATCGATCGTCGAAACAACGAAGACGTCGTCTGGCGCAGAGTGAATTAAGTTCGAGGGCATAACAGAAAAGCTCCGCACCGCGCGCTAGTTTTCCTCAGACGAATCGCGGGTAACGTCTTACTTGGAAATCACCAGTTATGCCAGTGATTGAAACTTCGGGTCTGACCAAGGTTTATCGCACCTATCGGAAGGAGCGCGGACTTTGGGGATCAATCAAAGGCCTGGTCAAACGCCGTTACGATGAAACGCGCGCCGCCGACCAGGTTTCCTTTAACATTGAGGGAGGCGAGTTCGTTGGTTTTCTCGGTCCGAACGGTGCAGGCAAGACCACGGTGCTCAAGATGCTTTCCGGGTTATTGAATCCAACGTCCGGCGAGGCGCGCGTGCTCGGTTTTGTTCCATGGGAACGACGCAACGAAATGAAAAGGCAATTCAGCCTGCTGATGGGACAAAAAAATGCGCTCTGGTGGGATCTGCCCGCGCAAGAATCGCTCGAACTCAACCGTGCCATATACGGAATCGACCGTATTCGGTTCAAAAAGGTCGTGGACGGATTATCGGAGCTCTTGGAGGTGCAGGACAAAATGAATGTGATGGTCCGTGAGCTTTCGTTAGGCGAACGGATGAAGATGGAGCTGATTTCCGCACTCATTCACGAACCGCGCGTTCTTTTTCTCGATGAACCAACGATCGGCCTGGACGTGGTCAGTCAAAAACGGGTTCGCGAATTTCTGCGTGTCTACAATGAGCAACATCACATTGTTACGTTGCTGACCAGCCACTACATGCAGGACATCCAGGAGCTGTGTCATCGCGTTCTCGTGATCGATCACGGCAAAATCTTTTTCGACGGGCCGCTGGATGAGATCGTCGACCGGTTTTCAGGATACAAGATTCTGAGCCTAACTTTCGAAAAAGAGGCGGCGCGCGATCTTTCCGCCTTCGGTGAGATAACAGAACAAACGCCGGTTTCGGTGCAACTAAAGGTCCCACGCGCAAAAGTCACCGAAACTTGTCGTGAACTGCTTGAAGCCTGCGACGTGAGCGACATTAACGTCCAGGAAGTGCCCGTGGAAGAAGTGATCCGACAGCTTTTTGGCGAACGACGCGAAAATCATCGCGCCGCTGAACTCGCGACGAAGGAAACCGCAGAGGTAGCGTAATGATCAGCGCCAAAAAGTAGCGCCAGCCTCTGGCGTGCGACATTGCCCCAAGACGCAAGCGGGGACGCTCGCGCTATCTCATATTTGGCAAGACACTCTTCTCCATGCCTTCGGCAAACGTAGGGTATTGGAGAGTCCAGCCGAAACTCCGCAGTTTCGCATTGCTCACACGCTTGTTGCTGTCGCCGCGTTTACGTTGTCCCGTCGATTTTTCAATCGGCGGCAGTGGGCGATCCAGTCTTTGTGCCAACCAACGATAACATTCAGTTTGCAGCATCGGTTGATCGTCAACGACGTTGTAGATTTGAGTTCGCTGCGTTTCTCGTGTCAGCAAAAAGAAAATTGCCGACGCGATATCATCGCGGTGCACTTGATTCACGAAGCGATCGTTTTCCGGGTCGATGATTGCTGTGCCAGCAAGAAACTTGCTCAGTAACGCCGACCTGCCCGGGCCGTAGATACCGGCGAGCCGTGCGACCGTACCGCGCCGCTGGAGCACCAGCTTTTCCGTTTCAAGCAGAACTCGACCAGTCTCGCGAGCACGCTCGGTTTCGCTTTCCTCAGTCACCCATGAGCCACCGCGTTGCGCATAAACGCTGGTGCTGCTGGTTAAGAGCACCTTTGTTTTAGCAAATCGATCGAGCAGATTGCGTGCGCCATTCAAATAGATTTGCCGGTAAGACTCGACTCCGCCGCCTCGCGAACTCGCGCAGTGAATAACAGCATCGAATCTTCCGGGGCGCTCTGCGACCTGATCGCAGTTTGAAATATCGACTTGGCGAGTCCGATACGGTTTGGCAGATAGCGCCGCCGCGGATTCCTCAGAACCTGTCCAGCCTTCCACGTCCCAGCCTGCGGCATGGAACAAATCCGCCGTCGCTTGCCCGACATAACCGCATCCGGCGATCAAGATTCGCGGCATGTCGCTGTAAACACCTCGCTGCGTCGACGCGCACCTTGTGCGTTGCATCCGGTACGGCTGCCTCCGCCTTCGGTCGCCGCGGCGACCTTCGGCGTGACAGGCAGCGCCGAAGTTACAACAGCCGCTTGCATAATCGCCAGCGCCTTACGCCGCGGCTGCGATTTCAATTTCTTCAAACATGTCTTTCTGGAGAGCGCGGACTTGTTTGAGACGAATGAGTTCCAGGAGCGCGAGAAAAGTTACTACCACTTCCACACGCGACACGGCATTCCCAAACAAATCGGAAAAACGCAGCCGCGCGCTATTTGCGACTCGTTGCAAAATAATATCAATCTTCTCCGAAACGCTAAAACGTTCGGCGAAAATTTCCTGCACGTCCTGTCGCGCTTCGATCCGTTTGAGCACCGTCTGGAATGCGTTGATCAGTTGAAAAATTCCAACTTCTTCCAGGCGCAGCGGTTCCTGCAATAGCGACGATGCGCTGCTCTCTCGCGCGAAAATCCGCTCCTGTTCCAGCTGCCGCAAATGGAGTTCTGCTGCGGCTTCCTTGAACTTTTTGTACTCGATCAACTGCCGGATTAAATCCCAGCGGGGATCATCTTCCTCAGCGTCTTCTTCGGGCGGTTGTTGATCAATTGGCAGCAGGCTGCGGCTTTTCAGGTAAATGAGGTTCGCCGCCATGACGATGAATTCGCCGGCCAGTTCGATATTCAATTCTTTGAACGCTTGAAGATATTCGAGGTACTGACGAGTGATGCGTTCAAGTGAAACGTCGTAAATATCGATCTCATCCTGCTTGATGAGGTAAAGCAGTAGATCGAGCGGCCCTTCGAAAACCTCCAGCTTGACCTTGTAATCGGCTTCCATGTGCGGCTTCGCCACGTTAAAGCGTTGAAACGTTAAAGCATTAAAGCGTTGCGGGGCCGCAAAGGTTCCCAGAGTGCTTCCAATGTAACGATTTAGCGTTGTAACAAATCACGTGAGGTTGCCTACGCGGGAATTTTTCGATGAATCCAAACGCTGTTCACAAGCCCGAGGCCAAACATGATCATTAGCACGAAGGAGCCGCTATAACTGATCAATGGCAATGGTACACCGGTGATGGGGAGTAGAGCGATCGTCATTCCCATGTTTTGGAAGATACCCGTGAAAATGAGCGCCGTGATTCCGATAACCAGAAGTAGTCCCAATTGATCGCCGGCGAAAAAGGCGACAAAGAGACACGTCATCAGGAGCAAGGCGAACCCTCCGATAAGAAACATTCCTCCAATAAATCCCCATTGCTCGCCGATGGCGGAGAAAATGTAGTCGTTGTGTACAGCAGTAGCGGGCAGAAACCCAAGCTCGATTTGCGTGTTTGGTGCCTTAAACCCCTTGCCTGACCAACCACCTGAGCCGATGGCGATGAGAGATTGATTAATGGCCCATGCCGAGCCCTGTTTGTCGATATCCGGATGCGTAAACGCGGTGATCCGTTGCTGCTGATACGGTTTTAGACCGAAATTGATAGCGATGGGGATAAAGGCGACTCCGATGAGAATTACGCAAATCAAGTACCTCAGCGGAAGACCACCGACGAATAGCAGTGCCAGAAGCACCGGCACCCAAATGATAACCTCCCCCAGATCCGGTTGCATGAGGATGAGCAAGCACGGCGCAGCGGCAATCGCTCCGCAGAGCAGTAGCCGCAGCATCGGATGCATTTCGCGAAATTGGGTTAGGAACAGCGCCAAAACCATGATTCCGGCCACAACGGCAAGCTGTGCCGGCTGAAAATTGACGGGTCCCAAATGCAGCCAACTGCGCGCCCCGTAAACCTTCGTGCCTATAAACTTCGTCAGGATCAGAAAGACGATGCCGGCCAGATACATCGGCAGCGCGCCCCAGCGAATCCAGCGGTAGTGGATCAAACTTGTCAGCATAAAGGCGAAGACACCGACGACGACCCAGTTTGCCTGTTTTCGCCAGAAGTCGGCCGCATACGCGTCTGCGCGCGTGGAAGTGGCGCTGTAAATCGCCACGACTCCAAAGACGGCGAGCGCGAGCATGGTCAGCAGCAGAAGCCAGTTTTGGCCGAGCAATTTTCGAAGAAACGGCGTCATTCGATTCGAACTCGATTAAATCTCCCGCACACCCACAGGGAATTGAGGACAATTACACGCGCATTGCAATCTTCGCAAAAAATTGTGGCGTAGCTTTTTCAACGTGTGCCCTCTTAACGGCGACCCAAGTAGGATCGCTGAATTTCAATCCAAGAAACGCGACAGAATCGGGGCGGAATTTGACCAAGTTGCGAGCGATTTTTCTGCTAAAGACCAGATGATCTGGGAATTACGTTGGCCAGCCCGGTGGGTTCTGGAATTGATCAGTATAACAAGTTGATTTTCAGTTAGTTACGAATTTTTGTGGCAAATATTGGCGCTTCACTTGTCTCCAGATTTGAAGGCCACTAAACTACTTCGGGCGATCCCGATTTTTCTGGAGGAAGACACAAATGGTTAAGAGCAAAAAAACAAAGAAAAAGACGAAACGAAAGCTCGCGCACCCTAAACTGCCAATGCAAGGGCAGTTGAATCTGCTTCACGAGGGGGCGCATTTTGACCTGCGCACAATGTTTGCCGACCTTAACAAGCGGTATTTTCGCGGGCGTCTTAGTGATTACAAAGTGATGTGGGGTCGCCGGCGAAAGCATCGCCCTAAGGAATATTTCATCTTTGGTACAATTCAGGAGCAGGATCGTGTTATTCGAATCAATCGGGCACTGGACCAGCCATTTGTACCGTCCTGGTTTTTGCGGTACGTGCTTTATCACGAGATGCTGCATTCCGTAGTGCCCGACGAGGCGCTCTCCCGCGGTCGCCGGCGGGTTCACACGGAAGAATTCAACCGTCGCGAGCGCGCATTCCCGGGGTATCGGCGCGCCCGTCGCTGGGAAGAGGAAAATCTGTCGCGTTTTTTGCGCTGAGAAGATCGAATATCAGGCTGCCAGCCTGACATCCAAAATCAGCGCGTTTCCGTGATGGGTGGCGGAGACGGCCTCTCAGACGGCGAGGGCGTCGTCGCTACGTTCTTTTTGATCAGGTACCAGAGCGTTGTCGCGAGCAGGAGAGAGATCAACTTCGCGCGCCAGTTTTTCAGAATTATTCTCTTCATATTTGCTGTGCAACAAAATCTCCGCGATCCGTTGGCGGAACGTCTCCGGAGTGAAATTGCGCTCAATTCGCCGCCGATGACAAATGGAAATACCGCCCGTTTCTTCGGAGACGACTACCGCCACGGCATCCGATTCCTCAGTAATCCCGAGCCCGGCACGATGACGTAATCCCAGGCTGCGGTCGAGCGTCTCCCGCTGGCTCACTGGAAAAATACACGCCGCGGCGGCGACTCGTCCGTTGCGAATGATCACTCCGCCATCGTGCAGCGCGGCCTTTGGATGAAAAATGGTCAGGATGAGCTCGACGGAAAAATCTCCGTCGATCGTTACCCCTGTTTCCTCGTAAACACGAATCGATGTGTCACGCTCGATCGCGATGAGCGCCCCGAATTGCTTATTTGCCAATTGCATGACTGCCTCGGCCAGATCATGAACCGTTTCGCGCTTTTCGCTCGTCAGCGAGAAAATGGGGTGACCGCCAAGCGCGGCCAGTCCACGTCTTAGCTCCGGCTGAAAAATCACTACCAGCGCGACTGCGAGGAAGACTGAGAAACTTCGAACGATCCAGCCGATCACAACCAAATTGAGCAGCGTGGAAATCAGGGTCAGCGTCAAAAAGACGATCGCCAGCCCAGTAAGCACCTTCGCCCCGCGTGTTCCGCGGAAATAAAGGTAGCCGTAATAGATCGCCACGCTCAGCAGAAGGATTTCAATCAGACTGCGCCATCCTCGAAACCAGAAATCGATGAGCTGATGAATCATTTTGCCCTCTGAAAAATTGCTTCTGTTACCTTTAAGGCATTTACGTTTTCTTTGACGTCATGAACGCGAAGCACTTCTGCCCCGCGCGCACGCAGGAGCGAAGTCAATGCCACCGCAGGCGCTAACCGATCGCTGATCTGCGCCGACTTAATCAATTTGCCCAGAAAAGATTTTCGGGAAACGCCAATCACGATTGGTCGATCAAACGCGCGGAGCCGCTCAAGCTGCGCGAGCAACTCGAGATTGTGCTCTAGCGTTTTCCCGAAACCAATGCCCGGATCAAACGCGATCGCCATAGGGTCAATACTACAAACTATGGCGCGCGCATATTGTTGTCGAAAAAAATCAGAAATTTCTGAGACAACGTCCGTATATTGCGGCGCAATCTGCATGGTCTGCGGAGTTCCCTGCATATGCATGATGATGAAAGCTGATTTGGTTTCGGCAATCAGCGGCATCATTTCCTCGTCGCCTCGCCCTCCGCTAATGTCGTTGACGATCGAAGCTCCCGCTCGAACCGCCGCGCGCGCAACCTCCGCCTTCGACGTATCAATCGAAATAATGACTTCGCTCTTTCTGCGCAATTGTTCGATCACCGGAATCACACGACGCAATTCTTCCTCCGCGGTGACAGCTTCGGACCCCGGCCGAGTGGATTCGCCGCCGACATCGATGATGTGGGCACCTTCCACTGCCATCTTCAGACCGTGCTCCACGGCCGTGTCCACCACGAAAAATTCGCCGCCATCGGAGAATGAATCCGGTGTGACATTCAACACACCCATGATCAGCCCGTGCCGGGAGAGATCGAAGATGCGGTCGCCGATTTTCCAAAGTCTCCCACGCATCATGGATGAGACTATCACCGAACGTGGATTATTCGAAAAGAGCTGTAGCGGCGCTCTATGAGCGCCGCTACAGTTATTTTTTTCGCGAGTAGCGCCCCATTAACTCCCCCTGCGCAACAACGTGCCCTTTCATTGCGGCGTCCAGCTGATTCCGCTTCGTACCAAACGGCAAGTTCAGCTCGCGATCGAGCGCGAAAATCTTGAAGTAATAGCGATGCGTGCCAGAGGGTGGACACGGTCCTCCGTAACCCGATTTGCCGAAGTCACTTGTTCCCTGCACGCCTTTGGGCGCGCTTCCTTCCGCGATCGCATTGGTCTGGGGAGAGATGTTCCAGACTATCCAATGCGTAAACAGACCGCTCGGCGCATCCGGATCATCTACAACCAGGACCAGACTTTTCGCGCCCGAAGGAATCTCCGCAATCTGCAAAGGTGGACTGCTGTCACCGCCGTCACATGTGAATTTTGACGGAATGTTCCCACCTTCTTGAAAAGCAGAACTTGTGATCTTCATCTTAGCTCCTCCTGCGGCAAATGAGGCGAGCGCCACCAGGGCAATCGCCAGTGCACCAGCATTGATTGCTTTTTGCATTATTCGACCTCGGATTGAAATCGCGTTAAATCGATAAACGTGGCGGTATTGTTTCGCTTACATGGCTTCGAACGGACGTAACATTCGAGAACAAATCCTGGGTCTGCTGGCGCGGAAGGACTACCGGCCGCTCAACAAGATCGACATCGCCCGCAAGCTCGGGTTGACGGGGGCCGGACAAGTAGAGTTACGCAAAAGCTTGCGCGAGCTCGAGCGCGCGGGCGAGATCGCGCGCATCCGGAAGAACCGATATGTTCTGCCCGCCGAGGCTGACCTGGTGACTGGCAAACTGTCGATTCATCAAGCCGGCTACGGTTTTCTCGCGCTAGAACCGCCGGGCGGAACGGACGTTTTCATTGCGGCGGAAAACATCGGAACAGCCATGCATGGCGATCGTGTGGTTGCGCGTATATCGCGCGATGAACCTTATCGCCGCATCAAAGGACGGCGCGAAGGGCGCGTGATTCGAATCCTGGAACGCGCTCACGATACGATTGTTGGCACCCTCCAACGCTCGCGGAACTTTTATTACGTAGTCCCGGATGACCCGCGCATCGTTCATGACGTTTATGTCGGGCAAGTTTCTAATTCGCCACAGGACGGACCCGCCGTGGCAGGCCTGCCTCTCGCAGCTTCCAAAGTTGCGCCACAAGTTGGTGATAAAGTTGTAGTTCGCCTGGAGGCGTGGGAATCGCGCCACGTTAATCCCGAAGGTGAAATCATCGAAGTGCTCGGGCCGGCTTCGGCTCCGGGCATCGACATGCTGTCGATCATCCGGAAATATCATCTGCCAACGGAATTTCCCATGGATGTTCTGGACCAGGCGAAGGGAATTCCCGAGACGGTTGATGCCCGGCAATTCGAAGGACGCGAAGATTTGCGCGGGGAATTCATCGTCACCATTGATCCCGATGACGCGCGCGATTTCGACGATGCAATTCAAGTTGAGAAGATCGGGAGCGGTTGGCGCCTCGGTGTACACATCGCTGACGTCGCCGCTTACGTGGAGCCAGACAGCCCACTGGATCGAGAAGCGCGCCGGCGCGGAAACAGTGTTTATCTGCCCGATCGCGTGGTTCCGATGTTACCGGAGCGATTGAGCAACGGTGTCTGCAGTCTCAAACCTGGCGTCGATCGCCTCACGCATTCGGTCTTTATTCAATTCGACAAACGCGGATCCGCGAAGAGCGCGCGGTTTACACGTAGCGTGATTCGAAGTGCGCACCGGCTTACGTACAAGCAGGCTTACGCGATTTTGACCGCCCCACCTGACGACCAGTTGGGCGAACGACTGCATCTTGCCTGGGAACTCGCTGCGGTGCTACGGAAGAAGCGATTTGAGCATGGCGCCCTGGACCTCGATTTTCCGGAGGTAAAAGTCTGGGTCGATAAAGATGGCCATCCCGTAAAATTGGAGCGTGTCGAGAATGATGAATCACACCAGTTGATCGAAGAATTCATGCTGGTCGCGAACGAGGCTGTTGCGCGCGAACTGAAAAAGCGCGCGATACCGACCGTCTATCGGATCCACGAAAATCCAGACCCGGAAAAATTGGCAGAGTTTCGCGAATTCGTACTCGGCTTTAATTACCGGGTTGGCGATCTGACTCATCGCGCTGAGCTCCAGCGATTAGTGGCGTCATTCCGTGGAAAACCGGAAGAGCAGGCCCTCAAGGTCGCTTTGCTTAAAAGTTTAAAACGCGCCCGCTACTCTCCTCAACCCCTCGGGCACTACGGGTTGGCCAAGGCGAATTACTTACACTTTACCAGTCCCATTCGGCGTTACGCCGACTTGGTTGTGCATCGTGCTCTCGGTAGGGATTCCGCAGGCGCGGGAGGCCGCTCGGGGCGCTCGGCGCGCGCGCCCTACCAGTCCGATATGGCTGAGATCGCTTCGACCGCCGAGCATGTTTCAACTACCGAACGAACTGCAGCGGATGCGGAAGGTGACGCGATCCAGATGAAGAAACTTGAATTTTTTCAACGGCAACTCGATGAGCGCAAGCCACAGATCTTCCGCGCCAGCATTGTCGATGTCCGTAACTACGGATTGATGGTGGAACTACCGGATGCTCTCGTGACCGGTTTAATCCACGTCTCCTCGTTGATGGACGACTTTTATGCGTTTGAGCCGGCTCGACGGCAGCTTATCGGGAGACGGTCGCGCAAACGCTTTAGCGTAGGAGACGAGTTACCCGTGTTTGTTGTCCGTGTTGACGCTTTCAAACGACAGGTGGACTTCGCGATTGGACTCTCATCGGACGGGGCAAAAGGCCGCCGCAATAGAAAGAGATCCAGAATCGCTCCTCTGGCCCGCTAAAAATCGCCATTTCGCGTACAATTGTTTTGCAGTTCGCAAGGCTGGTCGCCACAATTCGCGTCGTTCAAAACAATAAATCCGATGAGAATTACAATCGCCTCCATTCTAGTTTCAGTCGCAATCTGCCTGGGTATGTTCGCTGCTGCGCCAGGGAATTTCCACATCTCGGTTCCTGCTACGGGAGAGAAAAGGCCCGAAAACCTTCAGAGTAAGGATGCTCCCTCGGCGGTTGGCGATACACGGTCGCCAATCCGCCACCTTATCGTGGTAGTCGGGGAGAATCGCAGCTTCGATAACGTGTTCGGTACTTACGTGCCACCAAGCCCCCGGTCACTCATGAGAATTTCGCACTTGTCAGACCGGAACTGATTTTCTTCGACGCTGTCCTGAGTTTGCTTGAATCGTGGCGGACAAACTGAGCAAGCAGCCGGAGAACGCTCCTGGGGAGTGGTATGTGGATACCAGCTGTGCGTTGTGTCGTCTCTGTCTCGACGAAGCGCCGAATCTTTTGACGTACAACCACGATGAGACTGCCGTCCATTTTTCTAAGCAGCCCGAAACGTCGGAGGAAACAGCTGCCGCGCAGCGCGCGATGGATGTTTGCCCTACGCTCGCGATTGGGAACGACGGATGAAAATTTGCAGCGACCAAAGATCGCCACTACAAAATTGTTATGCATGCTGAAGCTTCTGTTGCCGCTCCTCCATATTCGCGGGCAAACCCGTTTCCCGCCAAACTTCTGGTCAATCGGCGTCTGAGCGGGCGGGACTCGGCAAAGGATACGCGCCATTTCGAACTCGACCTGACCGGGTGGGGATTGAGCTTTGAGGTCGGCGATTCGCTTGCGGTATACGCAACAAACGATCCGCAACTGGTGGAGGAAATCATTCACGCGCTCGGTGCCACCGGCAAGGAAGAGGTTCCTCGACCGAAGGGATTGCCGACAACATTCCGCGAGGCGTTATTGCGCGATTACAGCATCACGCAGCCAACGCCCAAGATTTTGAGGGCCATTGCCCATCGTGCGAATGCTGCGCCGCTGCTCGGCGATCTTCTCGCTCCTGAGCGAAAGCAGGACCTCACAACATATCTTTGGGGCATGGAGGTAATTGATTTTCTAACCGAGCATCCCTCGGCCCGTTTCAGACCGGAGGAATTTGTCGGTTTGCTGACGAAACTGCAGCCGCGCCTCTATTCAGTGGCCTCGAGCTTAAAGGCGTATCCCGAACAGGTTCACTTTATCGTGGACGTGGTCCGGTATGAAAGTCACGGCCGCATACGAAAGGGAGTTTGCTCATCTTTTCTTGCGGAACGCGCTGATGACGTACCAGTGCCAGTTTTCCCCAGCATAGCGAAGCATTTTCATTTACCGGAGGACCCTGACGTTCCAATTATCATGATTGGCCCCGGAACCGGAGTGGCGCCGTTCCGCGCGTATTTGCAGGAACGCAAGGCGACCGGCGCAAACGGGAAGAACTGGCTCTTCTTCGGATCGCAGCACCAAAGGTGCGATTTTGCTTACGGTGAAGAATTCGAGGCATTTAAGAAGGAAGGGCTCCTCGCGCGACTCGATTGTGCCTGGTCACGCGATCAAGCCAGAAAAATTTATGTCCAGCATCGGATGGGGGAGAATGCCGCTGAGATCTGGAAATGGCTCGACGCAGAGGGTGCCCATTTTTTCGTGTGCGGCGACGCGAAGCGAATGGCGAAAGATGTCGATGCGATGCTGCGGAAAATCGTACAGGAGCAGGGTGGCAAAAGTCTCGATCAGGCCAACGAATACGTTGAGAAGCTCAAGAGCGACAAGCGTTATAAGCGCGATGTGTATTAACTTCGGCCTGATTCGTTAAACTGTTACACCGTTACATCGATTTTCCGATTCAACGGTTCAACGATTTAACGTGGCGAAGCCCGGGGAGCCATTCGTCATTTTCTTCTTTTGTGGCATAATAAAGAAACAACTGTTAAGCCCATGTACGAGAACACTGAATTCACATTGAGCCGCGATTGCGAGGCGATCCAGATTCCGAGCGGGCAAAAGACAACGATCCCTGCTGGAACTCAGGGAGTGATCACGCAAAGCCTGGGTGGCAGTTATACGATCGCGACGTATCAGGGCCTGGCGCGAATCGCCGATAAAGATCTCGATGCTCTGGGTCTTGAAAAACCCCAGGCCCAACCAGCTCAAAAGCCTGTAAGCGCAACAAACGGCGAGGTCTCAGACGAAGATGTCTGGAACCAGCTTCGGCAGTGCTACGATCCTGAAATCCCAGTCAATATTGTTGATCTTGGTCTCGTTTACGATTGCCGTTTGATCAAAAAGGATGGCGGCGGCGCGCGGGTGGAAGTGAAAATGACGCTCACTGCCCCTGGCTGCGGGATGGGGCCAGCTATCGCGCACGACGCTCAGAGCAAGATTTTGTCGATCGACGGCGTGGATGAGGCTGATGTCCAGCTCGTCTGGGATCCGCCGTGGAATCAAAATATGATCAGCGAAGCGGGTCGCATGAAGCTCGGAATGATCTGAGGCAGTCGCGAAGTCGCTTGTTTCTTCTTTCGCGTGTGGTTGCAGGCCAGGGATATGGTCGATCGATGGTTTTTCTATAATTGTGAAAATTTTTGTGAAATTTTTTATTCTCACATTGACAATGCGTGCTTGAATTTTACACTCGTGACCCCCGGAGCGCTTCAGGTTGAAAAATTCCGAGCGCGTTTTAGAAATCGATATGCCTTTGACTGAACTTATCTTGACGGAAAACATTCCCGGTCTGGGTGCCGAGGCGGACGTAGTCAAAGTGCGTCGCGGCTATGCGCGCAATTATCTTTTGCCGCGCGGAAAAGCATATGAGGTCACGCCAGGCGCCAGACGCCAACTCGATGCGCTGAAGCAGAAGCGCGCCGAGCGTGAAGCCCGTGAGTTGAACGAAGCAGAAGAACTGGCGCGCCGAATCGGTAAGGCGCGGTTCATCTTCACGCTGGAAACCGGCGAGACTGGCAAGGCATTCGGATCCGTTACCGCGCAGGATATAGTGAACCGCGTCAAAAACGAACTCGGCGCGGAGATTGACCGGCATAAAATTGTCCTTGAGCGCCCAATCAAAGACACCGGCGAACACGAGGTGGCGATCAAATTGCATCACGACGTGACTGCGCAGCTTGTTTTTCAGGTGAAATCCGCAGAAGAACCCCGCGATCGCGGGGCTGAGGCCGAGAGCGCTGCGACCGAAGAACCTGAAAAGAAAAAGAAACATCGATTTTTCCACAGGAAAAAAGAAGAGAAAAAAGAAACCGAATAAATGGCGCCTCAATCGTCCGCATGGACAGGAGAGAAGCCTCGTAAAGCGGGAAATGGCGCTGGCCGAGGTTCGGCGGCGCGAAGCGGCGAAAAGGTTATCCCCATTTCGCACACAGGTTCTGCGCAGGATATTCACCGTACCCCGCCGCATAGCGTTGAGGCGGAACAAGGCGTCCTCGGGTCGATGCTGCTTTCGCCGCGGGAAGCCATTGCCGAATGTGTTGAAAAAATTAATGAGCAGTATTTTTACATTCCGGCCCACCAGACGATCTACAATGTCCTCGTCGATCTTTGGAATGCCGGACAGGCAATTGACCTGATCACGTTCACGCAAGTCTTGCGCGACCGAAACCTCCTCGAAAGCGTGGGCGGCGCGGCATTTGTCACCAGCTTGTTCACGTTCGTCCCGACGGCCGCGAATCTTGAGTACTACCTGGAGATCGTTCGCGATAAATACATTCTGCGCCAAATCATTTCGGCCGCCACCGAGAGTGTCCGGCGCGCCTACGAGGAGCAGGACGAAGTAAACAATCTTCTCGACGAAGTGGAACAGAGCATTTTCGCCGTGGGCGAAGACCGTTTCAAAGGGCAGATGCTCTCGATGAAGGACCAGGTAATGGAAGCGATCGAAGCGATCGAGAAGCTCTACGAGCGCAAAGGCGGTATCACTGGCATCTCCAGCGGCTTCGTCGAATTCGATCGGATGACGAGTGGCTTGCATCCCTCGGAAATGGTGGTGATAGCGGCGCGGCCGAGCATGGGGAAGACAGCGCTCGCCATGAATATTGCCGAACACGTCGCCATCAACGAGAAGCTCCCGGTCGGCGTCTTTAGCCTGGAGATGAGCAGCCAGCAACTTGTGCAACGACTGCTATGTTCGCGAGCGCGTGTGAATCTGCAGAAAGTCCGCGACGGATTCCTCGGCGAGCGCGATTTCCCGAGTTTGACCGCCGCTGCTTCAAAACTGGCGGAAGCAAAAATTTTCATCGACGACAGCGCGAGCCTGACAATCCTTGAGTTGCGTGCGAAGGCGCGCCGACTCAAGGCGCAACAGGATGTGCGACTCATCATCGTCGATTATTTGCAACTGCTGAGATCGACATCGCGCCGTGCTCAGGACAATCGGCAGTTGGAAATCTCCGAAATTTCCGCTGGGCTTAAAGGCCTGGCCAAGGAACTGAAAATTCCGATCATCGTAGTGGCGCAGTTGAATCGACAGCCGGAACAACGCACTGGCGGCAAGCCGCGCCTGAGCGACCTACGCGAATCAGGCTCCATCGAACAGGATGCGGACCTGGTCGGATTACTTGTCAGGCCGGAGATTTACGAGGAGGACGACGAAGCCCGGGCGGAAAAGGCGGGTGAAGCGGAACTAATCATCGCAAAGCAGCGTAATGGCCCGGTCGGCGAGATTCCACTGACATTCCGGAAGGAATTTACGCGCTTTGAAAATAGCGAGCGCAAGCTGAGTGAGCCCCAAGAAGCGTTTTAAGCGCAGCCTTCTGGGTAACGCACGCGTCTCGCGTGTTGGTTTCGGCGTCGCGCCGAAACAACCTTTGTCGTAAATCTCATTGCTGCCAGGCGATTCGAACTCACATGAAAAGTTCGCGATGGGCAGGGTGCCATCGGTCCGAGTCGGACTGGCGTTAGCACGCGAGATGCGTGCGCTACCCAAGACTTTTGGCCGCTTCAATCACATGCTGGGCATCGATCCCACGCTCCTTCATTACTTCGGGACCGGGCGCGCTCAAGCCGAACTGATGGAGCCCGACCACCTTCCCATCGAGTCCGACGTATTGATACCAAATCTGGGTCACCCCGGCTTCAATCGCGACGCGTTTACGACATTCGTTAGGCAAAGTCTCCTCCCGGTATTCTTGCGGCTGGCGATTAAAACGTTCGAAGCAAGGCATGGACACAACACGTACGCCGTCGCCGAGTTGTTGCGCCGCAGCGAGCGCGTGCTGCAGTTCGCTTCCGCACGACATGATGATCAGATCGAGTCCCGCTTTCTCTTTTCTGGCAATGTAACCGCCGCGCAACACTCCTTCGCGGCGTAACTTTACGTCGATATCGTTCAACATCGGGACCGTCTGGCGCGTGAGCGCCAGAAAGGTGGGCCCATCGATTCGTTGCATGGCCGCCACAAACGCACCCGCAGTCTCTTCCGGATCGGCGGGGCGAATCACGTCAATGTTCGGAATCAACCGAACCGAGCTCACCGTCTCCACAGGTTGATGAGTGGGACCATCTTCGCCGACGCCGATCGAATCGTGCGTGAAAATGTAAGTGTTGGGAAGCTTTGCCAGCGCAGCCAGCCGAATGGAAGGGCGGCAATAATCGGTGAAAACAGTAAAGGTTGCCCCCGATGCGCGGAACAGTCCGTGATACGAGATGCCGTTTAAGATTGCACACATCCCATGTTCGCGAATCCCGAACCGGATGTTGCGCCCGCCAGGATTATCGCGATTGAAATCGCCGCCGCCGTCGATGTAGTTCATTGTCGATCCGTACAGATCGGCACTCCCGCTCATCAATAACGGCATCGCTTGCGCAATGGGCTGCAATACTTCACCTCCCGCTTTTCGCGTCGCTAGCTTCGCATCCTTGGGAAAGTCAGGAATCTTCGAGAAAAGGTCAGCGGGAACTTTTCGCTCCAGTCCGTCATCGAGGATTTTCGCTTTGTCAGGATTTTTCGTGCGCCACGCGTTGTAGGTTTGTTCCCACTTCTGATAGTCGGCGAGGAGCGTCTTTTTGTGTTGGGCAAAATAGTCGTACACCTCCTGCGAAACGAAATAATGTTCGTCTGGCAATCCGAGCGCCTTGCGCGCCGCATCAACATATTTCGCGCCCGCTTCCCCATGCGCTTTGTACGTCCCCGCTACTTCCGGGATACCTTTACCGATGAGCGTGTGCGCGATGATGAATTGCGGTTTTCCGTTGTCGCGCCTCTTCGCCACGTTCAACGCATCGAGAAACTGTTGCATGTCGTGGCCATCGATTTCCTGAACATCGAAGCCGTATGCCTCCATGCGTTTGCCGGTATCTTCGCTCTGGGTTTCCTTCGCCGCGGCGTCCAGCGTGACGGCATTCGAATCGTAGATGAAAATCAAATTATCGAGGCCCCAATGACCGGCCAGTGCGCACGCCTCGGAAGCGACGCCTTCCTGCATGTCGCCGTCGCTGCACAAACAGATCACATGCTGATCGAAAATCTTGTGCTCATCAGTGTTGAAACGCGCCGCCGCCATCTTTGTCGCGACAGAAATGCCTACCGAGTTGCCGACTCCCTGGCCCAACGGTCCCGTCGTGCATTCCACACCCGGCGTATCGCCGAATTCAGGATGGCCAGGCGTTTTGGAATGCAATTGTCGGAATCGCTTGATCTCCGACATCGGCAAGTCGTAGCCGCTCATGTGCAGCCACGCGTACAAGAACATGCTGCCATGCCCGCCCGAGAGAACGAAGATATCGCGATTGATCCAGCGCGGTTTGTCCGGATTGTATTTTAACGCATACCCATAAAGCACGGCGCCGATCTCGGCGCAGCCGAGTGGAAGTCCAAGGTGACCAGATTTCGAAGCTTCTACAGCATCCATGCATAAACCACGTGCCTGGTCCGCTGCTTCAGAGAGAATTTTGATATTTAGACTCATGGAAAAGAAAGGAAGATTTTTAATTTCCGTTTAAAGATTAAAAGACGTGAATCTCTATATGGCCGAACATTTGTGTTCGACAATGTATTTTCCACTGCTGAGCTATTGGACGCTGGTAAATGTGAAGATCGGAGGACGACTTCAGCCGTGAAGACGCCATCACTGCTCCAGGTTGTCGAGAGGCTCGAACGTCTCGCAGGCAGGTTGCCTTCCAAGATCCGAAAAGCTGTTCTCAGCGAGCTCACGCCGCTGAAGCAATTATTTCTCCAGCAACGCGCACCGCGTTTTCTTTTTGCCGGCTCAGCGAAAGTACCTGCCAGGAAAATCATCTCGGCCCTCTTTGGTTCGGCCGAATTCGCGGCGCCAAATGCTGCTGCGCCGCTTTGCCGCTGGTTCGACGTCGGCTTTCCTGAGAGAGGAAAGATATCGATCATTGACGTTCGCGGGACTGACGATTCTGCGGCCATTCATGCTCGGGACGAACTCAAATATCGCGCTGCAGATATCATTTTTTTCATTCGCGACGAGCGAATCGCGCAGGAGCTGGAGAAGCGGGAATTGGCTGACTTAAATAGTTATCTTGGCTGGAATGAGACATTGGAGACGGATCGCAAGATAATCGAGATCATCGTTCCGCCTTTGGAGCCGATCGCTTCACACGATCACAACGACTTCGGTGCGACACGCGACGAACGCGTAGCCGGATCAAGTCTCGCGAGACGCGGCGTGTTTTTGGAAACTTTGCGCCTGGTTCCTGTGGATAACGATCAGGGATATGAACTGCCCCCTGCGGAAGCGCGGCGTCTTATGTCGATCCTCGCGCGTGAGTTGCCGAATGAAGCGCGGATGGAGATGATCCGGATATCGCGCGATCGCGAGGCGCAGCACGAAGTGGCGCAGCTGTTGGTAAAATCTACGACTGCCGTCTGTACGGCCATCGGCGCGCAACCGATACCGCTCGCCGATCTGCCAATCCTGACCAGTCTGCAGCTGACGATGGTTTCCGGAATCATGTATGTAGGCGGGCGGGAACGCAGCCTGCGTGCTTCCGCAGAATTCGCCGGCGCTCTCGGTGCAAATGTTGGCGCAGCGATGCTCCTGCGCGAAGGCGCCCGCGCGATCCTGAAATTCTTTCCGGGCTGGGGGAACGTCGTGTGCGGCCTGGTTGCAGGCTCGGGAACGTACGCGATTGGTCGTGCCGCGACTGCGTACTTTATTGAAGGTGTCTCACTAAAGGATGCGCGTCGCACATATTTAGCGAGCCGGAAAAAACGCCGCCGCCGGGATTTGGAAGAAGCTCAATGAGCGGACGCGAAGGGCGTCTCTCGACGCAGTGATCCCCATCAGGGATATGCCTAGGAATCTCCCGTGAATAACTTGTGAATAAAATTGCTCGTTCCTGCATATTTTGTTCACACGATTTTGTGAACAAACAGACTGATTTCGGAGGGCTGGCCGTGCCTTCGCCAACCTCAGTATGAAGCTCTCCGACATACGGGCGACCCTTCAAGAAATACACGTCTCACCGGTCAAGACGCTCGGTCAAAACTTCCTGCACGACCAAAATCTTGCGCGATGGATTGTCGATCAAGCGCAGGTTACTTCAGACGATTACGTGCTCGAAATTGGGCCTGGTTTGGGAGCGTTAACAAAACTCCTTCTCGAGAAAGGCGCGCGAGTTCTTGCGATCGAGAAAGATACACGCCTCGCTGATTTCTTACGCCAGCGTTTCAGTGACGAGCAACTGGAAGTGCTCAACATCGACGCGCTCAAATTCGATGCGCGCATCTTGTTTTCGCATCGACGCGTAAAATTGCTTGGCAATCTTCCATATAATATTTCGAGCGCACTGATCTTGAAGTTCCTTGCATATCCGAGCCCCATCTCACTGTGGTTGTTTACATTACAAAAGGAGATGGCAATGCGTCTTTCCGCAAAGCCATCTACTCATGATTACGGTCGTCTCACGTTGCGCATCCAATTGCGGCATCACGTAAAATATCTGCGCACCGTTGCAGCAACGGTGTTCTTCCCGCGACCTGACGTTGATTCTGCAGTGGTGCGGCTCTTGCCGCGAGAGCCGCAGGAATTGCCTCCGCACGATGAGGAGTTACTCGTAAAATTAATTCGCCTTGGTTTTTCTCAGAGAAGAAAGCAACTAAGAAAGTTGCTTCGGGAGCGAGCCAACGACTGGGGCGCTCTCTCACGGCACGTCGACATCGATCCCAAAGCTCGAGCTGAAGAGCTCTCGTTACTTCAATGGATCGCCCTGGCGAATTTCATCGCGCCTCCACCGTGTCCGGATATGCGCCTAACGAACGATGAGCGCTTCCCCGTCGTCGATAAAAACGACAAGATTTTGCGGGATGCCAGCCGCTCTCAGGTGCATGCGAATAACTTACGCCATCGCGCCGTTCACATCTTGATTTTCAACCCGGCAGGCGAAGTCTATTTGCAGCAACGCTCGCGCTGGAAAGACCGGCATCCTCTGAAATGGGACTCGAGCGCTTCGGGTCATGTAGGCGCTGCGGAAAGCTACGATGAAACAGCCCGGCGCGAACTGAAGGAAGAATTAGGCATCAGTGTTCCTCTCGAGAAAATTTCAAAGCTCCCTGCTTCAGAACGTACTGACCAGGAGTTCGTCTGGCTCTATCAAGGCGAAGTTGCTGGCGACTTGTCGCCAAATCGAACAGAAATTGAAACAGGCGCGTTCTTTCCTGAGACGGTCATCGATGGTTGGGCCGCGGCGCGACCAGAAGACTTTGCGCCAGGCTTTATCGAATGCTGGAAAGTTTATCGTCGGAAAACCTGCGGCAATTGCGGTGCGCTTACTTAAATCCGACAAACTTTCTCCGCGGCAAACGTCGCAGAGCCGCTTGCTTGAATTTTCGCGCGGCACGTCTCGCCTTCAGTTTGCCGCCATAGACACTGTCGCTAAACATCTTGGTTACGATTTTATCTCCGCGAAGGAAATGGACCTGAAAACCATGCGTCTGTTTCTTCGCGCGCGCTTTTGTGTCGATGCGGCGAATGTTCGCCTCCGAATTAGGATTAGGACGTCTTCGCATGAATCGAAACTAACTGAACAATTTCAGCAATCAACGAGGCAAACTCGGGGAGCCGTTGTGGCGAAACGCGTCCGGCGAAGGCAGGTTCCAGGAACGCCATTTCTTATCGTATTCGTTGGCTGGCAATAATGCATAGCAAGGATGCCGTTTCGCTCGAAGCCAGGTAATCAGCTTCACAAGATTTTCCTGGGCCATCGTCGTGCAACCAGTGGTCGGCCGATTCACGCCGCGCCGGATATGAAAAAAAATCGCGCTTCCTGCTCCGGGTACTGGTGGATCGGAATTGTGGCGAATCTCAACGAGCCAGTGATAAGCAAAGTCGCCCGAGCGCATTTTTTCGTGTGTGTAATTGTCTGGCGGATTCTTCGGGTCGATGACGCTATGCCGGTTGTAGTTAGGCGAGCGCGGGTCGTCGCTCCAAATGTCTGCCTCCGTCACCTGATGGTATGGATAGTCGCCGCCGGCGGGCAGATGCGGCTCGTATCCAAAAACCTGACCAATCTCGAAAACACCTGCAGGCGCGCGACCGTCGCGCTCTTTCTTTCGAAGACCGGGCTCATTTTGCCCCGCGAGCCCGGTGCCCCAGGCGAGTCCGTTTTTTCCAAACAACACCGGAAATGGTCCCGTCACCGCACTCCAATCACCGCCGGGCGCGCGTTCAAAGAGCCGCAGCTCGCCGCGCATGGAATTCCACGTGGGCGCGTTACCGACGATGAGCTGCACGCAGTCGTCCCGAACACCATCGGCGCGCGCATAACTGCAAGCCATTATTAGCACGAAGACAGCGAGGCAGCGCGAGATTGGCATGAGAAAGGAACGCATTTTCATAACTTCGCTACTTGTTTTCACATCTGTGGCAACAGCGGGCAGCGATTCCACCAGAGGGACCCGGGGAACAGAAATAAACGAATCCAATCTTCCGCCTGAATTTGCAGTAATCACTCAGCTGGTTGCGGTCGCTTCTACCGCAGCTGTGTCCGCAGGGAGATATTTCGCGCCTATGAGCCATGCCAATCCGGAAGCGAAGATGATTACGGACACAAACAGAAACGCCACATGCATATTCGTGTGACCGCCGATATATCCAAGCAGCCAGAATGCCTGCACGTCACCCAGTGCGTGGATGACAAAGATGTTTGCGGCGAACGCCGTCGCACGCACCGCAGGCAGAGAAACGTTCGCAAGAGCCGTGTTCGAAGGACCTGTGTTTAGAAACAGGAAAAAAATCGCCAGGAACATTGCGACCCACGCCGCAGGAAACGGAACGTAAAGGGCCACAATGAAAATCGGACACGCGATGAGCATCCCGATTCCGGAGACCCAGAAATACGAACCGGGAAGACGCGACCGCAACTTGTCGGCGACGATGCCACCCAGAAGCGTCGAGACCAGGCCCGCGACTACAGTGATCAAGCCAAAGATCGTCATGCCTACGCTGGGACTTTGATTGCGATAACGCAGATACGCCGGTACCCAAAAACCCAAACCGCCCACTACAAAAGTCATCAA
>WNGB01008982.1_pt1 | contig 35236 bp, 42 predicted proteins | sample 5400681 | NCBI WGS metagenome assembly WNGB01 (sample SAMN13153367, study PRJNA577476) | soil metagenome | isolation source: 115 cm soil or saprolite under grassland replicate 2 | place: USA:California | collected 2016-06-15 | reverse complement strand
GCCGGTCAGGTCCTCGCCGGCCACTCCGCGGATGCCGTCAGTTCCGAACAGGCGAACCATGGTCTTGCAGCCCCCGGTCATCCCGTCGTCGAGGTATCCCAAACAGGCTTTGCCTGGGGGGTTAGCCAGGAACGCAGGTCAGCTGGTTAGCGCTTGGAGTACTGAGGTGCCTTGCGGGCCTTCTTCAGACCGTACTTCTTGCGCTCCTTGACCCGCGCGTCCCGGGTCAGGAAACCGGCCCGCTTCAGCGTGGTCCGGTTCTCCGGGTCAACGAGGATCAGCGCCCGGGCGATGCCCAGCCGCAGCGCGCCCGCCTGCCCGGTGATGCCGCCGCCGCTGATGCGGGCGACCACGTCGAACTGGTTCTCCGCGCCGAGGCTCACGAACGGCTCACTGATCAGCTGCTGGTGCACCTTGTTCGGGAAGAACTCGGCCAGCGTCCGGTCATTGATCCGCCACTGCCCCGACCCGGGAGCGATGCGGACGCGGGCGATGGCTTCCTTGCGGCGCCCGGTGCCGAGCGCGCTGCCCGTCACCACCGGCTTACGGGCCGGCTGCCGCTCGCCGGCTTCCGCGGCCGTCTCGGTGGTGTACTCCGACACGTGCTCGCCGGCGTCTTCCGCCGTCTCCACGCTGGCGCCCTCTGCGAGCTCCTGCGTGCCAGTGGACTCGGCCACGGTTCCTTCCTCGTACTTCCTCATCGGTTCTGATCAGAATGGGTTCTGATCAGGGCGCCCGCCTGGCGGCGGTCCCCCGGCGCGGTGCCGCGGGCCCTGCCGGGTCAGCGGCTGCCTGCGCTGGCGGCAGGCGCCTGCTGGTCGATCTGCTTGATCTCGAACGGGGTGGGGAGCTGCGCCTGGTGCGGGTGGTCCGGCCCGGCGTACACCTTGAGCTTGCGCAGCTGGCTGCGGCCCAGGGAGTTCTTCGGGAGCATGCCCCGCACGGCCTTCTCGATCACCCGCTCGGGGTGCCGCTCGAGCAGGTCGCCGTAGGCCACCGAGTGCATCCCGCCCGGGTAACCCGAGTGACGGTAGGCGCGCTTCTGCTCCAGCTTCCGGCCACTGAGCGCGACCTTCTCCGCGTTGATGACGATGACGAAGTCACCGGTGTCCATGTGCGGCGCGAAGATCGGCTTGTGCTTGCCGCGCAGCAGGGTCGCGGCCTGGGTAGCCAGGCGGCCGAGGACGACGTCGGACGCGTCAATGACGTGCCACTGACGCTGGATGTCGCCAGCCTTGGGGCTGAATGTGCGCACGGTGGTAAGCCTTCGTGTGGTGGGACCTGATCCTGGTTCCGCGCCCGGGAGGCACGACAAGCTGGGCTGCCATCCCGGGTGAGGGAGTCCGACGCGTTCGCCGCCGCGTAACCAGCCTCGCTGAGCGGGCACCACGGGCATGCGACACACATGGACGTCACTGAAGGATACCGGCCCTGGCGACCAACGGTCAAAGCGAGCGATGCAGCCCAGGCCGCGGGGCAAATTGGCGGTCCGCCCGAGGCCGGCCCTGTAGAACGATACGCTCCCGGCATGGGCTACCCGGGTGACGAGGGCAGCGGCCCGCCGGGCAGCCGGCTGGACACGCCCGCCGGACGCGGCAGCGGCCAGCGGGAGGGGACCGCTGGACGCGGCAGCGGCCCGCGGGAGAGAACACGCAGCGGCAGCCACCGCCGCCTGGCCGGCGATTCTCAGCCCGGCATCTCGGATTCTTACCCGGGCACCACGGGCTCTCACCCGGCCACCACGGAGTACCCGGGTACCGCGGGCTCCGCGGCCGGCCCGGGCTATCCGGCGCCCGCCGCGGGCACGGCGCGGTACGCGCCCGCGGCGCCCGGACCGGGCAACGGGCACGGGACCGGGCGGCGGGGACGCGTCCCCGCCGGGGACAGCGAGCCCGGCCGCGGTACCTCCCGGGCGGCCCAGGTCCCGTCCGCCGTCGCCGGTGGTCCCCCGTCGCGCGAGAACGCCTGGCGCCGCCCGGACCGGCGGCCCGGCCAGGGGATCCAGGCAGGACCCGGGAGCACTGCGGCCGGTGGCGGATCACCGTCCCGCGGATCGTTGTGGAGCGCCGGGGCGTTCCGCACCGCGGGGCCGGGCGGACGCGGCCCGGTCCGCGGATTCCCGCCCGCACCCGGAGCACCCGACCCGGTGTACCCGCCGGGCCAGTTCTCGCCCTGGAACGCACCCGCGCTCCGCACCGTCGGCGCCGCCGGGCGGCCGGGGCTGGCCGCCGGGTCCGGCCCTGACCCGTCAGAGCCCGACTACTCGCTGCTGGCGGTCAGCGATCCGTCGGCCGACGCCACGGCCACCCAGACCTGGGCGGTGCTGGACGACGCCCTGCTGGGTGAGTGGAGCGCGGCCCCCGCGCGGTCCGGGCCGGGCGAGAGCCCGGCCCCCGGGGCTGGCCAAGGCACCCAGGACGGCCCCCGGGGGTTCTTCGAGCCCGCCAGCGGGACCCCGGCGCCGTCCAGGCCCGGGGCGCCATCGGCGTACACGTCCCCATCGGGGTACGCGGCGCCGTCCGGGTACGGAGCCCCATCGGGGTACGCGGACCAGGCCGGGCCGGACGGCTACCCAGGCGAGAACGGGTTCCCCGGCGAGACCGGCCTGGCCGCCGAGGCGGGCTATCCCGGCCAGTCGCAGCGCACGGCCCGGCCGGAGGGGCGGCCCGCGGCCCGGCAGGGCCTCCAAGAGGGCACCGCCGAAACCCAGGACCGGGGCACCGGGGCGGGCGGGACCCGGGGGTCGAGGTCCGCGGCCCGCGGGCGCAAGCCCCGCAGGCCGCCCAGCCGGGCCCGGATGTGGCTGATGCCGCTGGCCATGATGGTGGTCGTCATCGCCGGAGTCACCGTGGCCTACCTGCACTTCGCCCAGGGGCCGGCCACGCCGGCCGCCAGGCCGGCGGCCCGGCCGGCCACGGCCTCCGGCAGCGCGTCGCCCAGCCTGGGCCCCTGGCAGCACATCACCACCCGGGCCGACGACCCGAAGGCCCTGTCGCTCGCCGAGCTGTTCCCGCCCCGGTACACGGCGAGCGGGACCGTGCTCCGGACCATCCAGCGGTCCGGGCGGAACTGCCCGGGCACGGTACTGGGGAGCCGGCTGCGGGCCGCCCTGCGCAAGGCCGGCTGCAGCCAGGTGATGCGGGCGAGCTACCTGTCCGCCGGGCAGAAGATCATGGCCACCGTGGGGGTGCTGAACCTGGCCAGTGTGACCGACGCGGAGCACGCCGGGAAGGCGACCGGCGCGACCGCGTTCATCAAGCAGCTGCCGGCCGCGCACGGCCCGACCAGGAACCTGATGAAGGGGACGGGGCTGGAGGAGGCCCAGATCAAGGGCCACTACCTGATCCTCACCTGGGCGGAGTTCACGAACCTGAAGGCCCCCGGCAGCGCGGCCCGCCGGACCGAGCTGGACACGTTCTCCCGGCAGCTGGTCACCAGGACGGCCGGCATCAGCCTGAGCAGCCGGATGGTGCTCGGTAAGCCCCAGATCCCGTAAGCCCGGACCCGGTAAGGCGGAGTTCCCGCGGCCGGAGGGCGGGGTCAGCCCCCGGTGCGCTCAGCGGGGGCGGTCCGGACGCGCCGGGTGGCCCGGGCGCGACCGGCGAGCTGGCCCGGCGGCGGGTACCGGACCTCTTCCAGGCAGAGCCCGTGCGGCGGCACCACGGGGACCGCGGGGTCGCGGAGCCGGGCCATGAGCACCTGGGCAGGCCAGGACGGTGGCCGGGCGCCCTCGCCCACCTTCAGGAGCGCTCCCACCAGGGCCCGCACCATCGAGTGGCAGAACGCGTCCGCGATCACGGTGGCCTCGGCTACGGCGGCCTCCGGCCGGGTCCAGGAGAGGGAGAGAAGATCGCGCACGGTGCTCGCCCCCTCGCGGCGGCGGCAGAAGGCGGCGAAGTCATGCTCGCCGAGCAGCAGCCCGGCGGCCTCGTTCATGGCACCGATCCCGACCGGACGGCGGTACCAGAGGGTGTCGTAGCGGTGCAGCGGGTCCGGCCCGGTCACGTCGTCGCAGACCCGGTAGGAGTACCGGCGGCTCAGCGCGGAGAACCGGGCGTCGAACCCGTCCGGGGCGGGGCCGATCCGGCGGACCCGGACATCGGGGGGCAGCAGCCCGGCCAGGCGGCGCAGGATGGCCGGCGCCGTCTCCACCCAGGCGGCCGCGGGCAGGTCGGCGTGAGCCACCTGGCCGCGGGCATGGACGCCGGCGTCGGTGCGGCCCGCCACGGTCAGCTGGACCGGGGGGTCGGCCCGCAGCACCCGGGTCAGCGCGTCCTCCAGCACTTGCTGGACCGTGCGCTGGCCAGGCTGGCGAGCCCAGCCGGAGAAGCCGCCGCCGTCGTAGCTGAGGTCGATCCGGACCCGGCAGGCCTCAGCAGTCAACGGCGACGGCTCCCTGGCTACTTCTCCGGCGTCCCGGCGGAGTCCTCGTCCTCACCGTCAGCCGGGTCGGCCGCGGCCTCGTCTGCCTCGTCCGCCGCGGCCCCGTCCTCAGGGGCCTCCTCGCTGGCGTCCGCCCCGGCCGTGACGTCAGCGTCGGCCGCCTCGGCTTCCCCGGCGGCGGGGGCGGCTGCCTCCGCGGTCGCGGCGGCCGGGCGGGCGGCGGGCTGCGTCCGGCGTCCCCGGCGCCGGCGCGGCTTGGCTTCGGCTTCCTCCTGGACCAGCTCGATCACCGCGAGCGGGGCGTTGTCGCCCTTGCGCGGGCCGATCTTGGTGATCCTGGTGTAGCCGCCCTCACGGGTGGCGAACTGCGGCCCGATCTCGGTGAACAGGGTGTGCACCACGCCCTTGTCGGTGACCACGGTGAGCACCTCACGCCGCGCGGACAGGTCACCGCGCTTGGCGAAGGTGATCAGCCGCTCGGCGTACGGCCGGAGCCGACGGGCCTTGGCCTCGGTCGTGGTGATCTTGCCGTGCTCGAACAAGGCGGTGGCCAGGTTCGCCAGCAGGTGCCTCTGGTGGGCAGCGCTACCGCCCAGCCGGCGGCCCTTGGTGGGCGTGGGCATCGGAACGTTCTCCTCGGTTCGCTGGCCGGGCCTGCCCGGCCCGGCCAGTACTACTCGGGATCAGTACTGCTCGGTCTCGACGTAGCTGTCGTCGTCGTCCGCGCCGTAGCTGTCCGCGGCGCTGCCCGGGTCGAATCCGGGCGGGGAGTCCTTGAGCGCCAGCCCCATGTCGGTCAGCTTCTGCTTGACTTCCTCGATCGACTTGGCGCCGAAGTTGCGGATGTCGAGCAGGTCCTGCTCGCTGCGGGCGACCAGCTCACCCACGGTGTGGATGCCCTCCCGCTTGAGGCAGTTGTACGAGCGGACGGTCAGGTTGAGCTCCTCGATCGGCAGCGCCAGGTCCGCCGCGAGCGCGGCGTCCGTGGGCGACGGGCCGATGTCGATGCCCTCGGCCTCGACGTTCAGCTCGCGGGCCAGGCCGAACAGCTCGACGAGGGTCTTACCCGCGCTGGCCACCGCGTCCCGGGGACGCATGGACGGCTTGGTCTCCACGTCGAGGATGAGCTTGTCGAAGTCGGTCCGCTGCTCCACGCGGGTGGCCTCGACCTTGTAGGTAACCCGCGTCACCGGCGAGTAGATGGAATCGATCGGGATACGGCCGATCTCCTGGCCGGGCTGCTTGTTCTGGGCGGCGGACACGTAGCCGCGGCCACGCTCGACCGTCAGCTCCATCTCCAGCTTGCCCTTGGCGTTCAGCGTGGCGATGTGCAGATCCGGGTTGTGCACCTCGACCCCGGCCGGCGGGGCGATGTCCGCGGCGGTTACCTCACCGGGACCCTGCTTGCGCAGGTACATGACGACCGGCTCGTCCTGCTCCGAGGACACGACCAGCGCCTTGAGGTTGAGGATGATGTCGGTGACATCCTCCTGGACCCCGGGGACGGTGGAGAACTCGTGCAGGACCCCCTCGATCCGGATGCTGGTGACGGCCGCACCGGGGATCGAGGAGAGCAGCGTACGGCGGACTGAGTTCCCGATCGTGTAGCCGAAACCTGGCTCGAGCGGCTCGATGACGAACCGCGACCGGAAGTCGCCGACCTGCTCTTCGGTCAGAGTCGGACGCTGGGCGATGAGCATTGGTACCCCTTTCCGCGACGCCCGCTATTTGACGCCGCGATCTTCGCTGACGGCCTGCCGGGTGCCCGCCGAAACCGGCGCCCGGGCCGTCTCCCGCAGGGCCGCCACCGGTGCGGCGGCCCGTAGCGAGCTTATTACTTCGAGTAGTACTCGACGATGAGCTGCTCCTGGACCTGGGTGTCGATCTGGGCCCGGGCCGGGAGCTGGTGGATCAGGATGCGCATCTTGTCCGGGATGACTTCCATCCAGGCCGGGGACGGCCGCTCGCCGGCTTCGGCGCGTGCCACCACCATCGGGGTCAGCTCCATGGAGCCTGGCTTGACCTCGATGATGTCGTTCTCGCTCACCCGGTAGGACGGAATGTCCACCTTCTTGCCGTTGACCACGAGGTGGCCGTGCCGGACCAGCTGGCGGGCCATGTCCCGGCTCTTGGCGAACCCGGCCCGGTACACCACGTTGTCCAGGCGGCTCTCCAGGATCTGGAGCAGGTTCTCGCCGGTCATGCCGCGCTTGCGGGTAGCTTCCTGGTAGTAGCCGTGGAACTGCCGCTCGAGGATGCCGTAGACCCGGCGGGCCTTCTGCTTCTCCCGGATCTGGAGCAGGTACTCGCTCTCCTTGGGCCGGTTCCGGCCGTGCTCACCCGGGGGATAGGGCCGGATCTCAATGGGGCACTTCGGCGAGTCGCACTTGGCGCCCTTCAGGAAGAGCTTCATCTTCTCGCGGCGGCAGAGCTTGCAGTCCGCGCCTGTGTATCGAGCCATCTTCGCGCTACTCCTCAGACCCGGCGCCGCTTCGGCGGGCGGCAGCCATTGTGCGGAACCGGGGTGACGTCCTGGATCGAGCCGACCTCCAGGCCGGTCGCCTGCAGCGACCGGATGGCGGTCTCCCGTCCGGACCCAGGACCCTTGACGAACACGTCGACCTTGCGCATCCCGTGCTCCATGGCACGGCGCGCGGCGGCCTCCGCCGCCATCTGCGCCGCGAACGGCGTGGACTTGCGGGATCCCTTGAACCCGACCTGGCCGGACGACGCCCAGGAAATGACGTTGCCCACCGGATCGGTGATCGAGACGATGGTGTTGTTGAACGTGCTCCTGATGTGGGCGTGCCCGTGAGCGACGTTCTTCCGTTCTTTACGGCGCACCTTCTTGGCGCCGGTGCGGCTCTTTGGCGGCATCTGCTTCCTATTCGAGTGAGGTCATCGGTCCGCAGTGTGGCGGGGACCCGGTGATCTGGCCCCGGCCAGCAGTGGCAACGGGCGCGGACTACTTCTTCCCGGCCTTCTTCTTGCCGGCCACTGTCTTCTTCCTGCCCTTGCGGGTGCGGGCGTTCGTCTGCGTGCGCTGGCCGTGCACCGGCAGCCCACGGCGGTGACGAATACCCTGGTAGCACCCGATCTCGATCTTCCGGCGGATATCCGCCTGCACCTCACGGCGCAGATCGCCTTCGACCCGGTAGGTCGCTTCGATCCAGTCACGGAGACGGACCAGGTCGTCCTCTCCGAGTTCGTGGACCCTGGTGTCGCCGCTGACGCCGGTAGCGCTCAGCGTCTCGAGCGCACGGGTGCGCCCGATTCCGTAGATGTAGGTGAGAGCGACCTCCAGCCGCTTATCGCGGGGGAGGTCGACGCCAACGAGGCGTGCCATGGGCGGGCAGTTCTCCTTTTCATCGAGGAGGTCTGCGCGACCGCTCCCCCGCCCCTGCCCGGGCCGGGCCCCGGCCTCCTACCGGGGGTAACCCGTGCGCGGCTGGTGCCGCACACGGGCTGCGGTGCGTGTGGGTCGGGCGTCAGCCCTGGCGCTGCTTGTGCCGCGGGTCAGAGCAGATGACCATGACGCGGCCATGCCGCCTGATCACCCGGCACTTGCTGCAGATCTTCTTCACACTCGGCTTGACCTTCATCGTGGCCTCCTCCGGCGCTGGGACGGGTCAATGTCCTGCGTCAGTCCGTTACTTGTACCGGTAGACAATCCGGCCACGGCTCAGGTCGTACGGGCTCAGCTCAACGACTACCCGGTCATCGGGCAGGATGCGGATGTAGTGCATCCGCATCTTCCCGCTGATGTGGGCGAGGACCTTGTGCCCATTGTCTAGCTCCACCCGGAAGAAGGCATTGGGAAGTGACTCGACGATCCTGCCCTCGATCTCGATGGCGCCGTCCTTTTTGGGCATGTCCTCCGCGCTTCACTGTCGGGCCCGCTCGCCACCGGCGACGGTGTGCAGGCGGGTGTTGTCTACATTTGTGTCGTGGTGCATCCCAGGACTGTGCCGAACCGGGAATGCGGGGTGTCCCGTCCGTGAGGCAACCGGCAAATGCCAGCACAGGGCAACTCACGAACCGCAGCAGAGTCTACGCGACCCTGCCTGACATTGCGAACCAGAGGCGGGGCAGGAAAATTCCCGTCCCGTTCCCTTCCCGGGCCCGCCCCTGAAGCTTACTCCCCGGCCCCTGTCCCCCGGCACCCATTCCCCTGCACCTGCTGCCGCACCTATTCAGCCGGGCCCTGCCATGGGAGCGGCGCGTTGCCGGTCCGGCCGCGGCGCAGCTTGGCCTCGGGCAGCTCATACAGGTCGATACCGGGCAGATCCGCCATCAGCTCCTCCAGCTGGCCGAGGGTCTTCGCCGCGTAGGCCAGGTCCAGCCGCTCGTGGAACTCCTCCGCCGTGAGCCGGCCGGCGGCGAGATGCTCGCGCAGCAGGGCCGCGGTGCGGTCGCGGTCCCCGTCGGACGCGCGGATCTTCGGATCGCTCGGCATCCGCAACCTCCTGAGCTCTCTGCGTCCACCGTACCCATGAGACTCATCCCTGTCGGCCACGCTACGGCGCGGCGCGAGCCGTCTCTTCCGGTCACGCTAGGGCGGTGACCGGGCGCAGCTCAGCGGTTGAACCGCCGCAGCGCGCTGAGAGCCCGCTCGGTGATCTCCTCCACCGGGCCGGTGGCGTCGATGCCCAGCAGGATGCCCTCGTCCGCATAGAACGCGACGAGCGGGGCGGTCTGCTCCTGGTAGACCTCGATCCGGTGCCGGATCGTCTCCTCGCGATCGTCGTCGCGCTGGAACAGCTCACCGCCGCAGTCGTCGCACTGGTCCCGGCGCGCGGGCGGATCGAACAGCACATGCCAGACGCGCCCGCAGCGGCGGCAGGTCCGGCGGCCTGACAGGCGCCGGACCACCTCGTCGTCGTCCACCACGAGTTCCAGGACCACATCCAGCCGGCTGTCCCAGGACGCGAGCAGCTTCTTGAGCGTCTCGGCCTGCGGGACGGTCCGCGGGAACCCGTCCAGCAGGAACCCCGACTGCGTATCGTCCTCCTGCAGCCGGTCGGTGACCATGGCGATGGTCACCTCGTCGGGGACCAGGTCGCCGCGCCCCATGAACGCCTGCGCGCGGCGGCCGAGCGCCGTCCCCTGGCTGACGTTGGTTCGGAAGATGTCACCTGTCGAGATCTTCGGGATGGACAGATGCGACGCTATGAACTGGGCCTGTGTCCCCTTGCCCGCACCGGGGGGCCCTACGAGGACGACTCGCACTATCGCAGGAAGCCCTCATAGTTGCGCTGCTGCAACTGGCTCTCGATCTGCTTCACCGTGTCCAGTCCCACCCCCACCGCGATCAGGATGCTGGTCCCGCCGAACGGGAACTGGCTCCCCACCCCCAGCAGCGCGAACGCCACCATCGGGACGAGGGCGATGAGGCCCAGGTAAAGAGCGCCCGGGGCCGTGAGCCTGGTGAGCACGTAGTTCAGGTACTGGGCGGTCGGCCGCCCAGGGCGGATGCCGGGGATGAACCCGCCGTACTTCTTCATGTTGTCCGCCACCTCGGTCGGGTTGAACGTGATGGACACGTAGAAGTACGTGAAGAACACGATCAGGACGAAGAACAGTCCCATGTACAGCGAGGAGTCGCCGTTGGTCCCGTTGCCCAGGTACTTCTCCACGAACGTGACCCAGCCCGCCGGGTGGGTCTTGCTGCCGAAGAGCGTGGCGGCCAGTTCCGGGATGTAGAGCAGCGACGAGGCGAAGATGACCGGGATGACGCCGGCCTGGTTCACCTTCAGCGGGATGTAGGTGGAGGTCCCGCCGTACATCTTGCGGCCGACCATGCGCTTGGCGTACTGCACCGGGATGCGGCGCTGGGCCTGCTCCATGAAGACCACGAAGGCCACGATCCCGATCCCGACCAGCAGCACGATGGCCAGCACGAACACGTGCTTGACGCGGTAGACGTCGGCCAGGTAGCCGAACATCTGGGAGATGACGGTGGTGAAGATGAGCACGGACATGCCGTTGCCCACGCCCCGGTCGGTGATCAGCTCGCCCAGCCACATGATGACCGCGGTGCCGGCGGTCATGCAGATGACCATGGTGGAGATGGTGAACACCGATGAGTTCGGGATCAGGGCCTGGGTGCAGTTGGGGAACAGGTTGCCCGAGCGGGCGAAGGCCACGATCCCGGTGGACTGGAGAATGGCCAGCCCGACAGTCAGGTACCGGGTGTACTGAGTGATCTTGGCCTGGCCGGCCTGGCCTTCCTGGCGCAGGGTCTCCAGCCGCGGGATCACGACGGCCAGCAACTGGAGGATGATGCTGGCCGTGATGTACGGCATGATGCCGAGGGCGAACACCGATAGCCTGAGCAGAGCACCGCCGCTGAACAGGTTCACGAGCTGGTAGACGCCGGCCGCGCTGCTCTTGCTCTCCAGCCCGGTGCAGAACGTGACGGCCTTCTCGGAAATACCCGGGGTGGGCACGGCCGCGCCGAACCGGAAGAGAGCCAGGATCCCCAGCGTGAACAGCAGCTTCTTGCGCAGGTCAGGCGTCCGGAAGGCCCGGAGGAACGCGGTCAGCATGCGCCGTCCTCAACTAGATGGGTCAACGGGGTGGTGCCGCGCCCTCCCGAGGGGTGGCGGCGACGGCCGGTGCGCCGCAGTGTAACGCGCTCGCTGCACTGTAACAGCCCCTGCGCGCGGCGACGATGACTGTGCGCTGCCGACCGGTGGACAACGCGCCACGGCGGCGGCCCCAGACAGGCCCGGGCCGCCGCCAGGTCGGCAACCACATCACAGCTCAGTGACGGTTCCCCCGGCTGCGGTGATCTTCTCCCGGGCTGAGGCCGAGAACGCGTGGGCGGTCACTCGCAGCGCGACCCCGGCGTCGCCCTCGCCAAGCACCTTGACCAGTTCGCCCGCGCGCACCGCGCCCTTGCCGACCAGGTCTTCCGGCGTCACGTCGCCACCCTGCGGGTACAGCTCGGTGAGCCGGCCGATGTTGATCACCTGGTAGGTGGTCTTGAACGGCAGGTTGGAGAAGCCCTTCAGCTTCGGGACCCGGCGCTGGAGCGGCATCTGGCCGCCCTCGAAGCCCAGGTGTACCTGGCCACGGGCCTTGGTTCCCTTGGTCCCGCGGCCCGCGGTCTTGCCCTTGGACGCCTCACCGCGGCCGACCCGGGTGCGCTCCGTGCGCGAGCCCGGGGCCGGGCGGAGGTGGTGGATCCTCAGCATGTCAGTCGACCTCCTCGACGGTGACGAGGTGCCGCACCGCGTAGATCATGCCACGGAACTCGGGCCGGTCGTCCTTGACGACCACGTGCCCGATCCGCTTGAGCCCGAGCGACCGCAAGGACGCCCGCTGCTCCTTCGTCCCCCCGATCTCCGACCGGGTCTGGGTTACCTTCAGCTGTGCCATCATCCTGCTCCGCTCAGCTGTTGCCGGACGTGGCGCCGGCCGCGGCCGCGGCCGCGCGGGCGCGCAGCATGGCCGCCGGGGCCACGTCCTCGATCGGGAGCCCGCGCCGGGCGGCGATTTCCTCGGGACGCTTCAGGCTCTTCAGCGCGGCCACCGTCGCGTGCACGACGTTGATCGGGTTGGAGGAGCCGAGGGACCGGGACAGCACGTCGTGCACCCCGGCGCACTCCAGCACGGCCCGCACCGGGCCGCCGGCGATGACGCCGGTACCCGGGCTGGCCGGCTTCAGCAGCACCACGCCGGCGGCCTCCTCACCCTGCACGGTGTGCGGGATGGTGCCCGCGATCCGCGGCACCCGGAAGAACTGCTTCTTGGCCGCCTCGACGCCCTTGGCGATGGCCGCGGGCACCTCCTTGGCCTTGCCGTAGCCGACCCCGACCATGCCATTGCCGTCACCGACGATGACGAGGGCGGTGAAGCTGAACCGCCGGCCGCCCTGCACGACCTTGGCGACCCGGTTGATGGTGACGACCCGCTCCAGGTAAGCGGTGCCCTTGTCGGCGCCACCGCCGCGGCGATCGTCACGGCGGTCACGCCGTTCACCGCCGCCGCCGCCACGCCGCGGAGCTCCTGCCATCAGATGTTCCTTCTCTCGTCTAGCTCAAAGTCAAGGTTCACAGTGTCGTCCCCGAAGTTCGCGTTATTCCGTCCCCGAAGTTCGCGTTATTCAGAAGACAACCGCACCGACCGCTCGCCCGGGCCTCGCGGCCCAGGCTCGCTAGCCGGTTCTGAATAACACTCACAGGTCCAGCCCGCCTTCGCGGACCGCGTCGGCGAGGGCGGCGATCCGGCCGTGGTAGGCCCAGCCGCTCCGGTCGAAGACGGCGGCGGAGACCCCGGCGGCCCGCGCCCGCTCGGCGAGCAGCGTGCCGACCTGACGGGCCTTGGCCGTCTTGTCCCCGCCGGCCCCGCGGAGCGCCTCTTCCAGGGTAGACGCGGATACGAGTGTCCGGCCCGCGCTGTCGTCGATCAGCTGGACGGACGTGTGCCGGGCGGACCGGGTGACGGTCAGCCGGGGCCGCTCCGCACTGCCCATGACCTTCCTGCGGACCCTCGTGTGCCGCCGCGTCCTCGCGGCGGTGCGTCCCGGGGCCCGGGTCTTCGTGACAGCCATTGCTTACTTACCAGCCTTCCCGACCTTGCGGCGGACTTGCTCACCCTGGTACCGGATGCCCTTGCCCTTGTACGGGTCAGGCTTGCGCAGCTTCCGGATGTTGGCCGCGACCTCGCCCACCAGCTGCTTGTCGATTCCCTCGACGACGAGCCGCGTGGGTGTCTCGACGCGGAACGTGATCCCGTCCGGCGGCGTAATGGTGACGGGGTGGCTGAAGCCCAGGGCGAATTCCAGGTTCGAGCCCCGGGCCTGCACCCGGTACCCGACGCCGATGATCTCGAGCGTCTTGCTGTAGCCCTGGGTCACGCCGGTCACCATGTTGGCCACCAGGGTGCGGGACAGCCCGTGCAGCGCGCGCACCTTGCCCTCGTCGTTCGGGCGGGTCACCTTGAGGGTGCCGTCCTCGCGCGCGATCTCGATGGGCGGGCTGAGTTCCAGCGCCAGGCTGCCCTTGGGGCCCTTGACGCTGACCTCACGGCCGTTGATCGTGACATCGACGCCCCCGGGAATCTCCACGGGGAGCCGTCCGATTCGTGACATCGCGGTCTCCCTACCAGACGTAGGCGAGGACTTCCCCGCCTACCCCGCGCTTGTTCGCCTGCTTGTCGGTCATCAGGCCGTTCGAGGTGGAGATGATCGCGATGCCGAGTCCGCCGAGCACCCGGGGCAGGTTGTCCTTCTTGGCGTACACGCGCAGGCCGGGCTTGGAGACCCGCTTGATGCCCGCGATCGAGCGCTCCCGGGTCGGCCCGTACTTCAGCGACACCACGAGGCTCTTGCCTACCTCGGCGTCTTCCACGTTGTAGCCCGCGATGTAGCCCTCCTGCTGGAGGATCTCCGCGATCCGGACCTTGATCGTGGAACTGGGCATTCCCACGGTGTCGTGGTACGCCGAGTTGGCATTGCGCAGACGGGTCAGCATGTCTGCGATCGGGTCGGTCATTGACATGGCCTGTGGGCCCTCCTCGCCGTGGTTTCCCGGGGGACCTGCGGCGTGGTCAGTGGGCGCGGCTCGCGCCCAGGTCGGTCGGCGGCCGGGCGCGCGGTGCGCGCCGGCCTGGTCGGCGGCAGCGGCCTGCTGCTACCAGCTGGACTTCGTGATGCCCGGCAGCTCACCACGGTGGGCCATCGAGCGGAAGCAGATCCGGCACAGGCCGAACCTGCGGTACACGGCGCGCGGACGCCCGCAGCGTGAGCACCGGGTGTACCCGCGCACCTTGAACTTGGGCGTCCTGTTCGCCTTGACGACTAGCGCCTTCTTCGCCACTCCTCAGCTCTCCTTGAACGGGAATCCGAGCCGGCGCAGCAGCGCGCGGCCCTCATCGTCGGTGGTCGCCGTGGTCACGAGCGTCACGTCCATGCCACGCTGACGGTCCACCTGGTCGGCGTCGATCTCATGGAACATGAGCTGCTCGTTCAGCCCGAACGTGTAGTTCCCCCGGCCGTCGAACTGCCGGTCGGACAGGCCGCGGAAGTCACGGATCCGGGGCAGGGCCAGCGACAGCAGCCGGTCGCAGAACTCCCACATCCGGTCGCCGCGCAGCGTCACGTGCGCGCCGATGGGCATGCCCTCGCGCAGCTTGAACTGGGCGATGGACTTCCGGGCCCGGGCGATTGCGGGCTTCTGGCCGGTGATCACCGCGAGGTCACGGACCGCGCCCTCGATCAGCTTGGCGTCCCGGGCCGCCTCGCCGACCCCCATGTTGACCACGATCTTGGTCAGCGTGGGGATCTGCATCACGTTGGCGAACCCGAACTCCTCGCGGAGGGCGGGGGCGATCTCCTGCCGGTAGCGCAGCTTGAGCCGCGGTGCGGGCACGGCGCTCCGGGTCTCGCGCTCTTGCGTGGTGGTAGTCATCAGAAGTCCTTACCGCCCGGGCGGGAGATCCGGACCTTGGTGCCGTCGTCGTCGTACCGGAACCCGGCGCGGGCCGGCTTCTTGGTGTCCGGGTCAACCAGCTGGACGTTGCTCACGTGAATGGGCGCCTCGGTGGTCACGATGCCGCCTTCCTTGGCTCCCCGGCGTCCCTGGTAGTCCACCTTCTTGTTCTTGCGGACCATGTTGACGCCCTGGACCAGAACCCGCTGCCGCTCGGGGTCAGCGAGGATGACCGTGCCCTCCCGGCCACGGTCGCGGCCTGCGACGACCACCACGTGGTCGCCCTTCTTGATCTTCATGCGCGGCGGCCGGGCCGGCGCGCTGTCCCTCTTTGCCATCGCGGCCTTCCTGCGGGATGCGCTGGTCATCACAGCACCTCCGGCGCGAGCGAGATGATCCGCATGAACCGCTTCTCACGCAGCTCACGGCCGACCGGGCCGAAGATGCGGGTGCCGCGCGGGTCACCGCCGTCCCTGATCAGGACGGCGGCGTTCTCGTCGAAACGGATATAGGAACCGTCGCCGCGGCGGCGCTCCTTGCGGGTGCGCACCACGACCGCCTTGACGACATCGCCCTTCTTCACCCCGGCACCGGGAAGGGCATCCTTCACTGTCGCCACAATGACATCACCGATGCCCGCGTATCGCCGGCCGGAGCCGCCGAGCACACGGATACACAAGATCTCCTTGGCACCGGTGTTGTCGGCGACCTTAAGCCGCGACTCCTGCTGGATCACGTCAACTCCTGCTTCCTGACGCCGGGGTTCTCGCGGGGGTCTGCCCCGCGGTGGTAACTACTTGGCCTTCTCCAGGATCTCCGCGACGCGCCAGCGCTTCGTCGCGGACATCGGCCTGGTTTCCATCAGCCGCACCCGGTCGCCAACGCCGCAGGCGTTCTCGCCGTCGTGCGCCGTGTACTTCTTTGTACGCCGGATGACCTTGCCGTACTTGGGGTGCTTCATACGGTCCTCGACGATGACCACGACGGTCTTGTCCATCTTGTCGCTGACCACGTAACCTTCGCGGATCTTGCGGTAGCCCCGGCCGGGCACACCGCCCTGCTCGACGTCACTCACTGTCTTCCGCCTCCTCCACCAAGGTCACGATGCCGAGTTCGCGTTCCCGCTTCACCGTGTAGATGCGGGCGATTTCCTTACGGACGGCACGCAGCCGGCCGTGGCTCTCCAGCTGGCCGGTCGCGGCCTGGAACCGCAGGTTGAACAGCTCCGTCTTGGCTTCCGCCAGCTTGGTGTTCAGCTCTTCCTCGGTGGAATTCCGCAGGTCAGCCGCGGCCAGGCTCGCCATCAGCCCTCACCAACTTCACGCGTGACGAACTTACATTTCATGGGCAGCTTGTGCATGGCACGCCGGAGAGCCTCGCGGGCCACCGGCTCCGCCACCCCGGACAGCTCGAACATCACGCGGCCGGGCTTGACGTTGGCCACCCACCACTCGGGCGAGCCCTTGCCGGAGCCCATCCGGGTCTCCGCCGGCTTCTTGGTCAGCGGCCGGTCCGGGTAAATCGTGATCCACACCTTGCCGCCACGCCGGATGTGCCGGGTCATGGCGATACGGGCGGACTCGATCTGCCGGTTGGTCACGTAGGCGTGCTCGAGGGCCTGGATACCGTACTCACCGAAGGCCACCCGGGTGCCGCCCTTGGCGACCCCGTGCCGGTCCGGCCGGTGCTGCTTGCGGTACCTCACCCTGCGCGGGATAAGCATGATCAGCCCTCCTCACCCGTGGCGGGAGCGGTGGCCGTGGCGGCCGGCTCGGCGCCGCCACCCTGAGCGGCAGACGCGTCGGCCCGGTCACCGGCCGGGGCCCGGTCACCGGCCGGCGCCCGGTCGCCGCCGGGCGCCCGGTCGCCGCGGTCGGCGCCCTCAGGACGCCGCCGGCGCTGCGGCCCGGTCGGCCGGTCGCGGCGCTGGCCGCCCGCCCGCAGGGCCGCCGCGGCCGCCTCGCGCTCGGCCCGGGTCTGCGGGGCCTCGCCCCGGTAGATCCAGACCTTCACGCCGATCCGGCCGAACGTGGTCCGCGCCTCGTAGAAGCCGTAGTCGATGTCGGCGCGCAGCGTATGCAGCGGCACCCGCCCCTCGCGGTAGAACTCCGACCGGGACATCTCCGCGCCGCCGAGGCGCCCCGAGCACTGCACCCGGATGCCCTTGGCGCCGCCCTTCATGGACGTCTGCATGGCCTTGCGCATGGCCCGCCGGAACGACACCCGGCTGGACAGCTGCTCGGCCACGCCCTGTGCGACGAGCTGGGCGTCCGTCTCGGGGTTCTTGACCTCGAGGATGTTCAGCTGGATCTGCTTACTGGTCAGCTTCTCCAGGTCGCCGCGGATGCGGTCCGCCTCGGCGCCACGGCGCCCGATGACGATCCCGGGACGGGCGGTGTGGATGTCCACCCGGACCCGGTCCCTGGTGCGCTCGATCTCGACCTTGGAAATGCCCGCGCGCTCCATGCCCCGCTGCAGCATCCGGCGGATGGCCACATCCTCGGCGACGTAATCCTTGTACAGCTTGTCGGCATACCACCGGCTCTTGAAGTCGGTGGTGATGCCAAGCCGGAACCCGTGCGGGTTCACCTTCTGCCCCACTAGCGGGACCTCCCCTTGGGTTCATCCGAGACGATTACCGTGATGTGGCTGGTGCGCTTGTTGATCCGGTAGCCCCGGCCCTGCGCACGTGGCCGGAATCGCTTCAGCGTCGGCCCTTCGTCCACCCACGCCCGGCTCACCACGAGCGAGCCGGCGTCCGCCTGCTGGGCATGCTCAGCATTGGCGATGGCGCTCGCGAGCACCTTGCCAACCGGGTCACTGGCTGACTGCGGCGCAAAGGCCAGCGCCGCCTGCGCCTCCTCGGCAGGCATGCCGCGGATGAGGTCCACCACGCGGCGGGCCTTCCGCGGCGTGACGCGCACATACCGCGCCTTCGCTCTAGCTTCCATTGCCTTCATGCCTTTCAGCTCCTGGTACATGCCCCTGCCCGGGGGTTCCGGGGGTGGTCCCCCGGGCTAGCAGAGCCATGCTTCTCTCTCGCTCTCTAGTGGTTGCTCGTGCCTGGTCTATCGGCGGCTGCGCCGGTCATCCCGGACGTGACTGCGGAACGTGCGGGTGGGCGCGAACTCGCCGAGCTTGTGGCCGACCATGGCCTCGGTGATGAACACCGGCACGTGCTTACGGCCGTCGTGCACCGCGATCGTGTGGCCCAGCATCGCAGGAACGATCATGGAACGCCGCGACCACGTCTTGATCAGGTTCCTGGTGCCCTTCTCGTTCTGCACGTCCACCTTCTTGATCAGGTGGTCGTCGACGAACGGGCCCTTCTTGAGACTACGAGGCATCGTTGGGTGCTCCTACCGCTTCTTCTTGCTGCGCCTGCGGACGATCAGCCGGTCGCTGGGCTTGTGGGCTTTCCGGGTCCGGCCCTCGGGCTGGCCCCAGGGGCTGACCGGGTGCCGGCCGCCGGAGCTCTTGCCCTCGCCGCCACCCAGCGGGTGGTCGACCGGGTTCATCGCGACGCCGCGGACGGAGGGGCGGTGCCCCTTCCACCGGTTGCGCCCCGCCTTGCCGAGCTTGATGTTGCCCTGCTCGGCGTTGCCGACCTCGCCGACGGTGGCCCGGCACGCCGCGTCGACCCGCCGGATCTCCCCGGAGGGCATCCGCAGCTGGGCAAAGCCGCCGTCCTTGGCCAGCAGCTGGACCCCGGAGCCTGCCGAGCGCGCGATCTTCGCGCCGCCGCCGGGCCGGAGCTCGATCGCGTGCACCACGGTGCCGGTCGGGATGTTCCGCAGCGGCAGGCAGTTGCCCGGCCGGATGTCGGACCCGGGGCCGTTCTCCACCCGGTCGCCCTGGGACAGGCCCTGCGGCGCGAGGATGTAGCGCTTCTCGCCGTCGGCGTAGTGCAGGAGCGCGATCCGGGACGTCCGGTTGGGGTCGTACTCGATGTGCGCGACCTTGGCCGGCACGCCGTCCTTGTCGTGCCGCCGGAAGTCGATCAGCCGGTAGGCGCGCTTGTGGCCGCCGCCCTGGTGCCGCGCCGTGATCCGGCCGTGCACGTTACGGCCGCCGCGGGAGTTCAGCGGGCGGACCAGCGACTTCTCCGGCTCACCACGGGTGATCTCGGAGAAGTCCGCGCCACTCGCACCCCGCCGTCCCGGGGTGGTGGGCTTGTACTTGCGGATAGCCATGTGTGCTCAAGCTCCTTGTGATGTGGCCGGTGGCCTAGCTGACCGGGCCGCCGAAGACATCGATGCGCTCCCCCTCGGCGAGGCTGACGATGGCCCGCTTGGTGGCCGCTCGCTGGCCCCAGCCGAACCGGGTGCGGCGGCGCTTGCCCGGCCGGTTGAGCGTGTTGACGCCGGTCACCTTGACCCCGAACACGGCCTCGACCGCCTGCCGGACCTGGGTCCGGTTGGCGTCGCGGGCGACCAGGAAGGTGTACTTGCCGTCGTCGGCAAGCCGGTACGTCTTTTCCGAGATCACCGGGCGCAGCAGGATGTCCCGGGGATCCGGGATCCGGATCGAGCTCACTGCTCCTCAGCCTCCTTCGGGGTGGTGCGGCGGCGGGGAGCCTGGGGCTCGGCCGCTTCCGCGGGCTCGGCCTCGGCCTCGGGCCCGGCCTCAGGCACGGACTCGGACTCGGCCGCAGGCGCGGCGGCGGATTCGGCCTTGGGCTTGCTCGCCCGCCGCTTCGGAGCCTCCGCCTCATCCGCGCTGGCGGGCACGGGCCGGCCGGTGAACGCGGCCAGGGCCGCCTCCGTGAACACGATGTGCTCACTGGCCAGCACGTCGTACGTGTTGAGCTGGCCGGTGGCCAGCAGCCGCACGCCCGGCGCGTTGCGCAGGCTCTTCCAGGTCAGCTCGTCCTCGGCATCCGCCACGACCAGGACCCGGACGTTGAGCCTGGCGTCCAGCAGCCCGATGGCCGTGCGCAGCACGGCCATCGCGTCGCGGGTCCGGGGCTGATCGCCGTCCACGAAGCCGCTGACCACCGCGACCCGGCCGTTGGCGGCCCGGTCGGACAGCGCCCCGCGGAGTGCGGCAGCCTTCATCTTCTTGGGCGTCCGCTGCACGTACGAGCGGGGCTGGGGGCCGTGCACGGTGCCGCCGCCCGCGTACTGCGGGGCGCGCAGCGAACCCTGGCGGGCCCGGCCGGTGCCCTTCTGGCGGTAGGGCTTCCTGCCGCCGCCGCGGACCAGGCCGCGGGTCTTGGTGGCGTGGGTGCCCTGCCGGGCCGCGGCCTCCTGGGCCACGACGACCTGGTGGATCAGCGGCACGTTGACCGGCGCGCTGAAGATCTCGTCCGGAAGCTCCACATCCTGGCCGGCCCGGCCGGACGGGGAGACGACGCTGATGGTGGTCACGGTGCCTCCTCAAGCATTCGCGCCGTCCGGCGAACAAGACCCACCGGCCACTCGGCCGGGCCTGACGGCCCGGCCTCGCTGGACCGGTACCGGACGGCGCTCATGAGGCCTCCTTCGTGGCGGTCTGCGGCGCCCGGACGGCGCTGCGGACCAGGATCAGGCCGCCCTTGGGGCCTGGAACGGCCCCGCGGATGAGCAGCAGGCCACGCTCGGCGTCGACCCCGTGCACGGTGAGGCTGGGCGTGGTGGTGCGGACGCCGCCCATCCGGCCGGCCATCCGCAGTCCCTTGAAGACCCGGCCCGGGGTGGCGCAGCCGCCGATGGAGCCAGGCGAGCGGTGCTTGCGCTGGGTGCCGTGCGAGGCGGACAGGCCCTTGAACCCGTGCCGCTTCATGACGCCCGCGGTGCCCTTGCCCTTGCTCTTGCCGGTCACGTCGACCAGGTCACCGGCGGCGAACGTCTCCGCGGTGACCTCCTGGCCCAGCGTGTAGTCGGTCGCGTCATCGGTCCGCAGCTCGACGAGGTAGCGGCGCGGGGTCACCGAGGCCTTGGCGAAATGGCCGGCCACGGGCTTGGTCACCCGGCGCGGGTCGATCTCGCCGTAACCCAGCTGCACGGCCGAGTACCCGTTGGCGCCGGGAGTCCGTACCGCGGTCACGACGCAGGGGCCCGCCGCGACCACGGTCACGGGAACCATCCGCCCGTCGGCGTCGAAGACCTGGCTCATGCCCAGCTTCGTGCCGAGGACGCCCTTGGTGTGCTTGGTCATGTCGGTGCGTTCCTCAGAGCTTGATCTCGATGTCGACGCCGGCGGGCAGGTCCAGCCGCATCAGCGAGTCGACCGTCTTCGGCGTGGGGTCGATGATGTCGATCAGCCGCTTGTGCGTGCGCATCTCGAAGTGCTCCCGCGAGTCCTTGTACTTGTGCGGGGAGCGGATGACGCAGTAGATGTTCTTCTCCGTGGGCAGCGGGACAGGCCCGGCAACCCGCGCGCCCGTGCGCGTCACCGTGTCGACGATCTTCCGCGCCGAGCTGTCGATGACCTCGTGGTCATAGGCCTTGAGCCGGATGCGGATCTTTTGTCCCGCCATGTGCCTTCCGTGTCCTTACTGTGTTAGCCCGGGGGGGCGACCCCCCGGAGCCCCCCGCGAGTCACTGGCTCGGCGGGAACCCGCCTACGGCGGGCCCCGCCTCGCCAGCGATGGCCGCGGAAAGAACCCTTACTTGATGATCTTCGTGACCCGGCCAGCGCCGACGGTGCGGCCGCCCTCGCGGATGGCGAAGCGGAGGCCCTCTTCCATGGCGATGGGCTGAATCAGCTCGACCCGCATCTCGGTGTTGTCACCGGGCATGACCATCTCGGTGCCCTCAGGCAGATAGACGACGCCGGTCACGTCCGTGGTGCGGAAGTAGAACTGCGGACGGTAGTTGTTGAAGAACGGGGTGTGCCGTCCGCCTTCATCCTTGGACAGGATGTAGACCTGGCCCTCGAACTCCGTGTGCGGGGTGTTGGTGCCCGGCTTGATGACGACCTGGCCGCGCTCCACATCCTCGCGCTTGATGCCGCGGAGCAGCAGGCCCGCGTTGTCACCGGCCCGGCCCTCGTCGAGGATCTTGTGGAACATCTCGACGCCGGTGACCGTGGTCCGCTGCGCCTTCTCCTTGATGCCGATGATCTCGACTTCCTCGGAGGTGCGCACCTTGCCGCGCTCGATCCGGCCGGTCACGACGGTGCCGCGGCCGGTGATCGAGAAGACATCCTCGACCGGCATCAGGAACGGCTTGTCGGTGTCCCGGACCGGCTCGGGAATGCTGTCGTCGCAGGCCTTCATGAGCTCGACGACCTTCTCGGCCCACTCCGCGTCACCCTCGAGCGCCTTGAGCGCGGACACCCGGATCACCGGGACGTCGTCGCCGGGGAACTCGTAGGTGGACAGCAGATCACGGACCTCGAGCTCGACCAGCTCCAGGATCTCCTCGTCGTCCACCATGTCGGCCTTGTTCAGCGCGACCACGATGTACGGCACGCCGACCTGGCGCGCGAGCAGGACGTGCTCGCGCGTCTGCGGCATGGGGCCGTCGGTGGCGGCGACCACGAGGATGGCGCCGTCCATCTGCGCGGCACCGGTGATCATGTTCTTGATGTAGTCGGCGTGACCGGGGCAGTCCACGTGTGCGTAGTGGCGCTTCTCGGTCTGGTACTCGACATGCGAGATCGAGATGGTGATCCCGCGCTCCTTCTCTTCCTTCGCGTTGTCGATCTGGTCGAAGGGCGTGAAGGGGTTCACGTCGGGGTACTTGTCGTGCAGCACCTTGGTGATCGCCGCGGTCAGCGTGGTCTTGCCGTGGTCGATGTGCCCGATGGTGCCGATGTTCACGTGCGGCTTAGTCCGCTCGAACTTGGCCTTCCCCACTGGTTTCTCCTCGTTGCGATCTGCCCCACATCGGTGGGGCCAAGGCGCTTCCTACTGCGCCGATTCTCCTGATTGACGTTTTGGTGCTAGCGGTTACTCACCGCGCGCTTTGGCGATGATCTCCTTCGCAATGCTGGGCGGGACCTCGGCATAGGAGTCGAACTGCATGCTGTAGTCCGCCCGGCCCTGGGTTCGGCTGCGCAGGTCGCCCACGTAGCCGAACATCTCCGACAGCGGCACGGTCGACTTGACGACGCGCACGCCGGAGCGCTCCTCCATGGCCTGGATCTGGCCACGGCGGCTGTTCAGGTCGCCGATCACGTCACCCATGTAGTCGTCCGGCGTCCTGACCTCCACGGCCATGACCGGCTCGAGCAGCACGGGGTTGGCCATCGCGGCCGCCCTCTTGAACGCCATCGATCCGGCGATCTTGAAGGCCAGCTCGGACGAGTCCACCTCGTGGTAGGCACCGTCGGTGAGCGTGACGCGCACGTCCACCATCGGGTAGCCGGCCAGGACGCCGAACTCGGCGGCCTCCTGGCAGCCGGCGTCCACCGACGGGATGTACTCGCGGGGGATGCGGCCACCCGTGATCTTGTTCTCGAACTCGTAGCCGCCGCCGTCGCCGCCGGTCGGCTCCAGGTTGATGACCACCCGGCCGTACTGGCCGGCCCCGCCGGTCTGCTTCTTGTGCGTGTAGTTGACCTTCTCGACCTTCTTGCGGATGGTCTCGCGGTAGGCGACCTGCGGGCGGCCGATGTTGGCCTCCACGCGGAACTCCCGCCGCATCCGGTCGACCAGGATCTCCAGGTGAAGTTCACCCATCCCGGAGATGATCGTCTGGCCGGTCTCCTCGTCGGTCCGGACCTGGAAAGTCGGGTCCTCCTCGGCGAGCCGCTGGATCGCGGTGCCCAGCTTGTCCTGGTCACCCTTGGTCTTCGGCTCGATCGCGACGTTGATGACCGGCGCCGGGAACGTCATGGACTCCAGGATCACCTGCTTGGACGAGTCACACAGGGTGTCGCCCGTCGAGGTGTCCTTGAGCCCCATCACGGCCACGATCTGGCCAGCGACCGCCGTCGGGCGCTCCTCGCGCTTGTTGGCGTGCATCTGGTAGATCTTGCCGATCCGCTCCCGGCGGCCCTTGGTGGAGTTGAGCACGTTCGAGCCCGACTCCAGGGTGCCCGAGTAGATCCGGATGTAGGTCAGCTTGCCGAGGTGCTGGTCAGACATGATCTTGAAGGCCAGCGCGGCGAACGGCTCGGACGGGTCGGCCTTGCGCAGCACGACCTGCTCCTCGTTGCCCACCTCGTGCCCCTTGACCGGCGGGATGTCCACCGGGCTGGGCAGGTAGTCCACGATCGCATCCAGCATGGGCTGGACGCCCTTGTTCTTGAACGCGCTGCCGCACAGGACCGGGGTGATCCCGCCCGCGATGGTGGCGCGCCGGATGGCGGCGACGAGCTGCTCCTCGCTGGGCTCAGTGCCCTCGAGGTAGGCCTCCATCATTTCCTCGTCGTTCTCGGCGATGGTCTCCAGCAGCGCGTCACGCCACTGCCGGGCCGCCTCGGCGTGGTCATCCGGGATGCCGACCACGTCGTACTTGTCACCCTTGCCCTCGGTCTGCCAGAGCAGGGCACGCATCCGGACCAGGTCGATGACGCCGCGGAAGTCGGACTCGACGCCCCAGGGCAGCTGGACGACCAGCGGGGTGGCACCGAGCCGGTCGGTGATCATCTCGACGCAGCGGTGGAACTCCGCCCCCACCCGGTCCATCTTGTTCACGAAGCAGATGCGGGGCACGCCGTAACGGTCCGCCTGGCGCCACACGGTCTCAGACTGCGGCTCCACGCCGGCCACGCCGTCGAACACGGCGACGGCCCCGTCGAGCACGCGCAGCGACCGCTCGACCTCCACGGTGAAGTCGACGTGGCCAGGGGTGTCGATGATGTTGATGGTGTGATCGCGCCAGTGCGTGGTCGTCGCGGCGGACGTGATCGTGATGCCGCGCTCCTGCTCCTGCTCCATCCAGTCCATGGTGGCCGCGCCCTCATGGACCTCACCGATCTTGTAGTTGATGCCGGTGTAGAACAGGATCCGCTCGGTGGTCGTGGTTTTGCCCGCGTCGATGTGCGCCATGACCCCAATGTTGCGGACCTTGGCGAGCTCTACGGCGGTCTGGGTCGCCACTGCTCAGTTCCTCGCTGCTTCGTCAGTTGTCGGCCGGCCGGGGCCGCTCATCACCAGCGGTAATGAGCGAAGGCCTTGTTCGACTCGGCCATCTTGTGGGTGTCCTCGCGGCGCTTCACGCTCGCCCCGAGGCCGTTGCTTGCGTCGAGCAGCTCGTTCATGAGCCGCTCGGTCATGGTCTTCTCCCGGCGCGACCGGCTGTACGACACGAGCCAGCGCAGGGCCAGGGTGGTGCTGCGGGAGGCCCGGACCTCGACCGGCACCTGGTAGGTGGCGCCACCGACCCGGCGGCTGCGCACCTCGAGGGTGGGCTTGACGTTGTCGAGGGCCCGCTTGAGCGTGACCACCGGGTCGTTGCCGGTCTTGTCGCGGCATCCGTCGAGGGCGCCGTACACGATCCGCTCGGCCAGCGAGCGCTTGCCGCTGCGCAGAACCTTGTTCACCAGCGCAGTCACCAGCGGTGAGCCGTAAACCGGATCGGTTACGAGCTGCCGCTTGGTCGCGGGGCCTTTACGCGGCATGTCAGCTCTTCTCCTTCTTCGCGCCGTAGCGGCTCCGGGCCTGCTTACGGTTGCGGACTCCCTGGGTGTCGAGGGCGCCACGGATGATCTTGTAACGCACGCCGGGCAGGTCCCGGACCCGGCCGCCCCGTACCAGCACGATGGAGTGCTCCTGGAGGTTGTGGCCGACCCCGGGGATGTACGCGGTGACTTCGATCTGGCTCGTCAGCCGGACCCGGGCCACCTTGCGCAGCGCCGAGTTGGGCTTCTTGGGCGTGGTCGTGTAGACGCGCGTGCAGACACCCCGGCGCTGGGGGCTGCCCTTCAGGGCCGGGGTAGTGGTCTTGGCCACCTTGTCCTGGCGGCCCTTGCGGACCAGCTGCTGGATCGTGGGCACCGCGTCTCCGTCTTCGTTCTCCGCGCCGGGTGGCGCGACGTCTTCTCTTGCCGTTTCCCGCGCCCGCGGCGCAGGGTAATTACCAGGCGGCGGAACCGCCCTGAACTGCTGGTTTTCCTAGTCCCTCCGACCCCCGGGGTCGGGTGTGTCGCGGTGTCCACGGCACACAAGCTCCTACCGGAGCCTGGAGTCGAGAGAGGAAAAGGCCCGCGCGCCTGGCCACTCACCACGCCTTCCGGCTGCCGGTCGCCGACCGCAAGCCTTCCAGCCATGGCGCCACAGTCCGCTAGCGCACGCGCACCCGTTTCTCACGGGCACGATGCCCTAGCGTACCCAACCTTTTGCCTGCAGGCAAAGCGAACGCCGATCACGGCCGGAGAGGCCAGACCGGGTGTCATTTTTCCCTGACGGCAACGGTGAAACCACGCCCGCTGGATAGCGGGGATGTGCTGCCAGTCCCTGCATCCCGGGTTGTCAACGACGGTGGACCAGAGCTTATTCCAGAAGGGACGCAACTTCGGTGACGCAGGCCGTTGTCATCACCGGCGCCAGCGCCGGCATCGCCCGCGCCACCGCGCGGCTGCAGGGTGCCCGCGGAGCCAGCGTGGGCTGATCGCCCGGGACAGGCCGGCCTGGACGGCGCCGCGAAAGACGTGACCGGGGCCGGCGGCCACGCGCCGCCTTGTCTCCGGTCGCCATGTTCTGGCTCCTCACCACGCTGGGCAGTTGATCCCCCGGGTGAGCCGCTGTCCGCAGGGTGAGCGCCCTGAACACGCGGAGGCGCCCGGCAGCATCGCTGCCGGGCGCCTCGCGTGAACCGAACGCGTAGCTCGGGGCCTCCTCGTAGGCGGTCGCCGGGTACACCGAGGAGCGGGCGTCATCCGTGGGCTCGACCCGCACGCTCCGGTACCGCGGCATGCCGGTACCGGCCGGGATGAGCTTGCCGATGATGACGTTCTCCTTCAGGCCCAGCAACGGGTCCGACTTGGCGTGGATGGCCGCGTCGGTCAGCACCCGGGTCGTCTCCTGGAACGACGCCGCGGACAGCCACGACTCGGTGGCCAGCGACGCCTTGGTGATGCCCATGAGCACCGGCCGGCCCGAGGCGGGCGTGCCGCCCGTCTCGACCACGCTGCGGTTGACGTTCTCGAACCGCGGCCGCTCCACCAGCTCGCCAGGGAGCAGGTCGGTGTCGCCGGACTCGAGCACGTTCACCCGCTTGAGCATCTGCCGGATGATGATCTCGATGTGCTTGTCGTGGATGGACACGCCCTGGGAGCGGTACACCTCCTGGACCTCGTGCACCAGGTGCAGCTGCACCTCACGGGAGCCCAGGATCCTGAGCACCTCGTGCGGGTTGATGGCACCCTGGATCAGCTGCTGGCCGACGTGCACGTGGTCGCCGTCCGCCACCAGCAGCCGGGAGCGCATCGGCACCTGGTAGGCCATCTCCTCGCCACCGTCGTCAGGGACCACGATGATCTTCCGGGTCTTCTCGGTCTCCTCGACCTTGACCCGGCCCTCGACTTCGCTGATCGGCGCCATGCCCTTGGGGATCCGGGCCTCGAAGAGTTCCTGGATCCGGGGCAGGCCGTGGGTGATGTCCAGACCCGCCACACCTCCGGTGTGGAAGGTGCGCATGGTCAGCTGGGTACCCGGCTCACCGATGGACTGCGCGGCCACGATGCCGACCGCCTCGCCCACGTCCACCCGCTTGCCCGTGGCCAGCGAGCGCCCGTAGCACTTGGCGCAGACACCGATCTTGGCCTCGCAGACCAGGACGCTGAACGTCCTGACCTGACCCACCCCGGCGTTGACCAGGGCATCGATCAGCGTCTCGGTGGTGTCCGTGTCCACGTCGGCCAGGACCTGGCCGTCCACCTCGATGGGCTCGGCGATGCTCCGGCCGGTGCCGGTGTTCTCGATGTTGGGCAGCTTCCGCAGCGTCCCGTCCGGGCCCGGCTCGGCGATCTTCATCACGATCGACCGGTCCGTGCCACAGTCCTCTTCCCGGACGATGACGTCCTGCGCGACGTCCACCAGGCGCCGGGTGAGGTACCCGGAGTCGGCGGTACGCAGGGCGGTGTCGGCCAGGCCCTTGCGGGCACCGTGGGTCGAGATGAAGTACTCGACCACGGACAGGCCCTCGCGGAAGCTGGACTTGATCGGCCGCGGGATGGTCTCGCCCTTGGGGTTGGAGACCAGGCCGCGCATGCCGGCGATCTGCCGGACCTGCATCGGGTTACCACGGGCACCGGAGTTGACCATCATCCACACCGAGTTGGTCTCGGGGAACGCGGCCTCCATGTCCTTGGCCACATCGCTGGTCGCGTGCGTCCAGATCTCGATGAGCTCCTGACGGCGCTCATCGTCGGTGATCAGGCCGCGCTCGTACTCACGCTGCACCTTGTCCGCGCGCTTCTCGTAGGCGTCGAGGATCTCCGCCTTGTTCGGCGGGGCGATGACGTCCTCGATGGCGATCGTCACGCCGGCCCGGGTCGCCCAGTGGAACCCGGCGTCCTTGAGCGCGTCGAGCGCCGCGGCCACCTCGACCTTGGGGTAGGTCTCGGCCAGCTCGTTCACGATCGTGGACAGCTGCTTCTTGCTGACCTCGTAGTTCACGAACGGGAACGAGGCGGGCAGGGTCTCGTTGAAGTAGCAGCGCCCGAGCGTGGTCTCCAGCCGGAACTGGTCGCCCGGCGTCCAGCCCTCCGGCGGGGTGAAGTCCCGCGGCGGGGTGGCGTCGGTCAGCCGGATCTGGATCCGGGCCTGCAGGTCCAGCTCGCCCGTGTCGTAGGCCATGGTGGCCTCGGCGATCGACGCGAAGATCCGGCCCTGGCCCGGAGCGTCCTCGGCCCCCCGCGTCAGGCAGTAGATCCCGATGACCATGTCCTGGGTGGGCATGGTCACCGGCTTGCCGTCGGCGGGCTTGAGGATGTTGTTGGTGGACAGCATCAGGATCCGCGCCTCGGCCTGCGCCTCGGCGGACAGCGGCAGGTGCACCGCCATCTGGTCACCGTCGAAGTCCGCGTTGAACGCGGTGCAGACCAGCGGGTGGATCTGGATCGCCTTGCCCTCGACCAGCTGCGGCTCGAAAGCCTGGATGCCCAGCCGGTGCAGGGTCGGCGCCCGGTTCAGCAGGACCGGGTGCTCGGTGATGACCTCTTCCAGCACGTCCCAGACCACCGGCCGGGCGCGCTCCACCATCCGCTTGGCGGACTTGATGTTCTGCGCGTGGTTCAGGTCGACCAGCCGCTTCATCACGAACGGCTTGAACAGCTCGACCGCCATCTCCTTGGGCAGGCCGCACTGGTGCAGCTTGAGCTGCGGGCCCACCACGATGACGCTCCGGCCGGAGTAGTCGACCCGCTTGCCCAGCAGGTTCTGCCGGAACCGGCCCTGCTTGCCCTTGAGCATGTCGGACAGCGACTTGAGCGGCCGGTTGCCCGGGCCGGTCACCGGACGTCCCCGGCGGCCGTTGTCGAACAGCGAGTCCACGGCCTCCTGGAGCATCCGCTTCTCGTTGTTGACGATGATCTCGGGCGCGCCCAGGTCGAGCAGCCGCTTGAGCCGGTTGTTCCGGTTGATGACCCGGCGGTACAGGTCGTTCAGGTCGGACGTGGCGAACCGGCCGCCGTCGAGCTGCACCATCGGGCGCAGGTCCGGCGGGATGACCGGGATGCAGTCCAGGACCATGCCCATCGGGCTGTTCCGGGTGGACAGGAACGCGGACACCACCTTGAGCCGCTTGAGCGCGCGCGCCTTGCGCTGGCCCTTGCCGCTGCGGATGGTCTCGCGCAGGCTGGCCGCCTCGTTCTCGAGGTCGAAGCTGGCCAGCCGCTCCTGGATGGCCTGGGCGCCCATGCCGCCGCGGAAGTAGCGGCCGAAGCGGTCGCGCATCTCGCGGTACAGCAGCTCGTCGCCCTCCAGGTCCTGGACCTTGAGGTTCTTGAACCGGCTCCAGACTTCCTCGAGCCGGTCGATCTCACGCTGGGCGCGGTCCCGGATCTGGCGGCACTCGCGGTCGCAGCTCTCCCGGAGCTTGCGGCGGGCGTCGCCCTTGGCCCCGGCCGCTTCCAGCTCGGCCAGGTCCTTCTCCAGCTTGCCCTGGCGGGCCTCGATGTCGCTGTCGCGGCGCTGCTCCAGCTGGCCGCGCTCCACCGAGATCTTGGCCTCGAGGGACGGCAGGTCGCGGGCGCGGGCGTCGTCGTCCGCGTACGTGATCATGTACGCGGCGAAGTAGATGACCTTCTCCAGGTCCTTCGGAGCCAGGTCGAGCAGGTAGCCGAGACGGCTCGGCACACCCTTGAAGTACCAGATGTGCGTGACCGGCGCGGCGAGCTCGATGTGGCCCATCCGCTCGCGGCGCACCTTGGCCCGGGTGACCTCGACGCCACAGCGCTCACAGATGATGCCCTTGAACCGGACGCGCTTGTACTTGCCGCAGTAGCACTCCCAGTCCCGGGTCGGGCCGAAGATCTTCTCGCAGAAGAGCCCGTCCTTCTCCGGCTTCAGGGTTCGGTAGTTGATGGTTTCCGGCTTCTTGACTTCGCCATGGGACCACTGGCGGATGTCGTCAGCAGTGGCCAGGCCGATACGCAGGTCGTCGAAGAAGTTGACGTCAAGCACGTGTGTTATCCCCTGGGGTAGTTCGGATGAGGGTGCCCCTGGGCAGCCCGGGCGGTCAGGCCCGGGCTACCCGGTGCGCTCTCACACCTCTTCAACGCTGCTCGGCTCGCGCCGGGACAGGTCGATACCGAGTTCTTCCGCCGCGCGGAAGACATCCTCATCGGTGTCTCGCATCTCGATGGCCGCACCGTCGCTGGACAGCACCTCGACGTTGAGGCAGAGCGACTGCATTTCCTTGATCAGGACCTTGAACGATTCCGGGATGCCGGGCTCCGGGATGTTCTCGCCCTTGACGATGGCCTCGTAGACCTTCACCCGGCCGAGCACGTCGTCGGACTTGATCGTGAGCAGTTCCTGCAGGGCGTAGGCGGCACCGTAGGCCTCGAGGGCCCACACCTCCATCTCCCCGAACCGCTGGCCACCGAACTGTGCCTTACCGCCCAGCGGCTGCTGGGTGATCATCGAGTACGGGCCGGTGGACCGTGCGTGGATCTTGTCGTCCACCAGGTGGAGCAGCTTGAGGATGTAGATGTAGCCCACCGAGATGGGGTCCTTGAAGGGCTCCCCGGTGCGCCCGTCGAACAGCCGCGCCTTGCCGCTGCTGCCGACCATCCGCTCCCCGTCCCGGTTCGGCAGCGTGCTGCCGAGCAGGCCGGTGATCTCCGTCTCGCTGGCGCCGTCGAACACCGGCGTGGCGACGGGCGTGCCCGCCTCGGCCTCGCCCGCGCTGATCGCGCGCAGCCGCTTCTTCCAGTCCTCGTCCTCGCCGTCGATCTCCCAGCCGGACTTGGCCACCCAGCCAAGGTGCGTCTCCAGCACCTGGCCGACGTTCATCCGGCCCGGGACGCCGAGCGGGTTCAGCACGATGTCCACGGCCGTGCCGTCCTCCAGGAACGGCATGTCCTCGATCGGAAGGATCTTGGCGATGACGCCCTTGTTCCCGTGCCGGCCCGCCAGCTTGTCGCCGTCGGTGATCTTCCGCTTGGCGGCCACGTAAACCCGGACCAGCTCGTTCACGCCGGGCGGCAGCTCGTCGCCGTCCTCCCGGGTGAACACGCGGACGCCGATCACCTTGCCGGACTCGCCGTGCGGGACCTTGAGCGAGGTGTCGCGGACTTCCCGCGCCTTCTCACCGAAGATGGCCCGCAGCAGCCGCTCCTCCGGGGTCAGCTCGGTCTCGCCCTTCGGGGTGACCTTGCCGACCAGGATGTCGCCGGTGACGACCTCGGCGCCGATCCGGATGATGCCCCGGTCGTCCAGGTCCGCCAGCACTTCCTCGGAGACGTTCGGGATGTCCCGGGTGATCTCCTCCGGGCCCAGCTTGGTGTCCCGGGCGTCGACCTCGTGCTCCTCGATGTGGATCGAGGAGAGGACGTCGTCCTGGACCAGCCGCTGGGACAGGATGATCGCGTCTTCGTAGTTGTGGCCTTCCCAGGGCATGAACGCGACCAGCAGGTTGCGGCCGAGCGCCATCTCACCCTGGTCGGTGCACGGCCCGTCGGCGATGACCTGGCCGACCTCGATCCGCTGCCCCTCGGTGACCACCGGCTTCTGGTTGAAGCAGGTGCCCTGGTTGGAGCGGCGGAACTTGGCCACCAGGTAGGTGTTCCGGGTCCCGTCGTCGTTGCCCACGGTCACGTAGTCCGCGCAGGACTCCTCGACCACGCCGGCCTTCTCCGCGACGATCACGTCCCCGGCGTCGGTCGCGGCACGGTACTCCATGCCGGTGCCGACCAGGGGCGCCTCGCTGCGGAGCAGCGGCACCGACTGGCGCTGCATGTTCGAGCCCATCAGCGCGCGGTTGGCGTCGTCGTGCTCGAGGAACGGGATCATGGCCGTGGCCACCGACACCATCTGGCGCGGCGACACGTCCATGTAGTCCACCTCGTCGGGGCCGATGGAGTCGACCTCGCCGCCCTTGCGGCGGACCAGGATGCGGCTCTCCTCGAACTCCCCGTCCGGGCCCAGCGGCGTGTTCGCCTGGGCGATGACGTGCCGGTCCTCCTCGTCCGCGGTGAGGTAGTCGATCTGGCCCGTCACCTTGCCGCCCTTGACCTTGCGGTAGGGCGTCTCGACGAACCCGAACGCGTTGACCCGCGCGTACGAGGACAGCGAGCCGATCAGGCCGATGTTCGGGCCTTCCGGCGTCTCGATCGGGCACATCCGGCCGTAGTGCGACGGGTGGACGTCGCGGACCTCGAACCCGGCCCGCTCCCGGGACAGTCCGCCCGGGCCGAGCGCGGACAGGCGGCGCTTGTGCGTCAGCCCGGCCAGCGGGTTGGTCTGGTCCATGAACTGGGAGAGCTGGCTGGTGCCGAAGAACTCCTTGATCGCGGCGACCACCGGCCGGATGTTGATCAGGGTCTGCGGCGTGATCGCCTCGACGTCCTGGGTCGTCATCCGCTCCCGGACCACCCGCTCCATCCGGGCCAGGCCCAGCCGGACCTGGTTCTGGATGAGCTCACCCACGGTGCGCAGGCGGCGGTTCCCGAAGTGGTCGATGTCGTCGGTCTCGATCGGGATGACGACGGAGTCACCGGTCTTCATCTCGTCCTCGCCGGCGTGCAGCCGGACCAGGTACTCGATGGTGGCGACGATGTCGTCCTCGGTCAGGGTGCCCTGCCGGATGGGCAGGCCGAGGCCGAGCTTCTTGTTGATCTTGTACCGGCCAACCTTGGCGAGGTCATACCGCTTCGGGTTGAAGTACAGGTTCTCCAGCAGCGCCTGGGCGGACTCCCGGGTCGGGGGCTCGCCGGGACGCAGCTTCCGGTAGATGTCCAGCAGGGCGTCGTCCTGGCCGGTGGTGTGGTCCTTCTCCAGGGTGGCCCGCATCGACTCGTACTCGCCGAACCGCTCGAGGATCTTCGCGTCGTCCCAGCCGAGCGCCTTGAGCAGGACGGTCACGCTCTGCTTGCGCTTGCGGTCGATGCGGACGCCCACGCTGTCGCGCTTGTCGATCTCGAACTCGAGCCACGCGCCGCGGGACGGGATGACCTTACAGCTGAAGATGTCCTTGTCGGACGTCTTGTCCACCTGGCGGTCGAAGTAGACGCCGGGCGACCGGACCAGCTGCGACACCACGACACGCTCGGTGCCGTTGATGATGAAGGTGCCCCGGGGCGACATCAGCGGGAAGTCACCCATGAAGACCGTCTGGCTCTTGATCTCGCCCGTGCTGTTGTTGATGAACTCGGCCGTGACGAACATGGGGGCCGAGTAGTGCATGTCCTTGTCCTTGCACTCCTCGACGGAGTACTTGGGCGGCTCGAACCGGTGGTCCCGGAACGAGAGGGACATGGTCCCCGTAAAGTCCTCGATCGGGCTGATCTCTTCGAAGATCTCCTCGAGACCGGACTGCTCCGGAACCTCCTTGACGCCAGCCTCGCGCGCCGCATCCACCCGCGCACGCCAGCGCTCGTTACCTAGCAGCCAGTCGAACGAGTCGGTCTGCAGGGCGAGGAGGCCGGGAACCTCGAGAGGTTCCTTGAAGCGGGCAAAGGTGACACGTCGAGGGGCTGTACTGGCGGCCGAGGCGCTGCGCGATGCTGCCAACAGGGGTCCTTCCGAGCTTGTGGCCGACTACTCACCGCACGCACACAAAACGCCCTGCGGCCACGCCGCGAGGGTTCGAGGATGCCGAGGACGTAAGAGTGCAGCGCAAATTGGCAGTGTAGCCCACAGCTACACTGCTCGTCAACTGTATCTCACTCTGAGGTTCACGGTTGCTCCGCAGCATGGCTCGTTCGTGGCAAAACGTCAAGTCCACGCCACGTGGTCTCGTCATATCGGTGACGTGACGAACACCACAGTCGGGTGTGCGGTTGATTACCTGTACCAACGGGTAAGCCTAGCAGTTCTATTCCTTGCACCCTGCCTGATCAGGGAGAGTCAGGCGGGCCAGGCCCCCGGGATCACCCGCCGCAACGCCTGGGCCTGCGCCGATAAGGGCACCCGGTGCACAAAAACGCCTGCGCGCCGCGGCCCGCGAACCGGGCCCGGACATGCGCGGGCCGGGCCGCACACTCGCGCGGCCCGGCCTGCGACCGGCCGTAACGGGGTCGTTACTTGACGGTGACCGAGGCGCCGGCGCCTTCCAGGGCAGCCTTGGCCTTGTCCGCGGCCTCCTTGTTGACCCGCTCCAGGACCGGCTTCGGCGCGGAGTCCACCAGGTCCTTGGCCTCCTTGAGGCCCAGGCTGGTCAGCGTGCGGACCTCCTTGATGACCTGGATCTTCTTGTCGCCCGCGCCCTCGAGGATGACGTCGAACTCGTCCTTCTCCTCGGGCGCCTCGGCGGCGGCACCACCGGCCCCGCCGGGCGCCGCGGCGGCGACCGCCACCGGGGCGGCGGCCTTCACGTCGAAGGTGTCCTCGAACTGCTTCACGAACTCGGACAGCTCGAGCAGGGTCATCTCCTTGAACGCCTCGAGCAGGTCGTCGGTGCTGATCTTCGCCATGGGTGCTTCTTCCTCTACTCTGCTAGCTCGCTGGCCGCTACGGCGCCCAGCTGGTCTGTGCTCTCTCGCTGGCCGCTGCGGCGCCCAGCCGTGCTTCTCGCTGGCCGCTGCGGCGCCCAGCTGGTCTGTGCTCTCTGCTGGCCGCTGCGGCGCCCAGCCGTGCTTCACGCTGGTTACTCGCTGGCCGCTTCCGCCGGAGCCGCTGAGGCCGCGGCCTCAGCGGCCGGGGCCCCGGCAGCCGGCGCCTCGGCAGCCGCGTCCGCGGCGGAGTCCCCCGCGGGCGCGTCCGGTGCGCCATCGCCGGCGGCCGGCGCGGCGGCGCCGCCCTCGGCCTCCAGCTTGGCCCGCAACGCCTCGGCCAGCTGGGCCATCTGGACCGGCAGCGCGTTGAACACGGCCGCGGCCTTGGCCATGGACGCCTTGATGTCGCCGGCCAGCTTGGCCAGCAGCACCTCGCGCGGCTC
>WNGB01004461.1_pt1 | contig 35257 bp, 24 predicted proteins | sample 5400681 | NCBI WGS metagenome assembly WNGB01 (sample SAMN13153367, study PRJNA577476) | soil metagenome | isolation source: 115 cm soil or saprolite under grassland replicate 2 | place: USA:California | collected 2016-06-15 | reverse complement strand
GGCCGCCCATCGCGGTCGGTACCCAGGAAAACTGCCCCCTGCGCGCTTCGTCCAGCGCGTCGTCGAGAACCGCGCGCCGTCGGGCCACGATCTGGTCGGCCTGCGGTGACGTGATCTGGCCCATCTCGACGAGACGCCGAACGTACACTTCGCGGACGCTCGGCTTCTTGTCGATGATCGAATACATGAGTGGCTGGGTGAAGCGTGGCTCGTCGGCCTCGTTGTGGCCGTACCGCCGGTAGCAGTACATGTCGACGACCACGTCCTTGCCGAAGCGTTGGCGGAATTCGATGGCCAGCTTGGTGACCTGTCCCACCGCTTCCGGATCTTCGCCGTTCACGTGGAAGACGGGTACTTTGAGCATCCGCGTGATGTCGGTCGCGTAGCGGGTCGAGCGCGCGTCGCTGGGCAGCGTGGTGAATCCGACTTGATTGTTGACGACGACGTGGATGGTGCCGCCGGTGGCATAGGCTTCCAAGCCCGCGAGATTCAGGGTTTCGCTGACGACGCCTTGGCCCATGAACGCCGCGTCCCCGTGGATGAGCAGAGGCATGGCGCGTTTCCTCTGCTGGTCACCGAAACGATCCTGCTTGGCGCGCACACGGCCCTCGACGACGGGGTTCACCCATTCCAGGTGGCTCGGATTGAACGCCAAGCTGAGATGGACTCCGCGACCCGAAGCCGTCGTGTGGTCGGTCGAGTAGCCGAGGTGGTATTTCACGTCTCCGCTGCCCAGATACTTTTCGGGATTGTCGTCCTCGAACGCCGCGAAGATCTCGCGAAGATTCTTGTTCAAGATGTTCGCGAGCACGTTCAGACGCCCACGATGGGCCATCGCGATGACGATCTCGTCGATTCCCTGCTGGCCGGCGGTCTCCACCAGAAGGTCGAGCAGCGGAATCAAGCTCTCCGCGCCTTCCAAGGAGAATCGCTTGGCGCCCACGTAGTTCTTGTGAATGAATTGCTCGAAGAGCTCGGCGTCGGTGAGTTTGGTGAGGATGCGGATTTGCTCTTCGCGATCGAGCCTGAGCCGGTTTTGCGTCGACTCCATGCGCTCTTGCAGCCACTGCCGCTCTTCCGGATCCTCGAGTTGGGAAAACTCCACTCCGATCGAGCGACGGTAGGTCGTATCCAGGCGAGCGATGATCTCGCGGAGGGTAGCCGTTTTCGGCCCTGGCATGTCGATAGTGGAGAACGTCCGGTCGAGATCGCTCGCCGCCAACTCGAAGTTCGCGAGCTCGAGCTGGGGGGGCGCGGCGGGCTCGAGACGCAGCGGATCCACGCGCGCGAAAAGATGTCCGCGCGTTCGGTAGGCATTGATGAGCTGCGAGACACGCCCTTGCACCTCCGCCATCGACTGCGCTGCCGGGGCGGGTTGCTCGGCTATCCCGATCGGCGCGACAGGCGCTTGGCCATTCACCTCGCCGTTTCCGTTCGCTTGCGTGATCGGCTGACCGGAGATGCGGCTCCGGAAGTAATTGCGCCACGTTTCGTCCACCGATTGTGGATTCTTGAGGTAGCTATCCAGCAGCTCAGCTACGTAACCGGAATTGATGCCAAACTCATCCATGTCAGCCTCAGGTGGATACCTCCATAACCTTACTGCGTCAGCTTCGGGGTGTCAGATCCGGTGATTGCTCGCCGGATGTCGGCGAGCGGCGCTCGATCGTCGAACTCGATCTTGCGGCCGATGAGCTTCACGCCGAGTCGCGTCCAGAGTTTTTCCAGATCGACGTCGTAGGGGTACGAGCCCATTTTCTCGTGAAGTTCACGCAGCACGGCAACGCCGGTGCTCTTGTCGCCTTGGTCGAGAACGCGCGCAAGCTCCCAGCGCACCGATACATCGCCGCCCTGCGCGAGAATCGAGCGCAACGCATCGTCGAGCGAACGGCGATTTTGCGTGCGCTCACGGATCTCGACGTCGGCCAAGAAACAGAAAAGGGCGCCGCCCCAGTAGGTTCGGCCCCAGCTATGCGTGACGTCGAGGCCCCGATCGCCGGGCGCCGGACGTCCTTTCGGCAACCCGCGGACGAGCCCCTCCCAAACGGCTTCTGCCGGCAGCCGGCCGACACGCGCGCGAGCGATCGGCTCGATGTAGGTTGCGATTCCCTCCTCGAGCCAGATATGCGGCCGAGGAAGGCTGGGGAACGCGAGATGCGTCATTTCGTGAACCAGCACCCAATCTTCTCGAAGCTCGTGCAGAGTCGTCCGGCGGCCAACCGGCACCAAAATGGAGGCGCCGCCGTTCCCGAGGGTCTTCGCGTAGCCACATCCACTGCCCTCGGTCGGCACGATGATCAAAGCGAGGCGCGGCACCGGAAATCGACCGTAGTACCGCGCGACGGTCGTCGCCGAAGCCTCGATCCACTCGAAAAGCGCGCGCTCGCCCACCGCAAACGAACCCGGCGCCAGCGCGACCTCGAGCGTGGCGCCCCCGATGGTCAGCCGCGAAGTCCCGAGGCGGCCAAACGCCGTGTAGGAAGTGCTCGACAGGTCGCCGATGTCGGCGCGGAACGTGTCGGGTTCCGACGCCGAGGGAAACACCCCCGTGACGAAAGAGACGCCCGGCGGCGCACGCACACGAAAACGGAACGGTTGCCCAACGGGCCCCGCCGTCGGGCGAACCAACCAAGTCGATGGGGGCGCGATGAACGCCCCCTCGTGCGCCATCGCCAGGTCCAGATCGTCGAGCGTTGTCGACGCCTCCTCCAACATGAATCGGTATCGGATCTGGCAGCCCTGTGAACGACACGAGGGGACGACCCAAGTCGTCGCGCGCGAAGCAACCGATTCCCACGTGCCTCGTCGAGCGACCCTCAGATCGCGCACGAAACGGTCGACGCCGTCGTCCACGGTGAGCTCTTCCTGACTCCCTGCGGGGAACGACGCGATCACCGACAACTCCTTGGCTTCGGCACCCACGACGATTTCGTAGAACCAGCCGCCGGAGTTCGTGGGCGGAGGACGCGGCGGGGCGGGGGAGCAGCTCGGCAGGGCGAGTAGAGAAATTGAAAGTGCCGCCGCTGCCCTCTTGATCACGCCGCTCGCCCGAGCGGGACCACGAATTGTTCGATCAAGATGCCGGAGGCGCTCGTCTCGACGAACGTGGCATGCGCGTGGTGACCACCGGGTGCTTCGCCGACGGAACCGACATTCACCACCCGGGTCTCGCCGACCTGACGGTCGAAAGGCACGTGGCTGGCCCCGCATATGATGAGGTCTGCCGGATCGTCGGCGATGAGCGTGTTGGCTTCCTCTTCTGTCATTTCATGCGAGAATGGTTCGGAAGGGTCGAGCGGAGAGCCGTGCACAAGCAGGATTTCGCCCCCCGTTTCGATGGCGATGCGCATCGTCTTCGGAAGCTTGGCCAGGCGGGCCAAGATGAGCTCGCCGAGCTCGACACGCGTGGCGCGCAGTCGGTCGAGACGCGCGCGCTCGTGCTCGCTCGTGGCGCGCAGGTTGTCGACGTCGACGGTGGCGAGGGCGCGATCTCCGACGCCCTGTACGCAGATGGCATTGGCCGCCATCAGCCGACGCCAGGTGGCCAGCGGCGCTGGCCCAGGAAAGCAGAGATCGCCCGCAACCAAGAGCTTGGAAAATCCGCGGCGCTCGGCCGTAGCCAGCACCGCCGCCAACGCATCCGCGTGCCCATGGATGTCGGAAATGCAGAGAAAGCGCATGAGGCACGCGCAGTCTAGCCCAAACGCCGCGGGCAAGCCGCTACAAAACCCGATCGTACGACCCATCGAACGCGGAAGTCGGCCACCCGCAGGGCACCCCTGACCGGCCTCGGCTTCGGACTACACTGAACGGGATGGAAAAGGACGGGCTCTTGGCGCTGGCGCACTCGATCGATCCGGTGCGGGCCCCCGTCTTGCAAGGCCGCTTCTCGCCTTGGGGCGAAGATCGATCCGAAGCCGCCGTACTGGCGACCGTCGTCGTTTCGGCCTTCCCGGCCTTTGCCCAGCTCGCCGATACGCGCCCGGAAGCTTTCGTGGAACTCTGTCGCGAAGGGTGGCGGTCTCCCCGGACGAAAGCCGGTCTGCTCGCTTCGTTGATGACACGCGCAGGTGACCTGCTTTCCAACGATCGAGTTCAGTCAAGCCTGCGGATCGGCGTTCAATACGAAAAGCTGCGGATTGCGACGCGCGAGTTGATGCCCCATTCGCTGGGGGGAGCCGACGTCGATACGACGGCAGCCGAAATCGCCGATCTGGCCGAAGCATCGATTGAAGTGGCGTTGGCTGAAGCGCAGCAGTACGCCACGCGGCGTTGGGGCACGCCTCTAACGAGCTCGGGGGCGCCGTCGACGTTCGTCGTGCTCGGGATGGGCAAGCTCGGGGGGCGGGAGCTCAACGCGGGCTCCGATGTCGACTTGCTATACTTCTATGACACCGACGACGGCGCAGTTACCGCCGAGCGAGGCGGCGAGGCGTTGACCCTTCACCAATATTGGTCGCACGTCGCTCGGCGGCTCACCGCCAACCTCGATGCGACGACCCCGGACGGGACGGTTTGGCGCGTCGATCTCAGGTTGCGGCCGGAAGGATCACGGGGCCCGATCGCCAACTCGCTGCCGGCCGCCGAGCGGTATTACGAGACGTTCGGGCGGATGTGGGAGAGGGCGGCGCTCTTGCGTGCGCGTCCGGTGGCGGGGGACCTCGAGCTCGGCCGGGCGGCGCTCGACGAGCTCTCGCCGTTCGTCTACGCCCGACACGTGGACCCGTCCCTCGCGTCGGAGCTCATCAAGCTCGTCGACCGCTCGCGTGCGGAGCTCTGTCGCGATCCGTCCCGCGATCTCAAGCTCGGGCAGGGCGGCATTCGGGAAGCTGAATTCTTCGTGCAGGCGCTGCAGCTGATCTGGGGCGGCAAGGAGCCGCGCGTGCGAGCGACGGGCACCCTCGACGCGCTGCGGCGTCTGCGGGGGCGAGGGTTGGTCACCGATCGTGAAGGGCGTGAGGTCGCCGACGCCTACGTGCTCTTTCGGCGGGTCGAACATCGAATCCAATGGTCGACGGGTTTGCAGACCCACTCATTGCCGGCGGAGCCCGCCGATCGCTTGCGTCTATCGCGGTCGCTCGGGTACGCCGGCGAGACCGATTTCTCGCGCGCGATCGAGGAGGCACGCAACATCGTGAGCGCCCGGCTCGCTTCGCTGGTGCCGGCGGGGGCCGAGCGAGCCATGGCGCCAAGCCGCTGGGGCGAAGTCATTCACTGGCTCGACGAGGCCGACTTCGACGCACTCGACCATGCGATCGTGCGCATCTTCGGGGCAGCGGCGAGCGCCGAGCTCTGCCGCGACGTCCGCCAGTTGGCGCGACGTCCCGACGACCTGCTCGGCTCGATGACGCGCGAACGGTTTCCCGACCTTTGTCCTGGTTTTTTCGACGCGCTCATCGATGCAGCCGATCCCGAGCAGGCCGCGCGCTACATGCGCACCTGGCTCGCCCGCTTGGGCGCTCCCGGTGTTTACGTGCGCCCGCTCGGCGAGGACTTGCGCGCGTTGCGCCGCCTGGTTGCGGCGTTTGGCGCGAGCTCCTTCATCGGCAATGCGATCGCCGATCGTCCCGAGCTCGGCGAGAGCGTCGTGTTCGCCCGACGCATCCCCAATGCCGCTATCGCGCGCGACGAGGTCGATCGCGAAGTGGCGGAAGTGAATCTCTTCGCCGCTTCCAACGACGATCCCGATACGTTCGTGGGCGCCCTCCGGCGAGCCAAGGCTCGGGTGACCATCGAAGTGGCCCTCGCCGATTTGGCTGGTGAGATCGGAACCCGGCAGGCGACCCTCATGCTCTCCGCACTCGCCGATGCCACGCTGGAGCATGCGACGCGTTTTGCCCTCGGCGCAGCCGGCGCCGTGCGGGGGCTCGCCGTGATCGCGGTGGGGAAGCTGGGCGGCAACGAAATCGGCTACGGATCCGATCTCGACGTCATCTTCGTGTTCGATCCCGAGCTTGCGCCGGCGGGGAGCGATCCGCACGCCTACTTCGCCCGGCGTGCGCAGCGGGTGATTCGCCTCGTTTCCGCCTCGCATGCCGAGGGTCCGGGCTATGACCTCGACACGCGCCTTCGCCCTTCCGGGTCGCACGGGCTTTTGGTGACGTCGCTCGAAGCCTTCGCCCGCTACCACGAAGTCGACTTGCCGGGCCGTCCGCCGAGCATCGACGTGCCGAGCGCGCAGCAATCGGGCGCCCCTTGGGAGCGGCAAGCCTTGGTACGCGCCCGGTTTGCGGCGGGCGATGTGGCCTTGGGTGCCGCACTGCTCGAGGTGGCGCACATCGCCGCGTACCAACGCGGCGCGCCGCCCAAGGCCGAAGTGCACCGCGTGAGGATGCGCATAGTGACATCGAGTTCGCGGTGCAATATCTGCAGATGCAACACGGCAAGGATCCGCGCGTGCGCACGACGGATACCTCGGTCGCCATTGCGACGCTCGCCGAGCTCGGCCTCTTGCGCGCGGAGCTCGCCGAGATCTTCCAGGAGGGATATCGCTTTCTCCGTCGGCTCGAGCAGCGCATCCGCATCGTGCACGGGTCGTCAGCCAGCCTTCTCGAGGAAAGTGCGGAGGGGCTCTTGCCCCTGGCGCGCCGGATGGGGATGCGCGACACACCGCGAGGAACGGCGACCCAAAAACTCATCGAACGTTACCGCGACGTGACCGAGGCCGTTCGTCGTGCCTATCTCCGAGTCATCACTTGAAGCGAGTGTGATACGCTCGAACCACCGGCGATGCCGAAGACGATCACCATCGACCACGTCGCGATACACCTTTCCGAACCGGACGACTTGCCTCTGCAGTGGGTGGGACGCGCCGACCTTCTCGGCCAGCTGCAGGCCGCCTGGATGATCGTCGACCCGGCCGATGTCCCCATGAACCCGCGGCTCGTCGGCAAGCCGGGGGTAGGCAAGACCACGCTGGCCTATGCCGCGGGCCACGCGCTTGGTCGCAAAGTTCATCTGTTCCAGGCGACCATGGATACTCGGCCCGAGGATCTCATCATCACACCGGTGGTTGGACCGAACGGCTCGATCCACTACGCCGCCAGCTCGATCGTGAGCGCGATGGTTTCCGGGGGCGTCGCGATCTTGGACGAGGGCAACCGCATGAGCGAAAAATCGTGGGCGTCGCTGGCGCCGCTCCTCGATCGCCGGCGGTACGTGGAGTCGCTCGCAGCGAGCGTGAAGATCCGCGCCCATGCCGAGTTTCGCTTCGTCGCGACGATGAACGACGACGCATCGACATTCGACTTGCCGGAGTACATCCATTCCCGCCTCATGCCGATGATCGTCATCGACTTCCCCGAGGCCGACGAAGAGCTCGCCATCCTGAAGCAGAACCTCCCCTTCTCCAACGACGAGGTGCTCGGCTACGTCGTCAACTTCCTCCAGGCGGCGCACGCCGGCGACGAGCCGTTCACCGTGCGCGACGGCATCAACATCGCTCGCTATGCCATCAAGCGCGCCAAGCAAGCCAAGTCCGCCGTGTCGCGTGCGTACCTCATCGAAGCGGTCACCCGGACGCTGGGAGAAGAGGCGCTGCGCTATTTGAAGAGTTAGGTCCGCTTTACCTTGCAGGTTCGGCTGCGACGAGCTCGAAGCTTTCCTCGATGCCCTCGGCCGAGCTCGGGCCGACCCACACCTGAATGGTGCCCGGCTCGACGACGAGTTTCATCTCGGTGTCGTAGAAAGACAGATCCGCCGCCGGCAGTTCGAAAACGACCTTGCGCGACTGGCCTTTCGCAACAGTCATTCTTTGGAACGCCTTGAGCTCTTTGATGGGACGCGTGGTGTTGGCAATGGGATCGCGGATGTAAAGCTGCACGACCTCGTCGCCGTCGCGCTCGCCGGTATTGGTAACGGTGGCACTCACGGTCAGCGCGCCATCGAGTGCAACACTCTCCGGAGAAATCACCAGATCGGAATACTCGAAGCGCGTGTAGCTGAGGCCGTGACCGAACGGGTAGAGCGGCGTCATGGGAGAATCGACATAGCCGACCTTCAGATTGGCGGTGCTCCCCCTCGGCCGGCCGGACGCCTTGACGTTGTAATAGATGGGGCACTGCCCGACGGTTCGCGGAAAACTCGCCGGTAGCTTGCCGGAGGGATTCACGTCGCCGAAGAGCGCCTCGGCGACGGCCGTTCCCGCAGCGATACCGAGATGCCACGCTACGAGGATCGCCGGAACATTTTCCGCCTCCCACGCGAGCGACATCGGCCGTCCGTTCATCACCACGAGCACGACCGGCCTGCCCGTTGCCTGCAGAGTCTGAAGAAACTGAAGTTGGGGCCCGGGCAGACCGATGTCCACCCTCGAGTGGGCCTCGCCGCTCATGTCGCTTCGCTCGCCGAGCACGGCCACCACGACGTCACTTTCGCGCGCCATCGCGATCGCCTCGTCGAAGCCGGTGCGGAGGTCTCCCTCGAAGTCGCAACCACGAGCGTGGCGCACGATCGTGTCCGGCGAAACGATCGCCCGAATACCCATGAGCACGCTCACCACGTCGTCAGCGCGTCCGAGCGCGGACCAGGTGCCGAGCGGATCTTCGCGATTGTCGGCGAGCGGACCGACCACGGCGACGCTTCGGATCCCTTTCGATAGAGGAAGTGTCGCGCCGTCGTTTTTTAGCAGCACCATGCAACGGCGCGCCATCGCGAGCGCCATCTCTCGATGATCGCTGCTCAGCTGAACGGCCTTCACCCGTTCGGGCTTTCGCAGTGGCCGCTCGAAGAGCCCGAGCCTCACCTTCACCCCGATGATGCGGCGAACGGCATCGTCGATGAGCTCGAGCGGGACTTTTTTTTCCTCGACCAATCTCGCCAGATGCGAAAAGGAAAACCCCGTCATATCCATGTCCACGCCGGCGCGCACGGCGCGCAGGGCTGCTTCGGCCCGATCGCGCGCGTATCCGTGGTAGACGATCTCTCCCACCGAGTCCCAGTCGCTCACCACGAATCCTTCGAAGCCCCACTCTTCACGCAGAATTTGGCGGAGCGTGAACTCCGAGGCCGAGCCAGGTACCCCCGAGAGCTCGTTGAAGGAGCTCATCACGATGAGGCAACCTTCGTCGATGGCTGCCTTGAACGGCGGAAGATACACTTCACGCAGCGTGCGTTCGGAAATATCGACGGTGTGGTAGTCGCGTCCGCCTTCCGCCGCGCCGTACGCCGCGTAGTGCTTCACGCAGGCGGCAACGGAGTCGGGGTCGGCGGGATCTCGTCCCTGGAAGCCGCGAACGCGCGCGCGGGCGATGGCGCTCCCGAGAACGACGTCTTCGCCTGCTCCTTCCGCGATGCGGCCCCAGCGAGCGTCGCGGGCGATGTCCACCATAGGGGCGAACGTGCAATGAAGCCCGGTAGCGGCAGCTTCGCGCGCCGCCACGCGAGCTGCATTTTCGATGAGCGCCAGATCCCAGCTCGCCGCCTCGGCTAGCGGTATGGGAAAGATCGTGTGGAGCCCGTGAATCACATCGTGCGCGAAAAGAAGAGGAATCCCCAAGCGCGATTCCTCGCGCGCCAGCTTCTGGTAGCGCGCGATGTCGTGGGCGTCGGTGATGTTGAGGAAAGCACCCGCCTGTCCGGTGCGTGTGAGCGATTCATGCCGCTCGCTCGTTGCGCTCAGCATCGTCATCTGGCCAATTTTCTCGGCCAGCGTCATTTTTTCGAGCAGGGCGTCGACGCGGCTATCCATTCTGCTCACATGTCACCAACTTACCCCTCCGATGTGCATCACCTCTCGGGCCGATGCACGCCTGGGTCAGACGCGCTCGAGTGCCACGTTGGTCATCCGCCGATGGCTTCGGCCGTCTCCTCGATGGACGGTGCCTCGATCGTCTGACGTATCAGCAGGGCGTACGCAACCAGATAGAAACCGATCCCCAGCATCGTGGCGAGCGTAAAACCAATCTCCATCGACAAGGCGAGAGCGAAAACGCTGGCCAGGACGCTCGCCGCCCCATTGATCGCCCACAGCCACGGTTTGCGCTCTTCCGGGTAGCTGGACATTCCGAGCGGGAATGGGAATCCCATCAGAAACCCGATCGGTATCAAAAGGAGCGCGCTGACCAGAATGCGCGCCGAAAGCGACATTCCCAGGGTCGCCGAAAAGAGCGGCGCCAGCCCCCAATTCACGGCGACGAGCACCGCAGGAACCGCAAGACCCCACCTCTTTACTTTGGCGGTGTCGACGCGCGAAGCAGCCAGTGACCCACACCCGGCTCCGAGCAAGAGACAACTGAGCACGACGGTCGTGGCGTAGCTCGGGTGCCCTAAATACAGCACGAATCTCTGCATCCACGGCACTTCGACCAGCATGAAACCGAGGCCGATGCACAGGAAGTACCCGCTGCCGTACCAGAGATCGGGCGTCCGCTTGATGCGTCCCGAAAGTCCGAAGGGCAAAAAGAAAAAGATCAAAGTGAGTCCGCTCACCATCCACAGCAGCATGCGCAGCAGCGCCACCGCGTGCTCGTTGTTGGAAAGCGCCGCGAAGTATTCGGGATCGACTTTGCCGAAAAGCGAAACCGTTTGAAAGAAGAACGGTCGGTCGTCGGTCGAAGCGGAGAGATCGAGCCCCTCTTTTTCGTATTGCCGCGAGCCACTCGACATGACCGACGCGACGACGGTATCGCCATCGGGGTCCTTGGGCACCGGCCAGCGGCGTCGAAAGCCGCGTTGGTCGGCGATGTCGTCGAGCTTGGACAACCGAGCGGCGTCGAAAGCCGCTCTCGAAACGAGAAAGGTGCCGACGTCCCACGCCTGGAAAACGACGACGTGACGAGCCGCGTCGGAAATTCCCTCGAGCTCGAGCGCGCGCGTTGCGAGCTCGGCCAGCCGCGCCCCCTCCAGCTGCCTGTCTCCGGACATCCAGCGGCTGATCGACACGATGCCGTTCGCCGATGTCTTTCTCAAATAGAGGCGGAGCGCTTCGACGGTATAGAGATAGTTTTCCGAAAGTGCGAAAGCGCCGGCCGCCGTCGCCGCCCAGCTGTCGATGAGAGAGATCTGAATGAAGTCGTAATTTCCGTCGGAATGGCTGAGAAAGCTTCGCCCTTCGCCGACTACCGGATGAACGCCGGGCAGGTGGTAGACGTCGCCCGAGAATTCGCGGAAGGGTCCCGAGAGGGCGTCGACGATGTGGCCGTTCAGCTCGACCGCATCGACGTCGGTCGCGCCCGCCTTCAGAGCCGTCAAGATGTCGCGGCCGCCGCCCGCTCCGACGATGCAAACCCTGTGCGGCGTGCGCAGCTGGTATCCGATGCTCGTCACGTCGAAGAAGAGATGCGACAGATCGGCGGGCGTCGTCGTGAGCTGGGTAATCGGCGTCCCCGCCGAAGCGTCCTGCTCGATCCAGAGCTGCTGGAGCGGCTTGGGCTCGTAGTTCCAGCCCATTCCCCACCCGAAGCCGGCTTTCGGGTCCTTCACGTAAAAGATGCTGGGATGGATCGTGATCCGCGCGGTCGGCGTCCACTTCACGTAGAGCAGATTGTCGGGCTCCACGTAGGATTTGGCGATTCGGAGGTGGAGCGGCTCTCTCGCAATGAGAGTCGTCAAAACGACGGCGGCGGCGCCGGCGACGCTCAGCTGGATCCTTCTCTTCAGTAGAATCGCGGCGGCAAGTGGCAGAAGACCGGCGCCGGCAACGATGTGAGGCGTCGGCACCACGTTCATGAGCGGAACGACCAAAAGAGCGCCGACGGTGGCGCCGAGCAGGTCGGCCGCATACATGCGGCCAACCTCGCGCCCTTTGGCTTGCATGAGCAAGAGGCAGACCGCGCTGCCCAGGCATAACATCGGCGTGAGCAGTGCGACGAGAACGAGAACCAGCTGCGGGTTCGCAAAGGCCGAAAGACCCGGCATGAGACCCCACACCCGCGGAAGAATCTCGCTCCCTTTGAAGAGCGCGACGAGCGAGGCCGGCAGCGAGATTCCGGAAAGCACCAAGGCGAGCTCGAGCGAGCGTGGACCCGGCTTTCGCAGCGTGAACCATACGCCCGGCGCACCGAGGCCGAGCATCGCCAGAGAGATCGCGAGGAATGCAAAGTGATACCAGAGCACCACCGAGAGCACCCGGGTGATGGTGATCTCGTAGAGCAGGACGGCGCACGACACGAGCGCGATGGCGGCGTAGGATCGAAATAGGTGCCCGCGATCTTTCATGGCCAAGAGCTCACCCCGTCGTGGTAGGCGGATACGCCCCTTGCATTATTGTGTCAAACCCTCACTGCCAGATCGTTTCATCGAGTGAGCCATAACCTACTCAAAGTGCTGACCGGAAAAGGCGGAATTGCCTGTCGGCGAAGTTGAGAGGCGAGGCCTGACGGCCGTTCCGGGCCGATGCGTCGTTCCGACGGCCTCGCCGCAAGTTGCGTGGGCCGACTTTTCTCGGCGCGTCTATAATTGTGGAAATCGCAATGAGCTCTCGGGTGATCTACGCTCCCATCCTGCACGGCTCGCTCCCTTTCGCACTCGCGGTACGGGAGATCTTTCTGCGCGAGCGTCCCGATTGCGTTGCAGTGGAGCTTCCCGAAACACTGCAAGTCCCCGTCGAACGAGCGGTGCGGCGCCTCCCGCTGCTGTCGGTGCTTCGCTACGAGGTCGCCGATGGGCCGGCTTTTCTGCTCGTCGAGCCCTGCGATGGAATCTTCGAGGCCCTGCGTCTCGCGCGCGAGTACGAGGTGCCGGCGCAGCTCGTGGATCGCGACTCCGACCATTACGAGCCGCACGACGATGCGGTCCCCGATCCGTATGCTGCCGAGCGCATCGGTTACGAGGCGTACGTCGCCAAAGTTTCCCACGCGCTTCGTGCATCCGACGTCTCACCGGAAGACGAGCTGCGCGAAGCGACCATGGCCTTTCATTTGTCGCGTCTAGCCGAGCGCCACGCCAAAATTCTCTTCGTTTGTGGAATCGCTCACGTGGCGCGCATTCGCGCGAGACTCGCACGGCCCACCGCTCGGCCCGTTGGCCGCACGAAGCGGAGCGGCGTGCAGGTGTTTCATCTTCATGACGACAGCTCGCGCGAGGTCTTGTCCGAGCCGGGTCACGTCCAAGGTTGCTTCGAAACCTGGCGACGCAACGACGAGGCTCCGCCGCGCGCAGAGACCGATCGTTATCAGATGCAGGGCAGACTCCTTCTTTCCGCGCGCGAACGCATGGAAAAGGAAGACGGCGAGCGGCTCGCCGCGCAGCCCCTCCGTGTCGCGCTGCAGTTCGCGCGAAACCAGGCCCTCGCGCGAGCGGCGCTCGTACCTGATCTGTACGAGCTCACGATCGCCGCCCGCGGCGTCGCGTCGGACGATTTCGCCTGGCACGTGTGGGATCTCGGCGTGACCTACCCCTATCAGACCGACACCCCCGATCTCGCGGTCTACCGTCTCACGCTCGACGAGCTGCACCAAGGAACCCGTCGTTTGTGGTTTCGGCGCCGGCTCAAGACCCGGCGTCACGCGCTCCGGCTGGTTCGGGCGCGCAAGAGAGAACCTGCGCCGGGCGCCTGGGGCGACCCCCCGCGCGAGCCGTACATCTGCAGCTACCCACCGGAAGACGTGCGGATCGAAGCCTACGGCGCCTACCTCAAGAAGCGTGGCAAGAGCTTGCTGGCGGCGGAGAGAGCGCGCGTGGGGCCGTTCGTCTCCGGTTTCGGTGACGGCATCGATCTGCGCGCGACGATCCAAAACCTGCTGCAAGATGGGCGCATCCACATCCGCGAGGAGCAATCGGCGCCGGGCAATGTCGGTGCGATATGCGTCATCTTCGACGCGGAGGATAAAAACCAGCGTTACTCGTGGACCGTGACCTGGCAGGGCGAGCACGAAGAGGAGAGCGACATGGCCCTCTACGCGACACCTCCCGGGGGCAATGTGGTCGGTCCCAAGATCGGGCGCTCCGAATACGGCGGCTTTCTGATGACGTACCCTCCGGGCCGCATGTTCCACGTCTTCGAGGATCCCTACTTCGACGCGGCGGAAACGAAGGCCGAGCGGCTCCTCTATGCGGCCATCGACTACAGCGAGGAGCGCTCGATCGTGTACGTGGCAGCCAAGCCCCCCCGACCCAAGCTCACCGCCCTCGCTCGTCGAAGCGGCCGACAAATCATCTACTTACCCATCGGCCAACTCTCGCCCGCCGTCCTGCGCAAAATCCGCGTGTTCCACGTGCTCGACGGCCGCGCCGTGCGAGCGTACGCCGGCGAGTACATCGGCCGAGGACTTCATGAACTGGGCAAATAAGTGGTCTGGCCAGCGCCTCCGCTCGCCGGGCCGGCAAAACGAAAACGATTTCGGGTGCTATGGGCCCCGCATGCCGATCGAACGCCCGGGGCGCAACCGCATGGGGTGTCGGCCGGGGCCATCGGCCGATTACTCGCTGATTTCAGGGATTTATACGGTGCACGTCCGGAGCGATCGGGAAGAGCTGGGACGTAGCCAAAAGATCCGCTAAGTTCTGTCGGCGGACTCGGACCTTCGTCGCGGGATCCGCGAGGTGTCCTGCGCGCGGTGCGTCAAAATGGTGTACCTCGCCGCCACCTCGGACCTACCCTCGACTACCCCGACACCACAAGCCGACTGAAGGACGATTTAGGATGCCGTTACCGAGACGCCAGGGGCTGTACGATCCTGCGTTCGAGCACGACGCGTGCGGGCTCGGGTTCGTTGCGACGCTGAGCGGAAAGCCGAGCCACGCGATCGTCGAGCAGGGGCTCGAGATCCTCGAGAACTTGACCCACCGAGGTGCCGCCGGTTGCGATCCTTGCACCGGCGACGGGGCCGGCGTCACCCTCCAGATACCTCACGAGTTTTATGCGCGCGATCTGGCGAGCGACGGCATCGAGCTCCCGTCCCCCGGTGATTACGGCGTCGCGATGTGCTTCTTCTCCGGCGACCCTGCACGTTGCCGCCATCACCAGGCGATTCTCGAGGGTGCGGTGATGCACCATGGGCAGCGGGTGATCGGGTGGCGGAGCGTGCCGACCGACGTGTCGGCGCTCGGCCCCATCGCGCGCAGCGTGCAGCCCTCGTTGTGGCAGCTGTTCATCGGGCGCAATTGCCCGGCGGATTCGTTCGAGCGGATGATGTACGTCATTCGCAAGCGGGCCGGGCGCGCCGCCAACTCCGACGAGTTTTACATCGCCTCCTGTTCGTCGCGATCGGTCGTCTACAAGGGCTTGATGCTCGCCGAGCAGGTCGCCGCGTTCTACCGCGATCTGTCGGATGAGCGCACGGTCAGCAAGCTCTGCATGGTGCACTCGCGCTTTTCCACCAACACCTTTCCAGCTTGGGAGCGGGCGCATCCGTATCGGCGCATCGCTCACAACGGCGAGATCAATACGCTGCGTGGCAACAGCGCGTGGATGTCTGCGCGTGAAGCGCTCCTCCGGAGCGACTTTTTCAAAGAGGCCATCGAAGACTTCCGCCCGATCGTGCGAACCGGAGGGTCCGACTCCGCCGCACTCGACAACGTCGTCGATTTTCTGCTCGCGAGCGGACGTTCGCTGCCGCACGTCATGATGATGCTCGTGCCGGAGGCTTGGGCACACGATCCCGACATGTTGCCGGAGAAGAAGGGCTTTTACGAGTACCACGGCTGCCTCGTCGAACCGTGGGACGGTCCGGCGGCGCTTTGCTTCACCGACGGGGACCTCATCGGTGCAACGCTCGACCGCAACGGTCTCCGGCCGGCGAAATGGGTCGTGACGTCCGACGGTCTCGTCGTTTTGGCAAGCGAGTTCGGCGTGCTCGACATCGAGCCCTCCCGCATCATCCAGAAGGGTCGTCTTCAGCCCGGCAAGATGTTCCTCGTCGATACCATCGAACGACGTGTCGTATCCGACCCCGAGATCAAAAAGAGGGTCGCTACGCAAAAGCCGTATGCCGCTTGGGTTGCGGAGAACAAGATCGATCTTTCTTCGCTCGAGGACGTTCCGAGCCTCTACACGATCCCGTACGACGAGCTCATCACGCTGCAGCAAGCGTTCGGGTACACCGAAGAGGATTTGCGGGCGATCTTGGGGCCCATGGCAGTTGCCGGCGAAGAGCCCGTCGGCTCGATGGGCATCGACATTCCTCTCGCGGTCCTCTCGGAAAAACCCCAGCTGCTCTTCCGCTATTTCAAGCAGCACTTTGCGCAGGTCACCAATCCGCCCATCGACCCGCTGCGCGAGGAAATCGTGATGTCGCTCGTCAGCTGCGTGGGGGGCGAGGGCAACTTGCTCGATGAAACGCCGCGGCAGTGCCGCATGCTCGAGCTGCCCCACCCATTTCTCACGCAGGACGACCTTTCCAAGCTGCGTAAGAATCTTTTCCCCGATTTTCGGGCGGCCACGCTGCCCATGCACTTCAAGGTCAACGGCGATCCCGAGCGCAACCTCTACGACGGGCTCGACCAGCTGTGCCGCTCGGCCACCCGCGCCATTGCCGACGGTGCGAGCATCCTCGTGCTGAGCGACCGCCACATCGACGAGCATCACGCAGCGATCCCGAGCTTGCTCGCGATGGGTGCCGTGCAGCACCACCTCATCCGCGAAGGCACCCGGATGAGGGCCGGCATCGTCGTCGAATCGGGGGAACCTCGCGAAGTGGGGCACATGGCGCTGCTCATCGGCTTCGGCGCGGGCGCCGTGAACCCCTACCTTGCCTTCGAGACGATCGCCTCGCTCTGCCGCGACAAAGCGCTTCCCGGCGATCCGAACCCGGCGCAGGCGAGCGCCAAATACGTCAAGGCCCTCAAGAAGGGGCTGCTCAAGATCATGTCGAAGATGGGCATCAGCACCCTGTCCAGCTACCAGGGGGCGCAGATCTTCGAGGCGGTCGGCATCGATCAGTTCGTCGTCGACAAGTACTTCACCGGCACGGCTTCGCGCATTCGGGGGGTCGGCTTGCGCGAAATCGCCGAAGAGGCGCTCGTCCGGCACGAGCGCGCTTTCGGGCGACGGCCCGAGCACCGTCTCGACGTGGGAGGGCACATTCACTATCGCGCGACCGGCGAGCGCCACCTCTGGAATCCGAAAACGGTGGCGTCGCTCCAGAAGGCGGTGCGCGTGCAGGACGCCCGCAGCTACGAGGAGTTCGCCAAGCTCGTCAACGAGCAAAAAGATCGCCCCATGAACCTGCGGGGGCTCTGGGATCTGGTGCCCGCGGGGCCCGCCGTTCCTCTCGAAGAGGTCGAGCAGGCAACCGAAATCGTCAAGCGCTTTGCCACCGGGGCGATGTCATTTGGGAGTATTTCCAAGGAGGCGCACGAGAACCTCGCCATCGCCATGAATCGGATCGGCGGAAAATCCAACACCGGCGAGGGAGGCGAGCAGCCCGAGCGATTCATCCCCGACCCCAGCGGCGATCTGCGGCGCAGCGCCGTGAAGCAGGTGGCCTCGGCGCGCTTCGGCGTGACCGCGGAGTACCTCGTCAACGCCGACGAGCTCCAGATCAAGATGGCGCAAGGCGCGAAGCCGGGAGAAGGCGGTCAGCTTCCCGGTCACAAGGTCGACAAAGTCATCGCCGCGGTGCGCTACTCGACGCCCGGCGTCACGCTGATCTCGCCGCCTCCGCACCACGATATTTATTCGATCGAAGATCTCGCCCAACTCATTTTCGATCTGAAGAACATCAACCCGAGGGCGCGCATCAGCGTGAAGCTCGTGGCCGAGGCCGGGGTCGGCACCGTCGCCGCGGGGGTCGTCAAGGCCCATGCCGACGTCGTGCTCATCAGCGGCGATACCGGCGGCACCGGCGCCTCGCCGCTCACGTCGATCCACCACGCCGGCGTCCCGTGGGAACTCGGGTTGTCCGAAGCGCATCAGGTTCTCGTGATGAACGGGCTGCGCGGCAGGGCGCGCCTGCAGGTCGATGGCAAGCTCTTGACCGGTCGGGACGTCGCTGTCGGCGCGCTGCTCGGAGGCGAGGAGTTCGGGTTCGCGACGGCGCCGCTCGTAGCCTCGGGCTGCATCATGATGCGAAAGTGCCACCTCAATACCTGTCCGGTGGGCGTCGCCACGCAGGATCCCGAGCTGCGCAAGAAATTCAGAGGTCAACCCGAGCACGTCGTTCGCTACTTCTTTTATGTCGCCGAGGAGCTGCGCGGGATCATGGCCCAGCTCGGGTTTCGCACGGTCGACGATATGGTGGGTCGCTCCGATTGCATCGTGCCGCGCCGCACTGGGCTTCATCCCAAGGCGCGCCGCATCGATTGCTCGGAGATCCTCTACCGGCCCAAAGAGGCGGCCACGAGCCCCACCCACTGCGTGGAATTGCAGGATCACAAGCTCGACGCGGTGCTCGACGTCAGGCTCATCGCCGAATCGAAAGGGGCGATCGACGACGCGTCGCCGGTGACCATCGAGACCCGCATCCGCAACTCCGACCGCGCGACCGGCGCCATGCTGAGCGGCGAAATCGCGCGCAAGCACGGTCGCAAGGGCTTGCCCGACGACACCATTCGCCTGCGAGCCAAAGGCAGCGCCGGTCAGAGCTTCGGCGCGTTTGCCTCGCCGGGCATGACCCTCGAGCTCGAAGGAGATGCCAACGACTACGTCGGCAAGGGGCTCTCCGGTGGCATCATGGCCGTGCGCCCGCCCCGAGAGGCGCCTTTCCGAGCCGACGACCAAGTCATCGTCGGCAACGTCGTTCTTTACGGCGCGACGGGCGGCCGCGCGTTTTTCAACGGTCGCGCCGGAGAACGGTTCGCCGTTCGCAACAGCGGGGCCACCACCGTGGTCGAAGGCGTGGGCGACCACGGCTGCGAGTACATGACCGGCGGCACGGTCGTGGTGCTCGGAACGACCGGGCGAAACTTCGCCGCTGGCATGAGCGGTGGTTTCGCTTTCGTGTTCGACGAGGATGCGAACTTCGAGGCGCGCTGCAACAAGGAAATGGTGGAGCTCGAGGCCATCGGCCCGAGCGACTCCGAGATGGTTCGTGGGCTGCTCGACGAACACGTGCAGCGCACCGGCAGTCGCAAAGCGCTGGAACTGCTCGACTCCTGGGAGGCGGTCATTCCGAAGTTCGTCAAGGTGGTGCCGAGCGAATACCGACGCGCCCTCGAGGCCCAAGAGTCACCCGCTACCAACGGCGTTCGTCTTTCGGCGCTGCCGCCCTCGACCCCCTACGTCTCGACGGGGCGCTACGTTCCAGCCAATACGAGGGAGAAGTCGGCGGTCCATGGGTAAGCTTCGCGGTTTTTTGGAAATAGAGCGGAGGGAGCACCACAAAAGGCCGGTCGAAGAAAGGCTCTCCGATTGGCGCGAATTCGAGCTACCGGTGCCCGACGCCGAGCTATCGCTGCAGGCGGCGCGCTGCATGGATTGCGGCATTCCGTTTTGCCACGATGGCTGCCCGCTCGGAAACCTCATCCCGGACTGGAACGACTTCGTCTACAAGGGGCGCCTCGAAGACGCTGTTTTGGCGCTGCACGCGACCAACAATTTTCCCGAAGTGACCGGACGAGTTTGTCCGGCGCCATGCGAAGCGTCGTGCGTGCTCAACATCGACGAGGACCCGGTCACCATCAAAAACGTCGAGCGTGGGATCATCGACCGCGCGTTCGAGCAGAATCTGGTGTGGCCCCTTCCACCTCTCACCAGGACCGGTAAGAAGGTCGCCGTTATCGGTTCGGGTCCGGCGGGACTCGCGGCCGCGCAACAGCTCGCGCGCAAAGGGCACGACGTGACGGTGTTCGAGCGCGACGATCGCATCGGCGGCCTTCTGCGCTACGGCATCCCCGATTTCAAGATGGAGAAGCACATCATCGATCGACGCGTCGACCAGATGAAGGCCGAGGGGGTGACCTTCAAAACCTCGGTGCACGTCGGTTTCGACATCACCGGCGAGGCTCTGCGCGCCGAGTACAACGCCATCGTCCTCTGCGGCGGCGCCCGCCGACCTCGCGACTTGCCGGTGCCCGGCCGAGAGCTCGCGGGCATTCACTTTGCCATGGAGTTTCTCGAGCAGGGCAACCGCCGGGTCGCCGGCGAGGTCATTCCCGAGCAGAAAGCGATCCTCGCAACGGACAAACGGGTCGTCATCATCGGCGGAGGCGACACTGGCTCGGACTGTCTCGGCACCTCGCATCGCCAGCGGGCCCTTTCGGTGACACAGCTCGAGCTCCTGCCCAAGCCTCCCGATCGGCGTGCGGAGACGAACCCCTGGCCGGCGTGGCCGCTCATTTTGCGCACCTCGTCGTCGCAAGAAGAAGGTGGCACGCGCGATTGGGCCGTGATGACGACGAGCTTCGAGGGGGACGACCAGGGTCGAGTGAAGGCGCTGAGAGCGGTGCGGATCGAGATGCAGCCCGGTGCCGGGCTCAAGCCCATCGCCGGTACCGAGTTCGAGATTCCCTGCGAGCTCGTGCTGTTCGCCATGGGGTTCGTCGGCTCCGAACGTCCGGGGCTGCTCGAGCAACTCGCCGTCGAGATCGACGCACGCGGCAACGTCAAAACGGCGAACGGACGAACGACGGTCGACGGCGTTTTCGCAGCGGGCGATCAAGCGCGCGGTCAGAGCCTCGTCGTGTGGGCCATCGCCGAGGGGCGCAAGGTTGCTGAAGTCGTCGATGCGTACCTGATGACCGAAGGACGCCGCCGCCTCGCTCTCGTCGGCTGAGGAGAGCCGTTTACAAAGCCAGACCGAGGACCGTGCGCACCCAAAGATGGCCGTACTTTTCACCCGGTTCGGAGGTGCGGCTCATCCCGTCGAGACGCAAGTACGCTGCCGTCGACCACCAGAATTTCCCGAACTGCAGAGAAACGGCCGGGCCCACGTAGTGGTGAAAGCTGTCGTTGAAGTGGTCGACCGTGCCTGGCGTTCCCTCGTTTTCGAACTTACCGACGGCCCAATACTCCGCCCCTAGGTGCCAGTTGGGAGTGATTTCGCCGGTGACTCCGAAGGTCGGGTGAAAGATGAGCTCCAGCTCACCCTCGTACCGCTCGAGTTCCTGCTCGAACCAGATGTTGGTCATCAGGCGAATCCGGTCGAAGCGCTTCTGAAGAATGAGCTTCTCCTCGATCTCGAACTCGTCGTGGAACTCCGCCAATTCACCGTAGAGCGCTACATCGATCGGCCATTCGCCCTGTTCGGCGAGCCGCAGTCGCAGTCGCTGCTTGACCCCATCGAATGCAAGCGAGCCACCCGCATCATTTCCGAAGACGAGGTAGAGGCCGAGCTCCAGGCGGTCGGTGATGCCGTACTCGAGCTCGGTCTGCAGCACGTAGCGCTGATCCCAGAGGCGTCCTGTTGCGGGAGCCTCTGGATCCTCGATTCGGACGGGGGTGATATCGACGTACTGCTCGATTTCCATTTCCTCGGCCGAGAGCGTCTCGTAGGGGTAGGTGTAAGGGAGCGGGCGTGGGTTGGCTCTGGCCGAGCTCGCAACGGAGAGGGCGGCGACGGCGAGGCAGCTGCTGTTGATAATGAAAGTCGCATTCATGTTTGGGGTGAAGGCACCGTTATCCAAGTGGCTTTTGAAAGTCAAGTTCAATATTGGGCGCTCCCGACGAACGTTGAACCTCAGCGCCTTTTGGTCGGACGATCCGCGAAGAGGTCGAGTTGTCCCGCCGTTCGCTGGCTCGCCGGACCGGAGGGGCGCCGAAACGTCGTCGTGCACGGCTCATCGGACTTCACCTGTCGGCCGGCGAGCCCGAGTCGCGCGGCGGTTCGTTCGAACAGGCTGCTGATGGCTTCTGCATAGACACCTTCGCCGGTCTTTCGCACGCCGAAGCGGGGGTCGTTGAGACGACCGCCGCGAATCTCCCGGGTGCGAGCCAGAATGCGTTCGGCGCGGAGGGGAAGCTCGGCTCGGATTCGCTCCTCGAACACCTGTTTTACCGTCCCCGGCAGACGCACCATGATCATCGACGCACTCGTCGCCCCCGCGCCTTTCGCGTGTTCGAGAATCGCCGGCATGTCCTCGTCGTTGAGGCCGGGGCACACCGGCGCGACGTTGACGGAAACGCAGATGCCCGCTTCGGACAGTCGACGCACGGTTTTCATCCGCCGCGCCGGCGTCGCGACATACGGCTCGATGGCGCGGGCATTGGCCTCGTTCCAGAACGGGATGCTGATCGACACGCCGATCGACGCTTCGCGCGCCAGGCGCACGAGGAGCTCGAGATCGCGCTCGATGAGCGGCGCCTTGGTGATGATGTGCACCGGATTGCGATAATCGGCGCATGCCTCGAGGCATGCCCGCGTGAGTCGGTACGAAGCCTCGAGCGGCTGGTAACAATCGGTGTTGCCGCTGAAGACGATCAGCTCCCCGTGCCACGATGGCCGATCGAAGGCCTGACGGAGCAACTCGCCAGCGCGCGGCTTCACGACGATCTTGCGCTCGAAATCCGTGCCGCTACCGAATCCGAGGTACTCGTGCGTGGGTCGAGCGTAGCAATAACTACATCCATGGGCGCATCCTCGATACGGGTTCACGCTCCACGTGAAGCCGACGTCGGGGCTGTCGTTTTTCGCGAGAATCGACCGGCTGTGATCTTCGAAGATCTGCAGCGGAGCGAGCGGTGGCTCACCGAGGTAGTCGACGACGTTCGTCTCCCAAGGGTTCGGTGGGTTCGCGAGCGGGATCGGACGCACGATGGGTACAGAATAGCTGAATTTATGTTCAGGTAAATCGGTCAATTTGCGCGCCGGGCAAGACACCTCAGCCGGGCGCACTCATCCTTGCGAGGTCTCTGACGCGCGACACTTGTCGGTGGTCGTACCGCAGGATCCCTGCGCCCTTCGATCGTCTCGTCGAGTGGCGAATTCAGGCAATGATTCTCGCCTGTGGCAATCGGACGGCGGAAGCCGACCGGTCGCTCACCAGGCCGAAAAGCGAGCGGCCGTTCCCGCCGGCGTTACCACGCTTCGGAGGCATTACATGGCGATGGCGCAAAGCAACAAGTTCGACGAGGACCGTTTGCGCGTAGTGCGTGAAACGCGCCCCTCGAGCACCCGTGGCGAGCTCGAAAAAGCGCAAGAGCTCGCGTTGCAAATCGAGCAGCTGCTCGCCACGGTGGGCGGCGACGTTCCCGACTCGGACACCTTTCGCGTGAGGTTGGCCCGGGCTCACGCGTTGAGTTTGCTCGACGAATTGTCGGTTTTGTTGCGGCCTGCCCGAGGCCCGAGCGTCGCCCCATGCGCGCCGCGCGAGACCGACGAAGACGCGTCTTCGACCATCCGCCCTGTAACGTCGTGGCGATAGCGCGTTAGCGGCGAAGAAAGAGGTTCAAGAGCACAGTCAACACGATCGACAACAAGATCGACGTGGCGATGGGCAAGAACACCCGGACATTGCCCAGCTTGAAAGATAGATCGCCCGGCAAGTGAGGCAGCAAGCCTTTCCCGACGACGATCAAGATCAGCCCCACGGCGGCGAGGCCCAGGCCAGACCAAAGCACGAGCTTACCGACCGCAGAAAGGTCGTCCATGTCGCTCTCGTAACCCGGACGGCGCTCGGCGCAAGTGGCGACAGAACGCGAGCTCCGATTCACCTGGGGGCCCTTTTGTGAAGAGCTCGAGTTTTTGGCCTCCCGGCTGCTAGAATGAAGTTTGCCCGATGAGCCTCAAGATCGACCAGGATCATTCCCGCTTTCGGAACATCGTCCGCGGGAAAATCCGGCAGAATCTCCGCAAATACATCTCGCACGGCGAGCTCATCGGGCGAAAGGGCAAGGACTTAGTTTCCGTTCCCATCCCCCAAATCGACATTCCGCGCTTCAAGTTCGGCGACCGCCAGCAGGGTGGCGTCGGCCAAGGAGACGGCGAGGTCGGCGATCCGGTCGGCGGCGACGAGGGGCAAGAGAACGGTCACGGCAAGGCCGGGCAGGACCCGGGTGAGCACGTGCTGGAAGTCGATGTGACGCTCGACGAGCTAGCGGCCATTCTGGGCGAGGAGCTGGAGCTTCCCGACATCCAGGACAAGGGAAAGAGCAAAATCACCAGCGCGAAAGACCGGTACACGGGAATCCGCCGAGTCGGTCCCGAGTCGCTTCGCCATTTCAAGCGAACGTACCGCGAAGCGCTGAAACGGATGATCGCCGCCGGTACCTTTCGCCCCGACCGACCGATCGTCGTGCCCATCCCCGACGACAAGCGCTACCGTTCGTGGAAGACCGACGTGGAGCCGGTGGCCAACGCCGTCATCATCTACATGATGGACGTGTCCGGCTCGATGGGTGACGAGCAGAAAGAGATCGTCCGCATCGAGTCATTCTGGATCGATACCTGGCTCAAGGCGCAGTACAAGGGGCTCGAGAGCCGTTACATCATCCACGATGCCGTCGCGCGCGAAGTCGATCGTGACACTTTCTTCCATACCCGCGAGTCGGGTGGCACGATGATCTCGAGCGCCTACAAGCTCTGCCTCAAGATGATCGAAGACGATTACCCGTCCAGCGAGTGGAACATCTATCCGTTCCACTTCTCCGACGGCGACAACTGGTCGATGGACGACACCTTGACCTGCGTCGAACTTCTCAAATCCAAGCTGCTTCCCCAGGTGAACATGTTCGGCTACGGGCAAGTGGAGAGCCCTTACGGATCGGGCCAGTTCATCAAAGACTTGCGCGAGCTCTTTTCCAAGGAAGATCGGCTGGTCACCAGCGAGATTCGCGACAAAGACGCCATCGTCAATTCCATCAAGGAGTTCTTGGGAAAGGGAAAGTGACGTGACTGAGTTCGCCTTGAAGACGTCGCTTCCGCAGTACCTGCGAGTCGAACAACAAAAGATCGAGGGCATCGCCCGAGGCTACGGGCTCGATATGTTTCCGCTCATCTTCGAGATCCTCACCTACGATCAGATGAACGAGATCGCCGCGTACGGCGGTTTTCCCAATCGCTATCCTCATTGGCGCTTCGGGATGGAATACGAACAGCTCGCGAAGAGCTACGAATACGGCCTCTCCAAGATCTACGAGATGGTCATCAACAGCAATCCATCCTACGCCTATCTTCTGGAAGGCAACTCTCTGGTCGACCAGAAGCTGGTGATGGCGCACGTCTGCGCGCACGTCGATTTCTTCAAGCACAATTTCACTTTTCGCTCGACGGACCTCGACGCCACTGGCCGCATCGATCCGGTGCGTAAGGTGGAAGGTTACGATCCCAATCGTCGCTGGATCGACAAGATGGCCAACCACGGCGCGCGCATTCGTCGCGCCGCCGAGCGACACGGCATTCAGAAAGTCGAGGAGTTCATCGACCATTGCTTGTCGCTCGAGAACCTCATCGACCCCTGGGGGCCCTTCCTCGGTCGCCACAAGGAGACGCCCGAAGACCACGATCAGGGAGCCATCGAAGTGCCGCGCCTGCGCTCCAAAGATTACATGGAGTCGTTCATCAACCCCGAGGAATACATCGAGGAGCAGCGCCGCAAGATCGAAGAGCGGCGCGAGCGCGAGAAGCGATTCCCCGAACGCCCCGAGCGGGACGTCTTGATGTTTCTGCTCAGTCACGCCCCGCTCGAGCGCTGGGAGCGTGACGTTCTCGCCGTGATTCGCGAGGAGGCCTACTACTTCTTTCCGCAGATGCAGACGAAGATCATGAACGAAGGATGGGCCTCGTTCTGGCACTCCAAGATCATGACCGAGAAGGTCTTGGACGCGACGGAAATCATCGACTACGCCGACCACAATGCAGGGGTGCTGGCCACCTCGCAGGGGCGGCTCAATCCCTACAAGCTCGGCGTCGAGCTCTTCCGGCACATCGAGGAGCGCTGGAACAAGGGGCAATTCGGGCGCGAGTGGGAGGAATGCGATTCGCTCGAAGCCAAGAAGCACTGGGATCTGCGGCTAGGGCTCGGGCGAAGAAAGATCTTCGAGGTGCGCGCGCTCTACAGCGATGTGACCTTCATCGACGAGTTTCTGACGCCCGAGTTTTGCCGCGAGCACAAGCTTTTCAGTTTTGCTTGGTCCAATCGCAACGAGCGCTACGAGATCGACTCGCGCGAGTTCAAGCAGATCAAAGACAAGCTGCTGTTCCAGCTGACCAACGCCGGCAACCCGTTCATCTACGTGGAAGATGCCAATTTCGAAAACCGCGGCGAGCTTCTCTTGAAACACGAGCACCAGGGGGTCGACCTGCGCGGCGATTACGCCAAGGAGACTTTGAAATCGCTGGTGCGCATCTGGAAGCGTCCGGTCAGCATCGCCACGGTGGTCGAAGGCAAGCCGACGATGCTGCGCTTCGATGGGCGCGAACACTCTTCGCGGTCGACGAAATCCGCGGGCTGAGGGACTTCTTGCGATACGGATCGCTCGGGACGGTTGTCGCGGTGCTGATCGGCTGCGGAGGTGAGCGGCACGAACCGGTTCGCGCGCCACCGCCAACGCCCGCCGCCGTGGCATCCGCCGAGGTAGATGCAGGCCCGATCGCTTCCAAAGAAGAGGCGAATCCGCCTCCTCCTGAAGAGCCAGCGAGCCCTCCCGCTCCCCCTCCGCTCCCCGCCACGACCAAGCTGGCTCGGGGATCCGGTTCGCCGGCAGATGCGGCGCTTGCGGCCGGTGACGCCGCCTACGAAGCGGATGACTTCACGCAAGCGGAGGCCAGGTACCGCGAAGCCGCGCGGATGGCACCGAAGGACGCAGCGCCCCTGGTGGGCTTGGCACGGGTGGCCATCGCGAAAACGAACGTGCCGACCGATTACAACGCGGCCCCCAAGCACCCGGGGCTGGAGAAGGCGGTCGGGCAGCTGCGGCAGGCCATCAGGCTCGATCCGCAATTCGCGCCCGCCCACACCGAGCTCGGCAGGGCTCTTCTCATTTTGGGCAAGGCCAATGATGCGCTCGGCTCGTTTCGCAAGGCGATCGAACTCGCGCCGCGCGATCCCGAGGCGCACTCGGGCCTCGGTGTCGCTCTCCTGGCGATGGGGCGGGCGGAAGACGCGGTGACCGAGCTCGCCAAGGCCGCCGAGCTCGATCCGGGCAGCGCTCCGCGTCAAACGAATCTCGGAACGGCTCTGCTCATGCGTGGCCGGGTGACCGAGGCGGTGCGCGCCTATGAGGCTGCCGCGCGCATCGCGCCGCAGGACGCGCGCACGCAAAGCGACCTCGGTACGGCGCTCCTGGCCGACAACCAAGTCGACCGCGCCATCGCCGTGCTTCGGCGGGCGGTGACCATCGACCCCAAGCGGGCCGCCCTCCGCTCGAATCTCGGCTATGCCCTGCAACAAAAGCGCGATCTCAAGGCCGCGATCGCCGAGTATCGTGAGGCGATTCGCCTCGACGAGAAGCTCGTGTCGGCCTGGATCAATCTGGCGACGGCGCTCGCCCAGTCGGGCGATCGCGTCGAGGCGCGAAAAGCCCTCGAAAGAGCGCAGAAGCTCGATCCGAGCGACCCCCGCGTCCGCGCCAACCTCGACGAGCTTCGTGAATTCGAGAAAAAACCGCAAGTCGACGCCGGAAGCCCGCGCGACAAAGGGAGATGACGATGACCCGCGATCCGGATCTCTGCGTGGTGACCTGCGCGCTGACGGGTGTTCTGGCCAATCGGGAGCACTGCCCGGGACTGCCTTACACCCCTGTCGAGATTGCCGAAGAAGCCCGCCGGGCCTACGACGCGGGCGCGTCGGTCGTTCATATCCACGCGCGCAACGACGACGGCACACCGACCTTCTCGCCTCAAGTGTTCGAGAGCATCAAGAACGAAGTGCGCGCCCGCTGTCCGACGTGTCCCAGCAGTGCGCCTACATCCGTAACGGCCGTCCCGAGATCGCCGCGCTCAACATGGGCACGATGAATTATTCGAAATACTCCGGGCAAAAGAAGAAATTCGTCTTCGACATGGTCTTCCCCAACACGTACGGCAAGATCATCGAGCTCTTGTCGGCGATGAACGAGGCCGGCGTCAAACCGGAGCTCGAGTGCTTCGACATCGGCCATACCCACGGCGTCTGGCCGCTGCTCGACATGGGCGTCCTCAAGCCTCCGCTTCAGTTCTCGTTCATCGTGAATGTCCTCGGAGGGCTGCCGCCTCTCGTCGAGGCATTGCAGCTGCAGACCAAAGTGATGCCGCCCGGGTCGGAGTGGGAGGTCATCGGGATCTCGCGCTGCGGTTGGAAGATGATCTCCGCCGCGCTGGTCATGGGGGGTAACGTGCGCTGCGGCCTCGAGGACAATTTCTATCTGCCTGACGCAACCATGGCACGCTCCAACGGCGAGCTCTGCGATGTCGCCGTTCGGATGGTTCGCGACGTGGGGCGAAAGGTCGCGACCGTCGAGCAGGCCCGCGCGATCTTGGGCCTTTCGGCATGAACATGCGCGAGCTCATTCGCGATCTCGAGGCGAGACGCGAAGCTATCCGTCAGATGGGCGGTGCCGAGCGGGTCGAACGACAGCACGCGCGCGGCAAGCTCACCGCGCGAGAGCGCCTGGCGATGTTTTTCGACGATGCGCTCTATTTCGAAGTCGGAATGCACGGCACGCAGATGGGCATGTTCGCCGGCCCGGAAGGCAAGGACAAGCCGCCTGCCGATGCCGTCGTCTGCGGCTTCGGTCGCGTCGAGGGCCGAATCGTGTGCGCCGCCGCCTACGACTTCACGGTGAAGGGGGGCACGATCGGCTACACCGGCGAGGAGAAGGTCACCCGGATGCGGCGCATGTCGCTCGGCGCGCGCTGCCCGATCGTGTGGTTCATCGATTCGGGAGGGGCCCGCATCGACGCCGATACGAGCCATCCCGACGCGGTCTCGCTCTTCGCGGGCACCGGGCACCTTTTTCGCGAGCAGGTGTTGATGTCCGGGGTCGTTCCACAGGTCGCGGCCATGGTCGGCCCGGGCGCCGCCGGCACGGCTTACATTCCGGGGCTCGCCGATTACGTACCGATGGTGAAGGGAATCGGCTCGATGGCGCTCGGCGGTCCTTCCTTGGTCAAGGCGGTGACCGGACAAGAGGTGAGCGAGCAGGAGCTCGGCGGGTCCAAGCTCCACAGCGAGGTGAGCGGCGTGGGGGATGGCGAGTTCGCGACCGATGCCGAATGCGTGGCGGCGATCAAGAAGTACCTCTCGTTTTTCCCGCCATCCTGCGAGGAAGATCCGCCGATCTCGGCCACCGCGGATCCCGTCGATCGGCGGGAGGAGAGCCTGCTCGATCTCTTGCCCGAATCGACCCGCAAGCCCTACGACATGTACCGGCTCATTCGTGCCATCGTCGACGGGGGCGATATTCTGGACATCAAGCCCCGCTTCGCCAAAAACGTGATCACTTGTCTGGCCCGGTTCGGCGGGCGACCGGTCGGTATCGTGGCCAACCAGCCCAACTGGCTCGGGGGCATCCTCGATAGCGACGCGGCCGACAAGGCTGCGCACTTCATGCAAATCTGCGATGCCTTTCGATTGCCGCTGGTCTTTCTCGAGGATGTGCCCGGCTTCATGGTGGGCACTAAAGTCGAGGCCCAGGGGATCATCCGTCACGGCGCCAAGATGCTCCACGTGATGAGCGCCGCCACGGTGCCGAAGATCACGGTCGTCGTGCGCAAGGCATATGGGGCAGGGTACTACGTGATGTGCGGCCGCGCGTTCGAGCCCGACCTCATCGTGGCGTGGCCCACCGCCGAGATCAGCGTGATGGGCGCCGAAGGAATGGTCGGCATCTTGTCCAAGAAGCTGTTCGGCGACGACAAGCCGCCAGACGACGCGAAACGGGAGCTCGTCCGCGAGATCGAGGCGCGTATCGACGTCTACAGAGTGGGCGGATGGGGACTCGTCGACGACGTGATCGATCCACGCGATACACGGCGCGCCATCGCCTGGGGTCTCGAGCTCTCCAAAAACAAACACGTCGAGCGCCCCGCCCGCCGCCGCGGCATCATCCCCGTGTAACCCGTCTAATTCCTGTCGCCTCCAGCCGACCGTTCCGATGACCCCGCCGTTCTGACTGGCTAGGAAGAATTCACAGGGAGGCGAGGAGGCGGGGATTTTTTTGTTTTTTTTCAGCCAGTGGGGACGCGATGTTCCCACGAAGCCATCCGAGCACCCACCCAAAAAAATCCCCGCCCCCCCGCCTCCCTGTAAAATCCAACGCGACAGTCAGCTCGACCTACCAGTTCGAGAGACGACGCTGCGGCCGGCCTAGGGCGTCTTGGTGTGTGAGGGGTGCGAGGGGTGTTCGATCTCCTCGATCGCGCGGCGCATGTCGTCGGGCACGCGGACTTTGTGGTTCGTGACGTAGTCGAGGAGCACGACGACGCTTTCGCCGCGGGCGTGGAGCTGCTCGGGTTTGCCGGTTGGCCACAGCGCATAGGCCATCGTAAAGCTCGTGTTTCCGATCTTCACGACGCGTACCCCGCAGGTCAGGTTCGCCGGATATGTGACTGGGGCAATGTAATCGCACGTGAGGCGGGCCACGATGGGGCCGAGCGAAGACGGCCGGTCCATGCGGAGGCCGAGTCGGACGAAGTACGCCGTACGACACGATTCGAACCAGGTGAAGTAGCGGGCGTTATTGACGTGCCCGAAGGCGTCCATGTCGCCCCAGTTCACATCGAATGTGATCGTTACCGGATAGGCATCAGTCATGGTGGGATCGAGCAGGAAGATTACTGTGGACCGCCGAACACCTGCGGCGGAGCCGCATAGAACGGAAGGCGCCCCTGGCGGACGCGTACCAAAACCGGATCCTTGGCGACGACGGTCTGCTTCCAGCCGCGCGCCGTCTCGGGCTGGCCGGAGGGGGGAAACGCCAGGCTCGCACGGATTCGATAGAGGCCTGGTCGATCGAAGGTGACGTCGGGGCACATCTCACCGACCCACACGCTGATCGCCCTCGATGTTCCAGGCGCGAGGGCCGAAAACATCTCGTTCGGCACCATTCGTCGTTCGGCAGGCTGACCGCAGTGAGCGGAACCGCTCGGCCCATCGATGTCGAACATCAGGTTGTCGCGACGAATGTGAATCGGGACCGACCGCCCTCCCGTATTCTTGAGCGTGATCGTCATGGAGACCGTGCGCTCGTCGGGTGTGTCTACGCGCGGAGGCACGAGGAGCTCGAGCTTGGGGCCATTCGGATCGGTGTCGTCTTGCGCCGGCTGTGCGCTCGCCCCTGCGGGCGGTGCAGCAGCCGAGATCGTGAACGAATCGGAGACGAGCTCCTTCATTCCGGAGACGGTGGGATTGCGCACCGCCGGTTCGACGACGAACGGAGGGCGAGGCGGAGGCGCCTTTCGCGCCCCCTTCGGCGCTGCGACCGAGAACCCGAGCTTTGCCACGATCGGAGTGCCGGGCACGAGCCCCTTCGTCGCCGAATCGCCGAAGCAGTAAAGCGCCGGACTGAAGACTTCTTCGTAGCGCGCGCCCGCTGCGAGCACGACCGCGCGATCCTCGGCCACGCCCGACGGCCTGAGGGGCGGCGGCAGCTTGCAAACCGTGGGCGCCGGGGGTGCCCGGCGCTTTTTGCGGCGATCGGCATCGGTGTCCGCGCGGGGAGGCAGCTCGAGGGTGAGCAAACGTCCGTCGGCGGCCAGGCGAACGGGAATTTCCCCCTTGTTCATGACCACCATCTTCCAGGGTCCGATCGGATCCGGTGCGTCGACCTGAAGCGTGATGAGCGGCGGGGGCAGGGGCGGGGGCTCATCGCTGGGCTTGGGGGCCGCGCCGGCCATGCCGATGAGGAGGAGAGCCAGCGTTCGCACGGGTGAACTATATCTCCTGTCGAAGCCGCGCCACCATGGCTTCGAGCACGAGGGCCGGTGAGCCGTTTCGATCGAGCTCGTCGATCGCGCGCACCACCACGTCGTAGCCTCGGGCGGCGCGTGTCGCTTTGTCGGGGTCCTTGTCGAGGACCGTCCGCGCCGTTCTTGCCAAATACGCCGATAGCGCGCCCAGCCGATCGAGAAGGACGTCTTTGTCTCGGGCCCGCGCGTCGGAGAGGGACAGCGCGGCGGCGAGATCGGGCGCGCGTGCGGCTCCGATCGCACTCTCGATGAAAGCACGCCGTTCCTTGGTGGCTTCGGGATCGGCGAGCGCGAGCGCGGTCGTGACGCTGCCGCCTGCAAGCTCGGCTGCCGCCTTGGCGACGTCCGGCGCGACGCCGTCCTTTTCGAGTATGGTTTGGACCGCGGTGTCGGTGAGGTGCGCGAAGCGTACGACCTGCGTGCGCGAGCGGATAGTCGTGAGCAGGTCGTTGCCGCGATCGGTCAGCAGAACGAAAAACGTGTGACCGAGAGGCTCCTCGAGAGTCTTGAGCAGCGCGTTCGCCGCGGCCATCGAGAGCTCGTGCGCCCGACGAACGAGGAATACGCGTGCGCGACCCTCGTGGGGCGGAAAGTTCGCTCTCTCGAGAACGAGCCGCCGGATCTGGTCCACCGAGATGTCCTGCAGCTCCGGGCGCGCGCGACGCAATGATTCCGGCGGATACAGTCCCCGTTCGAGCAAAGTGACGTCGGGGTGGAGCGGCACGTGCGGAGGGTCGCGCGAGAGAGTGACGGCACGCGCACAAGCGCTGCAGCTGCCGCACGCGTAGTGGATCCAGCCCGATGGCGGAGGCGTGTTGCATACCAAGCCCTGCGCAAAAGCGAACGCCGTGAGCTCCTTACCAACGCCGCTCGGCCCCTCGAACCGATAGGCGTGATGGATTTTGCCGGTCCGGAGCGCACGCTCCAACGTCCCGATGGCTCCGCTCTGGCCTACGATGGATTCGAATCGCATCTCGATGGTGCCTAGCACAAACGCCCGTCACGGCGAAGGTCGCCCCAACTCCTTGGCGAGAGCCCGGACCACCTCGTCGACGCCTCGGCGTGTGGGGGCACTCAAGAGCAAAAGGTCGAGCTTCTTCTTGCGAAACTTGGCCTTGAGGGCAGGGTAGGCCTCGCGCACATCGGGGAGATCCGCTTTCGTCAGCGCCACGATCTCGGGACGCGCCGCGAGCTCGGGGTCGAAGCTTGCGAGCTCTTTGCGAAGCGCCAGGTAATCGCGCATCGGCTCGCGATCCGGAGCTGGATCGAGCGAGATGAGATGTAAGAAGACGCGTGTGCGTTCGAGATGTTTCAAGAATCGCGTGCCGAGGCCAGCACCCGCGCTGGCGCCGGGTAGGAGACCGGGAATGTCGGCGACGACGAAGGTCCGACGATCGCCGGGGTCCTCGCCAATCGACACCACGCCGAGGTGGGGCACGAGCGTCGTGAAGGGATAATCGGCTACCTTCGGAGTTGCCCGGGACACCGCGCGGATGAACGTGCTCTTGCCCACATTGGGAAAGCCGAGGATCCCCACGTCGGCCAACACTTTGAGCTCGAGTCGAAGGTCCTTCGATTCGCCCGGCTCTCCTGGTTCGGCGCGGCGGGGCGCCCGATCGTACGGCGTTGCGAAGTGGATGTTGCCTCGGCCACCTCGTCCGCCGCGCGCCACGACGACGCGCTGCCCGGCTTCGACGATATCGAAGCCGAGCTCGCCGGTCGCCGGGTCGAACCCCTGTGTTCCCACCGGAACTCGCACCTCGAGATCCTTGCCCGCCCGGCCGTAGCAGTCCTTGCCCTGGCCATGTTCGCCGCGTTCGGCGCGGAGCGTGTGCTGATGCACCAAGTCGTATAATGTGGACATTCCGGGATCCCCGATGAAAACGACATCGCCGCCCCGCCCGCCATCTCCGCCCGAGGGGCCGCCGTGAGGCACGTACTTTTCGCGCCGAAACGCGACGACTCCGTTCCCGCCGTCGCCGGCCACCACGCGAACTTGGCATTCGTCGATGAACTTCATCCGAGAAGAGCCTAGTTAGCATGGCTGCCCGCGTGCTGGTGATCGACGACAATCTGGACCTCGCGGCCAACCTCGCCGACATCCTGGAGGGAGCTCGCGAGCTCGAAGTGCAGGTAACCTGTGCTCCGGAGGGGCAATCGGGCGTGCGAGCGGCGAACCGAGAAGGGTTCGACGTCGCCATCGTCGACGTCAAGCTTCCCGACGCCAGCGGCGTCGAGCTGATTCGCCCGCTTCGCGCCGCTTCGCCGCTCGGCGAGATCATCCTCATCACCGGCTTTGCCACGGTGGACAGCGCCATCTCCGCGCTGCGCGCGGGAGCCTTCGCCTTCGTGCTGAAGTCGTTCCGACCGGAAGAGCTCATCTCGACCGTCGAGCAGGCGCTCGCGAAGGTCGCGTTGAAACGCGAGCGCGAAGAGCTCGAACGCCGTTACCGCGCGCTCGTCGAGGCAGCCGACGTGCTGATCTTGGCGCTCGATCACGACGGCAAGGTCGCCCTCATCAACCCCCGGGTTGCCGCGCTCGCCGCGCTCCCGGCGGCCACCGCGACCGGCGAACCCTTCGTTCAGCGTTTCGTCGCGCCCGAGGATCGTGACCGCTTCGCGCAGGCCGTGGCCGGAGCGCGCGATGCGGAGCAGCCGCGCGTCCCCGCTCCTCACGGCGTGGAAGTCGAGGCGGGGTTTCTCGACGGAAGGGGTGGCGTGCGCCGCATCCGCTGGCACCTCTCGGGGGTTCGCGATGCGCGCGGCGAGCTCGACCTCGTCTACGGGATCGGCCTCGACGTGACCGAGCGCCGCGCACTCGAACGCCGCGCCGCTGACGCGGAGGCGCTTTCGGCGATGGGCTCGCTCGCCCTCGGTCTCGCGCACGAGGTGCGAAATCCTCTGAACGCGGCGGTGTTGCAGCTTCACCTTTTGACGCGCGGCCTCGATCGATTGGCCGACGAAAAGGCGCGAGAAACGATGCGCTCGCGCGTCACGATCATCGAAGGGGAGATTGGGCGTCTCGAGCGGCTGCTCACCGAGTTTCTCGAGCTCGCCAGGCCGCGCGGCATCCGCCACGAACCGGTCGATGTCGCCCAGCTCGTGCGCGAGGTGCTCGAGTTCCAAGCCGAAGCCCTGAACAGCCACCACGTCGAGCTCCTGACCGACATCGCCGCTGGGTGCATCGCCACCGGTGACTCGGAGAAGCTTCGCCAGGTGATCATCAATCTGCTGGTGAATGCGCTCGACGCGATGCCCGAGGAAGGGACGCTTTCGGTGAAGGTGAGCTCGTCGCGATCGTCGATATCGATCGAAATCGCCGACACCGGACCGGGGATCGACCCCAGCATTCTTCCCGAGATCTTCGACCCGTTTTTCACAACCAAAGAAGCGGGCACCGGACTCGGCCTATCGATCGTCCGCAAGATCGTGGACCAGCACGGCGGTCGCATCGAATTCGATTCGCTGCCTGGTCGCGGAACGCGCGTGCGCGTCGACCTCCTGACCGGCTCGGCCAGGGTCTGAGCCTCAGAAAGAGACGGTCTTGTGCACGATGACCTCATCGCCCGTGAACGGCGGCACCCGCACGGCGCGAAATTTCGAGGCGACGCAAGTGC
>WNGB01007687.1_pt1 | contig 35282 bp, 36 predicted proteins | sample 5400681 | NCBI WGS metagenome assembly WNGB01 (sample SAMN13153367, study PRJNA577476) | soil metagenome | isolation source: 115 cm soil or saprolite under grassland replicate 2 | place: USA:California | collected 2016-06-15 | reverse complement strand
GCCGGCTCGGACTGTCCCAGCCCACCCGCGGGACATTCGGGTCAGAACGTTGGAGGGACGCCATGACCGATGCACATGTCGAGCGACTGCGTGGCTTGCAACCCGAACCGCGACGGGAGGCTCAGGCCGCGTTAGCCCAGGCGGCCACCGAGGGGGTCGACGTCATGGTGACTACCGGGTTGCGTTCCTTTGCGGAGCAGAGCCGGCTCTATGCCCAGGGCCGGACGATGCCCGGGAACATCGTGACCCACGCGAAGGCGGGCCAGAGCTACCACAACTTCGGCCTCGCGTTCGACTTCGTCGTGGTCAAGAACGGCCGCGCGATCTGGGACCAGAACCACAAGGATTGGAAGCGGTTCGTCGAGATCTGCAAGGCCCACGGGTTCGACTGGGGCGGCAACTGGCGAACCTTCAAGGACTACCCCCACCTACAGGGCTCCGGCGTACCGGACCTCAGCGAGCTGCTGGCGTCGTTCCCCCACGGCTGGCGCGGTACGCCGGCGCGTTCCCGCTGGCGCACGGCCACCAACCTGCCGGTGCGCAACGGCAGCAGGGACCCGGACCCCGACAGCGGTCACGGGCTGGTCGCGCAGGTGCAGCGCCTGGTGCTGGTTGACGACGACGGCTACTTCGGAGACGTCACGGAGGCGGCCGTCTCTTCCTTCCAGAAGACGCACGACGCCACGGGAGCCCGGGTGCCCCCGGGCACCGCACTGGCGCCCACGGGCGTCGTCAACCGGGCCACCTTCAACGCGCTCGAGGCGGCGGACCGAGCCGCCGATGATGCCGAGGCCGCTGAGGGTGGCGGCTGGCTCTCGACGGCGGAGATCGCCGAGGCGATCGACGCCAACGCCACGGGTGTGGCTCGCAACTGGCCCCGAATCGCTCGAGCGCTTCGTCATGCGGGCATGAGATCGAGGGCTGCCAAGATCGCCGCCGCGGCCACGGTGCGGGTAGAGGTCGGTTCCGGCTTCGAGCCGATCAACGAGTTCGGAGACGAGGACTACTTCACCAGGATGTACGAAGGTCGCGAAGACCTCGGGAACACCGAACCCGGCGACGGCGCCCGCTACCACGGCCGCGGCTACATCCAGCTCACGGGCCGCGCCAACTACCGCACGTACGGCGATCTGCTGGGCCTTCCATTAGAGGACGAGCCGTCGCTCGCGCTGCAACCCTCGGTGGCCGCACGCGTGCTCGTCGAGTACTTCGCCCAGCGTGGTGTCGACGACGCCGCGAGGAGGAGAGCCTGGAAGCTGGTGCGCCGCAAGGTCAACGGCGGACTGAACGGGTGGCCGCTGTTCAAGGCGTCTGTCGACGCACTGCGCGTCGCAGCCTGACCAGGCAGTGAGATCTCATCCCGCAGGCCCGCGAGCATGCCGACGGTCGGTCGGTCCGATCCGGTGAGGCGGGCCAGCGAGAGGCCGGCGTACTCGGTGCCTACTTCGACGGCGCGGGCGCGTTGCACTCCTTGACCTTGGGGTTCGCGCCGACGTAGTTCAGCGGCCCCGCGATGACAGCCACTGCGATCGTGCTGACCTGCTCGCAGCTGGACGGCTTGTTGCCCTCGAAGTAGCCGCGCTGCCAACAGGCGATGACTCCGATGAGCAGCCAGATCACGACGATCGCACTTCCGATCCGCATGGCGTTACCTCCTACCAGCAGGTACCCGACGAAGCGGGCGACAAACGCTCGGCCGGTCCCGGCGGTATGGACGTCCCTGGGAACTCGCTGCTGGCCGAGACCGGGTCATCAGCGGGTCGGAGATCATCGGCTGGCTGTAACCTCCGGCGTGCCTTCGCGGCTCCCGCGGCGTTCGCGACGAGATCGGTTGTCCAAAACATCCAGTTCGCCCGGTCCGGGCGTGTCGTAGGGGTGAGGGCGCATACTGGAGTCAATGACGACACGATCCGGGACGAAGCGCCGCCACCTGGCCAGTAGTCCCTTCCAACCTGACCCTGAGCCGATCATCGAGACTTATGCGGTCGACGACCGCGTCTCACACGACACCTATGGCCTTGGCCGCGTCGTGTCTGCGGAAGGTGGGGCGGTGACGGTCCAGTTCGGTTCCGAGACGGTCCGCATCGTCAGCCCCTTCTCCAAGATGGAAAAGCTCTAGGGCTCAGAACGGCACGACCAACCGATCGGCGCCGTGGCGCGCCGGTCGGCCAGCAGACGTGCGCTGCCCGAGACTGGGGACGACATGCTTAGGAACCACTGGGGCAGGTTCGGTCTGACTGCGGCGCTCGCTGCCGCGCTCGCGGGGGTCCCGCACGCGCCGGCGTACGCCGTCGAGAACGTCTGCAGCAAGTCCGGGTCGACGCTCACCATCACGATCCCGCAAGCCGTCAAGGCCACCCTGGACCGCACGATCAGCGACGACGTGAGCGTCCTCATCGACGGCGCGTTGGCCGACTGCCTCGACAACGGCCAACCCATCAGCGGTACGACGCTGAGCTCGATCGTCCTGCAGCAGGCTGTCGCCGGGTCGACCGTCGAGTGGGTCCTGGCCAGGAGCGACTGGCACCCCGACATCACCATCCACAACAGCCCGTCGGACACGGTCACGGTGATCGGCTCTGCCGGTGCCGACCAATGGCAGGGCGTCGCCGGAACCAGTCCGGGCATCTCCCTCGACGGCCAGGCCTCCGATGCCGAGCTCCTGTTGGACGGCGCCGCCCTCCTGGTCCGGTTGCAGCCCCTGGCCGGCGACGACGTCGTCGACCTCACCGGCGTCGGCTCCACGTTGGCCGGCCACGTCCAGATCCACCCGGGTGAGTACGGCGGTCTCGGCCGAGCCCGAGCACCTCGCCGACCAGCCGCGCCGACTCCGTCGTACGCCGCCGGGGGCCGTGCCAGATCGCGGCGACCTCCTCCGCCATGAGCCGGCACGCCAACGCCCGCGCCTGCAAGACCCCCGTGTCGGACAGGCCGGGGTCGGCGTCGTCGTACCCGTCAGCCTGCGCGTGCCGCACCAGGATCAGCCGCCTCACGCCGGCCCTCCCAGCCTTGCCGCGTCGCCGTCCATGACCAGCGACCTAGCGCGGACCACCCGGCGTCACGGCAGACCGGGGAGCGGCCAGGTCTGGCCGGTGGTGCTGTCGACGATCGCGACCCGGTCGGCCACCAGGTCGAGCGGCAGGGCGTCGGACACCTCGGTCACCACAACAGGCAGCTGCGTCCCGGTCGCCCGGGTGGCCACGGACACGTGCGGCACCCACGCGCCCGGCTCGTAGTGACGGTGCAGCTCGAGTCCCGCCGCTTTCAGGGCCGCCACTACCCTCGCCTGCCGCTCCGCCAGGGCGGCGCTCACGGCCACCGCCAGCGCGACCCGACCACGCGGGAACACCACCGCCCCGCGACAGCCCAGCTCCACGCTCGGCCCGTCGGGCAGCCCGGCCAACGCGGCTAGCGCCTCGGGTGGCTCGCCGCCGCGGAGAACGGCGTACGACAGGTGGGGTAGGTGCCGGCCGTGGGTGTGCGACGCCAGCGTGCGTACGCCGACCGTCTCCAGCCGGCCCCACAGCTCCCGCACCAGCCGCTCGGACCGAGTGTCGAACAGCAGGCAGATCGCCAGCGCCATGGGTTCAGCCTGCCGCGCGGCAGCGGCGGCCGTCGAGGCGAGAGAGTGGCGAGCAGGCCAGCCGGCGGGCGCCCATCGCGGCGGTGGCGGGGATGACGATGCCGCCCGAGGAACGCCGTTCTCCGGACTCCCGGTCGAGCTCGACCAGGATCCGGTCGTGCAGCATCTTGATCGGAGTCTTCACCGAACGATCTTGCGGATGAGCGCGAACGCGACCACCACGCCGACCACGCCGGCGGCCACCTTGATGATGTTGTCGGTCCGCGGCTGCCCGGTCTCGAGGTCGACGAAATGCGACTTGATCGTGGTCACCTCGCGGCCCACGACGGTCTTCGGGTTGGCCCGGTAGACGAGCTGGTCGATCGTCGACGCGAGACGCTCCCGAGTCTGCTCGATCTCGGACTCGAGCGACGACAGTTCCTTGCCCACGGATAGCTCCTGGTCAGCGATGGTCCCAACAGGATCGAAGGCTACCAAGGTAGGTTCATCACCTAGGGTGTGTGTCCCGATCCGCGCAGCACGCAGCGGATTGGGACCCACACCCTGGACCCCACCGGCCACCACAGGAGCCCCCGTTGCGTCTCAGCGCTGGCGACATTGCCCCCGACTTCACGCTCACCGACGACGCCGAGCAGCAGGTCACGCTCTCCGACCTGCGCGGCAAGAAGGTCATCGTCTACTTCTACCCCGCCGCGATGACGCCCGGCTGCACCAAGCAGGCCTGCGACTTCACCGACTCGCTCGACTCGCTCCATGGCGCCGGCTACGAGGTCCTCGGCATCTCACCCGACAAGCCGGCCAAGCTCGCGAAGTTCCGCGAGCGCGACGGCCTCACCATCACACTGCTCTCCGACCCCGACAAGGCGGTCATGAACGAGTACGGCGCGTTCGGCGAGAAGTTGCTCTACGGCAAGACCGTGGAGGGCGTCATCCGGTCCACGATCGTGGTCGGCGAAGACGGGACCGTCGAGCTGGCCCAGTACAACGTCAAGGCCACCGGTCACGTCGCCAAGCTCCGCCGCGACCTGGGCCTCGACTGAGGGATCGGCGGACCTCCCCGCCTACACTTCTCGCGAAGCCGGAGTGGTGGAACGGGTAGACACGCAGCACTTAGGATGCTGTGCCTTCGGGCGTGGGGGTTCGACTCCCCCCTTCGGCACCCGCAACTCATGGGGTCAGGTCCCGGTCAGCACCCGGTCGACCTTGATCACCAGGACGCAGTCGCCCCAGGTGTCCTCGCGACCGAAGCGGTGCAGGTACGCCGCCCGGGCCCGCGTCAGGCTGGCCTCGTCGTCCACGACGTACGCCGGTCCCTCCAGCGTCGCCCATCGCGCAGACGTGTGCTCGCAGACACTGGCTCGTGGATGGGCCGCCAGGTTGCGGACCTTCACGGTGGTACGACGCGTCAGCACCAGCACCTCGTCGCCGACCAACATCGACTTGACCGGTACCTGATGCGGCGAGCCGTCACGTCGTACCGTCCCGAGCGTGGCCAGTCGCGGCTCTCGCCAGAGCGCCACCACCTCGTCGGGAACCACAGCTTCGGAGCTCACATCGCCACGCTAAGACCTCGACCTAGGTTGAGCTCAATTGACATCCTCCCCGGACTGCAGTCCGGGGATTCCGGGCCGCTTACGCGGCCTGGTGGTTGACGCTGCCAGCGGGTGCTGGGCTTCCGCGTCCGGACACCGCATGTCCTGCGGTCATAGTGCTGAGCGCGCGGTCCAGGATGACCACGGCCGCGTTGGTGTCGGCGTGCGCTTGATGTCCGCAGGCTTGGCAGGCGAACACCGCTTGGCTCTCGCGGTTGGACGCCGCCATGTGCCCACAGGCGGCGCACGTACGACTGGTGTTCTTAGGATCGACCCGGACCACTTGGGCTTCGGGCATCTTGTGTTCGAGCCGGGTGAGGAACCGGCCCCACACGCTCGCGAGGATCGCCTTGCTGAGGCTGGCCTTCGCCCGGGCGCCGTTCGGCAGGAACGCCCCCGGCTGCTCGGGGTCGGGTTTCGGCGGCGGTCGCCGGACCATGTTCACGACGCGGAGGTCTTCGACGGCGATGAGGTCGTGAGCCCGGGCAAGGCCCGTGGTGGTCTGCTCGACCCAGTCGGTACGGCGGTCCTCCAGCCGCTGGCGCAGCACCGCCAACTGGTCGAGTGTGTGCTTGCGTCGGTTGGAGCCGTTCTGCTGCCGGGCCAGGCGGCGTTGCAGCGCGAGGAACCGCCGTTGCTCACCCAGGTTGAGTGCGGGGGCTTGGATCATCCGTCCGTTGCTGGTGGCGAGAGTGTTCGCCACGCCCCGGTCGATACCCACGGCTGCACCGGTCTCAGCGGTGATCTTCGCGGCGGGAGGGGTGGTGAAGGCGACGTGCCATCGCCCATTGCGGTGGGTGACGCGTGCGGAGGTGGCGGCTGTGATGTCGGACCACAGGCGGCTGATCCGCAACCGGACCATCCCGACCTTCGGCACCATCACCGCGCCCCACTTGCGGGACAGGCGCTTCACCGACAGGTCGCGAACCACGAACGAGCCCTCGCGCTCGGTGCGGCGCTTGACGTGCGGGTACGACGCCCGCCCTGCGAAGAAGTTCGCGAACGCCCGGTCCAGGTCCCGCAGCCAGCCTGCTGAACGCTTGAGGACCCCGCCCGCAGCCAGTCCACCTCGGAGCTGCGCCAGCTCGCGCATCTGGCTCGCGGTGCTCACCCGCGCCGCGTCGAGTGGACCGAGTTCGGGGTGGATGCCCCGGTTGTGCCGGTCCCGTCGCCACATGGAGCGCTGTTCCAGACCGATGTTGAACACGAAACGGGCATGGTGGCAGTGTTCGACCATCCCGGTCTCCTGGCCGGGATCGGGATACAACAGCTGTCGGATACTCATGCCGTTGCCAACCGTAGGAGAGAGCACCGACAGGCAGTCCGACTACCCGCAGGAGCGGGCACAGCCTATGGTCGCTGTTTGTACGCCCACCTCGTGTTCGCCGACCTTGTACCGCACGGCATTTCCCGACTGAAGTCTTGGGCTATCGCCGAATGAGGGCCAAGTCAGTCGACGTCGCCGTCGTCCTCGCCGTCGTCCTCGCCCAGTGGCGGCTCGAGGTGGCCGGCGGCGGAGTAGCCCAAGAGATAGCCCTTGGCGCGTTCGGTCTTCGGGTAGCGCTCGACCCAGGCCCAGAACTTCGCGTCGTGCCCCGACTCGATCAGGTGCGCCAGCTCGTGCACGAGCACGTAGTCGACCACCCACGCCGGCATCGCCTGCAGCCGCGACGACAGCCGGATCGACTTGTCACCCGGCGTACACGAGCCCCAGCGAGCGTTCTGGTTCTCGACCCAGCGCACCGAGTCGGGCACCGCCAGCCCGCCCAGGTAGAGGTCGCTGAGCTCGCCGGCTCGGCGTACGAGATCGGCGTCCGAGCGCTTGCGCCGGCGCTCCTTCTTCTCCAGCCGGTCGACCATCGCGCGGACCCACTCAGCCTCCTGCGACTTCGACATCGAGGCAGGGATCAGCACCACGATCGTGTTGCCCTCGCGATAGGCCGACACGGTACGACGGCGCCGGCGCGAGCGGCGTACGTCGATCTCCGGAGGCTCCGAGGAGGGCATGACCTGCACGTTAGCGCGCGGCGGGGGCCGCCGAGGCGAGCAAACGCTCGCGGGTCCAGGTGTTGACGATGTGCTCGGGCTCGATGCCGGCCGCCTCGGCCCGCTCGCAGCCGTAGTCGAGCATGTCGAGCTGGCCGGGCGCATGGGCGTCGCTGTCGATCGAGAACAGGCAGCCCAGGTCGCGGGCCAGCTCGAGCAGCTCGGTGGGCGGGTCGCGTCGCTCGGGCCGCGAGTTGATCTCCACGGCCACCCCCTCTTCGGCACACGCGGTGAAGACCGCGCGCGCGTCGAACGACGACGGCGGCCGGGTCCCGCGGTTGCCGGTGACCAGCCGGCCGGTGCAATGGCCGAGCACGTTGGTGAACGGCTGGCGGCAGGCGGCCACCATCCGCTTGGTCATGTCGGCCCGGTCCATCGCGAGCTTGGAGTGCACGCTCGCCACCCGCAGGTCGAGCCGGGCCAGCATCTCCGGGGTCTGGTCGAGGCTGCCGTCGTCGAGGATGTCGACCTCGATGCCCTTGAGCAGGTGGAACCTGCCGTCGAGGTGGCTGTTGACCGCATCGACCACGCCGAGCTGCCGGGCCAGCCGCTCGGCGCTGAGCCCGCGCGCGACCTTGAGCCGCGGCGAGTGGTCGGTCAGCACCAGGTACTCGTGGCCCAGCTCGATCGCCGTGAACGCCATCTCCTCGATCGGCGACCCGCCGTCGGACCAGTCGGAGTGGCAGTGCAGATCGCCGCGCAACGCCGCCCGCAGCTCCCGGCCACCCGCGGCCAGCGGTCCGGCCTGCTCGGCCTCGAGCCGCGCGAGCCGTTCGGGTACGCCGCCGGCCAACGCCTCCGCGACCACTCGGGCCGAGCTCGCCCCCACGCCGGGCAGCTTGGTCAGGGTGCCCGCCTCGACGTGCGCGGCGATCTCCGCCTCCGACATCGGCAGCAGTACGGCGGCCGCCGTACGGAACGCCTTGACCTTGAAGGTGTCCTCCCGGGCCCGCTCGAGCAGGAACGCGATCCGCCGCAGCGCCGCGACCGGTCCCACCTGTTGGGAACTGTCGGTATCCACCACCGGGTTTCTTCCCTCCACAGCCTCGTGAAAGTCCATCATCGCTGGTCAGCGGTCGATTTGACGACCTGCGCGCCGCCGCCTGTCCACACCGTCATCCGGATTGATTGACCCTTCATCCACCGACATCGCCCATGCGTGCACAAGTTGTCCACAGGGTTATCCACAACCGTGGATGGACTCATCTTGACCGGCGTCCGGTCCGCCTCCTACCGTCGACGGCGGATGAGGCCCCCGGCCGGGGCCGGCGACGTTCGCAAGGGGAAGGCAAGCGTCGTACGGGCTGGCCGAGGGCCTTCTCTCTGAGCTCAGACCCCCCGGAAGACCGGCGTACGACGCTCGCGCGCCGCCCGGATGCCCTCCTGCAGATCCTCGCTGGTCAGCGTCGCCGGCTGGGCCAGCGCCTCGAACTGGATGCACGTCTCGAAGTCGCTGTGCCCGCCGTCGAGCAGCGCCAGCTTCGTGTAGCGGCTGGCGATCGGCGCGGTGCCCGCGATGCCCTCGGCGGTCGCCAGGATCTCCTTCTCGAACGACTCCCCCTCGATCACCCGGCTGACCAGCCCGAGACGCAGCGCCTCGTCGGCCTCCACGGTCCGCCCGGTCAGCAGCAGGTCGCGCGCGTGCGCGGGGCCGACCACGTTGGGCAGCAGGTACGTCGCGGCCATGCCGGCATGCATGCCGAGCTTCACGAACGGCACGCTCAGCTTGGCCCCGGTGGCGGCGTACCGGAGGTCGCAGGCGAGCGCGAGACACAGCCCGGCGCCGACGGCATGCCCGTTGATCGCCGCGATGGTCGGCACCTCGAGCTTCCGGATCGACAGCCAGGCCCGGTAGAAGGCGACCATCCGGGTCCGCAGGTAGTCGACCGAGGCGTCGGGCTCGCTGGCGATCCAGCCGGTGTTGCCGCCCGAGCAGAAGGCGCTCCCCTCGCCCGTCACGACGACCACGCGGACCGACTTGTCGGCGGCCAGCTCGTCCACCGCGCGTACCCACGAGGCGGTCATCTCGTCCGACATCATGTTGCGCTGGTCGGGGTTGTCGAGGGTGAGTACGGCGACCCCGTCGGTCGGCCTTTCGAGGCGCAGGTGGGTGAGCTGGTCAGTAGCCATGTCGGGCACCTTATCCAGCCCGGATGACGGAAACGGTGAGCCTCCCACAGGCGTGAGATCGCGTGACGTAGGGTTTCAGTCGGTAGGGGGCCATGTGCTGCCCCACCCCGACGGGCTTCCCCGAAACCCCCGTCGCGACGACCAAGCGAAAATAGGCAAGGAGGCCGTCATGGCGGAGACCTGGAGCGGCGAGTTCTACTGCGTGAAGTGCAAGGAGAAGCGCGAGGCCGAGGGAGAGGTCAAGGTCAACGACAAGGGCACCCGGATGGCCAAGGCCGTCTGCCCCGTCTGCGGTACCAACCTCAACCGCATCCTGGGCAAGGCGTAACAACTGCCCCACACAGCTGCCGCGGCGGCGGCGTACGACCGGACTGGTCGTACGCCGCCGCCGACGACATTTCCGGGCCGGCCCTGTGGATAACCGCGGCGCAGGCCCCAGGCTCGTGGCACATTTTCGCCCATGTCACTCGAGCTCCCCAGACACCCGCGACTGCTGCCGGGCGTGCTGGTGACCCGCCGGGACGACGACTACCTGCAGATCGGGCTAGACCCCGGCCTCGCCGTCATCACGCCCGACCTGCCCGAGACCCGGGAGGTCCTCGCCAGGCTCCGCGACGCCGACGCCCCCGTGCTGGGTCCCGGCACCCCGCTGGTCGTGCTGCGGCTGTGCGCCGAGCTCGTGGCCCGCAACCTGCTGATCGACGGCGATGCGCTCGCGGCCGACCTGCCGGCCTCGCTCGAGGCCGCCCAGGCGGTGGCCGCGGTCTACGCCCAGGCCGGGCGGACGGCGCCCGAGACGCTGGTACGCCGCCGCACCCGACCGGTGCGGCTCGATGTCCCCGAGCCGCTCGCCCGGCTCGCACACCGGCTGCTGACGGCCTCCGGGGTGCCCACCAGCCCGGTGTCGCCTGCCTCGGTGTCGCCTGTCTCGGCGTCGCTTGGCCAGGTCTCGTCCGTCCCGGAGTCGGAGCGCCCGGCGCCCTACGCCGCACTCGTGGCCGCTCTCGGCGAGGTCGACCGGGCGGCGGTCGACGGGCTGGCCAGGGACGACACGCCGTACCTCGTGGTCCGGTTCGGCGAGCGGTCGGTCGAGGTGGGGCCGTTCGTGGTGCCGGGCGTGACGGCGTGCCTGCGCTGCGTCGACGCCCATCGGGGTGACGGCGACCCGCGGCGAGGGCTCGTGGTCGAGCAGTACGCGGAGGCGCCGGTGTACCGCAGCGACGGCGTACCCCATCCGGTCGACCCGTCGGTCTCCGCCATGGTCCTGGGCTGGGCGGTGCGCGACCTGGTCAGCTTCGTCGACGACGAGCAGCCGTCAGCGTGGTCGGCGACGATCAGGGTCGGCCCTGGGACGCACCAGCACCGCACGCCGTGGCGCCGGCACCCGCACTGCGGCTGCGCCTGGGGGACCGCCGCGACCGGGTGAAGGTGTGTCTCTCGATCCTCTGCCGTCGCGAGCGTCGTCCCACGGAGTGCAACGCTGCGCCGACGACAACGCAGCGAGGTGCCCGTGGGCGGCGCGCAGCAGGCAACGGGATCGGGAGACACACCTAGAGCCTTACCACCACTCGCTGTCCAGCTTGCTCTCCATCGCGCGCAGGTGCTCGCGGGAGCACACCTCGCAGAAGTTCCGCTTCCGGCCGTTCTCGACGGCCGTGGTCCAGGAGAGCACGGCCGCGCCGTCGTCCGCCGTACGTCCGCAGAAGTCGCAGGTCACCACCTACCCAACTCTAGGACGTGGCTACTCTTCGACGTTTGCGGGAGTCCGGCATGGGAACGGCTCGAGATCCACCCATGTCGAGAGCGCGCCCTGACCGCCGCGTCCTGGCCGAGGAGAACGGCGAGCTCCACGACACGATTCGCTGCAGTTCGCGAACCACCGGCTGCTTTCCCCGCCTGGGAGCCGCCGACAGTTCGGCGAACTGCAGCGAATCGTGCAGGTGACGAGCTGTGAATCGACGCCATCGGGCCCGGCGCGGGCCATCGCAGGCGCGTCGGAGCACTACCGAACAGCGGCGTCACCGTGCGACGGCGTACTCGTGGATGCGGCGGAGCGGAGCTCCGGACGCTCGACCCGTCGGCCCGACAGTGGAGGAACGCCGGCACCACAAGCCGGAGATCCTCCGCCAGCCCGAAGTCGACGCGCCTGAGATGCACGAGGCCCGGCACGGTGGTCCAAACCACCGTGCCGGGCCTCTTGTTCACCCGCGATCAGGGTGCGACATCCCCCATAGGAGGGACGACGACTAGAGCGCGCGAGCCACGGCGAGCCGCGCCTGCTGCGCGGCACGCTCGGCCTTGCGAGTCAGCCGAAGCGCGCGGGCCAGGTTGTAGCCGCGCCGCAGTTCTTGCGCCTCTCCCAGGCGCGCGGTCATTTGCGCGCGGGCCAGGTTTTCATGCATGAGATAGGTCATCTTGGTGCTCCGGTTCGTGTTGGTGTCCATGGGTTTCTTTCGTTTGGGTTTCGAGCCACCCTCAGGCGGCGGCTCCTCCGTCAGCCCGGTCGCCGGCCTGGGCCGGAACGTCGACAGGGTTCTTGCGGGGCCGACCGCGGGGACGCTTGCGCGGGATCACTACTCCTTGCAGGAACAGTTCGCCGCCCCAGACGCCCCAGGGCTCGCGCCGCTCAAGCGCACCGGCCAGGCAGAGAGCCTGAACGGGGCAGTCCTGGCAGAGAGCCTTGGCGTGCTCCACGTCGATGGGAGACTCGGCGAAGAACAGCTCCGGGTCGTGAACTCGGCACGGCAGCAGCTCATCCTCGATCCCCTCTACCGCGTCGTGGAGCCCTCCGAGGGAGATCTCCTCCACGCGTTCGAGAACGCTGATGTTCATGTTTCACCTCCTTCTGAGACCTTGATCGCGGGTGTTGCAGTTCGGTCAAAACGTCTGGATCAAACAGAAAGGCCGCGGATCCCGGGGTTCGGGTTCCGCGGCCTGGAGGCTGCCGAGTGTTGACAAGTCAACAGTTCGGTGGTCTCCAGGCAGAGGTCCCCGGGAAAGCTCCCTTGGCAAGCGCCGTCACGTGGCGGTCCCGACCCAGGCTGGCGTCGATGCCCTGGACGGGGCACACGCCCGCGCCGAAGCCGCTCACACCATCAGCAAAGACGGAGCTCTGGACAGTGGCGCCCGCGACGGAGCCCTTGGTCGCGCCCTTGGCGGCCCAAATGGACATGCCGAAGGTGCGGTCATAGACGGGCAGGACAAACGCCGGTCGGGTCTCGACCGTCATCGTGTTGGTGAACGTGCTCATCAGGGCCACCTCCTTCGGTGTCGTAGGGCGCCGATCTTGCCAGGATCGCAGTGCGCGCGTTGTCTTGGTGAGCAGTAAGTTACCGCCGCTCCCATGTAATGGGCAAACCATTTTCTGGGTATTTCTCAACTTTTTCGTTTTTTTGCCGGACCGGCCTGGTCCGGCCGGCCGATCTCAGGCTCCGCGACGAGGGCGCGGAGCAGGGCACCGAAAGGGCCGGACTCAGCCGGTCGAGACCAGCCCGAGTACGTCGTCGCCGTACTTCTCGAGCTTGGCCCGGCCGATGCCCGCGATCCGGAGCAGCGCGGCCTCGTCGACCGGCTTGACCTCTGCGATCAGCTCGAGGGTGGCGTCGGTGAAGACGACGTACGCCGGCACCTTCTCCTCGCCCGCGCGCTCGAGCCGCCACTCCCGCAGCCGCTCGAAGAGCGCTTCGTCGTAGTCGGCGGGACAGTCCGCGCAGCGGCCCTTCTTGCGCTGGGCCGCGGTCGCGAGGTGGTGGCCGCAGACCTTGCAAACCGCCGCCTTGGCAGTACGCCGCCGCGCGGCCACCGCCCCGGGAGCGTCGTCGGTCTCGGCCGGCCGCAGCCCGTCGAGGAACCGCGACGGTCGCCGGTTGCCGCGCCCGCCGGGGTTGCGAGCCGCCGCCCACGAGATCGAGAGGTGTCGCCTGGCGCGGGTCATGCCGACGTACAGCAGCCGGCGCTCCTCCTCGATCTCGGCGGGCTTCTCGGCGTACGTGATCGGCATCGAGCCCTCCTGCATCCCGGACAGGAAGACGGCGTCCCACTCGAGGCCCTTGGCGGCGTGCAGGGTGGCGAGCGTGACGCCCTCGGCCACGGGGGCGTGCTGCTCGGCCGCGCGCCGGTCGAGGTCGTCGACGAACGCGCCCAGCGTCGTACCTCCGCCGCCGAAGAACTCCTCGGCCTGGCTGACCAGCGCCTGCCAGGACTCCCAGCGGTTGCGCGCCTCTCCCCTGCCCTCCGGCGGCTGGGCTGCCCAGCCCAGGCCGGCGAGGGTGGCGCGGACGTCCTCGACCGGGTCGTCCGCGAGTACGCCGCCGCGCGCGGTGCCGCGCAGCAGCGTGACCGCCTGGCGCACCTCGGCCCGGTCGAAGAACCGGGCCGCGCCGCGGATCACGTAGGGCACGCTCACGGCGGCCAGCGCGTCCTCGAACGCCTCCGACTGCGCGTTGATCCGGAACAGCACCGCCATCTCCCGCCACGGCGTGCCCTGGTCGTGGAGCTGGCGGATCTTCGCGGCCACCACGCCGGCCTCGGCCACCTCGTCGGGGTGGGCGGCGAAGGAGACCCCGGGACCTGCCGGGTGCTGGGCGCGCAACTCGACGCCGCGGCTCGACGTACCGGCCAGCAGCCGGTTGGCGGCCTCGACCACCTGCGGCGTCGAGCGGTAGTTGCGGACGAGGTCGACGGACTTCGCGCCGGGGTGCCGCCCCACGAAGTCACGAAGGTACGACGGACTCGCGCCCGCGAAGCTGTAGATCGTCTGCGCGGGGTCGCCCACCACGCAGATCTCGTCGCGTCCGCCGAGCCACAGGTCGAGCAGGGCCGACTGGATCGGCGAGACGTCTTGGAACTCGTCGACGGTGAAGAACTTGTACTGTCGCCGGACCGCGGCCGCGACCCGTTCGTCGTCGGCCAGCAGAGCGGCGCCGAGAAGCAGGACGTCTTCCATGTCCATCCGGCCCTGGTTGCGCTTGACGTCCTCGTAACCGGCGTGACCTTGGCCCACTCGATCTCGGACGCCAGGTCGCGCAGCGTCGCCTGGTCGGGCTTGACCCGCAGCCGGCTGGCGGCACTGGCCAGCATGCCGAGCTTGGACTCGGTCAGGGTCGGCAGCTCGCCGCCGTACACCTGAGGCCAGAAGTAGCGCAGCTGCCGCAGGGCGGCGGAGTGGAAGGTGCGGGCCTGGACGCCCGGCGCGCCCAGCGACCGCAGCCGCTCGCGCATCTCGCCGGCGGCCTTGGTGGTGAAGGTGACGGCGAGCACCTCGGCCGGCTGGTAGACGCCGGTGGCGACGCCGTACGCGATCCGGTGGGTGATCGCGCGGGTCTTGCCGGTGCCGGCTCCGGCGAGCACCCGCACCGGCCCGCGGACCGCCTCGGCGACCTCGCGCTGCTCAGGGTCGAGGGCCTCGAGCAGGGGGTGCATGGGAACAATCTCCTCATCGGCATGGTTGGCTTCTGCATATATGGCTTGACGGCGGATCGACCGCCGGCAGCAACCCTAGACGGCGATGCGGACAGTAGGTTCCAGATGAGCTCGATCACGATGTACAGCACCCCGTGGTGTGGCTACTGCCACCGGCTGAAGAGCCAGTTGGACCGCGAGGGCATCGCCTATCAGGTGATCGACATCGAGCAGGTGCCCGAGGCGGCGACGGTCGTCGAGCGGATCAACGGGGGCAACCAGACCGTCCCGACCATCGTGTACGCCGACGGCTCGGCGCAGACGAACCCGTCGCTGGCCCAGGTGAAGGCGAAGCTCGCGGCCCTCGTCTGACGCGTCATCAGTCGCCCAGCGACTCGCCGTACCAGTGCTCGACGAGTGAGCGCGAGATCGAGACGCCGGCCGGACGCAGCAGCGTCCCGTCGTCGTACGCCGCCTTGAGCTCGGCGCGGGTGAACCACCGCGCGTGGGTGATCTCCTTGGGGTCGATCTCGATCTGGTCGGTCTCCGCGCGGGCAGTGAAGCCCAGCATCAGGCTCGCCGGCAGCGGCCACGGCTGGTTGCCGTAGTAGCTCACCTCGCCGACGGCCACGCCGGTCTCCTCGGCGACCTCGCGGCGTACGGCGTCCTCCAGCGTCTCGCCGGGCTCGAGGAAGCCGGCCAGCGTGGAGTAGCGCCCCTCGGGCCAGCCGGCGCCCCTGGCCAGGAGCAGTCGTTCCTCGGGAGAGCCGGGCTCGCCGTGCACGACGGCCATGATCACGGCGGCGTCCGTGCGCGGGAACTGCGGCCGACCGCAGCCCGGGCAGTGCAGCTCGTGGCCGGCCGCGCGGGGCTCGAGCGTGGTGCCGCACCTCGGGCAGTACCGGGTCGACCAGCGCCACTCGGCCAGGCCGATCGCGTGCAGCACCACCGAGGCCGGCACCTCGTCGTCGACCAGCGTGGCCACCACCGCGCGCAGGCCGACCCAGTCGTCTCCGGTCTCGCGGTCGTCGACGAGTACGGCGAACCGCGCGCGACCGTCGTACTCACCCAGGAGCACGCGCTCTCCCTCCGGCGCCTGCTTTGCTGAGATCCACTCAACCCGGCCGTCGACGGCCCGCAACCGGTTGCCGCGGACCACCAGCACCAGCGTGTCCGGCGCCGCCCAGCGGGCCGCCAGCCAGTCGTCGTCGTGGCGGTGGAGGCCCTGTCGTTCGTGGGCCCGGGCGGAGAGTACGACGTGCGGCGGGAGGCTGCTGACGGTCACGAGTCGCACGCTACCCGCCCCTACGATGACCGTCATGACCACCCACATCGGCGCCGGACCCGGCGAGATCGCGCCCCATGTCCTGATGCCAGGAGACCCGCTGCGGGCCAGGTGGATCGCGGAGACGTTCCTCTCCGACGCCAAGTGCTACAACGAGGTGCGCGGCATGCTCGGCTACACCGGCACCTGGCGCGGATCGCGCGTCTCCGTGCAGGGGTCGGGCATGGGCCAGCCGTCGCTGGCGATCTACGCCAACGAGCTCTTCGACTCGTACGACGTCGCCTCGATCGTGCGGGTCGGCTCCTGTGGGGCGGCTGTCCTCGCGGCTTGCGTTGCGCGACATCGTGATCGCCTCGGGTGCGTGCACGGACTCCTCGATGAACCGGCTCCGCTTCGAGGGCCTCGACTACGCCCCGGTGGCCGACTTCGGGCTGCTCCGGGCGGCCGTGGACGCGGCCGGTGACCGGGCCGGCGGCGGGGCCGGAGGCCGGGCCGGCGGCGGAGCCGGCGTACATGTGGGGCTGGTGTTCTCCGGGGACTCCTTCTACAACCCGCGCCCCGAGCTGCTGGCCCGGATGGCCGAGTACGGCGTCCTCGCCATCGAGATGGAGGCCTCCGCGCTCTACACCCTGGCCGCCCGGCGCGGCCGGCGAGCGCTGGCCGTCTGCACGGTGTCCGACCAGCTGGTGAGTAGTGAGCAGGTCAGCACTTGGGACCGGGAGCAGACGTTCGGCGACACGGTCGAGATCGCGCTCGAAGCCGTGCTGGCGTAGGGGGTGCCGGGGTTGGCCGGGCCAGGGCCGGAGTTGGCCAAGACGTGCACCATGCATGATTTGGCCATCGGTCGGCGAGGCCAGGGTGGCCAAGTCGTGCATGGTGCATGGTTTGGCCATCCGTCGGCGGACGGCTGATGACCGGCCGTCTGTGGATAGCGGGTTGCTTGCACACTCATGCCGGGCACGCTCGACGGCATGCACCACGACCCGCCCCAGTGGCCCGCCGCGCAGTCAGACACCGCACAGTCAGACACCCCACAGTCAGGCACCGGGCAGCCAGACGCCGCGCAGCCAGACGCCGCGCAGCGACTCGCCTCCGAGTCAGATCCGGGCGGCCAGGAGTCGCCAGCGAAGGAGCTCGATACGCGCCGGCCGTTCCCCCCGGGTGACCTGGTGGCCGCGGGGCTCGATCGTCGCCTGGTCCGGCAGGCCAGGTTCACCCAAATCTTCCGCGGCGTGTACGTCGAGGCGAGCGTGCCGATCCTCGCCGACATCCGGGCGGCCGCCGTACTCGCCCTCTTCGATCGCACCGCCTTCGTCAGCCACACCACCGCCGCCCGGTTGCGCGGGATCCCGGTGCCGACGCTGCCTACCGAACACGTGAGCGTGCTCGACGCCCATCACCGCCGGCAACGCGAGGGCATCCAATGTCATGTCACCGGCACCGCCGACATCGACACCGTGCGCCGGCTGAGGGTGTCGGCGCCTGAACAGCTGTTCGTCGAGCTCGCGTCGCTGCTCGACCTGGTGGACCTCGTCGTCGTCGGCGACCACCTGGTGTCGAAGGGGCTGACGACGCCCACCCGCCTGGCCGCCCGCTGCCGCAAGCTGCCCGGCGCGTCCGGTCGTCTGGCCCGCCGGGCCGCGCGCTTCGTGCGCAAGGGCGTCGAGTCGCCGATGGAGACCCGGCTGGGGATGCTGCTGGTCCTGGCCGGCCTCCCCGAGCCCGACATCAACTCGACGTTCCGCGCCGACCCCGACGGGCAGGCCCGGCGCTACGACCTGAGCTGGCCAGCGGTCAAGGTGATCGCCGAGTACGACGGTCGGCACCACATCGAGCGCGAGGAGCAGTGGGAGGCCGACCTCTCGCGTCGCGAGGGCATCGACGACGACGGTTGGCGGATCCTGGTCGTCACCTCCCGCGGCATCTACAAGGAGCCCGAGCTCACCGTGGTACGAGTCTGGCGCCTGCTCCGGGCCCGCGGCCTGGCCGGCGTACCGTCGCGGCTCTCCGAAGCCTGGCGCCCGCATTTCCCGGGCCAGCCCGGCTCCTCCTGAGGGCGCATTGGCCAAGTCGTGCATGGTGCACGCTTTGGCCATCCGCCGCTCAGGAATCCATGCCAAACCATGCATGGTGCACGATCTGGCCATCACGGCCGGGCTCCGGCGGCGCGGGCGGGATCAGATCACACCTCGAGCAGCGACTCCAGGGCGGCCCGGTCGGGGAGGTCGTCGGGTGTCACGAGCTGGCCGGTGCGGACGTAGTAGAACGCCGCGCGGACCCGGTCGACCGGAACGCCCTGGAGCTCGGCCCAGGCCAGCCGGTAGATGGCCAGCTGGAGGGGGTCGGCGTTGGGGGCGCGGTTGGTCTTCCAGTCGACGACGAGGAACGACCCGGGCCCGTCGGCATAGACGGCGTCGATCCGGCCGCGGACGACCTGGCCGCCGAGCACCAGCGCGAAGGGCGCCTCGACGGCGTACGGGACGCGGGTCGAGAAGGGGCCGGACTCGAAGTTCGCGATCAGCTCCTTGAGGTCGGTCTCGTCGTCGATGCCGGCATCGGCGCGGCCGGGAAGCTCGTCGGGGTCGAAGAGGTCCTGCTGGCCGAAGCGGGCCTCGACCCAGGCATGGAAGCGGGTGCCGAACCGGGCCGAGGACGACGGCGGGCGCGGCATCGGCCGGGCCAGCTCGCGGGCGAACCCGTCGGGGTCGTCGCGCAGCCGGCCCACGGCGGTCGCGGACAGGCTGCCGGGGAGGGGTACGACGACCGACTGCGAGCGTTCGCGCCGGGCCTCGACGAGCAGCCGGTCGATCTCGGCGTCCCAGTCGGCCACGCGGGCCGCCTCGACCATGTCGACCTCGTCGGGGGCGTCGGGATCGACCGACGAGACCAGTTCTGCCGCGGCCAGCCGCAGGGTCGCCTCCCGGCCGACTCCGGGCACCGGCCAGGGCATGGCGGGGTCGACACCGTCGTACGGGTTGGGATCGCCCTTGGCGGGCTTGTCCAGCCAGCCGGTCACCGGTTCGCCCCAGTCGGCGAGCTGGTCGCGCACGACCTCCTGGTACGGCGAGGGGCCGAAGCCGGTGGTCCGGGCCGTCCAGTTGTACGACGTGACCCAGAGCCGGTGCGCGGCGCGGGTGAACGCGACGTACCCAAGGCGAAGCTCCTCCTCCGCATCATGGTCGCGAGTCGCCTGGCGATAGGCGTCGAGCGCCGGCTTGTCGAAGCCCCCGAGCTCGGGCAGGTCGACCCGGTCGCCCCGCAGCGGCGCCGGCAGCACCGAGGGCGAGGAGGTCCACAGCGACCGCGACCGGTTGGATGGGAAGCGGGTGGCACACACCCCGACCAGGAAGACCGAGGCCCACTCGAGCCCCTTCGACCGGTGCACGGTCAGCAGCTTGACCGAGTCGGCGGCGGTCGGGGTGGCGATGTCGAGGCCGTTGCCCTTGTCGTCCTCGGCGGTCAGGTAGGCCAGCAGCGCCGGCAGCGTGGTGTCGCCGTCGACGGCCTGGAACTCCGCGACCGCCTTCACGAACAGGTCGAGGTTGTCCCGCCTCGCGGCCGCGGCCGGACTCACCGCGGAGGCGAGCTCGACGTCGATGCCGGTGGTGTCGATGATCCGGCGCACGGTGTCGAGGAGCGGTTCGCCGACGTACGCGCGCAGCATCCGCAGCTCGGCCGCCAGCAGCCCGAACCGCTCCAGAGCCTCGGGCGAGTAGGGCAGGTCGCCCGGGTCGTCGAGCGCGTCGCCCAGCGCGGGCAGCTCGAACGGGTCGATCGAGTCGGTGATGGCAGCCAGGTGCCCGGTGATCGTGTCGGCGCCGGTGTCGGCCCGGTTGGCGCCGGCGAGGTCGGCCGCCCGCCGGCCGAGCAGGCTGAGGTCGCGCGGCCCGATCGCCCACCGCGGGCCGGCCAGCAGGGTCAGCAGCTGGGCGTTGGCGGTCACGTCGTGGAGCAGGTGCAGGATCGCGACCACCTCGGCCACCTCGGGCAGCCGCAGCAGCCCGGACAGGCCGACGATCTCGACCGGGATCCCCGCCCCGGTCAGCGCGTCGAAGACGTCGGCGGCGTGCGCGTTGTCGCGGGTGAGTACGCCGATGTCCGACCAGGCCCCCGTGTGTGCTTCTTCCACCGCGCCGGCCAGCCAGTCGAGCTCGTCGGCATGGGTCTCGAAGACCCTCGTGTGTACGCCGCCCTCGGCCGCCTCGGGCTTGGCCTCGAGCGCCCGGACCTGCGGGAACCGCTCCAGCAGCGGCTCGGCCAGCCGGTTGGCCACCTCGAGGATCCGCCGGTCGGAGCGCCGGTTGACGGTGAGCGGATAGATCTCCACCGACCCCTTCGCGGCCGGGAAGCTGTCGGCGAAGTTGAGGATGTTGGACACCGACGCCCCGCGCCAGCCGTAGATCGCCTGGTTGGGGTCGCCGACCGCGGTGACGGCATGGCCCAGGCCACGCCCCAGAGTCGGCCCCGAGAAGAGCCGCGACAGCAGCTGGGCCTGCGCGACCGAGGTGTCCTGATACTCGTCGAGGAGTACGACGGCGTACTTCTCGCGCTCCTGCACGCCCACCTCGGGCTGCTCGTCGGCCAGCCGCGCGGCCAGCTCGATCTGGTCGGAGAAGTCCATCAGGCCGAGGTCACGCTTGAGCCGCCGGTAGCCCTCGACCAGCCCGAGCAGCTCGGCCCGCCGGTCGATCGCGCTGATCGCGTCGGCGCTGGCGCCGACGTACGTCTTGCGGTTCTTGCCCGCCGCCTCCTCGGCCATCGCGCGCTCGAAGCCGACCCGCGCCTCCGCGTCGACCGACCGCACCGCAGACGGCGACGCGAGGTGCTCGCTCATGGCGCCGTCGAGGGCCAGGAGGTTCTGGATCGCGGTCTCGGGGTGGTCGGTGAGCTGCCGGATCTCGCCGGTGTGCCGCTCGACCACCCGCGCGCCGAGCTGGTAGCGGGCCGCGTCGGTGATCACCCTGGTGTCGGGTTCGTGGCCGATCCGGAGGCCGTGCTCGGTGAGCAGGCCAGCGGCGTACGCGTTGTAGGTCGCGACCGTCGGCTCGAGTACGTCGTCGTCCCCGACCGCCTCCGTGAGTACGCCGGCCGCCCGCAGCGCGTCGCGGATCCGCTTGCGCAGCTCGCTGGTGGCCTTGGTGGTGAAGGTCAGGCCGAGCACCTGGTCGGGCCGGACCTGCCCGGTGACGACCAGGTAGACCACCCGGGCCGCCATCAGCGTGGTCTTGCCAGAGCCCGCGCCCGCGACCACGACCGCAGGCGCCAGCGGCGCGGAGATCGCTCGCCACTGCTGCTCGCTGGGCACGAAGCCGGTCTTCATGACCGCGGCCAGCTGCTCCGGAGAGTCGATGGGGGTCATGAGCCGAGCACCGGCCCCGCGCTTCGGGCCGGGCAGAGCGGCACGAACCGGCAGTCGCGGCAGTGCTGACCGGCCACTGCCGGGAAGGTCTCCGCGCGGAACAGCGCCGCCGCCCGGGCCAGCTCGCCGGTGAGCACCCGGCGCTCTGGCGTCTCGTCGGTCTGCACGCCCTGGGCCTGCACCTGCGCGGTCTCGCCGCCGTCGGTGAGGCCGAGCTGGATCAGCTCGGCGCCACCCGACCGCCCGGGGCCGGGCAGCAGCTCGTCGACGGCGCCGTTGTCAACGGCGTACTGGTAGAGCGCGAGCTGGAGGTGCCGCTGCACGGCCGGCCCCGAGGGCGCCGTACGCCCGGTCTTGAAGTCGACCACCACGACCCGGCCGTCGGCGTCGAGCTCGAGCCGGTCGGCGTACCCGCTGAGCCGGACCTGCTCCCCGTCGTCGAGTCGTACGACGGCGCGGAAGCGCTGCTCGGTGCCGATCACCTCGCGCGGGTTGCGCGAGTGCCACTCGAGGAACCGAGTCAGCGCGGCCCGGATCCGGGTGTACTCACGCGCCCGCGACCACGGCGTACGGAACTCCAGGCGGGCCCACACCTCGTCGACGTGCGCCATCAGGGTGTCGACGTCGGCCGGGGTGCCGGGCAGCTCGCCCTGGGCGACCCGTTCGGCGATGGCGTGCACGAGCTGGCCGAGCCCGGCGGACTGGTGCGCGCGGGCCACCCCGCCCGCCTCCTGCTCGAGGAACCACTGCGTCGGACAGGTGACGATCGACTCCAGCATGGTCGCCGACATCGGCACCGGCTGCTCGGGGTCGCGGACCGGCTGCACGGACCGGCTGGCCGCGCGGGTGCCCCACCACGTCGAGGGATCGGCCTGCGGCACGAGCGCGCGCGCACCGACGTCCTCGCGGGCCAGCCGCCCCAGCCGGCGGGCCGCCGCGTCCCGCAGGGAAGGGGAGGTCTCCGGGTCGGCGACGGTACGCCGCAGCTCGCTGACCAGGCCGGGCATCGACAGCGGCCGGGGCGGCCGCCCGGTGACGGGTACGACGGGCACGCCCAGCTCGGCGAGGAACCGGGACGGCTGCTCGCCCTCGTCCTCGGCCGACGCGACCGCCGTCACGACCAGCCGCTGCCGGGCCCGGGTGCAGGCGACGTAGAAGAGCCTGCGCTCCTCGAGCAGCAGCTCGCGCGTGGTCACCGGCGGCACGATCCCGTCGGTGCCGATCCGGTCGGCGCGCAGCAGGGTGGACCGGCGCCGCAGGTCCGGCCAGGCCTCCTCCTGCGCATGCGCGACCACGACGAGCCGCCACTCCAGGCCCTTGGACCGGTGCGCGGTGACCAGCCGGACCGCCTCGCCGCGCACCCCGCGCTCGGCGAGCGTGTCGGCCGGGATCTGCTGGGCGATCAGCGTGGCCAGGAAGCTGCGTACGCCGACGTGGTCGCGCTGCTCCTCGACCCGGGCCGCGGCCTCGAAGAGCGCACACACCGCGTCGAGGTCGCGGTGCGCGCGGCGGGCCGCCCCGCCACCCGACTCGACCGCGCGCCGGAGCCGCTGCGGCCAGCGGGTGCCGCTCCACAAGGCCCACAGCACCTCCTCGGCGCTCGCTCCCCCGCGGGCCTGTTCGGCGACGCTCGCGAGCAGCTCGGCGAGGGCGCGGGCCCGGGCGGGCTCGGGTCCGTCCAGGCCGTCGAGGAAGGCCGGCTCGACCACGGCCCGCCGCAACAGCGACCGGGCCGGCTGCGGGGGCGCGTCGGCGTGGCGGGTCTTCTCCCGCTCGCGCAGCCGCCGGGCCAGGCGTCGTACGTCGCCGGCGTCGAGCCCGCCGAGCGGCCCCAACAGCAGCGCCTCGGCCCGTGCGGGGTCGACGTGGTCGGGATGGTCGGGGTCGTCGTTGTCGAGGTTGAGCGCCGCGCGGACGGCGTCGAGCAGCGGGAGTACGGCGGGGTCGCGCACCAGCGGCACCTCGTCGCTCGCGACCTCCACGGGTACGCCGGCCGCGGTCAGCGCCCGTCTCAGCGGCGGGATCGAGGCCCGTCCCGACCGCACCAGCACCGCCATCTCCGACCACGGGACGCCGTCCTCCAGGTGCGCCCGGCGGAGCAGGTCGGCCAGGTGCTCGGCCTCGGCCCGCTCGGTGTCGAACGTGTAGGCCTCGGCCCGGCCCTCGCCGTACCCAGCCGTCCCGACCACCGCGCGCGGCCGCAAGAACGCCTCGCGCGCCTCCACCGGGATCGAGCCCGGCAGTGCGATCCGGTGGGCGACCCGCTGGGTGGCGACCAGCAGCCGCGGCCCGAACCTCCGGGTGGTGCGCAGCGCCACCACCGGCGCGGGCTCGCCGTCGAGCCGCGGGAACGCCGTCGGGAACTCCAGCAGCCCGCGCACCTCCGCGCCCCGGAAGGCGTAGATGGACTGGTGCGGGTCGCCGACCACGGTGAGGTTGCCGCCGTCGCCGGCCAGCGTGCGCAGCAGCGCGACCTGGCCGGGGTCGGTGTCCTGGTACTCGTCGACGAACACGTGGGTGAACCGCGCCCGCAGCTCCACGCGGTGCACCTCCGCCTCGATCGCGGCCCGCCGGATCAGGTCGGGGTAGTCGGTGGCGCCCTGGCTATCGAGGACGGTGAGGTACTGGTCGAGGAAGATGCCGGCGGCGGCGTACTCGGGGAGGTCGTTGGCCTCGCCCAGCGCGCGCAGCGCGGACCCGTCGAGCCCCTTCTCCCGAGCCCGCGCGAGTACGCCGTGTACCTCGCGCGCGAAGCCCCTGGTCCCGAGTGCCCGGCCGAGCGACTCCGGCCAGCGGACCGACTCAGGGTGGTCGGTCAGCAGCTCGCGGAGGACCACGTCCTGCTCCGGCGCCGACAGCAGCCGCAACGGAGCCTCGTAGAGCTCGGCGGGGCTATAGGCGCGGATCAGCCCGTAGGCGAACGAGTGGAAGGTCGCGCTGGTGGCCGTCGACGTGGTGCGGCCGACCCGCGCGATCACCCGGTCGCGGAGCTGCTCGGCCGCCTTGCGCGAGAACGTCAGCGCCAGGACCCGGTCGGGGGCGACCTCGCGCCGCTCGACCAGGTCGGCGATCGCCTCGACCAGCGTCGTGGTCTTGCCCGTGCCCGGACCGGCGAGCACCAGCAGCGGACCGCCCTCGTGCTCGACGACCCGACGCTGGTCGGCGTCCAGCTCCGGCGGCGCAGTGGTGGGCGCGGCCGTGCGGACCAGGCGGTACGTCGGTGCGGGGTGCGACTGGGTGGCGGTCATCGTGCTCCAAGCCAACCATCCGCTGCCGACAAATGCGGCGAACCGGGGCTGGCAAGCCCTGCCCTCCTCGCTGACGGCGGCGGATAGCGACGTTCGGATGCAGGCGAGGCTCTCGTCGCAAGCCGAAACAGACTAGAGCTCTGCGAAACCGCCTGCGGTCCTGATCAGACCGAGTGCGGTCGCTGACTGGTCCGCCCAGGAGTCCAGCTCCGCCCGGGCGATGACTGGGTCTGTGCGCAGAATTTCGAGGATGTACTGCGCCCGGTGTCGCTTCGCGGTCTCCCAGTCGCGGTCATTCGGGTCATGGATTGTTGTGCGCGAGAGCTGTTCCTCTGCGTGGTCGAACCGACCCAGGAGAAGCTCGGTGTATCCCACTTCCTCGTGCGGACAGGCGCGTCCTCGGGGCCGGCGATAATGGACCCCGTGAGCAGCGAGCGGACCGTAGCCATCCTTGCCTTCGACGACATGGAGGTCCTGGACTTCTCCGGCCCCTACGAGGTGTTCAACGTCGCCGGCGAGCTCGGCGAGGGGAACCCGTTCCGGGTCTTCACGGTCGGCCTGACCGGCTCACCCGCGGTTGGCCGGGGCGGGTTCACCGTGCTGCCGACGTACTCCCTGGACGACGCGCCGGCCAGCGACCTGCTGGTGGTGCCGGGCGGCGCCGGCACGCGTCCGTTGCTGACGGACGAACGGCTGCTTGCCTGGCTGAGGGACCGCGGGACCGAGGTCGAGCTGCTGCTCTCGGTCTGCACCGGCTCGCTGTTGCTCGCCAGGGCCGGCCTGCTCGAGCGGCGCCGAGCCACGACCCACCACGGTGCGTACGACGAGCTGGCGGCGATCTCACCGTCCACGCAGGTGGTCCGGGGCCAGCGTTTCGTGCGGTCTGCCGAAACGATCCTCACCTCAGCGGGCGTCTCGGCCGGCATCGACCTGTCGCTGCACGCGGTCCAGTTGCTGGCCGGCCAGGAGACCCGCGACCGCACGGTGGCCGAGATGGAGTGGATGTGGCAGTCCTGACCGGCCCGCAGGCCGTGCCGCTGTCACACCTCGCCGTTTGCGGGCGCACCCGCGGTCAGTAGCGTCGGCGCCATGAGCGATGGCCCGTTGTCCGACCTGCTGGTGCTCGACCTGACCCGGGCGCTGGCCGGCCCGCACGCCGGGATGACGCTGGGCGACCTGGGCGCGCGGGTGATCAAGATCGAGTCGCCCGCCGGTGACGACACCCGGGGCTGGGGGCCGCCGTTCGTGGGCGACGACGCCGTGTCGACGTACTTCCTCTCCGCCAACCGCGACAAGGAGTCGCTGGTCCTCGACCTCAAGTCCGCGGCCGACCGCGACGTGCTCGCCCGGCTGGTCGAGCGGGCGGACGTGCTGATGGAGAACTACCGGGTCGGCGTGCTCGACCGGCTCGGCTTCCCGGTGTCGCGGCTGCACGAGCTCAACCCGCGGCTGGTGGTGCTGTCGATCACCGGGTTCGGGCACGACGGGCCGGAGGCGCAGCGGCCGGGCTACGACCAGATCGCGCAGGGCGAGGGCGGGCTGATGTCGATCACCGGCACCGAGGCACCGGCCAAGGTGGGCGTGCCGATCGCGGACCTGCTGGCCGGCATGAACGGCGTGATCGGCGTACTGGCCGCGCTGCACGAGCGGGCGGTCACCGGCCGGGGTCGGGTGGTGAGGACCTCGCTGCTGGCGTCGGTGGTCGGCGTACACGCATTTCAGGGGACGCGGTGGACGGTGGCCGGCGAGGTGCCGGGACTGGCCGGCGACCATCATCCGGCGATCGCGCCGTACGGCATGTTCGAGACGGGTACGGCGCCGATCCAGATCGCCTGCGGATCGGAGAACCTGTGGCGGGCGTTCTGCCGCGAGTTCGGGCTCGAGGCCGCTGATCCGCGGTTCGCCACCAACGCCGACCGGGTGGCGCATCGTGACGAGCTGATCGCGCTGATCGAGTCGCACTTCGCCGACGGGCCGGCCGAGGAGTGGCTGGGCCGGCTGGCCGCGGCCGGCGTACCGGCAGGCAAGGTACGGTCCCTCGACGACGTCTACACGTGGGAGCAGACGCTGTCGCAGGGCCTGTTGCTCTCCATCGACCACCCGTCGCTGGGGCCCTTGCAGCTGCCGGGCTCGCCGTTGCGCTTCGACGACAATGAGTACGCCGGCGGGCGGGCGACGCACCTGCCGCCGCCCTCGCTCGGGCAGCACAGCGAGGCGATCCGGGCCGAGCTCGACTCCTGATCTTTGTCGGGCGGCGCGGCTACGCTGGCTGCTAGGAGGAATCATGACCATCTCGCAGCATCTGCCGATCGTCGTACTCTCCCGAGCGCTCGACCAGGCCGGCGACGTACTCGCCGACATCCACCCCGACCAGCTCTCCGCCCCCACGCCGTGTCGCGACTGGGACGTCGCCCGGCTGGCCGCGCACCTGGTCGGCGATGCCCGGCGGTTCCTGCAGGCCGCCCGGGGCGAGAAGCCGGACTGGGGGCACGACCCGTCGGTGGTGGGGAACGGCGCGACCGAGTTCCGGACGGCGGCCGACGACCTGATCCACAGCTGGCACGAACGAGGTGACACCGACCTCGGTCAGGCCGACTGGCAGACGGCGGAGTTCGCCGTACACACCTGGGACCTGGTCCGCGCCACCGGCCAGACCCGCATCCTCGACGCCGAGGTCGCCCAGCGCGGGCTCGACTACATGACCGCCGGCCTCACGCCTGACAACCGGCCGCCGGCCTTCGGCCCCGAGGTCCCGGTGGCCGCCGATGCGCCCGTCTACGACCGGCTCGCGGCGTACGCCGGTCGCGACCCACACGCCTGACCCGTCCGCAACCAAACGCCCGGAACGTCATCCGGACGGAGCCGTCTACGGCTCGGTCCGGATGACGTCCCGGGCTCCTCAGCTCACCAGGTCTCGACCCGGAGTCCCGCGACACGATCGAACTCCCTGACGTTCCGGGTCACCACCACCAATCCTCGCGATCGCGCCTGCCCGGCGATCAGCAGGTCGTAGGCGCCGACGGGACGACCCGCGGCGGCGAGCTCCGCGCGAATCTCCCCGGCATGTGCCGCGGCCTCGGAGTCCAGATCGAGCACGGTGACGTGGGCGAGGAACTCCTCGACCGCGGCCCGGTTTGCCGAAGGGTCGGAGGCCCGGGCCGCGCCGTAGCAGAGCTCCGCGACCGTGATCGTCGACACCGCCACCTCGGGGGTCTCGGCCAGTCGGGCCCGGATCGCGGGGTCCCTACGCCGCAGGATCTCGATCGAGACGTCGGTGTCAAGAAGGTGAGTCATCGTCAGCGGGCCCGGACTCACAGGCCACCACGCTCCTGAGGCATCGGCTGCTCGCGATCGACCATGAAGTCGTCGCTGACCTCGAGCCCATGGTCGAAGAAGAAGTCCCAGTGCCGACCCGCAGGCACCACCACCCGCGCCTCACCCACGACGAGGATCTCCACGTCGGTGACGCCCTCGGGGAAGGCGACCTCGCGGGGCAGCCGCACCGCCTGAGTCGTGTTGTTCTTGAAGAGCTTGGTGGCCACCATCGTGCCTCCTCCTGGTATCTACATCGAGTATATACCAGCGCACAGGCTGGTCCAGGACGTCATCCGGGCGGAGCCGTCTACGGCTCGGTCCGGATGACGTCCCGGGCTCCTCAGCTCAGGTCCACGATCGCGGCGACCGGCCCACCACCGTCGGGGCCCTGGTGGGCCGCGGAGACGGACACGAACGCCGCCGGGTCGCCGGTGACGGCCGCGGTGACACCGCCGACACAGGCCTTGATCTGCCGGTGCCAGTGCACGTCGGAGTCGTCGAGCATCGCGTTGCGGCGTCCTCGCACCCGGCCGTCCTGCGACACCTCGCACTTGAGGAAGACGTTGACCAGCCGGCCCTGCAGGTCCGACGGTTGCGGCCGCTCAGGCAGGTCCAGCCCGGCCGACCGGATGGCCGCCCAGATGCCGTCGGCGTCGATGGCGTCCTTCATCACCGAGTGCCCGATCCGGTAGCGCCCGCCCACGCCCGGCGCGTTGCCGACGACCACGACCTGGGCACGGTCCAGCTCGACCCCCGACGAGCACGACGCGACCGACGAGTACAGCGACCGGTCGTGCATGACGTCGGCATCGACCGGCATCTCGATCTCGCCTAGCGCGACGGCGATGCCGAGCGCCGTACACCCGTTGGAGAGGTCCATGGACTCGTGGGTGTGCTCGGTCCACACGGTCTTGCCGCGCGCCTTCGCGTCGCTGATCGTGTGGATCGTCAGCAGCGGCGTCTTGGTCTGCACGTAGTGCACCTCGGCCGGGTCGCCGATGCCGGCCCGCTCCATCGCGACCTTCACGGCCGCTGCGACCTTCTCGATCATCGGCACCCGGCCGATCTCCTCGGGCAGCAACGGCTCGCTCATCGCGAACCCCACCGTCAGCCGCGGTTCCTCGGTCGGCTCGGCGTCCACCGTGGCGAAGATCGTCGCGTGCGGACTGAGTACGCCGTCGGTCCCGCCCGACCACACGATCGGGATCTCGCTCACCTGGCCGGCCGGGGCCCCCTTCTCCACCAGCACCTCGCGGAAGGCCCGGTCCGCGATGATCCGGGTGTAGTCGTTGACGCCTCCGTTCCCCTCGGTCTTGCCGATGATCGCGATCACCCGATCGGCGGCCATCACTCCGTCGTCGATCAGCTTCGCCAGTTCCGAGGCGTCGGCCACGGAGTGGATCGGCACCTTGCGGACCTCGATAGCGCTGGGCATCAGCCCTCCATTCATGAGTCGGTCTCTCGTTGAGCTTGTTGATCGGGTACGACGACGGTGCCGGTCTCACCCGTGACCGCGTCGACGATGTGCGCGAGATCGGTGATCACGGCCCGGTCGCCGCCGTACTCCACGAACCGGCAGGCCGCCTCCACCTTCGGCCCCATCGAGCCGCTGGCGAAGTGGCCCTCGGCGGCGTACTTCCGCAGCTGCGAGACGCTCACCCGGCCGAGTGGCTCGGCGTCCTGCTGGCCGAACCGCAGCACCGCCGCCGGTACGTCGGTCGCGACCACCAGCACCTCCGCCGCCACCGTCACCACCACGAGCCCGGCCTCGACCAGCGCCCGGATCGCCGCGGCGTCGATGATCTCCCGTGGCTCCGGGGAGGCGACCACCCGTCGCCAGCCCTTCTCGCCGCGGTCCTCCCAGGTCTCGCCGTGCTCGACCAGCACGGCCGCCTCCTCGCGCGACAGATAGCGCCCGATCGGCTTGGTCGGCCTGGTGAACCCCGGGTCGTCGGCGTCCACCAACACTCGGGTGACCACGGTCGCGCCGCTCCGGTCGACGCCGAGCCGGGCGAGGGCAGGGTCCAGCGCGTTCATCAGCACGAACCCGAGCGTCGCCTGCGTCTGCGCCCCGCACCAGTCCAGCGGCACCGGCGGTACGACGCCCGCGGCCAGCTCGTTCTTCACCAACAGGTTGCCGACCTGGGGGCCGTTTCCGTGGGTGATCACCACGTCGATGCCGCGCGCTGCCAAATTCGCCACCTCTGCCATGGCGACCTCCGCGGCGGCGATCTGGTCCTCCGGTCGGGCGCGCCCCTGGGCGTTCGTCATGGCGTTGCCGCCGAGCGCGAGCAGGACCCTCATGTCCTCGAACCTAGGCACGCCCCACCCGCCCCGCACCAGCAACTTCGGCCAACGCAACGCCTCCGATCGGGCAGGTGTTGCCAGTGGTCAACTGGGTCGCCGATCGGGAGGTCCCGTGCGGCCGTCGGCGCAGGAGGTCAGCGGGGAGGGAGCCCTGCCCATGAGCTGGGGAGGAGCCGGTCGACCAGTAGGTGACGACGGGCAATCGCCTCCAAGTGTTGCCAACACTCACAGGCGATCGCCCGGCATCATCAAGCGCTCGCGAGGTTGCTCGCCGGGAGGACGGCTCGCCCCACAACCCGGACCCAGTCCAGGCCCAGCCCGGACCAACTCCGACCAACTCCGACCAGCCCGACCAGCCCCACGAAGCCCGGCCCAGCTGCACCTAGCGCCCGCCGGCGACCCGCACTGTCGTCCCCGTGACGTACGACGCCGCGTCGCTCATCAGCCACGCGACCGCCTCGGCGATCTCCGAGGGTTCGCCGGCCCGGCCCAGCGGCACCCGCTCACCCACCCGTGAGACCCGGCCGGCGTCGCCGGCGTCGGCGTGGATCCGGGTGCGGACCAGTCCGGGCGCCACGCCGACGACCCGGATCCCGTCGGCGGCCACCTCCTGGGCCAGCCCGAGGGTCAGCGCGTCGACGCCGGCCTTGGCGGCGGCGTACTGGACATACTCGCCGGGCGAACCGAGCGTCGCCGCGCCCGAGCTGATGTTGACCAGCACCCCGCCGGCGCCGCCGTACGACCGGCCGAGCGCCCGTACCGTGGCCCTGGCCACGAGCAGCGCCCCGGTGAGGTTGAGGTCGACCGTTGCCCGGATGACGTCGACCGGGGTCTCGGCCAGTGGCCCGAGGTGCAGCGTGGCGCCTGCGTTGTTGACGACCCCAGTCAGCCCGGGCGCGGCCGCGAAGAGCCGGTCGATCTCGTCCGGGGAGGTCACGTCGGCCATCACCACCTCGCATGACGCACCCAGCGCCGACACGTCCTGCCGACACGACTCCGCCGCCTCGGAGTCGTGCGCGTAGCCGAGCACCAGGTCGTGTCCGTCGGCCGCCAGCCGCAGCGCGACGGCGGCGCCGATCCCGCGGGTGCCGCCGGTGACAAGAGTCAGCGGCCTCCCGGATCGCTCCGTCACCCGACGTCCTTCACGTAGCGCCGGCACGGCACGGGGACCGAGCCTGTCTCCACCGACGCGGCGTACTCGAAGCCGCCGTCGTCGCGCCACCCGCGTCGTTCGTAGAAGCGGCGGGCCCGGGTGTTGCCGGGCACGACGGCCAGCCAGGCGCTCGAGAAGCCGCCGGCCGCGACGAGTCGTTCCGCCTCGTCGAGCAGCACCGACGCCAGGCCCGTGCCGCGGTGGCCGGAGTCGACGTACACCTGTTCGACCTCGTCGGCCACGACCATCACGAAGCCCGCGACCGCGCCGTCGACCTCGGCCACCACCGTGCCGCCCGCCGGGTCGGCCACCCGCACACCGGCCCGGGTGCGGAACGACTCCGGCGTCCGGATCGCGACCAGCTCCTCGGGCACGTTGCCGAGGTGTCCGTCGCGCCAGCCGGCGGCCCAGATCGCGGTCACCGCGTCCAGGTCTCCGGGACCGGCAGGTCGCAGCGTGGGGCGTCCGGACGGGCGATCGGGTAGCGGCTCGGGTGGGGTCATGTTCGGAGGCTATCCACCGCCGCCGACTTGGCCCCGCCGGACAACCGCGCATAGCCCGGGCCGCGGTCGAAGAAGGCCTCGTCCGCGCCCGTCCTCCCGGCCCGCTCGGCCCGCTCGGCAGTGGTCGCGGCCTCGTCGTACCCGAGGGAGTCGAGCGCGTCGAGCGAGTCCAGCGAGTCACAGTCCGGCACGCCGGTGAGTACAACGCCGTACTCGCGCAGGGCGGCGGCCGGCGACACCTTCCGCCACACCACATCGCGTACGACGAGCGCCGGGTCGCGTTCCAGCGGCGAACCCCACCCACCGCCGCCCGTCGTGCGGATCCGGATCAGCTCACCGGCCCGCACCGGCTCGGCGTCGGCCAGCGCGTCGACCTCCCGCTCGTGCGGTCCGCCGGGGTCGATGACCACCGAGAACGGCGCCCCCGCGCGACCTCCGCGGACGCCCCAGCAGGACAGGATCGACCGGTCCGCGATCGACATGAAGTGCCCGTCCCGAAGCATCCGGATCTGCTTCTCATAGCCCAGGCCGCCCCGGAACCGCCCGGCCCCGCCCGAGTCGACCGCCAGCGACAGCGACTCCACCCGGAACGGGAAGCGCGCCTCGGTGAACTCCGTCGGCAGGTTCCGCGAGTCCGGCACGACGTGGATGGTGTCCTCGCCGTCGGCGTAGTAACGCCCGCCCGACCCGCCGCCCAGCACCTCGCGCATCAGGTAGGGCCGCCCGTCCAGGTCGAGACCGTAGACCCCCGTGTAGCGGATCGTCTCCTGGTCCGCCGGCATCCGCCCGTCTACCGCCTTGGCCAGGACCCCGGCCAACACCCCGAGCAGCCGCAGGATCACGAAGGTCCGCGCGTTGGTCGGCGCCGGGAACACCGGGGTCAGCAAGGTCCCGGGCGGCGGGAACCGCAGCTCGATCAGGGGTACGACGCCCTCGTTGACGTCGAGCTCGGCCATCCGTTCCGGGGTGTCGGCCAGGTTGCGCAGGATCGGCGCCAGCCACTTCTTCAGGAACACGCCGTCGGAGTAGTCGCCGCAGTGGTTGATCGGCCCCTTCGCCTGCGGTCCGGTGCCGTCGAAGTCGACCACCAGCCGCTCGCCCTCCGGGTCGTCGGCGGGCGTTCGGGTCAGCGTGATCCGCTGGGTGTGCAGCTTCGGCTCGTCGACTCCGTCGTGCTCGGCGTAGTCCTCCCACGTCCACGACCCGACCGGGATCTTCGCCAGGATCTCGCGACGGTACGTCGACGTGGTGCGGTCGATGATCGCGTCGAAGCACGACTCGACGGTCTCGACGCCGTACCTCTCGAAGAGCTCGCCCAACCGCCTGGCGCCCATCAGACAGGCCGAGCACTCCGCGTCGAGGTCGGCGGCCAGCGACTCGGGCATCCGCGAGTTGCGGGTCATGATCGCCAGCGCGGCCCGGTTGGGTACGCCGGCGTCCCACAGCTTGATGGGCGGCACCATCAGGCCCTCCTCGAACACGCTGGTCGCATGCGAGGGCATCGACCCCGGTACGGCGCCGCCGATGTCGTCGTGGTGCCCGAACGCCTGGACGAACGCGACGACCCTTCCCCGCGCACTCCCCCGATCGTTCGCTCCGCTGCGCGTCGCGAACACCGGTACGGTCACGCACAGGTCCGGCAGGTGCCCGATCCCGCCCTCGGAGCGGTAGACGTCATTGTGGAAGAACACGTCGCCGGGCCGCATCTCGGCCAGCGGGAAGTCCCGCGCCACCGGGTGCACCAGCGCGCTGTAGGAGCGCCCGGTCAGCTTGCGCAGCAGCCGGTCGTGGATGCCGGCCCGGAAGTCGTGGGCGTCGCGGATCATCGGGCTGCGCGAGGTCCGCGCGATCGCGGTCTCGACCTCGAGCTCCACCGACGCCAGCGAGCCCTGCACGATCTCGACCAGCACAGGGTCCGCGCTCGCGCCGGCGTCGGCGGTCAGCGGCCCGAACGGGAACTCCGTCGGCGCCCTGCGGCTCGCGGTCTGCTTCGTCATGCGCCCTCCCTCGTCACGACGCTCGTCACGACCAGGTTGCGGAAGTCGTCGACCCGAGCCGTGAACCCCGGATGCAGCGGTACCGTCGACCCGAACTCCTCGATCACCGCCGGCCCGGCCACCACCTGGCCCGGCGCGAGGTCGGGCCGCCAGTAGACCGGGCTGTCGACGTACCCGTCGATGGCGTCGAAGCAGACCGGGCGCCGCGAGCGAGCCTCGGGTACGGCGCCCGCCGGTGCGGCGTCCCCGCGCCGGATCTCGGGGCGCCGGAGCGGCCCGACCCCGGAGACCCGGAGGTTGACCCACTCGACCGGCTGGTCGGCGTCGCCGGCGAAGTCGTAGCCGTAGAGCGCGTTGTGCTCGGCGTGGAACGCGGTCGCCACCCCTTCGAGAGCCTCCTCGTCGAGCACGCCGCCCGGCACCGCCACCCGCACCTCGAAGGCCTGGCCGAAGTAGCGCAGGTCCGCGGTCCGGAGCAGCCGGTGCTCGTCGTCGGCGAAGCCCTCCGTGGTCAGCGCGGCGTGCGCCTGGCCGGCGAGCGCGTCGTACTCCCGGCGGACGGCGGCGGGGTCGAGCCGGTCGTGCAGCGCGACGTGGGTGCGCACGTAGTCGTTCTTCACGTCGACCGTCAGCAGCCCGAACGCCGACACGTTGCCGGGGTCGGGCGGCACCAGCACCGCCGGCAGCCCGAGTACGTCGACCAGCCGGCACAGCAGCAGCGACCCCGACCCGCCGAAGGTCGTCAGCGTGAAGTCCCGGACGTCCAGCCCGCGCTTGACGGTGACCTGGCGCAGCGCGTTGGCCTGGTTCCACGCCGAGATCTCGAGTACGCCGGTCGCACAGGCCTCGGTGCTCAGCCCCAGCTTGCCCGCCAGCGACTCGAGGCCCGTCTGGGCCGCCTCGACATCGAGCGGGATCTCGCCGCCCAGCAGGTGCGGGGGGATCCGGCCGAGTACGACGTGCGCGTCGGTCACCGTCACCTCGGTGCCACCGCGGCCGTAGCAGAGCGGCCCCGGATCGGCCCCCGCCGACCGTGGCCCGACCTTCAGCGCGCCCTCGGGTGAGAGCCACGCGACCGAGCCGCCACCCGCGCCGACCGTGACCACGTCGATCATCGGGATCTTGCTGGGATAGGCGCCGACGCTGCCCTCCGTGGTCAGGCTCGGCTCGCCGTTGACCACCACGCTCACGTCGGTCGAGGTGCCGCCACCGTCGGAGGTGAGCACCTTGTCGAAGCCGGCGACCTTCGCGATCAGCGCCGCGCCTAGCGCGCCGGCGGCCGGTCCGTAGAGCACGGTGGTGATCGGCTGGTGCACGACCTCGTTGGCGGAGAGTACGCCGCCGTTGGACTTCATCACGTAGAA
>WNGB01003115.1_pt1 | contig 35282 bp, 35 predicted proteins | sample 5400681 | NCBI WGS metagenome assembly WNGB01 (sample SAMN13153367, study PRJNA577476) | soil metagenome | isolation source: 115 cm soil or saprolite under grassland replicate 2 | place: USA:California | collected 2016-06-15 | reverse complement strand
CCCAGGGCGAGGCCGCGGCCTCGGGCGATGCCAGCAGGATCAGAAAGCGGGACTGGCCGAGCGCCTGCTCGATCGACGGCCACAGCTGCGGGGTCGCCGACAGCGAGGTGTCGTCGCGGAAGACGCGCAACGCCCGCCGCTGGTACCAGGGCTTGCCGAGGCGCTGCACCACCGATTGCAGCGCCGCCGCGATCGGCTTGTCCTTGGCATGGCTGTACGAGATGAAGGCGTCGTAGATCGCCAATGTGGTCCCCTCGGTGCCGTCCCCCGTAGGCGCCGTATACTATGAGAATGGAGTCAATATTTAGCCCGCCGGGCCGCATGAATTCAGCCTGCCATGCTGGGCGAGGGCGGGAGCATGTCCGCAGGCGCCGCCCCGCACTTGCGACTGCGCTATAATGTCATCATTTAGGTCCCGTCGGCTCCCGGTGTGACAGTCGAACAGCTGATCGCGGGTAAGAACGATGAATGGCTTGCTGTTCCGGATCGCCGCAATTCTCCTGGTCGCCGGCATGTCCGCCGCCAGTGCCGCGCCCAACATTCCGCCGAGCGAGCAGCCCGGCCGCGAGCGCTATCGCTTCACGCCGTCGCCGCTCGACCGCTTCATGCAGCCGATGCCGCAGACCGAGCCGCTCTTGCGCTGGGACTGCGACGATCGCGCATCGGGGCGGTCGAGCAAGCAGCGATCCAAGCGGACCAAGGATTGCTGAAACAGCGTTCAAGCCAGTCCGATCGTTGGAGGCGTTAGTGCGGTCGGAACGGCACTACGCCGCCTGCCGCATCCGCCGCACGTCCGGCGGCACCGCTTCGTCGGCAAGCGCCGCCAGCGCCGCATCGAGCGGCATCACGGTCTGGCCTTCCTTGCCGAGGCGGCGGATCGAGACCGTGCGCTCGGCCGCCTCCTTGCGGCCGACCACGAGCAGCACCGGCACCTTGGCGAGCGAGTGCTCGCGCACCTTGAGATTGATCTTCTCGTTGCGCAGATCGTCCTCGACCCGCAGCCCCGCCCGCCGCGCCGCCGCGACCGCCTCGCGCGCATAGTCGTCGGCGTCCGAGGTGATGGTGGCGATGACCGCCTGCAGCGGCGACAGCCAGAGCGGCAGGTGGCCGGCATAGTGCTCGATCAGAATCCCGAAAAAGCGCTCGAGCGAGCCGAACATCGCCCGATGCAGCATCACCGGCGTCACCTTGTTGGAATGCCCGTCGATGTAGAAGGCGCCGAGCCGCCCCGGCATGTTGAGATCGACCTGCACGGTGCCGCATTGCCAGTCGCGGCCGATGGCGTCCCGCAGCACGTATTCGAGCTTCGGCCCGTAGAACGCGCCTTCGCCCTTGTTGAGCGTCCATGGCCGGCCGGACGCCTGCAGCGCCTCCATCAGCGCGGCCTCGGCCTTGTCCCACACCGCGTCGTCGCCGATGCGTTTCTCGGGGCGGTCGGAGAACTTGATGCGCACGTCCGGGAAGCCGAAGTCCTCGTAGATCGAGAGGATCAGGTCGTTCATGGCGAGCGCCTCGGCGGCGATCTGCTCCTCGGTGATGAACACGTGTGCATCGTCCTGGGTGAAGGCGCGCACGCGCATCAGACCGTGCAGCGCGCCCGAGGGCTCGAAACGATGCACCTTGCCGAACTCCGCGAGCTTGAACGGCAGATCGCGGTACGACTTCAACCCGTTCTTGAAAATCTGGATGTGGCCCGGGCAGTTCATCGGCTTGACGACGAAGATGCGCTCGTCGTCCTCGCGCGGCTGCGTCAAGAACATGTTCTCGCGGAAGGTCGCCATGTGGCCGGAGGCGACCCAGAGCGAGGAATCCATGAGCTGCGGCGCGTTCACCTCGGCGTAGCCGGCCGCGCTCTGGCGGCGGCGGATATAGGCTTCGAGCGCTTGGAACAGGGTCCAGCCTTTCGGGTGCCAGAACACCGAGCCCGGCGCCTCCTCCTGGAAATGGAACAGATCCATCTCGCGGCCGAGCTTCCTGTGGTCGCGCTTCTCGGCCTCCTCGATCTGCTTGAGATAGGCGTCGAGCTCCTCCTGCTTGGCGAAGGCGGTGCCGTAGATGCGCGACAGCATTTCCCGATTGGAGTCGCCGCGCCAGTACGCGCCCGCGACCTTCATCAGCTTGAAGGCATTGCCGACATTGCCGGTCGAGGTCATGTGCGGGCCGCGGCAGAGGTCGAACCAGTCGCCCTGCTTGTAGATCTTGATCTGCTGGTCCTCGGCGATGGCGTCGACCAGCTCGACCTTGAACAGCTCGCCCTTGTCGCGGAATACCTTCTTCGCCTGCTCGCGCGACCAGGTTTCCTTGGTGAAGGGTTTGTCCCGCGAAATGATCTCGCGCATCTTCTTCTCGATCGCGTCGAAATCCTCGGGCGTGAAAGGCTGGTTGCGGAAGAAGTCGTAATAGAAGCCGTTCTCGATGACCGGGCCGATGGTGACCTGGGTGCCGGGCCAGAGCGTCTGCACCGCCTCGGCGAGCACGTGGGCGGCGTCGTGGCGGATCAGCTCGAGCGCGCGCGGGTCGTCGCGGGTGAGGAACTCGATCTTGGCGTCCTTCCCGATCGGATCGGCGAGATCGGCGAGCTCTCCGTCGAGCGCCATCGCGACGGTGCGCTTGGCGAGCGAGGGCGAGATGCCCTTGGCGATGTCGAGACCGGTGATGCTTGGGGGATACTCCCGGCGGGCGCCGTCGGGAAAGGTCAGCGCGACCATCATTCACTCCTGTTGCTCACTCGCTGCCTACGAATGCAGGTAAGCCGATTCATCCCGCCGAGCCGATGGCGACGGCCGGCGGCACAGGGTCGTTAAATCATGGAAGCGGGACTTGCAACCCTGTAAAGTGGGCGCGACCACAAGTTGAATGGCCCTCATGATCGCCGTCCGCCATCCGGTCCTGTCGTGCGCCGCCTTGCTTGCGTGCGGGTTGGCCAGCGCCGCGGCCGCCCCGGGGCAAGCGCCGGACATTTTCGCATTGATGCGGCGGCAACCGATGATCTTCTTCGTGGCCAAGGGCGAGCCCAATGCCTGCGGCGCGGGGTGCAGCGAATGGATCGCGGCGGAAGGCTTGGTCGATCCCGAGGTTGCGCAGCGCTTCCGCGATTTCCTCGGCGCGCTGCCGCGCCGCGACCTCCCGATCTTCTTCCATTCGAATGGCGGCGACGCCGTAGCGGCGGTGCTGCTCGGCGTGATCCTGCGCGAGCACCGGATGACGGCCGGCGTCGGCCGCACCCTGCCGAAGGGATGCCGACACGCCGTCGCGATCGACGATGCGTGCCGGCGCTTGATGCAATCGAAGCGCGAGCACAGCGCGCGCCTGGTCACCGGAGGCGCGCGCTGCCTCTCGGCGTGCGTCTATGCGCTCATCGGCGGGTCCGTCCGCCAGGTCGCGCGCGACGCACAACTCGGAATCCATTCCCTACGCATGCCCCAGCGTACGGAGGCCCCGCCGCAAGGCGCACCGCGCAACATCGATGAGGCCAACCGGCGATTGAAGCGCTACCTGATCGAGATGGGTATCGACCCCGGTCTGATCGACGCCGCTGCCAAGGTCAGCCCCGATCGCATCCGCTACCTGAGCCGCGATGAGATCGCACGCTTCGGCATCGAGGTCCGCGAATTCTACGAGACGCCATGGATGCCATACGAGGATGTTTCGCAACGAGTCCACCTGCTCAAGTCGGTAACGCAAGCCGAGGGAGCAGACGGCACGGACTATCGGAGCAGCCTCGTTCTCATCGGATGCGAAACCGCGAGCTGGACCCCGTTCTTGTTGCGACGGGAACTGCGTCCAAACGAGATCGGCGTCGCTTCCGTCATCAGCGTTGCGGTCGGCGACAGCGTGTTCGTGCTGGAAAAGGAAAAGAGGGTGACAAAGGGTGCGATCGAAGTGCGGTACGGGCTTGCGGGTCTGCAATTTGTCCGGAATGCGATGGCCGCACCTCACATTGTCATTGCCGAAGCGTTCACTCCGGCGGGAAATGCGCCGGGCTGGTCGCGTTTGGTCAAGTTCTCGACCAAGGGATTATCGAAGGCGCTGGAGCAATTGCAGAAGGACTGCGGCGGGACCAAGCTTCTCGATGCGCCTGGCGTTGGCGGTGGACGATGATGCGCCGGGCAATTCGGCCGTGTACTTGGCGAGCGAGGCGGTATGCCCTTGGTGGTGTCGTGGCCGTGTGGATCGTGCTCTACAAGCTTATGGAACCACAGGTTGTGCTCTGCTAGCGTGGTCATCCATCGAACCGATTGATCGATATGAGCGCGAAGACCAGAGCACCATTCCTTATTGCGATCTTGGTCGCGCTGGCCGGTCCGGCGGCTGCCCAAGTGAACGGTTCTGCCGCTCCTTTACCGAAATCTCCGCCCGAAATCGCGGCCGCGATTCTCAGGGATCCGATGGTATTCTATCTGGCGAAAGGCGAGCCAGATGCGTGCGGTCAAGGCTGCAGCGAATGGATCGCTGCGGAGGGCTACTTCGACTCAGGTGCCCCGCAGCGCCTGCGCGACGTCCTGACCCGTTTGGCCAAGCGCAAACTGCCGATTTTCTTTCATTCGCCGGGCGGACTGGGTTCGTCGGCGATGGTCATCGGCCGCCTCCTGCGCGAGCGGGCGATGACTGCTGGGGTTTCAAGAACGATCCCCGCAGGCTGCATAGCGGCCGGTGAGGAGATGTGTCGGGCCTTGAAGCGTTCCGGGAAAGCGCTCGCAGCCGAGTTGCACAATATCGCCGGCTGTAACTCCGCCTGCGTTGATGCGCTGATCGGAGCGAAGGTCCGGCAGGTGCCTCCAGGTGCGCGGCTCGGGGTTCATTCTGGCAAGCCCGTCCAGCCCGATCCCGACGGCCGTGCCAGGGCTATTTGGCAACGCAATCTCGGACGTTATCTCCAAGAGATGGGAATAACTGACGGCCTGTTCGACGTCATCTCCAAGGTCCCTTACGAGCAAGTTCATTATCTCAGCCGCGACGAAATCGTGGCCTTCGGCATCGACGCGCGCGAGTTTCAGGAAACGCGCTGGACGGCTGGGGAGCTGCCGTCGCTAGCGCCGTCGGCCGTAAAATTCGTGCTCGAAGCCAAGGGAGCGCGCCGTAACGAATTTCGGACAAGCATGATTACGCTCACGTGTGCGGCCCCGCGCGGCATATCGATCGGCTATGTTCGCGGATTGGGGTCGGACGAGGCCGCGGCAATAAAATCGATCAAATTTGCAATTGATGATCGTAACGTCTTTTTCCCGCACAAGGCGTCCATATCAAAGATCGACGCGATCGATACGGGTGGCTCGTTCGACACTCGGTTCGCGTATGAGCCTTTTGAGTTTTTCGAGGCAGCGGCAACGCGTGGCAGCATCGACATCATTGAATCCGATCCGACGGATTCAGCGACGCCGTCGCGCATTACCAAACTCTCCACCAACGGATTGTCGAAGGCGCTGGCGGAATTGCAGAAAAGCTGCGGGCAACAGCCCAAATTTTTCGATACGCCCGGCATCAAGTTTCTCGATGTGCCCGGCGTGGGGGCTCGACGATGACGCAGGCGAGCGAGCTGGCCCTAGCGGTGTCGAGACTGGTTGGGTGGTAGGGATGGTCGCCGCGCCTCGGCAAAAAGTCGGCGTAAGCACCTTCCTCCCCCTGCGGGTCATCGTGGCGGACCATCTTACCGGAGACCGCGGTACCGGGTTCGGGTGGACGCGCGACGCAGCGCATCCGCGAAAATTTTTTTAAGCGCACGACGTATCGCTCTTGTCATGGGCAAGGCAGAACAATCGGGTATGATCGTAATCACGACTCCGGCGACGTGACGCGCCCCTTCGCGACGCGCATCGAAGCAATTCAAAACCTTGGCCGTCGTTTTGAATGTCGCGCGTCAAACGCCGACACAATCGCGCTTATCGCGTTACCGCGCAGATGATTCAACGCACGTAACCGCTCGCCGCATAATCATCGAAGTCGGTCACACCGAAGACAAATTCGTTTTCAAAGTTTTAATCATTCGCGTGAAGCGCAGCGCGATCAACGCTGCGGAATCGCGGATGCCAAGCGTCAGCAACCTGTCGGGTCTGCTACGCGAGTGTGTGTGTTGCGTAGAGTGAGACCCGGCCGCAAGGACGGGGGTTAGAGATGGGGGGAGGTCTGCGGCGGCCCACGGGGCCACTTCAGGTGATGTGCGTATTGGCCGCGGTGGTGCTTGCCGTAGCCTTTTCCATCTCACCTATCCACGCGCAGCAGGGGCAGCCACGGCGGGGCGGCCTGCCCGTTCTGGACAAGCCGAATCCCGGCGGTCTCGGCGAGCGCATCATCACCCAGTCGATCCTGCGCAACTCGTTTCGACGCGCCACCGAGATCGGCAGTATCGACGACAAGGTCGTCTCCATCGCCAGGCCGTTCATCGAGGAGATGCATCTGTCTTCGCTCGGAAGGGGGAGGCTCGCATGAGCGCTCCGATCCGCGGCGACGAGAGGCCCGATCCGCTGTTGTATGCGCCGCGATGGGCGCGCGAGGTGCCGCCGCCGCGGCCACCTGTGACGCCGCCGACCCGAGACATCTCGAAGCTCACCAGCGCGCCGCCGATGGCGCCGGACGCGGCCGGGTTCACGAGCTCGCCGCCAATGGCGCCCGGGATCGGCGGTTTCAACATCGACCCGCCGCCGCGCAAGGTGACCCCGTTCGAGGGCGATGTCGCCGTCAAGGAGCTCAGGCGCCAGCTGTCGCTCGATCCCGATCTGGTGCCGGAGCCGCCGATCCGGTTGCGACATCGTCCGCCGGTGCCGTGGCTCGGCAGGCTGTCGCTCGTTTTGCTGGCGGTCATGGGCGCCTTCGGCCTCGTTTTAGTGATGCTGCCGGTCGGCGATGTCATCGGCGCACGCAAGGGCGATCGCGGCATCGGCGGGGCGGTGGCGCCGCTGCTCGACGGCCTGACCAGGCCAGCGTCGCCGCCACGGCTCGTCGTCGAAAGCCAGCGCGCCTTCGCCAACGAGCCTTTGCCGCTCGGGGTCGCGCTCAACGGCGCCTCCGGGGGAGAAGTGCTGACGCTGGTTGGCCTCGCGGCCGGAACCAGCCTGTCGGCCGGCCTGCCGCGCGGCCTGACCGGGTGGCAGGTGTCCGCGCGCGATCTCGGTCGGGCGTTCGCGTATGCCCCCAAGGATTTCGTCGGCGTCATGGACGCGGCGATCGATTTGCGTTCGGCCAACGACCGGCTGATGGACAGCCAAGTGGTTCGTCTGGAATGGATCCAGAAAAAACCGGACATCCGCGCGGCGCTGGCGCCACGCCGCGATCCGTTTGCGCCGGTTCAGTCGGCGCAGTCGCTCGATCCCGAGGAGCTCGCGACGCTGGTCCGGCGCGGGCTCGATTTCCTCAAGACCGGCGATATCCCGTCGGCCCGGCTGGCGCTGCGGCGCGCGGCCAGTGCCGGCGATGCGCAGGCGGCGCTGGCGCTCGGCGCGACCTACGATGGGATGGTCCTGGCGGAGCTCGGCGTGCTCGGCTTCGCGCCGGACCTGGCGCAGGCGCGCGCCTGGTACCAGCGCGCACTGGAGCTCGGGTCGGACGAGGCATCGCGCCGCCTCGACCGGTTGGCGGGCGCGGAGAAGTGAAGCCGACATATGCGCCGCGACGCCGGCCGGGGCGGCCGGCGCGGCGCCGGCGCGGGCGCAGGTTCCAGACCTCTCGATTCAGGCACGGGGAGCTTCGGGCTCGGCGACGTCCGCAACCGGGCCGGGATTAGTGCCCCGCCAACGCCCGTAGCGCCACGGCAGGTACCAGCGCTGATCGGCGGCCAGTGCCGTCGGAACGAAATCCAGTCCCGACGTTCCCCAGGGATGACAGCGGCAGAGCCGCGCCAATGTCATCCAGCCGCCGGCCCACAGGCCGAAGCGATCGACCGCCTCGTCCGCATAGGACGAGCAGGTCGGCAAATGGCGGCAATGGAACCCGGCCAGCGCCGAAAAGCTGTAGCGGTAGACCGCGATCAGCCCGCGCCCGGCCAGCCGCGGCCCGCGTCGAGCGGCATCAAACAGTTGTTCAAGAATCATCGTCCAGCGTCGACGCTCGAAGGTTCGCCAGCCCACGATCTCGGGGCGGCGTGCGCGCTCGCGAAAAGTCAGGGTTTTCTCAGCACCTGTGGCCGCGTCCGCGGCGGGGGAATCGTGCGTTCCTCGCTGACGCTCCATCCCTTCGCCTGGCCGAGCGCGCGGGCGACCGCATCCTTGTCGCCGGTCACGAGCAGCATATTCGGCTGCTCGTCCACGATTTCGATCCCCCGGCTGCGGAGACGGGCCGTGACGCTGTCGACCGATTCGGGGTCGGCTCCGACGATATGCACGACGGCGCGTGTGTCCATGCTGCGACCTCTCGCGGACCGGGGCAGCCGGGTCAGGTCAGAGGCAATCCGAACCCTTCGTAGTCGCGGCCGAACCCTTCCGGCTTGCATTTGGAATATAGGAGGTCTTTGAGCCGTCGGGAACGGTCGGCTCCCTGGGCATTTCGTATCGCGGTATCGGTCGACAATTCCGGCAAGACGCACTTCGCCATTGGCGCCTGTAGTTCCCTCCGCTCCGACACGATTTGCGAAGTCCGTGAATGCGATCACGCGGGCGCCGCGCAGGGCGCTTCCGCTTGCGCGGTCGATCACCTGAATTTGCGCCTGGGCGGGTTTGGCGGCCGCTCTCGTCACCGAGAGCCTATGCACCGGGCGGTCCTCGATCTCGGGCCGATACCATTGCCGGTCATAGAAGACCTCCGGAACGATCTTGAGGCCCGGCATGCTCAGGCGCAGGCTCAATTCTCCTTCCGGCGGCATTTCTACCAGCTTCGGACCATTTTCGCGGATGGTATCGAGAACCCGCATTTGCGGCCGCATGACCGCTTCCGCACGGGCCTGCACCGCGACCGCCCGGTTGCTCGGTTGAAATGTCGCTGTCAGCAGAACCGGATCGGTGAATCCTTCCCGCGGCATGATGATGTAACGGGTGGGTCGCTCGTTCCGGGCTGCCATGACACTCTCCTTGACAGGATGAGCTAGAGATACACGCATTAGTAGTACAGAGCAAACTTGGGTCGATCGACCGCGCGTCTTAGGCGCAAGTCGAATATCCCGGTGATGGCGGCAATTTCCCTCGGGCACGTAAGAGATTTCGATCAGGACTCCTCGCTGGCGGCACGCAGGCGTGCGCTCACCTGTCGGAGTTCCAAAGTTCCATCGCAGAATTGCGCCCCGATCATGTGCTGTCCTGGAAAAAGTGTTGCCGCGAGGGCGGTTCACCCTGCGTCAAATTTAGGCGATCGAGCCGTCTTTTCAGACTAGACCCGAATCCCCGCTGCCTTTAAAACGGTCACATCAGCTGTGGGACACCGGCGCTTGCCAGCGACGCCTAACAAGAAGCGTCAGGCCAAGCGCCATGAGATGAGGGTTACGATGCTCCGACTTGCCTGGGCCGGACTCGCGCTTGCGTGTGGCGCCGCGCAAGCATTGGGCGGTTCGCTGCCTGCTGCGGAAGACCCCGGCAACGCGCCGATGCGATTCGAGCTGCGGCGCGAAGGTCCGGCCGACGCGTGCGGGTCGAGCTGCCGCGTCTGGATTTCGGCGGTCGGCTACCTGACCAGCGATACCCCGCGCGAATTCGAGGCCTTTGCGCAGAAGAACGACGTTCGCGGCGCGGTGCTGGTGCTCGATTCCGACGGCGGCTCGGTGCTCGGCACGATCGCGCTCGGTCGCATCATCCGCCGCTTCGAGATGATCACCACCGTGGGCAAGACCACGCTGCTGCCGCCGACCGCGCAGGGCGAGCGCCGCGCGCGGCTCACCCCCAACGCCAACTGCGAATCGATGTGCGCCTTCCTGCTGCTCGCCGGCTCGCGCCGCTACGTGCCGCCGCAGGCGCATGTGCTGGTGCACCAGATCTGGCTCGGCAAGAAACGCAAGAACGCGCTCGATTCGAGCTATTCGGCCGAGGAGCTCAACCTGGTGCAGCGCGACATCGGGCGGCTGGCGCAATACACGATCGAGATGGGCGGCGGGATCGAGCTCATCGAGACCGCTTTGAAGATTCCGCCGTGGGAGCCTTTGTATGCGCTGTCCGGCGAAGAGATCCGGCGCATGCGGCTCAATACGGTCGAGGCTTTGTTCGACCAGGACGTGCCGGCCACGTCCTCGCTCCCGCCGGCGAGCTCGTTGGCGACGGTCGGCGGCTCCCGGCGCGATTGAGCGCGTCGCCGTCCAACGCTACAGCGTGCGCCGGCAACGGTACTGGCTGAACAGCTTCGCATAATCGACGCGGGTCTTGTCCCACTCGCCGACCCTTTGGGCGTAGTCCGACGTCGGGCACTGGCTGACATGCGCCTTCACGCGGCCCGCGAATGCGATGATGGTCTCGAGCGTGATGCAATAGGGCGGGCGGTCGGCCGGCGAGGCCACTTCGAGCCGCGGCAGGTCGGCTTGATCCTTGACCAGCGCGGCGGCTTCGGACGCGCAATCGGCGACGGCGGCGGCGCTGGTCATGAAGGCCGCGCTGAAAACGACGACAAGCAACGCACGCACTCGTACACTCATCCGCAGCGATCGTTCCTCCGACCTGCTCCGCGAGCGGGGAGGTGGAAACCCAACTACTCCGCCGCCACGGCGTTGCGGCGCTTGGCCTCGATCTGACCGATTGCATCCGCCACCGCGTCGAATGTCAGCATAGTCGAAGCGTGGCGCGCCTTGTAGTCGCGCACCGGCTCGAGCACGGCGATGTCGGCCCACTTGCCTGCCGGCGGCGTGCCGTTCTCCTTGAGCATGCGCCGCACCGTCTCGCGCAGGCCGCGCAGCTCGTCGGCCTTGGCGCCGATGACGTGCCGCGCCATGATCGAGGACGATGCCTGTCCGAGCGCGCAGGCCTTCACCTCATGGGCAAAGTCAGTGACGGTGTCGCCGTCCATTTTCAGGTCGATGGTGACGGTCGAGCCGCACAGCTTGGAATGGGCGGTCGCCGTGGCGTCGGCCTGCTCGAGCCGGCCCAGCCGGGGGATATTGCCGGCCAGCTCCAGAATCCGGCTGTTGTAGACCTCGTTCAGCATGGCGCTCGTTATCGGTTAATTGGCTCGGCAACTTGATTGCGCGGTCGGTTCCGACGAATATATAGGGACTGGCCCGCCGGCGCGAGCAGGAGACTCGGGCCGCCGGCGGGAAGGCTTCGCCACAAGGACGGAGCCATGTAAAAAGGGAATGCGGCGTCCGGTTGCCGCGCATGGGTGGAATCTCCCAGAGCGCGTATGACTGATGCGGCCGCCCCGGTGACACCCCCGGCCTTTTTGGCCGGTCGAACGGAGAGACCGCGATGGATGCCGTCATCAAGCCTTGGCCCAAATCTTCTCAGGCCGATAAGCCACCCTTGTCAGATCACGTGCGAGCGGCCCCGCAACCGGTGGTGCCGAAGCCCTCGCGCGAGGAAGCGCTGGCGGCGGTGCGCACGCTCATCGCCTATGCGGGCGACAATCCCGACCGCGAAGGCCTGCTCGACACGCCCAAGCGGGTGATCGACGCCTACGGGGAAATCTACCGCGGCTATCGGGAATGTCCGGCCGAGGTGCTCGAGCGCACCTTCAGCGAGATCGGCAAATACGACGATTTCGTGCTGGTGCGCGACATCGCCTTCAACTCCCATTGCGAGCATCACATGATGCCGTTCATGGGCAAGGCGCACATCGCCTACAAGCCGGTGGACCGGGTGGTCGGGCTGTCCAAGCTCGCGCGCCTGGTCGACGTCTATGCGCGCCGGCTGCAGACGCAGGAGCACATGACCTCGCAGATCGCGACCGCCATCGAGGAGATTCTCAATCCGCGCGGCGTCGCGGTCATGATGGAAGCCGAGCACATGTGCATGTCGGTGCGCGGGGTCGAGAAGCCGGGCTCCTCGACCATCACCACGCAGTTCACCGGCAGCTTCCGGGACAACCCGGACGATCAGGTCCGCTTTATCACGATGGTGCGCGGCGCCGAGCGCTGAGCAGCGCGCCTGCGCGGGCGATCACAGGCCGTCGCGGGGCCCCTTTGTCCGACACGCCGTATCCGTTCTCGAAACGCGGCTCGACCGAGGAGGTCGAGGAAGGCCGCGCGTTCGCGCCCAAATTCGACGCCGACGGGCTCGTCACCTGCGTGGCGACCGATGCGCGCTCGGGCGAGGTGCTGATGGTCGCGCACATGAACGCCGAGGCGTTGCGCAAGACCATCGCGACCGGCGAGGCCTGGTACTTCAGTCGTTCACGCCGGGCGCTGTGGAGGAAGGGCGAGACCTCCGGCCATGTCCAGCGCGTGGTCGAGATGCGCATCGACTGCGATCAGGACGCGGTCTGGATCAGGGTCGAGCAGCAAGGCCCCGGCGCCTGCCATACCGGCCGCCGCTCCTGCTTCTACCGCGCGGTGCCGGTCGGGACGACCGGTGCGGTGACGCTCGAATTTCGCGACGGGGAAAAGACGTTCGATCCAAAGTCGGTGTATCGCGACAAATCGTGACGGGTCAGGCAACCCCCGCCGCCTTGGCGCGCGCCAGCAGCATCCGCGCGCGTTCGAGGTGCGGGCGGTCGTACATGACGCCATCGATGCCGACCGTGCCCTTGCCGGGATTGGTCTCGAAGGCGGCGACCACGGCGCGCGCCTTGGCGATCGCGTCGGCGGTCGGCGTGAACACCTCGTTGATCACCGGCACCTGCGCCGGATGGATCGCCATCTTGCCGGTAAAGCCGTCGCGGCGCGCCTCCACGGTTTCGCGGCCGAGCGCCGCGATATTGTGGAAGTCGGTTGCGATGGTGTCGATCGCCTGCACCTGCGCCGCCGACGCGCCGGCGAGGCAAAGCGCGCGCGCCAGCTGATAGGGCGCGAAAAAGCGCCCGACGGCGTCGCGGCTCTCCTCGGCGCCAAGCTCGACCGAGAGGTCCTCGGCGCCCCAGGTGAGGCCCTCGAGCCGTGCGCTCGCCCCACGATAAGTGCCGGCGAGAAACAGCGAGGCCGCGGTCTCGGTCGCGATCGCCACGATCTTGATGTGGCCGTCGGGGAGCCCGCTGATCGCCTCGCGGGCGGCGAGCTTGGCGTCGGCGTGCACGATCGCCGCGCCGCCTTCCGCCTTCGGCAGCACGATGGCATCGGGCCGCGCCGAAACGACCGCGTCGAGATCGGCGTCGGTGAGGCCGGTCTGTAGTCCGTTGACGCGCACCAGAAGACGAGGGCGGTCCGTCGCCTTCACCGCCTCCTTGAGGAACGCGGCGGCGCTCGCGCGCGCCTGTGCCTTGCGGTCCGGCGCGATCGAGTCCTCGAGATCGACGATCACGGCATCGGCGCCGCTCGCCATCGCCTTGTCGAGCTTTTTGCCGCCGTCGGCGGGGACGAAGAGGAGAGAACGCATTTTACTTCGGCCGCATCCGCATGAAGACTTGCCGGCGACACTCGGCGACCAGCTTGTTGTCCTGATTATAGGCGCGGTGGTGGAATTCGACGATGCCGGCGCCGGGGCGCGAGTTCGATTCGCGCTTGCCGATGACCTCCGAGGTGCAATGCACGGTATCGCCCTCGAACAGCGGATGCGGGAATTTCACCTCGGTCATGCCGAGATTGGCGATGGTGGTGCCGACCGAGAGGTCGTTGACCATGATGCCGATCATCAGCCCGAGCGTGAACAGCGAGTTCATCAGCGGCTGGCCCCACTCGGTCTCCTGCTCGCAGAAATGCCGGTCGATGTGCAGCGGCTGCGGATTGAGCGTCATGTTGGAGAACAGCATGTTGTCCATCTGCGTCACCGTGCGGGTCCACGGGTGCTCGTACAGATGCCCAACCACGAAATCGTCGAAATAGATGCCGCCGCGCTTGTGGCGGACCACGGTTTCCTGCGCCATCGGGCTTCTCCCATCGGGGCCGCTCGTTAACACCCCGTTTACCATATTCGTTAACTCTTAGGGTAAGCCTGCGCCGCGCGGGCTGTTAAGGCAACCCATGGCGGTCGACGTTCCCACGCTCGTCGGCTCGAGCTCTCCCCGCACCGCCGTCACCAGCGCCATTCGCCAGGCCGCGCAGGTGACCGGGGTGAGCTTCGATTATCTCCTCGCCACCGCCAAGGTCGAATCCGACCTCGATCCCAACCTGACCATGCGGTCGTCAACGGCGACCGGCCTGTTCCAGTTCATCGAGCAGACGTGGCTGGCGACCTTGAAACAGGGGGGGCCGGCCTTCGGCTACGGTAACTACGCCGATGCGATCTCGCGCTCGGCGTCGGGCCGCTACGTGGTGGAGAATCCGGCGCTGCGCAACGAAATCATGCTGCTGCGCAAGGACCCGATCGCCAACGCGCTCATGGGCGGCGTGGTCACGCAACAGAACGCGGCGGAGCTGGGAAAGCGCATCGGCCGCACGCCGAGCGAGGACGAGCTCTACATCGCGCATTTCTTCGGGCCCTACGCCGCGGCCAAGGCGATCAGGCTCGCCGGCGGCGACCCGACCGCCAATGCCGCCGACATCTTCCCGGCGGCGGCGGGAGCCAACCGGTCGATTTTCTACGATCGGCAGGGCAATGCGCGCAGCGTCGCCGGGGTCTGCGCCGAGCTCATGCGCCGCTACCAGGTCGCGCGGGCCGCAGCGGTGCCGTCGACGCAACTCGCCGCGCGCGAGATCCCGCGTCCGCCGGCGCCGATACCGACGCCAGTCCCCAGCGGATCGCGGCTCGCGCCGCCGTTGTCGGCTCCCGAAACCGCGGCGTTGCGCGATCTCATGTTTTCGCCCGCGCCGGTGCCGACCACGATGGCGTTTGCGAGCGATAGCGCCGGCGTCACCAGCGCCTACGCCGCCGTTGCCCCAGGCGCGCGCGTGCCGGAGTCCGCGCCGGCCTTTCATTCGCTGTTCCACGACGATGGCCGGCGCGCGGCGGTCGCGCCGGTGGTGACCGAGCTGTGGGGCGGCCGGACGGCGCGCGAAGCATCTCCGCCGCCCGTGCCGTCATCGGCTGGCCGGCGCACGGCCGGCAGCAGTTCGACGCTGGACCTGTTCCGCGACCAGGCCCCGAACGCGCGCGGGTTGTTCGACGGCAAGGCGTGAGCCAGGTGGCGCCGGCGCGACCGCAGCGCCGTTAACAATTCATCAATCTTCCCAAAGATTTATGGTGAACGCTTTATTAAGGCCCGGGCGCTAGGCTTTGGACTCATCGCCCGCCAGGGGCGCCGCAAGCAAGCTCATCATGGCGTCGGTCGCATCATGATCGTTCGTCAATTCCTGCACTGGGTACGCACTGCACCTGCCGCCGAGCGGGGCGACGCCACTACCGCTTTGGCCCGCGCCTATCTTTACTCCGACCTGACGCCCGATGACCGCGCCGCCGCCGAAGGCGCGCTCATCATGCTGCTCGACGATCCGTCGCCCTTGGTGCGGATCGCGCTCGCCAAGGCGCTCGCTTTCAGCGAGCTCGCTCCTCCACCGGTGATCCTGGGGCTTGCCGCCGACCAGCCGGAGGTGGCGAGCTGGGTGCTCGAATACTCGCCGCTCCTCGTCGATGCCGATCTCGTGGACGCGGTTGCGACCGGCCGTCCGCAGGTGCAGGCCGCGATCGCCAACCGCGCGGGCCTGCCGAGCGCGGTGTCCGCCGCCATCGCCGAGGTCGGAGCGCCCGAGGCCTGCCTGGTCCTGATCGAGAATGTGCAAGCCGAGATCGCGCCGTTCTCGCTCGACCGGATCGTTGCCCGCTTCGGCCATCTCGCGGCGGTCCGCGAAGCCATGCTGGCGCGCGACGACCTGCCGGCGGCGACGCGGCAGGGGCTGGTCGCCAAGCTTTCCGAGACGCTCGCCGGCTTCGTCGCGGCGCGCGAATGGCTGGAGCAGGATCATGCCCGGCGGGTTGCCAAGGAGGCCTGCGAGAAGGCGACCGTCACGCTCGCGGCGGTCTCCTCCGACAACGAGATCCGGCCGCTCATTCGGCACCTGCGCGAGAGCGGCCAGCTGACCGCCGGCCTGGTGCTGCGCGCGCTCCTCTCCGGCAACGTCGACATATTCGAGGAAGCGCTGGCCGAGCTCTCCGGCATGGCGCTCGCGCGCGTGAGCGCGCTGGTCCACGACAAGGGCATCGCGGGCTTCCGCGCGCTCTACGACAAGGCCGGGCTGCCCGCTTCCACCTATCCGGCGTTCCGCGAGGCGGTCGAGGCGATGCGCGAGGGCGGCTTCGTCGGCGATGCGGGCGGGGCGACGCGGCTCAAACGGCGCATGGTCGAGCGCGTGCTCACGCGCTGCGCTGAGGAAACGCTCGGCGACATCGAGCCGTTGATGACGCTGCTGCGGCGCTTCGCGGCGGAAGCCGCGCGCGAAGAGGCGCGCATGTTCTGCGACGAGCTGGTGGCGAGCGATTACATCGAGCCGCACTACGTGCAGCGCCTGGCGGCGGCGTAATCAGACGACTCCGGTCAGAACGACTCGCCCGGGGCGAGGGGAGGGGCGAGAATGCCCTCCAGATAATCGAGCCGTTCGCGGTTCTCGTGCGCCAGGAATTCGTCGGTGACCTCGCGCAGCTTCTGGCCGAGCGCGTCGGCGATGGTGGCAATGTCGGGGCGGGCGCTTTCGCGGAAGATGGCGCGCACCGCGTCGACATGCTGGTCGACCAGCGCGAAGGGAATGCGCGTCATGTCGGGCGTGTGCTCGATCAGCCGGCACAGGCTGTCGGCGAGCGCCCCCATCCAGGGAAAGCCGAAGGTCGCGGCCTCGCCCTTGATGTCGTGGGCGGCAAGGAACAGCTCCTCGAGCGTGGCCTTGTCGAAGCCTTTGGCTTTGACCTGATGGCGCGCCCGGTCGAGCCGCTGGCACTCCGACTCCATCCAGGTCGAGAACTCGCTCGCGAGCATCGCCAGCGCTTGCTCGGCGCGCGCCACCGGGTCCTCATAGGGGTCGTTGGCCGAGACCGCCGACATCACCCGGCGCAGATTGTTGGGCGGGGTGATGATCTCGTGGTCGGCATAGGTCGCGACCGATGCCTTGTCATTTTTTGGGTGCGACATGGAACGTTCCTGATCGGTCTCAGCCGGCGATCTTGGCCTTGTCGAGCAACGGGGTCTGGCGCATGACGTCGGCCTTGCCGCCCTTGCGGCGCTCCGGCCCGACATAGTTGGCGGTGACGTTGCGGCGCCGGTCGGGGCCGAAATAGCTCTTGGTCTTGATGAACGGACGCGGATTGGCGACGACGTTGAGGATGCGCTGGTAGAGCGCCTTGGCCGAGATCGGCTTGGCCATGAACTCGGTGATGCCGGCGTCGCGCGCCGACACCACGCGCTTCTTCTCGGAATGGCCGGTGAGCATGATGATCGGCACGTAGGGGTTGGCGTTGGCGCCGGGCTGACGGATCATCTGCGCCAATTCGAGCCCGTCGAAGATCGGCATCGCCCAATCGGTGAGCACGATGTCCGGCATGTAGTGGGTGAAGGCTTCGAGCCCGGCCGCGCCGTCCTCCGCCTCGTAGACGTCGCGCGCGCCGAAGCCGTGCAGCAGCGTGCGCAGGATGCGCCGCATATGGGCGTTGTCGTCGATGACGAGGAAGCGAAGCTTGTTGAAGTCGATACGGACCATGACGCAATCCAAGGCGTCGGGCGCCCCGGCCCTCTTGCGCGAAGGTTACAGGTTCCCTGTTAAGGAAGGGTTAAGCATGCGGGCGGGCGAACCCTTGTGCTTCAAGGGCTTAGCCGGAGATCCGGAAACGGCCCGGAAGCCCGCGCGACGCGCGGACCGGGACGGCGCGCCGCGCAGCAGTGCGCGCGTATTGATCGCCCCCGCCCGCGCCCGACATCGGCGGCCGCGGTAATCCTAATTCGACTTCGCGCTTCGCCCTTTCGCTGCGGTCGTACTAACACCCGAAAGAAACCGACCGCCGGAGGCCACGCCGTGAATGTAGCGATGCTGCGCGACGCGTGCGACGTGGCCGTGATCGGCGCCGGGCCTTACGGTCTCGCGGTCGCCGCCCATCTCAAGGCCGCCGGCATCGCCGCACGCGTGTTCGGCGATCCGATGTCGTCGTGGCGCGACAATATGCCGAAGGGGATGCGGCTCATTTCTCCCTGGAGCGCCAGCCACATCGCCGATCCCGGCCGGAAATTCTCGCTCGATCTGTTTGCGCACCAGCATGCCATCGAACGGCAGGAGCAGGTTCCGCTCGAGCAATTCGGCCGTTACGGCGAATGGTTTGCACGCCAGACTGTCCCCGATCTCGACCCCCGCAAGGTGATCCGGGTCGAGGATACCGGCCGCGGTTTCTGTTTCGTGCTGGAGGACGGCGAGCCGCTGCGGGCGCAGCGCATCGTCGTCGCCATGGGTTTCACCAACCAGGAGGTGCGGCCGGCGCCGTTCGATGGGCTCCCGGCGGCGCTGGTCAGCCACACCCGCCAGCACGAGCGCCTCGACCAATGGCGGGGCAAGCGCGTCGCCGTGGTCGGGCGCGGGCAGGGCGCCTGCGAGTCGGCTGCGCTGCTGCGCGAAGCCGGCTCCGACGTCGAGCTCATTTGCCGCGGCGACGTCCGCTGGCTCGCCGCGCCGAACGATGGCGGCGCGCACGACGATGAATGGCGTTCTCGCCTGCGCGAGTTCCTCGCCGCTCCCTCGGCGGTCGGGCCGTTCCCGTTGAGCTGGTTGAACGAGCTCCCCGGCATCGAGCATCGCGTGGCGGTCAGCGTGCTGTCCTGGATCGGCGCGCGCAGTCTGCGGCCGGCCGCGGCATGGTGGGTCAGGCCGCGCTTCGACGGCGTGCGCCTGCAGAGCGGGCGCCGGATCGTGAGCGCCACGACCAGGGGCAACCAGGTGGGCGTCGAGCTCGACAGCGGGCTGCGAGTCTACGACCACGTGCTGCTGGCGACCGGATACAAGACCGACATTTCCAGGCTGCGCATCCTCGCGCCCGAGCTCATGCGGGAGATCGTCTGCGCCGACGGCTCGCCCGTTCTCACCGCCGGGTTCGAATCGAGCGTGCGCGGGCTGCATTTCGTCGGCGCGAGCGCGGCCATCAGCTTCGGTCCGCTGATGCGCTTCATTGCGGGCACGGGCTACGCCGCGCGCAGCGTGACGCGGTCCGTCCTTGCGCATCGCGCGCGCACACGACGGAGAACGGACGACGAAGGACGGATCAGATCGCTGAATGTTCGAACAAGCAAGATGGGCATCTAGCGTCCGTCGTCCGCCGTCTGTCCTCCGCCCTGGAGGACGTCGTGCGGCGCTGAAACGCCGCACGCGTCGTCTGCTCGGATATCGCCTGCCCGCCGAGACCGTCATTTGCGAGGGCGGGACAGGCGGGAGCCGCCTTCACGCGCGACCGACGACTGCGATATGATGCGAGTGAGCGGCCAGCGACTGGAATTGCAAACGACAAAAAGCCGCCGCCACGCTCGAGGAACAACGGGAGGAATTGCCATGAAATATGCGCTCTCGATTTCCGCCGCCTTGCTACTGGCGATGAGCCAGCTGCCGCCGGCGCACGCTCAATCGACCGCTCGCGAGGTCGTCAATCAGGCGGTCGCGGCGGAAGGGGGCGTCAATGCCTTGCGCGGCTTGAAAGGGCTCGCGATCAAGGCCGACGCCATGCACTGGGAGCCCGGGCAGTCGAAAGACGCCGGCGGCGAGCCGCGCTTCCTCGGCAACACGGCGCTCACGACCACCTGGGATCTGGCCAAGGGCTCGGCGCGCACCGAGTGGGACCGCGACATGAAATATCCGGCGGTCGAGAAGGTCAAATACACCGAGGTGATCACGCCCGCGCTCGGCTACGTGATCGACGACAAGGGCGCCAGCAAGCCGATGTCGAGCATCCGCGTCGCTGCGGCATTGCGCGAGCTCGAGCGCGCCTCCCCGACATTGCTGCTCAAGATGATGGACGAGCCGAAGAACGTCCGCCCGTTGGCCAACGAGAAGCTCGGCAAGCAGACCTTGCTCGCGCTCGGCTTCGCGAGCGGCGGGACGAATTTCACCGTCCTCCTCGACCCGCAGAGCAAGCTTCCCGCTGCCATTCGCACGCGTGACGACGACAATATCGTGGGCGATGCGAACTACGACCTCGTGTTGAGCGACTGGAAGGCGGTTGGCGGCGCCAAGATCGCGCATGCGCTGTCCTACCAGGTCAACGGCGTCGAGGTGGCGAAGGTGACCTACAAGGAGGTCACCGCGAACCCGACGATCGCGGCCGACGCGTTCGCGGTGCCTGAGGCCGTCCAGACGGCGGCGAAGCCGCCGGCGACCGGCTACGTGCCGCACCAGTGGATCATTCGTCGCCACTTCCTCGGTCGGCTGCTCGACAGCGACGGCATCATCCTTCCGCCCGGCGGCAGCCTCAAGCTGGTCGAGCTCGCGCCGAACGTGCAGCACGTCCAGGGCGGCCAGGCCAACAACCTGATCGTTGCCATGAAGGACCACCTCATCATCTTCGATGCTCCCTATGGCGAGCTGCAATCGCGCTGGGTCATCGACGCGGCGAAGGCGAAATATCCGGGCAAGCTGGTCAAGTATCTGGTGCTGACGCATCACCACATGGACCACACCGGCGGCCTGCGGACCTATGTGGCGGAAGGGGCGACGGTGGTGGTTCCGAGCCCGACCAAGGCCTATTTCGAGAAAGCGGTGCGGGCGGCGCACACGGTCGCGCCGGACGCGCTGACCAAGAAGCCGCGGGCGGCGCAGATCGTCGAGGTGGCCGAATTGGCGACGCTCAAGGACGACGCGGAGGAAGTCCGCCTCTACAACATCCCGAATCCGCACTCGCAGGGGATGCTGATCGGCCACGTGGTCAAGGCCAACGTCGTGTTCGTGACCGACATCTTGTCGCCGCGCCCGCCGATCAACCGCACGCCCGGCACGCTCGCGGTGGGCGAGGCGCTCAAGAAGGCCGGCATCACCGGCTCGACCATCGCCGGCGGCCACGGCACCACCGCCAAGCAGTCGGAGATCATGGAGGCGCTGGGCTTGCAGGTGAGTAGCCGCTAGCCAAGGGCTCGCGCGCCATGCTCTCCAGCGTCGCGTCGTGCGCGAAGATCCAGTCGCGGGAGAGCGGCGGCGGTGCCGGGACCTTGCGGTTGTTCTCAAACTGCTCGCGCGCCTGCAATTGCACCTTGCTGGCGCGCGGCCGGCGCTCCGCCTCGTAGGCCTCGAGCCCTTGCCGCGGATCGTCGTGCCGCGCCAGATGGCGCGCCAGCGCATAGGCGTCCTCGAGTGTGATGGCGGCGCCCTGCGCCAGCGTCGGCATCATCGGATGCGCCGCATCGCCGATGAGCGTGACGCGGCCGCGGGTCCAGCGCGCGAGCGGGTCGCGATCGCGAATGCCCCATTTGTAGCAATGCTCGACATGGGCGAGCATCTCGAGCAACGCCTCGTTCCAACCGCAGAAGCCCGCAAGAAGCTCGCCGACGCTGCTCGGCACCGACCACGATTCCTCGACCCATTGTTCGGAAACGTGGCCGGCGAAGATGTTGTAGAGGTCGCCGCCGCGGATCGGATAGCAGATCACGTGGCCATCGGGCCCGATCCAGCCCACATATTCGTCGCGGCCGATGGCCACCGATTTGCCCGGCCCGACTTTGGTCGGCACGCTGTGGATCGGCACGATGCAGCGCCAGGCCATCTGCTGCGTGTAGCGGGCAGATTGCGCGCCGAACAGGCTTTCCCGCACCGCCGAATTGATGCCGTCGGCGCCGACCACGATATCGGCTTCGACCTCCTTGCCATCGGCGAAGATCGCCAGTGCCGCGCCGTCGACCGAAGCCGCGCCCGTGCACTCGGCATCGAGGTGGATGCTGCGCGCCGGCAGCCGCGCTTGCAGCAGCCCGTGCAGGTCGGCGCGATGGGCGGTGAGATAGGGCGCTCCGAATTGCGCCGTGACGACGGCTTTGAGCGGCTCGCGAAAGCGCAAATGCGCGTCATCCGAAGCGACCGAAACGATATTGGTCGGCTCGAATGCCAGCGGCCGCAGCCGTTCCTCGATGCCGAGCGCGCGGAGCACCTTGACGGCGTTCGGCCCGAGCTGCAGTCCGGCGCCGACCTCGCCGAGCTCTCCCGCGCGCTCGTAGACGTCGACCTCGAAACCGCGCTCGCGCAACGCGCAGGCCGCCGCGAGCCCGCCGATGCCCGCTCCGATCACCGCGATGCGAGCTTTTCTGGTCACTTTCGTTACTTTTTCTCGATACCGAACTGCTCGCGCAGGATACGCTCGTCCAGGCTGTGGCCCGGGTCGAACAGCATCTGCATCGAGATGCCGTGATCCATCTGGATGTCGACTGCGCAGACCGCGCGCACCTCGTCGTGATCGGCGACGGCGGCGACCGGACGCTTCTCCGGCTCCAGCACCTCGACACGCACGCGCGCGCTGTCGGGCAGGAGCGCGCCGCGCCAGCGCCGCGGCCGGAACGGGCTGATCGGCGTGAGCGCCATCAGCGGTGCATTGATCGGGATGATCGGCCCCTGGGCGGAGAGATTGTAGGCGGTGGAGCCGGCGGGCGTCGCCAGCAGCACCCCATCGGCGACGAGTTCAGGCAGACGCTCTTCGTCGTCGATCAAGATGCGCAGCCGCGCCGCCTGGTAGGTCTGCCGGAACAGCGAGACCTCGTTGAAGGCGTGAAATTCCTGGACGTCGCCTTCCTCGTCATGCGCGCGCATCAGCAGCGGATGGATCACGGTGACGTGCGCCTCGGCGAGGCGTTCCGGCAGATTGTCGAGATAAAACTCGTTCATGAGAAAACCGACGGTGCCGCGGTGCATGCCGTAGATCGGCTTGCCCGATGTCATGAACTTGTGCAGGGTCTGCAGCATGAGCCCGTCGCCGCCGAGCGCGACGATGACGTCGGCCTGTTCGGGCGTCACGTCGCCGTAGCGGGCGGTGAGCCGCTCGCGCGCCTCCCGGGCCTCGGAGAAGGGACTTGCGACGAAGTGGATCCGCTTGTAGCTCGGGGTCGCGGGGCTCATGTGATGGGGCAGTCTGTTGCGGGGCTCATGTTACGAAGGTCATGTTACGTAGCTCTTGTTACGTAGCTCATGGGCTTAATTCTCGACGCAGTGATCGGCCGCAGTATCGGCCCGGGAGGCGCGCATGAACGTGGAACGCGCGGTGTTCGTCTATACGACCTATCCCTCGGTTGTCGAGGCGGAGGAGGCCGGCCGCGCGCTGGTCGAGCAGCGTCTTTGCGCTTGCGTGAATATCCTGCCCGGCATGGTCTCATATTATTGGTGGAACGGGGCGCTGGAGCGCGGCGAGGAGGCGGTGATGATCATCAAGACCCGCGCCTCGCTCTCGGATCAGGTCTCCGCCGCGGTCAAGGGGACGCACTCCTATTCCACGCCCGCGATCCTGGTCATCCCGATCGAGAGCGTCGAGCAAGGCTATTTCGACTGGCTGATGGCCGAGACCGCGCCGGCGGGGCCGGCGTAGCCGAGCTTACGCTCGGCTGCCAAGTCGGCGACGTGCGTCCGCCAACGCGGATGCCCATCGCGCAGTGGAGCCTTCGACCAGGGGGACCGCGAACAGGTTGCAGGCACCGAGAGATTCTTCGACACGGGCAACTGGGCTTCCGAGCGGCATCTTCTGTCCCTCGAAACCATCGATGTAGTGCAGCGCGTAGCCCGCGAGCAATTCGTGAAACGAATCCACATCCGCGCCGCATTCCAAAAGGGTCTCCGGATTGTATTCAAAAACAACCGCCGGCCGGTCCGGCCGCGACAGCAAGTGCTGCGCGCCGCGCAAGACCGCTATTTCGCACCCCTCGACGTCGATCTTGAGGAGTGCCGGAAGCGCACCGACGAACGAATGGAACCCGTCCAGGGTCATGCCGGGGGCGTGCGCGAGCGCGTCGCCTGCGCGCGGCTTACCCTGCGCAGCGATCTGCGCATAGAGCGAGTTTCGCCGGCAATAGCTCACCTGCACCGGACGAGCATCATCGAGCACTGCCGCCGCGATCGGGTGGACCCGGTCATCCAAACCAAGATGGTGCACGGAGTACACAAGCTTGGCGAACGTGCTCGGCACCGGCTCGAAGGCATAGATTTCCAGCGACTGGCCGGCAAGAATTTGCGCCAGCTGAGTGGAAAAGAAGCCGACATTGGCCCCTACGTCATACGCCACGGGCTTCGCTTCCTGTCGCAACCACGCGGCACAGATTGTCAGCTCGTATTGGAAGGCGCGACGGTGGTAGTAAGGGTATTCGGCGAGATCGCCCACGTGGCAGACGAAATCATGACCGAGCCCACTCGTGGTCACGAATTTCTTTACGCCAACCGTGCCGAGCGCTCTCAGCCAAGCCATTCGCAAGCCTGCACTCATCAAGGGGATATCCGCCGCCATGGCGGCGGGAAACGCCGACTTGCCCCAAATGACCTGAATGCCGAATTCGATGATGCGCGTTCGCAGCTCTCGCCACCGATCCGACTGGCCGCTGCCCATGCCGGCTTCGGCAGCGCCGAGGGTTTGCGGCGCCTGCGCGTTGCTCGTTCCTGTCAATTGCCCCTCCCGTCACGGCGCATGGCTCCTGTCGGAGTCTCGTTGGCCCGTCCGTGAACTGTGACATAGATGAACCGCAATGCGTCAGGCGGCGCATTGTCGCTTGTGGACCGTGAAGGGCTCGATCACCGCTCTACATCTGACGCCGGCGGGCGGCGGCGAGCGCTATTTGCCGAGCCTCCCCCGCATCGATCCAGGAGAGGCTTCCCAACTGGGAAGGCGCTGCGCGCCTTCCCAGGACGGGCGCGGGTTAAGTCCCTGCCGTCCGGCGGCCGCCGCCAGACCGCCGCGGTTTGGACATCGCCCGGTCGGTCGTCTGAACGGTGCCGCAAAAAAGGCGCCCGAATCCGCGTTTCCGTACCCGGGCGCGGCCATGCTTTAGCAAGCGTTAAGGCTCCCGAAGTATCGTTGCCACGATGGGGAACCACATCCGTTCGATAGTGGACGGTGGCAACTGAGGGGACGTTTTTCCATGTTGCGTAAGCTTGCGGTCGCGCTGGTCGCGACCACCTTCGTCATGGCGCCGGTGCTCGCCGTCGCCGCTCCCACCTCCGACCAGGCCGGAATGGCTCAGCCCGTCAAGGGCAAGAGCAAGACGGTGAAATCAAAAAAGAGCAAGAGCACGTTCGCCAAGCTCAACAAGCGGACGAAGCCGCTGCTCGCCAGCAAGCCGTCGAAGAAGATCAAGCATGCGAAGGCGGCGAAGGGCCTCAAGACCAAAAAGTCTGTCGCCAACAAAAGCGCCGCTGTGACGAGGTCCGCGCCCACGCCGGGTTTGTACTGACAGTAACTGTATCGCGTAGCTGGCAGTATGCGTAGCCGGCTAGGGTCGCGGCAGCCGGCTTGCGGTGCCCCCAAGGCCCGCAAGCCGGTCCACTATGCCAGGGCCGGCGACCGATAGGCTGTAACCTGTCGGCAACAGCCGGCGATTTTGCGCGCTCGGCCGAGCCCAAGCGCGTCGTCAAATCTTGACGCTCTCCCCTGATCGCGGGATGCTTCGACCGTGCTGGTTCCTCGGGTAACTCCGGGGAGGCAAGAGGGAACACGGGTCGGTGCGACGTCGTCGCGCCGCAGCCGTGGCTGCCCCCGCAACTGTAAGCGGCGAGCCTTTCGTCCGCATCAGCCACTGGGAAACTGGGAAGGCTGGGCGAAGGGCGACGACCCGCGAGCCAGGAGACCTGCCAGCGCAGTCACCCAACCGGTGGGCGGGGCGTACCATACGGAGCGGCTGTTCGCAGCGGTGACACATGAACCGATGCGTGGGCCGATGTCTTACACGACTTCAACATGAGTGATGTGCGGCCGGGCTCGCGGCCGTCGGCATAGGCGCCGGCGGTGAGCCCGGAAGCTCAGCTCTCATGCGTCCTTCGCGTCGGGCCCTGTTCACCGGGTTGCCCGTCACTGCGGGCACCGCAGACGAAGGACGCGTATCATGGGGACCTTATATAGACGATATCACGCGCTGCTCGGATGCATCGCGGTCTTGACTTGCAACTCTGCCGGCGCGCAGGACGTCGTGGTTGAGCTGCCGAGTGTCGATGTCACGACCAGCCGGTTGGGCACGCGCGTACCGAGAACGCCAGCGCGCGAACGAACGCCGCAAGTCACGACCACGACCGCGCCCGTGACGACGCCGGCGACGACACCCGCGACGAGTGAATCCTCCGGCCCCGTCACGGGTACGGCCATGTCCGGCATCGTTACGGGCACGATCATCACCGGCGCCTCGTCGACGGTCATCACCTCGGCCGATATCGAGCGCTCGCCCAGCCATTCGCTCCAGGACATCCTGTCACGCGAGCCGGGCATTCAGGTCACCAACCTGTTCGGCGGCGTCAACGGCGCCCGCTCGCAAATCGACATCGAGCGCATCGAAATCACCCGCGGCAACAGCGGCGTCGTGCTGTATGGCGACGGAGCGGTCGGCGGCGTGATCAACATCGTGACCAAGACCGGCGTTGCATTGCCGACCAGAGCGCGGCTGGACTTCACCACCGGCTCATTCAATTACCGAGAGGGCAATGCTTCGTTCAGCGGCTCCAAGGGACCCTGGTCGGCGAGCATCTACAGCAACGCCGTCAACTCCGACGGCTATCGCGTGCACAACTTCTACCGGCAGCTTAATGGCGTCGCCGATTTCCGCTATACGGTCGCAGGCGCCAGCGTCTACCTCAATCTGTCGGCCGACAACTCGTGGCTCGACCTGCCGGGGGGACGGCTGGTCGATCCGTCGATCGGCGTCAACCAGCTCGTCACCGATCGGCGGGGAGCGACAACCCCCTTCGATTGGGCCGGGAAGCAAGGCGAGAACGCCACTCTCGGCTTCACCCGCATGATCGCTCCCTGGGCCGAGCTGATCGTCGATGGTGGCGTGCGGCACAAGAGCGAGCAGGGAGAGTTCCACGGTACCGCAGCCGATCCTGCGAGTTCCGTTCCCGTCAGGGCCGTTGACACGAAACTGACCACGGCCTCGTTCACCCCGCGGCTCAAGATCGATGGGGCAATCGGCGAGGTGCAGCTCAAGGGGCTCGGCGGCTTCGACTACTACCGCGCCCAATACGGTTCCGATCGTCCGCTCTTCCTCGGTGCGCCGCCGATCCATCGCTACGATCTGACCCAGAGCTCGCTCGCCGCCTATTGGCAGCAGACGGTTACGTTCTTTGCAAACACCGACATTGGCGTCGGTGGCCGCATTCAGGGCTTTAACTTGAGCGCCCGCGACAGGTTCGATGCGAGCGCTCCCGGCGGCTCGTTCTGCTTCCCAGGCTTCGGCTGTTTCCCGGCCGGCTTCGAGCAAATTCCGCTCGACACGAGCGAGAACAACCAGGCCTATCACCTTGGCATCGAGCACCGCTTCAACCGGTATTTCGCGGTGTTTGCCCGCATGGCGCAGAGCTTCCGCGTGCCCAATGTCGACGAGCGCGTGGGCACCGCCTCGGACGGGTCCGCGCCGACGTCGTTCGATCTGAAGACGCAGAAATCGCACGACTACGAGGCCGGTGTGCGCGTGCGCGTCGGACGGTTCGAGGCCCAGACCAGCGTCTACGACATGTATCTCATCAATGAGATCCACTTCCGATTTCTGCCGCTTTTCTTCTCGGGCAATATCAACCTCCCGCCGACGCGACGCTACGGCAGCGAGACGATTGCGGCCTGGCAGGCGACCGATGAGGTCCGGTTCAAGGTGGGGCTCGCCTATACGCGTTCGATCTTCCGCGAAGGCCCCGATGCTGGCAACGATGTGCCGCTGGTTTCGCGTTGGACGGGCAGTTTCGGCGTTGCCTGGAATGTCTGGCAGAAATACCTGATTTTCGACGGTGTCGTGCGTTATATCGGCGAGCGCCGGATGGATAACGACCAGCACAATATCCAGCCGCTGATCCCCGCCCATACGCTGGTGGACGTCGGCATAAGCGGCGAGATCGACCGCTTCTACTGGTCGTTCAAGGTGCAGAACCTGTTTAATGTCTTCTACTTCGATTACGCCGTCGCGAGCCCGTTCCCCGAAGGCTTCCTGAGCAAGCTGGGCAGATACAGCGCCTATCCGCAGCCGGGCCGCACGTTCCTGCTGAAGGCGGGCATGATTTTCCAGTAGGCTGGGCGGGTAGGGCGGGCAACGGCGACCGCGGTTGTCCGCCCTTCCTTTGCCGACCTCCCCCTCTGATTTGTCCCGGCTCAGCACAGCCAGCGGCCGTGCACCCAGCCCTGCACGCCGTCGAGCAGCCGCACCAGCCGCCAGGGTCCGCGATAGCCCAGGACCACGACATACGTGCTGGGGCCGAGCCGTCTGAGCTCGGGAAAGCCGGTGCCTGGTCCGGAGCGCGGCGAGAGAAAATTGTCGCCGTAGGGGTTGAGCCCGCAGACGATCGCCGCCTTGGCCGGCGCGCCGGCGGCTGCAAGCGTGAACGCGATGGCGAGAACGGCGCAACGCATCTTCATCGCGTTCCCCTCCTTGCTGAGGGTATCGATCTTAGCGCAGAAACCCGATCCCAGACATGGCGGTTGCGTCCTCCGGGCTCAGTCCGCCTTGACGTCGTGCTCGCGTGCGACCGCCCCCCACACCTGCATCTGATCGGCGAGGAACTTGCGCAGCTCCTCGGGACCGGTGAGCGCGAGCGCGACTTGCTGCGTCTCGGTGAGCTGCTTGGCGACGCGCGGCTCGCGCAGGCAGGCCGCGAGCTCGTTGGCAAAGCGAGTGACGATCGGTTTCGGCGTTCCGGCGGGCGCGAACACGCCCCACCAGGCATAGGCCTCGAAGCCGGCAATGCCGCTCTCGCTCACGGTCGGCACCGCGTCGAGCGTCGGCGTGCGTGTCTTTCCGGTCTGCCCGACCGCCTTAATGCGGCCGGCCTGAATTTGCGGGATCGACAGCGCCGTGCTGCCGATGAGCAGATCGACGTGGCCGGCGATGGCGTCATTCATGGCCGGACCGCCGCCGCGATACGGCACGTGAACGAGCCGCACGCCCGCCTGTTTCGACAGCAGCATCATCGCGAGGTGACCGATGCTGCCGCTGCCGACCGAGGCATAGCTCACGGTGTCGGGCTTGGCCTTGGCCGCCGCGATGACATCGGCGAGCGTCTTGAAGGGTTTTTGCGGGTGCGTCGAGATCACATAGGGGGCGGTGCCGATGAGCAGCACCGGGTCGAGGTCCTTCTCGGTGTTGTAGGGCAGGTTCGGCAGGACGAACGGATTGGCGGCGTGGTTGTCGAACACGATCACCCAGGTGTTGCCGTCCGGCGGCGATTTTGCGACCGCCGCCGTGCCGGCGCTTCCCCCCGCGCCGGGCCTGTTCTCGATGATGATGGTAGTGCCGAGCCGCTGCTGCAAGTCGGGCTGCACGAGCCGCGCCATCACGTCGGTTGAGCCTCCCGGCGGGAAGGGGATCACGATCTTGATAGTGCCCGAAGGCCAGCTTTGTGCTTGGCCCTGGGTATGGGTCGCGAACGGCGCTGCCATCGCGCCGAGCACGATCAAACGCCTTGTGAGTGTGGGCACGGTGATCCTCCCCGGAATGTTGTGCCGGCGTTGATCGCCGCATCGTGTCATTGCGGCTCGGACCCTAGATCAAAATGTACATCGGCTCCACTCCCCGTTAGGCTCACGCGGACTTGGCCTTTTGGGAGCAGCCCGATGAGCGATGATTTCGAAGACCATTGCTGGAAGGACGTCATCACGTCGGACGTGCTGGAGGTCTATTCCTGCTACCGGCGCAAGGTATTCGTCGGCCCGAGCCCGGCGCTGTTGGCGGTCGATCTCTACGAGGTGGTCTATCGGGGCGGGCCGCGTCCGCCGGCCGAGCTGGCCAAGACCCATCCCAACAGCTGCGGGCACTATGCCTATGCGGCGATCGAGCCGACCAAACGGCTGTTCGCGGCGGCGCGCGGCGCCGGCCTGCCGATCTTCTATTCGACCGGCGACGTGCGCGCCGAGAGCCGGCCGTCGTTCGTCACCGCGACCAAGCGCAACAAGCCGCCGGTCGATGCGGCCGATTACGCCATCCGGCCGGAATTCAAGCCGCAGCCGCAGGACGTCGTCATCACCAAGCAGCGCGCCAGCGTATTCTTCGGCACGCCGCTCGTTGCGCACCTCACCCAGCTCGGCGTGCAGACGCTGATCATCTGCGGCGAGAGCACCTCGGGCTGCGTGCGCGCGACCGCGGTCGACGCCTACTCCCACGGCTTCCACGTCGTGTTGGTCGAGGAGTGCTGCTTCGACCGCAGCATCCTCTCCCACAAGATCAATCTGTTCGACATGCACCACAAATACGTCGACGTAATGCGTATCGACGAGGTGGTCGCCCATCTCGACGGCATCGCCGTGCGCAAGGCGAGCTGACGTCCAGATGAAGCCCGCGCCCTACGGCCCGTTTCCCTATTCGCCGATCATCAGCCGCCCGCGCCTGGCTTGGCCGGACGGCGCCCATGTGGCGTTCTGGGTGATCCCGAACATCGAGTTCTTCTCGCTCATGGAGAAGGTGCCGGCGGGCTCCGGCGGTCCCGGCACGCCGGTGCCCGACATTCCCTCCTGGTCGGCGCGCGACTACGGCAACCGGGTCGGCGTGTTCCGGCTGATGCAGGTGCTCGACCGCTACGGCATCCGCGCCACCGTCGCGCTCAATAGCGACCTCTGCGCCCACCATCCGGAGATCATCGCGGAAGGCAAAGCTCGCGGCTGGGAATGGATGGGTCACTGCGAGAGCAACACGCGCCGCTTGAACGAGGCGCCGCCGGGCGAGGAGGCGAGCATCATCCGCCGCACGCTGGCGACCATCGAGAAGGCGACCGGCACCCGGCCGGTGGGCTGGCTCGGCTCCGGCCTGCAGGAGACCTGGGATACCCTCGACCTGCTCGCCGCCGAGGGCGGCGAATATGTCTGCGATTGGACCAACGACGACCAGCCCTATGTGATGAGCCTCGACGGCGGGCGCCGGCTCGTCACGGTGCCCTATAGCCACGAGATCAACGACAAGCCGGTGTTCGAGCGCCAACACCGCACCGCCGACGAGTTCCGCGAGATGATTTGCCGGCAGTTCGACGTGCTCTACCGCGAGGGCGCGGAATCCGGCCGCGTCATGGCGATCGCGCTGCACCCCTATCTCACCGGCGTGCCGCACCGCATCGACGCCTTCGACGCGGCGCTCGCCCATATCTGCCGGCACGAGCGGGTATGGAAGGCGACCGGCGGCGAAATCGCGCGACATTATCTCGCGCAGATCAGAACCTCATAAGGGAGTAGATCATGGGCATGGGTCGATCGCGCAGAGCTATCGTCGGGTCGCTGCTGGTGGGCGCCGCGATCTTCATTGTGCCGGCCGCCGAGGCGGCCGAGACCGTGACGGTCGGTACCGTGGGCCAGGCCTCGGCCAATCTCTGGCCGGTCTTCATCGGCCTCAACAAGGGGTTCTTCGCCGCCGAGGACCTCAAGATCGACGTGGTCTACGTGCAGTCGAGCGCCCAGCTGGTGCAGCAAATCACCGCCGGCTCGCTCGACATCTGCATGTCGACCGGGCTGGTCGACCCGATGCGCGCGATCGGGATGGGCGCGCCGATCGCGATCGTGCGCGTCGAGGTGCAGGCGCCGCCCTATGCGCTCATGGCCAAGCCGAGCATCAAGAGCCTCAAGGAGCTCAAGGGCAAGGTGATCTCGCTCGGCGGGCCGAAGGACATCACGCGCATCTATGTCGAGCGCATGCTCGAGCCGAACGGCGTCAAGCCGGGCGAGTTCGACATGGTCTTTGCCGGCGCGACCGCGGCGCGGGCGTCCGCGCTGCTGGCGGGAGCGGTCGATGCGGCGATCCTGCTGCCGCCCTTCAATTTCCAGGCCGCGACGGCGGGCTTCAACGACCTCGGCTTGACGATCGACTACGTCAAGGACCTGCCGTTCTCCGGCACCGTCGTCAACGTACGCTGGGCCAATGCGCAAAAGCCGATCTTGCAGAAGCTGCTCGCAGCCCACACCAAGAGCGTCGCCTGGTTCGAGGACGACCGCAATCGCAGCGAGGCGGTGCAGATCTTGATGGCAGCCAGCAAGCTCAAGCAGGAGGACGTCGAGAAGGCCTACGACTTCATGCGCAAGGGCCAATTCTTCGAGCCGACTGGCAAGGTGTCCAGGTCGAAGCTCATGAGCTTGGCGAAGGCGATGGTGAGCCTGGGCGATCTGCCGGGCGCGATCGACGTCGACCGCGTCTTGCTGCCCGGCGTGACGCAAGTGAGCGACTGAACGGCGCTCGCTGCCGTGTGGACCGAGGAGGCAGCAATGCCACGGCTCAATGTCCTTGTCACCGCGGCCGCCGGCCTGGCGATGACGCTCGCGCTCGCCCCGGCCTACGCCGCCGACACCGTCATCCTCGGCTCGGTCGGTTCGGCTTCGACCAATCTCTGGCCGGTCTATATCGGCATCAACAAGGGGCTGTTCGCGGCCGAGGACGTCAAGGTCGATCTGGTGTTCGCCCAATCGAATGCGGCGGTGCATCAGCAGCTGGCCGCCGGTTCGGTCAATTTCGCCATCAATACCGGCCTGGTCGATCCCATCCGCGCCATTGAGAAGGGGGCGTCGGCGGCGATCGTGCGCATCGAGGTGCAGGGACCGCCCTATATCCTGCTCGGCCGGCCGGGCATCAAGAGCATGAAGGACCTCAGGGGCAAGACCATCTCGCTCGGCGGGGCGAAGGACATCACGCGGATTTTCGTCGAGCGGATGTTGGCAGCGGACGGGGTGAAACCCGGGGAGTTCGACATGGTGTTCGCCGGCGCCACCTCGGCCCGCTTCGCCGCCTTGCATTCCGGCGCGGTCGATGCCGCGATCCTGGCGCCGCCGTTCAGCTTCCGTGCCGAAGCGGCCGGGTTCAGCAATCTCGGTCAGACGATCGATTACGTGAAGGACCTGCCGTTCGCCGGAACTGTCGTCAACCGCACCTGGGCCGGCGCCAACCGGCGCGCCGTCGAGAAGGTGCTCGCCGTCTACAACAAGAGCATCGCCTGGTTCTACGATCAGAGAAACCGCGCCGAAGCCGTCAAGATGATGGTGGAGGTCAGCAGGATGCAGGCCGAAGACGTGGAGAAATCCTACGAGTTCCTGACCACGGGCAAGTTCTACGAGCCCACCGGCAAGGTGTCGAAAGCCAAGCTCACGGCGCTCGTCGGCGCGCTGAGAGAGCTCGGCGACATTCCGAGCGGGTTTGACATCGAGCGTCTGGTCCTGCCCGGCGTCACCCAGCTGACCGATTGACATGGATGCGTCGACGCCAGGGGTGACCAGGCCGGCGGAAGCGACCGAAGCGCAGGCGGTCACCCGAGCCCTGCAGGGCGCGCGGCTGCGCTCTTTCGCCGGCGCCATCTCGGTCGTGGGCGGGCTGGTGCTCTGGGAGCTCATCAGTCGTGTCCTCGTCGCCAACCCGCTGTTCCTCGCCGCGCCGTCGCAAATCATGCAGGCGGTCTATGCGCTGACGCTCAGCGGCGAGATGGCGCGGCACATGGCCATCAGCGCGATCGAGTTCGCGCTCGGCTACGCCATCGCCAGCGTGATCGGGATCGGTCTCGGCTTTGCCATGGCCAACAGCGCCACCGCCAAGCGGGCGCTGCAGCCGTGGATTTCGGGACTCTACGCGACCCCGACCATCGCGCTCGCGCCCTTGTTCATTCTCTGGCTCGGGATCGGCATCTGGTCGAAGGTGCTGGTGGTCATCTTCCTGGTGCTGTTTCCCGTCACCATCAACACCGAAGCCGGGCTGCGCACCACCAGCGAGCGGCTGATCGAGATGCTGCGCTCATTCGGCGCGACGCCGCGGCAGATATTCTTCAAGGTGTCGCTGCCGTCCGCCATGCCCTTCATCCTGGCCGGGCTCAAGCTCGGCATCGGGCGCGGTCTGATCGGCGTGGTGGTGGCGGAGCTGTTCGGCTCGCGCGCCGGCCTCGGACGGCTGATCAGCCAATCGGCGGACGCCTTCAACATGCCGGAACTGTTCGCCGGGGTGGTGGTGCTGGCCTTCGCCGGCATCGTGATGACGGCCGCCTTCACCTGGCTCGAGGGCAAGCTCGTCCCCTGGACCAGGGACTGACCATGGCGCCGAAGCTCGCCATCTCGAATTTGGGAAAATCGTTCGGCGCGCTCGAGGCGCTGCGCGGCATCGACCTTGCGGTCGAGCGCGGCGAGTTCATTTCGGTGGTCGGCCCCTCGGGCTGCGGCAAGACCACGTTCCTGCGCATCGTCGCCGGCCTCGAACCAGCGAGCGCGGGGAAGCTGCTGCTCGACGGCCGTGCGCTGCACGGCCCGGGCGGCGACCGCGGCTTCGTGTTCCAGACCGACAGCCTGTTGCCGTGGCGCACCGTGTTCGCCAACGCGATCATCGGACGCGAGGTCGCCGGCCAGGTCGGCCCGGCCGAACGGCGGCGGACCATGGAGCTTCTAAAGCTCGTCGGGCTCGAAGGATTCGAGCACTACCATCCGCGCCAGCTGTCCGGCGGCATGCGCCAGCGCGTCAATCTCGCCCGCGCGCTCGCCATCGATCCGGAAATCCTGCTGATGGACGAGCCGTTTTCATCGCTCGATGCGCAGACCCGCGAGATCATGCAGACCGAGCTCCTGCGCATCTGGGATGAGGGGCGTAAGACCGTCCTGTTCGTCACCCACCAGATCGACGAGGCGGTGTTCCTCTCCGATCGCGTGCTGGTGTTCGCGCGCCGGCCGGGACGGCTGCGCGAGACCGTCGAGATCGAGCTGCCGCGGCCGCGCGCGCTCGCGATCAAGCGCACGGGCGAATTCGTGCGCTATGTCGACCACATCTGGCGGCTGATCGAGGACGACGTGCGCGCCAGCGTGATCGAGGAAAAAGCCTGATCCACTGGGATAGCGGGGCGGCTAAATCCAAAAGTGCAAGGAGAGGATGATGACGACGACAAACAAGGGCAGGGGACAGCTATCGCTCACGCGCCGGGGCTTTGCGAAGCGCCTCGCCGCGTCTGCAGCCGCGGTCGGCGCATTGCCGGCGTGGCGCTCGGCGCGCGCGCAGCAGTCCTATCCCGGCCGGCCGGTTCGCTTCGTTCTTCCGTTCGGCGCGGCCGGCATCGCCGACATCACCGCGCGGCTCGCTGCCGAGAAGCTCGGCGACAAGCTCGGGCAGCGGTTCGTGATCGAGAATCAGCCGGGTCCGGGCGGCATTGCCGCGGCGCGCTCCGTGCTCTCGCAGCCGCCCGACGGCTACACGATCGGCCTGGTGACCAACGGCACCGCGATCAGTGCTGCGCTGTTCAAGGCGCTGCCGTTCGATCCGGTGAAGGAGTTCGCGACGATTTCGACCATCGGTCGTTTCGATCTGGTCTTTGCGACCAATGCGGAATCCCA
>WNGB01003568.1_pt1 | contig 35288 bp, 34 predicted proteins | sample 5400681 | NCBI WGS metagenome assembly WNGB01 (sample SAMN13153367, study PRJNA577476) | soil metagenome | isolation source: 115 cm soil or saprolite under grassland replicate 2 | place: USA:California | collected 2016-06-15 | reverse complement strand
TAATCAGCGAACTCCCATGACGATTGCGCCGCTGGACTGGGCCGTTCTCGGACTGTATCTCGTCGCCATTACCGCGATCGGACTGATCGCGGGCTACCGCGTTCGTCGCAGCGGTGAGTACTTCCTCGGCGGCCGCCGGTTCGGGCCGTGGCTGATGATCGGCCAGAGCTTCGGCGTCGGCACGCACGCCGAGATGCCCGTGTCGCTCGCGGGCGCGGTGTACGCGTCCGGCGCGTCCGCGATCTGGTACCAGTGGAAGAACCTGTTCATCACGCCGTTCTACTGGCTGATGGCGCCCGTCTTCCGGCGCTTCCGCCGCACCACGATGGCCGAGTTCATCGAGGATCGCTACGGCTCGTGGATGGGCGGGATCTACATCGTGTTCGCTCTCTGTTTTCTCATCATCAACACGGGCAGCATGCTCAAGGGAGCGGGCAAGGTGATCAGCCAGGCGACCGGCGGCGGCGTTGGCGTGAACGAGATCGTCGTCGTGATGACCGTCCTCTTCGTTCTCTACAGCTTCGTTGGAGGTCTCGTCGCCGCCGCGTGGACCGATCTGTTCCAGGGCTTTCTCATCATCGCGCTCTCGTTCATGCTCATCCCGCTCGGCTGGAGCGGCGTCGGCGGCTTGTCAGGCATGAAGGCGACGCTGGCGCCATTCCGTTTTTCACTGTCAACGCCGTCCGGCATCGGTCCGTGGGCGATCGCGATGCTCACGATCAACGGGCTGGTCGGCATCATGGCGCAGCCGCATCAGCTCGCCGCGGTGGGGACGGGCAAGGACGAGCGTACGTGCCGCATCGGCATGTTCTACGGAAACTTCGTCAAGCGCGTGTGCACGGTCGGATGGGCGCTCGTCGGACTGATCGTTGCCGCGATGGTGGCGCAGGGAGCGCCGCATGCCGCGCCGCTCGCCGATCCAGAGAATGCGTTCGGACTGGCGTGCCGGCTGCTGCTGTTTCCGGGCGCGCTCGGTTTGATGATCGCGTCGATCCTTGCCGCGAACATGTCGACATGTTCGGCGTTCCTCGTCGACAGTGGCGCGCTTTTCACGGAGGGTCTCTATCGGCGGCGTCTCGTCACGGGACGGCCGGATCGGCACTACCTGTGGGTGGGGCGTTTCAGCGGCTTCGCGATCACGATCCTCGGAGTCTTCTACGCGGTATTTCTCATCCAGAGCGTGCTCTACACATTCCTGCTCACCGAAACGCTCGCGACGTTCGTCGGTATCGGCGTGCTCGGCGGTATCATCTGGCGCCGCGCGAACCGGTGGGGCGCGCTGGCGAGCCTCGTCTGCGCGCTGGCCGCGAACTTCTCTCTGTATGCGCTCACGGGCCAGCGGCTGGATCACTGGGATCCGAATGTGTTCCTCGCCGCGCTGCTGGCCGGAATCGCTGCCCTCGTCGTCACCAGCCTGCTGACGCCGGCGGAACCCGCCGCGGGGCTGGACTCGTTCTTCCAGCGCCTCGAGATCTCCAGCGAGGACGATGTCGCCGTGAAGCCGTTGCTGCTGGTGAATCTCCTGAGGCCGCGGATTGCGGGACGGTGGCGGATCTTCGGTGAGGATCTCGGCGGGTTTAGCGTCGCGTGGCTGTGGGTGCTCGCGCTGGTCGCGGCGACCGCGCTGTTCTTCCGAATGTGATCACTTGATTGCCACGATCTCGACCTCGCCGTCGCGTCTCATGACGCTGACGGCGACGTCTCGCGCGTGCCGTTCGAGCAGAAGATCGACCCGGGCTCCGCCCACGACGAGGTTGCGCAGTTGCAGCCGCTCGATACTTTCCGGCAGCGATGGCTGTTGGAAGGTGATCCGCCGGCGCGCGGCATCGATCTGCATGCCGAGCGCGGCCTGGACGAACAGATAGACCGCACCGGCAGCCCACGCCTGGGGTGCGCAGGCCACCGGGTAGAGCGTGGGCCCTTCGTCCGACCGCCGATGGAAGCCGCAGAGCAGTTCCGGCAGACGATGGAGATCGACCGCCTTGCTGAGATCGAGCATGGCCTCGAGAAGCGTGGCGGCCACGGTCGTAAATCCGTATCGTGCGAGTCCCGCCGCGGCGATGGCGTTGTCATGCGGCCAGATCGATCCGTTGTGGTACGACATCGGGTTGTATCGGGACTCGCCGGCCGCGACGGTCCTGATGCCCCATCCGGCAAACGAGGCCTCCTGCATCAGAGACGTTGCGACAATGCGGGCGCGTTCCGGCGAGCTCACGATGCCGCTGAAGAGACAGTGCGCGACGTTGGATGTCCGGACGCGGCAGGGGCGCTTCTGTCCATCGAGCGCGAGGGCGTACGTGCCCAGATCATCACACCAGAAACTCTCCTCGAACCGCCTGCGAAGACGATCGGCGCGGGAACGCCATTCTTCCGCGAGTGCCGGCTCGCCCCGAACGATGGCGAGGTCTGCTGCGCTGCGCCACGCGGCGTAGGCATAGCCCTGCACCTCGCACAGCGCGATTGGGGGATCGGCGAGCGTGCCATCAGCGTGGAATACCGAGTCCCACGAGTCCTTCCAGCCCTGCTGGACGAGCCCGTTCTCGCTGCGTCGCGCGTATTCCAGGAATCCATCGCCGTCCGGATCGCCGTCTTCCGTCATCCACTGCAGCGCGATGAGCAGATGCGGCCAGAGCTGCTCAATGAGCGCGGCATCCTGCGTTCGTGTGAAGTACTCGCCGGCCAGGATCACGAACAGCGGCGTCGCGTCGATGCTGCCGTAATAGCGCCCGAACGGCACTTCGCCGAGCGCTGGCATCTCGCCGTCGCGCATCTCGTGCAGGATCTTGCCCGGCGCGCCATCCTGGGCATCCGATCGCGCCTTGGCCTGCGTCGACGCGAGGAACGTCAGCACGCCGCGCGCCACGTCAGGGTCGGCCCAGAGCAACTGCAGCGCGGTAATGATTCCATCGCGTCCAAACGGCGTGCTGAACCACGGGATGCCCGCATAGGGGTAAAAGCCGTGGGGTGTCTCGGTGATCATCATCTGCAGGTCGGCCGCCGAGCGTTTCACCCATCGGTTGAACGCTTCGCTCGACGCGTGCACATCGCATGCGCGGCGGCCGCGCGCGATGGCCGTCTTGCGGGCTTTCTCGAGCGCCGTGTCGTAGTCCGGTTGCGGCGCATCAACGTGCGCGTATCCGCAGCGCACGCTCATGTCGAAGGCGACGCACGCGCGCGGCTCGAGGCGAAGATGAAAGGTTGCCGCTCCCGGGTCGAGCTGGTCCGGCCGCCGCGTCCACTGGATCCGCGTCCGTCGTTCGACGCCGTCGAGGCCGACATATCCCAGCAGACATTCGTCCGTGAGCCGGTCGGGCAGGCGCGTGCCGCGCCGGACGCGCCTCGTGCCGCGCACTTCGAAGACATCGGCGAAGTCGGCGTCGAACAGGATGACCAGCGGCACGTCGACCGTGCCCCCGCCATAGTTGCAGATACGCAGTTTCTCCACGCTGACCCCGTCGCCGAGAATGCGGGCTCGAAACACATGGATCTGCCCGTGCGGGATCTCGATCTGTTCCCGCTGTTCCCGCCGCCGCACGTCGACATTCGTCAGGTCCCCCACGAATGCGACGTTGTCGTCCGTGACCGTTGAACTGAGCAGCAAGGGCCGGCCCCGCGCGACCAGAAGCTCCAGCTGCGACAGGTAGCGTGTTCCGCGGTAATAAAGGCCCTGTTCTCCTCCCTGTTCCGTCCCGATGTCGCCGAGCTGATCGAACACGCCAAACGTGTCGCCGTACTTGAGGACCCGCTGCGCCGCCAGCGTTCGCCGCATCTCGGCGACGACAGCGAATTGATCGTCCACTTGGACGGCGTCTGCCATATTGGCGGATTCCTCAGGCGGCGGCATGCGCGGTCTTGGTCTCCAGGATGCGTCCGTAAAGCGCGACGTGATCCTCAGCCATGCGCCGCGCGGTGAACCTGCGCTCGAAGGCCCTGCGGCAGGCGCGGCGATCGAGTGTCTTCACGCGGCGTGTCGCTTCAATCGCCCCGTCCACCGTGTCGACGATGAATCCCGTGACTCCGTCCTCGATGATCTCCTCGACCGAGCCGCCACGGAACGCGACGACGGGAGTACCGCAGGCGAGCGCCTCGATCATCACGAGCCCGAAGGGCTCCGGCCAGTCGATGGGGAAGAGCAGCGCACGGGCGTTTCCAAGGAACTCGTTCTTCCCGGCCTCGCCGATCTCACCGACGAAGTCCACCAGCGGATTCTTCATGAGCGGCTCGATCTCACGCGCGAAGTACGCGGCGTCGGCGCGATCCACCTTTGCGGCAATCTTCAGCGGCTCCCCCAGCGCCGTGGCGATGGCGATGGCGCGATCGACCCGCTTTTCCGGAGAGATGCGGCCAAGGAACGCGAGGTAACCGCCTGGTTCGTACCGCGGCGCCAACTGGTCAGGGGGCAACCCGTGCCGGATCGTTCCCATCCAGTTCACGTGAGGAAGCGGCGCGCGTTGCGCATCGGAGATCGAGATGAGCGGCACGTCGGAGAACTCTGTGAAGAGCGGCGGGAGATCGGGAAGATCAAGCCGGCCGTGCAGCGTCATGACGGAGCGTGTCGAAAGCCTCCGAATTACCGGAAGGTGGATGTGCGCGATGTGAAAGTGAAGGAGATCGAACTGGGACGCAGCCGCCGCGACGCGCTCGACGAGCAGCACATGCCAGGCGATGTGATCGATGCACGCGGCGTCAAGACGCAGCGACCGTGGAGAGACGGGTACCAGCGTGGCGCTGGTACGCGAGTCTCCGCTGGCGAACAGCGTGACGTCGTGTCCAAGCCGCACGAGCTCGTCCGTGAGGTACGCGACCACGCGTTCCGTCCCGCCGTATGAGGCTGGCGGGACACTCTCGATCAGCGGAGCGACCTGGGCGATTCGCATCGTCGGGGTTCTCGCTTCAGACGCGGTCGCCGACGCCGGATACGCCAGCTTCACGCGCGCAATGTGCACAGCAGTACATCGTCCCGCGTGCCTCGACGCCGTGGCCGATGATTTTGCAATGGCAGTGCGCGCAGACTGGCGCCAGCGCGTGAATCGCGCATTCGAAACTGTCGAAGGTCTGGGACTTTCCGGAGGCAGTGATCTGAAAAGCCTTGTCGTAATCGTTACCACACACGCTGCACTTCGCCATCTGCCTCCTCCACCGCTCGGGCAGGGGCCCGGTTCAGCGCGACCTGACCCCTCCTCGTGAATCTGACTCAGCGTGATCTGAATCAGCGCCGACGTGCTCTATGGTTTCTGTTCCGTCGCGTCAGAAATCTCGAGCCGGCGTCCCTGCGTGACCTGCTCGGGCGGCGCTGGCATCCGGATTTCGAGGACGCCATCCTTGAAGCTCGCTTTCGCCTGATCGCCGATTGCCCCGGCCGGCAGCGGCATGGTACGGCAGAAACTCCCGTACATGCGCTCCGACTGGTAGAGTCCGGCCCGTTCTTCTTCGTGCTCGTGCCGCCGCTCGCCCGAGATCGTGATTTCATCGTCAGTGACGTTCACGGTGACGTCTTCCTTCTTCAGGCCCGGGAGATCGGCCCGGACGACGAGCTCATTGTTGCCCTGAAAGACTTCGACCTCAGGGGCCCATGCCGGCCAGTCGGCGGCGCCGCGCGCTGGCGACGTGAAACCGCGCTGGCCGAAGGGTGAAATCCGACCCGCGCCAAAACCGAAGTCCGCCAGGAGCCGATCCATCTCATTGGCAAAGCGGTCGACAATTCCGCTCTGCCTTCGACGCCACTGTTCGGGCTCGCGGCGCGCGATCGTTCGATCGTCACGAGTGGCAGGACTTTTTTCAGCCATTGATAACCTCCTTCGTCAACTAATGCGCTCCGCCGCCCGAACAGGAGCCCGCAACCGGCTTGATGGACGAGATGGTAATTTCGGGCGTGTTTGCCTTGGTGAGCTCCCCGGAGACTGCACGGCCGCTGGTGCCGGTTGCCCCCAGCTCAGCCTTCGCGTCCTCGTCCTTTTTGAACGTGCCGGTAATTTCGACGCGCTGACCGACCTGAGCTTTTAGTTCACTCTCCTTGTCGCCGGTCACCCGATAGACCTTCCCAAGATTACTTGGCGATCCCGCTGTTCCGACTGGCGGTGAGGCTGGTGGCGTCTCGGGGTTCGGCATGTCCGTGGCCTTGGTGGCAGGGTTCAGCATGGCGTGCGTCAACACGAACTCATCCGTCATGCCCATTTCTCCCGGGACCGGACTCCGCTTCAACACGGTAGTTTCCTTCTGAACGCAGCCCGTCACCGTGATCGTTGCCTGGTCATCGGCACGCGCGCCGCTTGTGGGCGCCTGACTTTGCTGCGCACCGACAGTAGCGCCGGCACCGGCCAGAAGAAGCGCGGCCGCCCATCCCACTGCAAGTCTCTTAGCCATGAGTTACCTCCGAATACAGGAAGTCTGTGAACCATAAGTACCAAGCAAGCACGTCGCCATCTCGTCGGCGACGAAATGTGCCGGTTCGTAAGATTTTTGGGAATGCGGCGTGCGGTGCGCGTGATTACCCGCGGTGGGGAGCTGCAGCGCAACGGTGAAGCGGTGACATGCCGAGGTCCGAGATCCGATGCCCGGAAACGGACATCGAATCTCGAGCCTCTCGAACTAGAACACGTATCGCAGGCTTAACTGCACGTCACGACGCGAGTTGTCCTTGCCCGTGATGCGGCCGAACGTGGAGCTGGTCGGATCGGTGGACGGGTTGCTCAGGTTCGGGTGGTTCAGGAAGTTGAAGACCTCCGCCCTGAACTGGAACGACTGGCGTGCCTTCACCGCGACGTTCTTGAACAGCGCGATGTCCCACTGATACTGGCCCGGGCCGTACATGTTATTGCGCGGCGCGTTGCCGAACGTGCCGTTCGCCGGCTTCACGTACGCCGCCGGGTTGAACCAGAAGTTCTGGTCAGCGGTCGCGCCCTGCGACAGCTGCCCATTGGAGTTCGCATTCGGGTCGCCGACCAGGTCCCACGGCTGACCGAACGAATCGCCGACCCCCGCGATGTCGTCGCCGCGGGTCACCCACAGCGGGTTGCCGGTGCGCATGAAGGTCGCGCCCGAGATCTGCCAGCCGCCCAGCACGCGTCCCTTCAGCGACGTGGTCTCCTTCCGATAGATCGGCAGGTCGTAGATGTAATAGAAGTTGAACACGTGCCGGCGATCGAAGCTCGAGTTGCCCCAGAAGCCGGAATCGTCGTACGAGTTGAACAGGACGTCGCGCTTGCCGCTCGCATTGTCCTCGGAGTGGCTGAACGTGTACGCCAGGCCGAACTTGAAGCCGTTGCGGTAGCGGCGATCGGCGCTCAGCTGCAGGCCGTTGTACTCCGAGCGGCCCGTGTTTTCCGACAGCCGGATAACGCCGTAGCCCTTGTACGGACGCAGGTACGCCGAGTTGATTCCGGGATTGGCCTGCACCGTGCCGGGCAGCAGCTGATTGATGTTGCGCTCGCGCTGCAGGTTGCGACCCTTGCGCCCGACGTAGGACGCGTCGACGACGAATCCTAACGGCGCGTCGCGCTGCACGCCGGCGGAATACATGTAGGCGACCGGATGCTTGAACACCGGATCGATGGCCGTCATTCCGAGCGGCAGGCTGGCTGCGCCGCCGGCGCCGCCCGGATTGTCTACCGAGCCGTTGCTCACGCTCACCTGCGGCTGGAAGGGCGGGTTGCCACCGAGCAGCATCGAGTCGTTCAACGTCACCCGGTTGTGGAAGACGCCACCGCTGACCTTCACGATCGTCTTGTCGTTCAACCCGTAGGACACGCCGGCGCGCGGCTCGAAGACGTTCTTGTGCGTCTGGGTCAGCCCGCGCGGCGCGCCGACGAACAGCGCCTTGACTGCCGGATCGTTGTAAACGGAGAGGGTGCTGGCCGAGCTCGGGAAACCCGTGCCGGGGAGGACGATCCCGTTGTAGCGCGGGCCGCCCAGGATCCGCCCGCTCGCGGGATCAATCACCGCCTGATTGGTCCTGTCGTAGTAGGCCGGGTCGAACGTTGCGATATTGTTCGTCGTGGAATACCACGGCGGCCACAGCACGTAGCGCACGCCGCCTTCGATGGTCAGGTTGCTCCTCGGACGCCAGGAGTCCTGCACGAAGAAGTCGCCCGCCAAGGCCCGCCACTTGGTCAGCGCGCGCTGGCCGATCTCGGCGTAGTTCGTGAAGATCCCGATCGCCGCATCCGCCATCCCCAGCCCGGTATGGCCGGCGCTTGTGGTGTTGGTGAACTCGAAGCGGCCGTTCTGATTGTTGGTGCTTCCCGGAATCGGCTGCACGTTGATCTGATCGAAATCGTCCTCACCCGAGTACTCGACCACCACGCCCCCCTTGAACGTGTGCCGGTTCTTCACCCACGTCGTCGCATTGGCGAACGTGTTGATCGGGCCGACCGAGGAAGACGGGTACGGGCCTCCGTCGATCTCGCTGAAGGGGCTCATCGTGATCGTCGGAATCTTGTCGGGAATCTCCTTGAAGTCAGGAAAGAGGTACGGGTAAGTGATGCCGTACTTGGTCCGCTTGTAAAGATCGCTCTGGAACACGTTGATGTAGACCTCGTCGAGCGAGCGCGTGAAACTCGCTTCGTTGACGAGGTTGTTGCGCAGCGTGCTCGTCCAGCTCAACGACTGATTCGTGTTCGGCCGGTTCCAGTCAGTCCGCGCGTAGGGGAACGTGCCGCGGAACGCGTCGACCGCCTTCCAGTTGTACTTGCCGAACCGGTAGACTAGGCCGTTGTTTGCGCTGAAGCGATAGTCGAAGCGCAGGTTGTCCTTGCGCTGGTGCTGCGGATTCTCGCTATTGACGATCGCGTTGGCGGTGCCGGAGCGGAAGCCTGGCGTCGACGGCACGTAAGCGTTCAGCATCGCGAGCCCGTTCGCGCTCAGCCGCCCCGCCGGAATGATGTTGCCCTGGAACGGCTGTCCCGTCTGCGGGTCGATGATGGTGCGGGCGCCGTTGAAGAAGCCATTGTTAGGATCGAGCAGTTCGCTGAAGTTGCCGGTCCGCATCTTGTCCGTCGGCACCGTCGCGGTGTTGGTCTGCACGGCGAGGAACTCGACCCATTCCTGCGCGCCGAAGAAGAACAGTTTGTCCTTCATGATCGGGCCGCCGAACGAATAGGCCGGCTGCTTGTAGTTGAACGGGGCCGGCCCGTCGTGCTCGAACGCGTTCGGGCTCTTGTTGCGCGTCCAGGTGTTGGCCTGCAGCTTGTCATCGCGGTAGAAGAACGAGCCGCTACCGCTGAAACGATTGCTGCCCCCCTTGGTGACCATGCGGATCTGGCCGCCGCTGGCGCGGCCGTACTCCGGCATGTAGTCTCCCGTCAGGACCTGCACTTCCTGGATCGCGTCGACGTTCTGGATGCCCACGATCGCGCCGGACGAGCGAGTGCGGATCGCGGTCGCGCCGTCGACCGTGATGTTGTTCTCGTCGCTGCGGCTGCCGTTGATGCTGAAGCCGCCGTTGCCGAGATCAGAGAATCCGTAGTTGTTGAAGCTTCCGCCGGTGACGCCCGGTTTCAGGCCGACGACGCCGATCGGGTTGCGACCCGAGAACGAGAGCTGCTCGATGTCCTTGGACTCGATCGTCTTGCGCAGGGCGACGTCGGTCTGCAGCCGCGGCGACTCCGCGGTGACGGTGACGGACTCGCTCAGGGCGCCGGTCTCGAGCGCGAAATCGAGGGTCAGCGAGCCCGCGGCGTCGAGCTGCACGTCCTTCTGCAGCGATTTCTTGAAGCCCTGCAGCTCCGCGGTGACGTTGTACCGGCCGGCCGGCAGGTTCGGGAATGTGTAGAAGCCGGTGCCGTCGGTGACGGTGTTCCAGCTCAATTGCGTCTGGGTATTGATCGCGGTGACGGTGGCGCCGGGCACGAGCCCTCCCTGCGCATCCTTCACGCGGCCGGACAACTGACTTCGATCGAACTGGGCGGCCGCCGTACTCGCGACCATCGCGAAACACAGCAGCAGGAACGCGCACTGTCGCGCACGTTGAAACAGGTATGGCATTGACTCCTCCATGGGCCTATCCGGACCCCTGCCGGATACGCCGTCACGGAGGCTACGACGCCCTTGCTTCCCAGTCAACTACCATGGATAGGAGTAGAATGGGGACTTCGGCCGCGCTCCGGAACGGCAATACGAGCAGGAGGGCCTCCATGTCGATCGATGACGATGTCCTCTTCGGGATCAAGCCAAAGCCGGCCCGTATGTCCCTGCCAGCGGGCCTGCCGCCCGGGCTGACGGACCGGCGCGATCACAGCCGCCGCGAGGCGCTGGTGCGCCGCATCCTGGCGGAATTCGATGACATGCCGGGAATGGCGCTGTCGCTGAAACAGGCCGGCCGCTTCCTCGGAATCGACGAAAAGGCCTGCGCGCGGATTCTTGCCGTGCTGACGCGGGACGGCCAGTTGCGGCGTAATGCGAACCTGCAATACGTCCGCAGCGAACGTCCGAACCGCCTCGCGCGCGGCTAGCCTATAGCCTCGCCGGCCACCGCACGGCGCCGATCGATGGCACAGGATTCCCGCGTCAGGTACTCCACGACTTCGCTCGCCCCGTAATCGCGGGCCTCGCCGCGGAGGAATTGCTCGATTTCCGGCAGACTGATACCCGACGTCAGAATGGCGGGCTCGACCCCGTCGTCGCGCCGCTGCCCAAATCCCACCGTTGCCGCCAGTCCGTTGCACAGGCACTTGCGGCCGAAGGTGTCCTCGAGGCGTCCGCCTTTTCGCACGTAGTCCTCGGAAGGCTCCCCCGGACAGCGGTAACCCAGGCTGCCGTCCGTCCGGCGATATGTCTCGCGCAGGTAACCCAGATCGCAGCGCCGCGTCCGCGCGGCGTAGACCTCCGGTTCCGAGAGCGTCTGCGCGAGCTGCAGCACCTTGAAAGGAAAGCCTGTCGGAGAGGCGAGCGGCTCGGTAACCACGCGCGCGGTCCGTGCACGCACGCGGTCGAACACACGTGCGCGCAGATCGGAATCGATCCCCGATTCCTCGCAGAACGCGAAGAGCGTTCCGACCTGAATGCCCGCGGCGCCCTGCGCCCGCGCTTGTTCCATGCCCTCTGGTGAGGCGCACGATCCCGCGATCCAGAATGGCAGGCCGAGGCCGCGGATCCGGCTGATATCCACGACGTCGCGCGGGCCGTACGCCGGTTCACCTTCCGGAGTCAGCGTCATGGCGCCGCGCGGCGGGGCATTGTGGCCGCCGGCGTGATGCGCCTCCACGACGAAGCCGTCCACGCCGCCATGACGCGCGAGACTGACCGCGAGCGTGGCGGACGATACGATGGCCAGGAAGCGCGGGCGGCGCAATGGCGGCGGCGCCGCCAGCGCCAGGACCTGCGAAGGGTCGAAGCACAGGTCGAAGCGCTCACCGGCCTGCACGCCGGTCACGTGCAGCGGCAGGGCGACGGGCTGATGTTGCTGCAGCGCGTCGATCATCGCGGGAAAATCACGCGGAATGCCCGCGCCGACCAGGACGTAGTCCACGCCCGCCAGCAGCGCGCCGTAGAGCGTGGGCGGCGTCGGGAGCTGAACTTTCTCGAGGAAGTTGATGCCCACGAGACCGGCGTGTCCTTCTTTGGCGAGGAACACCTCGGCGAATCCCGCGACCACGGCAAGCGCGTGAAGATGCGGCGCGGGAGCGGCGGAGAACATCGGCAGGCTCTTGAACGCGGTCGTCCTCGCTATGCCGCCGGGGACGAAGAATCGCGCGAGCACGTCGCGCGCGACGGCGCGATCAGGAAAGCGATCGAGAGCCCTGCGGATATCACCGTGCGGGTCGCCGAGCTGCAGCCGCCGCGTGAGGACGACATCGAGCGCCGTGCCGGAAACCACTCCGAGCTCCCCCCGCGAGGACACGGCGCGCGCAAGCCGCCAGCCCGAGACCGCCACGCCCATGCCGCCTTGTATGAGTACGGGTTGCTGCATGCCGTAAGCGTAGCCGCGCAGCCGCTGCGCGACTGTCACAGTTGTGTACCCGGCGATTACTTAGAGTTGCGGGTGGAGCGCGGGCGGCTCGCTACCACGTCACGCGGACGACGCCGCTCTTGCCGATCTCCGTATCGCGTGTGAGCAGCGGCAGACCAAGATCGCGCGCGGCCGCGCAAATGAGCGCATCGAACGGGTCGCGGCTGATCTGCCCGTGCAAGTCGTCGCCGTCCAGCACCTGCGCTGCGGTGAGGTCGTACGGCTGGTAAGCGGGATTGCTGAAGAGATCTCCGAAGAATTCACGCGGCGAGCGCCGCAGGTTGAAGCGTCCCGCGCGCGCGAGCAGCGCGACTTCCCACATCACTGCCGCCGGCACGTAGACGAGCGCCTGGCGTGCTTCCGCTGCCGCGAAGTGCGCCGCCGCGCGTTTGCCGAGCCGCGCGCTGCCTCCGGCGTGGAACAACAGCGCGTGCGTGTCAGTGACCGCGGCGTCCATGTTTACCCGCGCCGCTTCTTCGCACGCGGCGGCCGCTCTTTCACCAGCATCGGCCTGTGGAGCGACCGATCGAACATCGCGCGCACGTACGTGCCGGCGGTTTCGAGATTGGGATCGTCGGGCGGCAGATCGATCGTGCCGGCGACGGACCGGATCGCCGCGCGGTCGGTGCGTCCCTGCATGCGTGCCTCGGTGACGAGCCGGTCGAGCACCTCGCTGACGCTGCCCCGGGCGCTCGCGGCCGCCTGCGCCCGCAGCCAGAGCAGGTTATCTTCTCCGACGGTGACCGAGACGGCTCTCTTCATATAGATACGATATCACATCTTTATCGTGTGAACGCCCCGGCTGAGTCGGGCGGACTATGGGACTCGCGGCAGCGCGAACGCCACGTAAACGCCGCCCGGTCCGCCGGCCGGTGACTTCCCGCCGCCCGCGGCCACGACGATGAACTGCCGTCCGTCGACTTCGTACGTCGCGGGTGTTGCGTTTCCCGAAGACGGCATCGTCGCTTCCCACAGCAGGGTGCCGGTGGCCTTGTCGAACGCCCGGATCTTGCGATCGTGGTCCGTGGCCGCAATGAACACGAGGCCGCCTGCCGTGACGATCGGGCCGCCGTAATTCTCGCTGCCGGTGTTGCGCAGCCCCTGCTGCACGAGCTCGGGATACTCGCCGAGCGCCACTTTCCAGATGTACTCGCCGGTGTTGAGGTTGATGGCACTCAACGTTCCCCACGGCGGCGCCGTCGCGGGATAGCCGTCCGGGTCCAGGAACTTCCGATATCCCGTGAAGAGGAAAGTGTTGTTGATCAGCGGATGGACGTTGCCGTTTCCACTTCCGCCGCTGCCTCGGCTGCCGGCCGGCGGGTCCTGTCCTGTCAGCGTGAACTGCACGATCGCGTTGACAGCGGCGGCACCGAGCTGGGGAAAGCCGGGCATCCGTCCCGTGCCTTGCCTGATGATGGTGGCGACGTCGCTGAAGGTGCGCCGATTGCCGATGCCCACGAGCGACGGGATCTGCGGCGGCGTGCCCGCGCGATCGTCACGGTGGCAAGCCGCGCAGTGTTGCAGGTACAACGCCTCTCCGCTGTGACCGCCGCTGTTGGCAGCCATCGTTCCGGTCCAGGCGAGATCGTTTGCATTGACGTAGTAGAGCGATGTCTCGGGGTCGAACGCCTGTCCGCCCCATTCCGCGCCGCCGTCGAAGCCGGGAAATACGACCGTGGGTTTCTCCACGCCAAATGGTACGAATTGCCCGTCGCTGCGAAACGTTTTGAACTGGTCCAGCGCCCACTGATGCACAGCTGGCGTGCGGTTCGTCAGCAGATCGGCGGTCAGGATCTGTCGAGCGAACGGCGCCGGCTTCGTCGGCAGCGGTTGCGTGGTCGCCGCGACCTCGCCGGGCAGTCCGCTTCGGGGAAACTTCCTGTAATCGATCGGAAACATCGGCTTGCCGTTGGTACGATCGAACAGAAAGAGGAAGCCGTGTTTCGTCGCCTGCGCGATCGCATCGATGGTGCGCCCATCGCGGCGGATCGTGACGAGCGTCGGAGGCGACGGCAGGTCCCGGTCCCACATGTCATGACGCACGAACTGGAAGTGCCAGACGCGTTTGCCCGTGGCGGCGTCGAGCGCGATCAGCGAATTCGCGAAAAGGTTGTCGCCCGGGCGGTCCGCGCCGTAGAAGTCGCTGGCGGCGGATCCTGTCGGTACGTAGACCACACCGCGCCATTCGTCGAGGGCCATGCCCGCCCAGTTGTTCGCGCCGCCGCTGTATTCCCACGCGGCCTTCGGCCACGTGTGGTACCCGGTTTCGCCGCGATGGGGAATCGTATGAAAGGACCATCGCAGCGCGCCCGTGCGGACGTCGTATGCGCGAATGTCGCCCGGAGAAGTCGGGAGGCCCTCGCCGACGCGCCCGCCGACGATCATCACATCTTTATAAATGACGCCCGGCGTCGTCAGGCGCACGCCCTGCGTCTCGGGATCGCGTCCCAGGTTTTCGCGCAGGTCGATGTGCCCGGACACGCCGAAGGTGTCAATCGGCTTTCCCGTCGCAGCATCCAGCGCGTAGATGAAGTCGCCCACTGCGGCGAAGATGCGTCGATCGTTTCCCTCCGTCCAATACATCACCCCGCGGTTCGGGCCGCTGCCGCGCACGCCGGAGTCGAACGTCCATAGCAGCTCGCCCGTTGCCGCGTTCAGGGCGAAGGTCTTGTGCGTGGGTGTATAGCCGTAGAGCACGTTGCCGACAACGACCGGCTGCGTCTGCATTGCCCCGGGCTCGCCGGTGTCGTACGTCCACGCGACCGCGAGCTGCTTCACGTTCGCGCGGTTGATCTGCGTGAGCGGGGAATAGCGCCGTTGTTCCGGGCCACCTCCGTATCCCCAGGTCTCGGCGCGCAGAGCGGGATTTTGGGCAAGGAGACCTGCAGTAGAGATCGCGAGCGGAGCCAAGGCAAGAAGCAGAGCGGCGGATTGGCGGGCGATCACGGTGCCGTAAGTTTATGACAGGGTCGTACGACCGACGCGCCAGCTCATCGCTATCAATTCCCGTTTACTTTACCGCTTAAGTGTGCAAATCTCCGGCCTCCGCAAGAGCGCGGCAAAGGAGCTCTGACCAACTGCAATCAGGATGGCGTCGATTTCGACTCGTCGACGCGCAACAGCATTGCCATGCGCAATGCGAACGTGGACAACGTGCGGTACGGCGTGTTCATCGAGCAGTCGGATTCCCTGAACAAGGTTTACGGCAACTACGCCACGACGCGCGGTGTCCCCAGCATTCCGGGGCGATCCGTGGGTGTCTATAACAATGCGACCAGCAGCAGTACGCGCGGCATTACCGACAAGAACACCGTATTCTGCAACACCAGTGACGTGATTGCCGATGGCCTTCGCGTGGGGTCGATCGCCACCGCGACGGGAGGCGTCGCCGAGACGGCTCACACGTTCCTGTTCAATAACGTCGTACGGAACAGCAGAGGAAACGGCATCCTGGTCGACACGCAATTCCCGCGCAGCGTGGAGAACTATTTCTCCCAGACGGTGCTCTCGGGGAACAAGACCGATATCAACTCGCATCCGTCGAACGGCGCCGCGCCTCCGGACTTTTTCAATCCGCCTTCCGCGATCAATCTCGCGCTGCGCCAACCGGCATTGGCGTCGTCGGCGGCGTCCGACTCGGCTCCCGAGGCGGCCGTGGATGGCCTCGCCTACACCCATTGGATCGCCGGCGACGAACGTGAGCCCTGGCTGATGGTGGATCTCGGCAGCAGCGTGTCTTTCGGGCGCATCATGTTGAAACAGATCGCAGCCGCCGTCATCGCCCGCGTCGTCCTTCAGATCTCGCAAGACGGCGTGACCTTTACCGACCTCCCGGGCACCGCACGAGAGATCGTGATGAATCGCGACGTGAACAATGTCTCGTTCGCGCCGGTCACGGCCAGGTTTGTGCGGGTCAGCATCACGGAATTCGCCGGCGGGCCCGCCGGCTTCGAGGAAGTCTCGGTGCATCCGAAATGATGCGCCGCACATGGAGACACCGCATGAAGACGTTCCGCACGGTCCTGTTCGCGTGTGTTGTGTTGGGGGTGATCGCTCTTGCCGCGAATCGTGCGAGACCGATTGCTGCGGCACAGGAGCCCGGCGTCAACGCCGGCACGTACGATATTGCCCTTCAGGTCTCACAAGCTGATGGCCGATCGACGTGGTCGTACAGGATTACGAAGACCTCGGAGGACGCCAAAGATCTCGGACATTTCATCGTCAACTTCGGCAACTGCGGAGACCAGAGTCCGACGATAGCCAGCATCGTGTCCGCGACCGTCAACGGCATGGATTGGATGAGTGAAATCGAGTCGACCGAAGGCAGCACGGGTTGTGACGTCGCCGGGAATGTCGTCAAGTTCGACAACCTTCCCGAGGCCGATGCCTATCTCATCGAGTTCACGCTGGACGACGTGTATCCGCAGATGGACGCCGACGTCTGGTTCAAGGCGGGAACATCCTGCGTGAAACGCGCGTTCCTGGGCCCGGGCTGCAAGGGGTATACACGGACGTCGACGATGGAGGCGGATCCGTCGCTTGTAGGCAAGCGGTACTCCGACATCAATACCTACATGAGACGCTTCGGATTCGATTACACCGAACATCCGAATTGCACCGGGGGCTACGGCGGGCATATCGACGGCGTCCACGGCGACGTCGATCTCGACTCCTATCTCAATAAGTATGTGTTCCGGTTCGACATTCACATCATTCCGGTGATCGACGGCGATCGCTGCAGCTCCAGCACGGTGGACCGCCAGCGCAATGAGATGAAGTCGATGACGAACAATTCGACATGGGCCAAGGTGCAAGGCAACTGGGACGAGTGGCAAATCCTGGAATGGAAGTTCAAACTCCCGGCCGGGTTTCAGCCGACGACGAACTTCTGCCACATCCATCAGATCAAGGCGCAGGACGGTCCCAATAACGGCAGTCCGGTGATCACGATCACTCCACGAGCGAGCAGCTCTGGTTCGAACACGCGAATCCAGATCATCCACTCCGTCGATGGCGCGAGCACGGGGAAGGGAACGATCGTCGACAACATCCCGCTGGCGGACTTCGAGAACGAATGGGTGCAGGTCCGGGAGGAAATCCATTACGCCCATGACGGCTACTACTCCGCGAAAATCACCCGCATGAGCGACGGGAAAGTCCTGATTGATTTCAAGGACGACCACATTGATCTGTGGCGGATCGGAAGTTCGTACATCCGGAGCAAGTTCGGTATCTACCGGAGCCTGGCCGGCGGACGCTTGGATCGGATTCCGGTTGGCCAGAGTCCGTTGCTGAAGAACGAGTCCCTTTGGATCACGGACTTTCGCGTGTATGAAAAGAACTCGAATCCTAACCCCGGTCTCCCACATCAATGACGGGTGCCAACCTGCTCCGGGCTACAATTCAACCACGCGCCCGTAGCTTCAGTTGGATAGAGCACCGGCCTTCCAAGGCAAGGGGCCTTCATTCAACGGGCGGAAATCCGGCGGAAAGCAATTCTCCACCTGGCGCCGGATTCGGAGGTGCATTAGGGGTGCGGCGTTGAACGCACTATGGTAGGAGCACGACGGATACGCGCCCGTAGCTCAGTTGGATAGAGCACGAGACTTCTAATGCAAGGCCCCTCGATTCAACGCGCGAAATTGGGCCGAAAACGTGCGATCCTGATGCAAGAAGGCTCCGGGGGTGCATTAGGGGTGCGCCGCTGACGATAGCTCCAGGGAGACGCGCCCGTAGCTCAGTTGGATAGAGCACCGGCCTTCTAAGTCGGATGTCGCAGGTTCGAGTCCTGCCGGGCGCGCCAAGTTCGACGAGGATGACGATGACGATCACAGAACGGATCGAGGTCAATCCGCGCGTGATGCTCGGCAAGCCTGTCATCCGAGGGACACGAATCCCCGTCGAGCTGATCCTGCGCAAGCTGGCTGACGGTGCGACGGAAGCCGACCTGCTGGAAGCGTACCCTCGCCTAACGCGAGACGATCTTCAGGCGGCGATGCGGTATGCCGCGGACACGCTCGCCCACGAACAGGTTGTATTCATCGGCAAGGATTCCGCCGGCGATCAGGTCTAGTTGTTGCGTTTCCTGGCCGACGAAAGCTGTGACTTCGCGGTGGTCACCGCGCTTCGTGCCGCAGGCCATGATGTCGCTGCAGTTGTCGACGGCAGTCCAGGCGCCGAGGATGAGGTCGTTCTCGCCCGTACCGCCTTCGAGTCGCGTGTCCTTCTCACCGAAGACAAAGACTTCGGCCTGCTTGCGTACGCGGGTAGGCAGCAAACGTCGGGCGTGATCCTTATTCGGTTCCCTGGTCCTGTGACAGGAAGTGGCAGCGGGCTCACCAGGTTCACCGGCGCGGAACCTGGAACCGGGTTCTGATCGGCTCTTACCGGATCGTTGCCGAGTGCGACGGCGATGCCGCCCAGCAGGGCCAACGCGACCGTCCACGTCGCCATTCGCGCTGATCTTGTCATCGTGTTCACCAGTCCCTTCCTGTCCGAACCAATGCGGCCGGGGGAGGACCCCGGACGATCCCGGGATCGGCGCGGCATCTCCCCTGAAGGCGCGACATCCGCCGGAAAAAGGCTCAGAGGTGGGGCTCACGATCTCTCTTCGGACGAACGGCGCGCGTGGCTCGAGTTCGGCGAGAACGACACGATGGACGGCTTCTACTGGTGCGGTAGAAAGGATGCGACGGCTCAACCTCGATGGCGATGGCCAGGCCGATCTGAGCCGTCCATGGCGGCGAATTCAAAGCGGTCTACTACTTGAGGAGCGCGCTCCAGTTCATAACCACGCCGAACTCCCGCGGCGGGCGTTCGTCGCCGGGTTGCGAAAAGTAGACCCGACGGGCGTCAGCCGAAACGTCGTAACTTGTGCCCCAATGACGGTCACCGAGGCGCGGCACCTTCAGCCTGGTCACAGGGCCGAACGCCAGTCCCTCGTGCGCGTCGGGCCGTACGGAAACACTGTAGAGTGACCCCTCCCCGGCGGCAAAGAACAACTGACCGCCATCGTGGCTCCAGACCGGCTGATCGCCTCCCTCGCTCGACACGACAATGCGCCGTGACGGCCCGCCGAGGCTGCGAACCGAGACTTCCGCTCGACCGGATTCGTCCGAGACATAGGCGAGCCATCGACCATCGGGCGAGATGCGGGCATCACGTTCGGTGAACGGCTCGGCGAGGAGTTTCTGCGGCGTCGCGCCGCGTTGCAGCGGGACCGTCCAGAGATCTTTGCCGTCAACGGTGACGACCAGGTACTTGCCGTCAGGTGACCAGTCGTTGGGTTCACAGGGCTGCTGCGGGCACGCGAGCGTCCGAGTCACGCCTGTTCCGTCCGATGCCGCAAAGCCGATCGTTGTCTCGTGGACCGTGCCCGAGCGATAGGCGATCTCTCTTCCGTCCGGGGACCAGACCGGCATGACATCGAGATCCGCTGACGTCGTCAGACGCAGCCGCGTACCGCGACGAAGGTCATCGAGCCAGATGTCGGGATTGCCGGTGAGTATATCGACTCGAGCGCGGGCCAGACGCCCGCCGTCGGGTGAAATTCGCGGAAACCCGCCGGATTCGCGGTCGGTCAGGAATTGCAGGTCTGCTCCGTCGCGCCCGACACTCGCGACTCGCGCGCCCCACGGCATCATGACTGCGCTGTACGCCAGCACGTTGGTCGTAGCGGTGAGCAGCGCCGCATCATGGAGCGATGTGGCGATCGCATCCACGCCAATCGTCCGTGCGGGCCCCTCAAGGACGCGTCGCACCGGATCGAACGGCCGAGCTTCAACGCGGCCGTTGCGGACCGACAGCAACACACCGTGCCGTCCATCGCCAAGCGGCGCATACACCGCGGCCGAGTCCGAGGCGAATAGCTGGATCGGTCGCAGCGGAGGATCGTCCAGACTGCCCAGATACACACCGCGGCGACCATCGCGCAGCGACACGATGGAGTAGACGAAGTGCACGCCGTCGGGCAGAAACGCCGGCCACCGGTGCGCGGTCTCTTCCTGCGCGCGATCGACGAAGGTCACCGGCTTCACGTCGCCACCCTGATCCGACACGCGCATCAGCGACGTGTCCCGATATTGGGGCTGGAAGACAATCACGCCGGATCGGCCCCAGGTGCCGCCGCGCGGATCTGGTGCATCGGCGAGGACGATCGGGGCACCGCCGTCGAGAGCGACCCGCTGCAGCTTCCCTCGGGCAAAAAATCCGATAGCCTGGCTGTCGGCCGACCAGAATGGGTGACGCCCGCCCTCGGTGCCGGGAACCGGCGTCGCGTCCAGCGACGACAGATCGCGCACGAATACCTGTCGTAACCCCGACTCACTGCCGCCCACCCAGCAGATGCGCCGGCCGTCTGGCGACGCGATGGGCGCGGAGAGCAGCCTCGTCCCCGTCGGAAGCGTCCAAGTGAACCGAGTCAGCATGCCGGGCGCTGAGTCGAGCGGCCGCGAGCTCAAGATCCGCCACAGCCCGAGAGCCATCGTTACCAGCGCCAGGAGCGCGGCCACCCACGCCCAGTGAGCCGCCACCGCCCATCGAGCCGAGCTGGGGGCGGGCATCGGGTGAGCCGCCGCCGAAGCTGGTGCGCCGGCCTGCTCGAGCGCCCATGTGAGATCCGCCGCGGATTGAAAGCGATCGGCGGGCGCTTTTTCGAGCAGACGCGACACGATGTTCGCCAGAACATCCGGAACCACGTCGTTCTGTCGAATGAGGTCGGGCGGCTCCGCATGCAGAATCGCGTGAAGCGTATCCACCGTGTTCTCGCAGGCGAATGCCCGCTGGCCGGTAATGAGCTCAAACAGGATCGATCCGAGCGCAAAGAGATCCGCGCGGGCGTCTATCTCCTGCCCGAGAATCTGCTCGGGCGCCAGGTAGCCAGCAGTGCCGACGAGGATTCCCGTGATCGTGGACGGGGCGCCCTGCGGCCGCGTCGCCTCAGGCGCGAGCTTGGCGATGCCGAAATCGAGGATCTTTGTGCTGCCTGCCCGCGTGAGAAAGATGTTCTCCGGCTTCAGGTCGCGATGCACCAGGCCCACGGCGTGCGCAGCGATCAGACCCCTCGCAATGTCAGTGGCAATCTGGCGCGCCACAGCCGGCGTCAGGGCGTCCCGATTCAGCCTGGCGCGCAGCGTCTCACCTTCGAGCAGCTCGACGACGATGTACGGATGGCCCTCGAAGACGCCGACGTCGTACACCTTCACGACATTGGGATGATCGATGGACGCGGTGATCCGCGCTTCACGAAGAAACCGCTCGACCCGCAGCTCGTCGGAGACACCGATCGGCGCCAGCATTTTCAGCGCGACGTCGCGATGAAGGCGGACGTCCGTCGCGCGGTAGACTACTGCCATTCCGCCATGGCCGATCAGACTGACCACACGATACGGACCGACGTCAGCGCCGGTCGCGAGCGCCGTCGTTGCATGTGCAAGTTGTCGCGCCGCAAGCACGAACGCGGGCGTTTCCAGAAAACCGTCCAGCGACGGGCCGGCGGCGATCAGGTCGTCGGCATCCGCCAGCAGATCCGGCTGGTTGGCTGTCAATTGAGCGCGAAGCTGAAGCCGCCCGTCCGCGTCGGCATCAAGCCAGGCATTGTGCCAATCCGACAGGCAGTTCCACTGTTCACTGTTCATCGGATCCTTGTGTCGACAGGCGGCGGCGGAGCCACGCCCGCGCAGTATTCCAGTCGTTGATCACTGTCCGGACCGACACATTGAGTGCGTCCGCCGTTTCCGCGACGCTGAAGCCTCCGAAGAACCGCAGCTGCACCACCTGACTTGCCCGGGGCGCGATCGCGGAGAGTTCGTCCAGTGCGTCTTCCAGGGCGATGACCTCGAGATCGGCATCGGGTGCCGGCAGCTGCACGCTCTCGATCGACACCGTCTGCGCACCGGCGCCGCGCTTCGCGGACTGGCGCGCACGTGCGGCATCGACGAGCACCCGTCGCATCATTTGTGCGGCCGTCGCATAGAAATGAGCGCGATTCTGCAACTCCACGCCTCGCCAGCCGATCAGGCGCAGATAGGACTCGTTAATCAGATCCGTCGCCTGCCAGCCGTGTCCCGCTCGCTCACCCTCGAGCAGTCGTCTGGCCATCTGGCGCAGCTCATGATGGACGAGCATTTCGAGCTCACCCAGTGCGTCCCCTCCGCCGGCGCTCCACGCTTTGAGGAGCGCCGTCACGTCGCCGGTGTTCGCCATCCGGGACGAAGTGTACCCCTAACTGCACTTACTACGGGCGGATTCCGCCTGAACGAAATGCAAGCGGCGGTCATCGCCGCTCACCCCCCGCTGCGGGAAAACAAGGAGACCTATGACCATGAGAGCTGTTGTTCGATACCTGACGCCCGGCATTGCCGCTATCGGCCTGGTGCTCGTCGCCGCGGGATGTTCCACGACGCAGAACCCCGTCTCGCCAGCGCCGGTCGCCGCGGAGACACAAAGCCCGTTGCAGGGAGATCCCGGTCTCGGCCCACAGCTGGCTGCCGTGCGTGACGCGACGGATCAATTTCACGACGTGAGTGCTGCCCTCGCGGCCGGCTATCTCAATCCGGCCGGAATCCCATGCGAACACAACGCTATTGGTACCATGGGCATTCACAGCAGCAATCCCGCGCTTGCAGGCAACCAGACGCTCGATCCCCTTCATCCTAAAGTGCTGCTGTATCTGCCAAAGCCCGAGGGCGGATTCCGGCTCGTTGCGGTCGAGTACGTCCAGTTCGTGCTGCTGCGCAATCCGGCCACTAACCAGGTGGCTCCCTGGACATCGCACAGCCCGTGGCCGTCGAACTATCAGGTCGTAACGCCGACTCCCGCGCTCTTCGGCCAGACCTTCAACGGGCCGATGCCCGGACACGTTCCCGGCATGCCATGGCACTGGGATCTGCACGTCTGGATCTGGGCGAACAATCCAACGGGCATATTCCAGCAGTGGAATCCGGCGATCAGCTGCATCTAGCGACGGGATGTGCGGTTCAAATCTCTGAATCGATGTGCCACGTCATCCAAGGCTTACGGCCCCGGGATGACGTGGTTGATATACAGCTACAGCGGATGCCGTGACGCCCTTGACCACGACTAGCCAGCGAGAGCGCGTGTAGAGGAGTTTGAGGGTCGACGCGGCTCAGCTGATACGCGCGTGAGCGCAGCGAACGCGCGACGCGATCGGAGCGAGCCGTCGAAGCGGCGAGCGAGAACGCGTGTAGGGGAGTTTGAGGGGCGAAGCCCCTCAACTGATATTGGTGCGGAAGAAAGGATTTGAACCTTCACGGCCTTGCGGCCGCCAGCCCCTCAAGCTAAAGGCAGTGAACGTCGATCAAGGCCGACCGCGGAAAATCGGGGTCGGCTGTCCCTCGTGATTGCCGATTGGGGCCGGGTCGAGGCTCTCCGCGGCCAATCGTCTTGCAAATTCTTGCAAACGAGTTCAGGCGCGGGAAGCCTTCAGCAGCGAGGCCTTGACCGCTGACGGCACCTCGATCGCGACGAAGCGGTCGGCGGAGAACAAATGGTCCTCGCCGCTCTCGTCGACGACTCGGACGTCGCCATCTCGCTCAGCCTCGTCGTCGGCAACACGGGATAGATTCTGTTGCGTTCGAGCGACGCCTCGGATCCGGGATGCACGATCAGGGATTCGGGATGAGCGATCAGGGATCAGGGATTCGGCGTGTGCGAGAACCTATCTTCCAGCGTGAAGAAGGGCATCGCGGTCGATCAGTGCGCCCGCGAGCATCACACGGCCGATCCTCTTCACGTTCGCGACATCCACGGTCGGATCCGCATCCAGCACCAGCAGATCAGCGGTGTATCCGGTACGAATGTGTCCGACGTCGCGCCAGCCGAAGGCAGTCCCCACGTTGCCAGTTGCCGCCGCGAGCGCCTGTCGCGGCGTCAGACATGCCTTGACCAGAAGCTCCAGCTCCGTGTGTAGCGAGATGCCTGGCATCGTACCGAACGCATCCGTTCCGCTCCCGGCAAGATACCGTGCGCCGGCTTTGCAGTACCGCGCCTCGATGAGCTGAAGACGTTCGCGGACTCCCGGCGGCAATCCGTCCGCCGTCGTGTTGGTCGGCACCGGACGCTCGCCGGTCTTCGGATCCGCCGGCAGGTGGATGTCGGCAGGATCCAGCAGCCTGGCCACCGGTTCGGCCCACGGGTTGCGGTGTCCGGGAAGATCCAGGTACGAGAGGGACAGCGTGGGAATGAGCGCGACTCCGCCGACGGCGAGCGTTGCGGCATAACGTGCCACGGCGGGATCGTCCTCTTTGAGGGCGCCCAGATACTCGTAGTACGGAATCTGGGGCGGCCCAAACGGCGCCGCTGCGACCTTCGCGCGCATGTCGGGCGGCGCGAGCTCGAGCGAGTATCGCCCCGCACGCGTGTTTGATCCGGCGCCATGGAGTAATGCAGGAGCAACACCTTTACGCCGCTGCTCGCCAGATCGTCCACGCGCCGTGTCAGCTCCGCCGCGTTCATCTTGCGTCCACGACTCATTAGATCGCTGATGGTGCGCGGCGCAGGCGTGAGTCCGGCGGCGTCGTATCCCTGAACGTCCTCCAACCTGTAGATGCGCGGCGACGGCCGTGCCGACGTGAACAGGGCGCCGCGGCGGCCGCCCGGCTCATCACTGCCGACGATCCCAGTGATCCCCATGTAGAGAAATGCGTTCGCGTACGCCTGGTTGTTGATCGTCGCGAAGACATCGTTCAAGCCGGGCGCGATGAACTTGCCGGTTGCGTCGATCACTTCCGCGCCGCGCGGAATCGCCGTCGAGCGCCGTGTTCCGACAGCCGTGATGCGGCCACCCTCGACAATCACGACCGCGTCGCGGATGTCGGCGGTGGACGTGCCGAACGCGGACACATCCACCACGGTGCCGCCGACCAGCGCGATGGCGTGCGCCTGCTTTCCCTGAACGGCGCCGATGAAGAACGCGAGGAGCAGAAGCGTCAGAACACGCATCGACCCGATGTTAGCAGGATCTGCAATCCACGATCGAGCCGGAACGACCCGGTTCGGAAAGGAGTACAAGTCGTTCGACACCGCCGACGGCCCGGATGCCTGCGCGGCTGGAGCGTTCAAGCGGCAGCTGAGTGCGCTCATGTTCGGCGCGAGTGAGCGCAGCGAACGAGCCACGCGAACGGAGCGGGGTACGGGGCCCACGCGAGTGAGCGTGTAGGGGAGTTTGAGGGGCGAAGCCCCTCAACTGATCTTGGTGCGGAAGAAAGGATTTGAACCTTCACGATCTTGCGATCGCCAGCCCCTCAAGCTGAAGACGGTGAACGTCGATGAAGGCCGACCCCGGAAAATCGGGGTCGGCTGTCCCTCATCGTTGCCGACTGAGGTCGGCTGAAGCCGTCCACGGCCGATCGGCTTGCAAAGCCTTGCAAAGGGTCTCTTGGGCCTGACATGCGGCTAGAGGTGGGCCGGGCCGGCGACGTCGCGCCAGCCCGGATCGTGGGACAAACCTACAGCGTCCGCGTGCCGACAGAGAAACAGGTTTCGACCGCGTCTGTCGACCTCGAAGTGCCCGAGAGGGTCATCGTGTCTGCTGTACCCGCAGCGGACGGCGCGACGCACGAGGAGAAGCGGCAGGCGGGTCGCATCGTCACAATCACATGGACAAAAGAGATCAAGCCGGGAGAGAACGCGGTGTTCACGTTCGTCGCGACGAACCCTTCGGCAGGCACTGAGATCGCCTGGAAAGTGCATCAGCGGTACTCGGACGGGACCGTTTCAGACTGCGGACCGGTGACGAAACTGACGACGGACGTGCCGGCGTCGCAGCAGACCTCATCGCCAGCCGGCGCGATTGAAACGTGGCTCAAAGACTACGACACCGCCTTCAACGCGAAGGACCTCGATCGCCTCGCGACCTTCTACCATCCGGACGTGACCATCTACGAAGGCGGAGGCATCAACACAGGGTGGATCGATTATCGCGATAATCATCTCGGTCGAGAGCTGAAGAGCTATTAGAATCTGCAGTTCACGCACGGCAATACGCGCGTCCAGCTGTTGCCGGGCGGCAACAGCGCCTACGCTACGTCGGAGTACTCACTGAAGGTGAAGGCCGGAGAACGAGACATCGATGCGCGCGGCCTCGAAACACTCGTTCTGGTGAAGGGGCCGGATGGCGCATGGAAGATCCGCCATGCGCACACGTCGAGCCGCCCGGCGCGGCGTCCTCCCGCGGTGTGACACCGATGATGATGACGGTATCTCTCCGCAAGTTCGCGCTGACCACGCACGTCGCTTCTTCGGTCGGGTGGCTTGGCTCGGTCGCAGCTTTCCTGGCGCTCGCCATCGCGGGTGTCGCCAGCCAGGATCCCCAGCTCGTGCGATCCGCCTACCTGTCCATGCACTTGTTCACATGGTTCGTCATCGTCCCCTTCAGCCTCGTCGGCTTTCTGACCGGGATTGTGCAGTCGCTTGGCACGCCGTGGGGCCTGTTCCGGCACTACTGGGTCGTGACGAAACTGCTGCTCACTACAGTGGCCACGATCATTCTGCTTGTCCACACGCAGCCAATAGGCCGCGTCGCCGCGATGGCGGCAGTCACGACGTTGTCCACCGGCGATCTCTGGCGATTACGGCTTCAGCTCGTCGGTGCGCGCTTCCGCAAGCGTTGTTGGTCGATTGCTGTAGGTCGCATCATCCATCTCCATTATCCAGCCGCGCCAGATGATGGCGACGCGCGCTCGCACGAATCGAGGGGCCTCTTATTGTTCACACCCCCAACGATGAATGGACGACCCTCGGCCTGCGTCATTCGCCCACTTTTGCTCAGAGAATGCTAGATTTCACTCTGAAACTCGGGCCGGCACGCCACGGGGCGCGTCTTCTAATCTCGGGGCCGCAGGTTCGAGTCCTGCCGGGCGCGCCAATTCTCGGTCGTACTTTTGTCGGCGTTAGGGCTGTCTAGCAGCAAGCGCCCCCTTGATCGGCTCGGTGACATCTACCACCGGACCGTTGAACACCGTCGCGATCGGCATCCGGTCCCCCCATTGAGCGCCTTTCGGGTAGACCGCGGCCATATCCCACAGGTTGCCCGAGCGCGTGCAACACTCTTGCTTTGGCTGCGGCGGGCGTGCGTCCTGGGCTATCTGCTTGGCAAGCACGTGGCCCGGATCCCAATACTGTTGCACTCGGCGGTCCGGCGCCCGGCCGAGCACCGAGGTTGTCGGCGCTCCGAAGTCTGTAGGCAGAATCGGTTCCCACACCATAAACACCCGCACGACGGCATTCGGCTGTGTCGCTAAGATCGATTCGACTGCGGAAGACCCCCGCAGACACGTGGCTCACGTCGGGGAAAGCAGCACGATCATCCGCGTCTCGCCGGCTGCGCGGTTGAAATCCGCCTTCAGCGTGGCGAGCGAGCCGACATCGAGCATCGCGAGCGGCGGTTGTCCGGCGGGCGTGTAATGCGTCGCGAAACGCACCCAGGCGAACGTGCCGGCGCCGATCGTGGCAAGCACCGCGAGCAAAACGAGCAGCAGTTTCCGTCTGTTCATGGCATCAAATCGGCGATGAGTCCGGCGACCACTTGCGGGAAGGCGAGCACGAGTAGCACGATAACGGCGGAAATCCCCAGGATCACCATCGAGCCGGCTCCCCGCGTGACGCACGCGCGGCGCACCCGAGCGAGCTCCACACCTCCAACCACGAGCAATACCGCGGACCCGCCGAGGAACCACCATCGATATGAGCCGGCAACGACGGCAAGGCCGGCCGTCGCCGTGCCCGCCGCGAACGCGATCGGCAGGCAGCACGCGAGCGTGGCGAGTGCGCTGAGCGCGGCGGCGACAGGTGCGATCTTTTCCGCGTGTTTCATATCTTCGCAATCACCGGGCATTCGGGATCCGGCGCCGTGCTGAGCGACTCGCTGCATTGATCCGCGAGGCGTTGAAGCGTGTGCCGAAAGTCGTCGAGCTGCGCGCGCTGTTCATCGAGCTGCGCGATCTTCGCCGCGAGGAGCTGTTGCACCTGGCGGCATCGCCGACTGCCTCCGCGGTTCTTCAAGGCGATCAGCTCGCGGATCTCGGCGAGCGTGAGTCCGTTGGCCTGTGCCTGTTTCACGAACCGGATCCGTTCGATCGCCTCGGCCGGATACCGGCGATTGCCGCTGCCCGTGCGCAACGCCTTCACGAGCAGCCCCAGCCGCTCGTAGTAGCGCACCGCGGGCACCGAGACGCCCGCGTGCTGCGCGATCTCGCCGATCCGGTAAGTCTCCATCCGGTCTATTTCCTGATACTCCTCTCCGCGTGTGCGGCCATGCGCTTTACGGCCGCGACCACGTCGCCGAGGCAACACACGCCGCGTGGGTTGCGCAGTTCGCAGGCGCAGCGGCCGGCCGTGATGTGGGCGCGCACGCGTTCGACGGCGTGCGAGGCTCCGTGCTGCTCGATCTCGCGGCGGATCTCTGCCTCGTTTTCGCCAAAACAGTAGCAGACCATACGGGCGCCCGTCGGCTCCTTCTGCCATACCGGGACGCGGAGATCCCGTACGGTATAAGTGTCACCGGGCGAGAAATAGACGATCTCGCAGGCGGGATCCGGGCAGAAGCGATGCGGCGAGCCGGTGATCCGTCCGAGCGCGGTGGACGTGAGCAGCGCCTTGACCGTGTTGAGATCGACAGCGTACCCCTTGGTGCCGCTCCGCGGGCACTCCAGCTGTTCGGCGGGATCGTCCGGACGGGGCGGACAGCAGCACTCGGCGGCCATTGCTTCGAGTATCGATCATGAAGCGCGCTACAGAGTCAAGCCCATTGACTTCCAACGCGCAGGGGAGTCTGAGGCTTGGGTTCTGGCGCCGGAATCGACTGGTGCGACTCAGAGGAGTGGCGATGAAGGGAAAGTCTTCAGTCTGACGGCGATGATGATCGGGCTCTTCGCGACAAGCGCGGCGGCAGCCACCACGATCGCGGCCACGGGTGGCTGGTGTCCCCTCTGTAAGTAACACGTGCGGGCGCTCCGATACGGGTTCGGAGCGCCCCGCTCGTGACGGGAAGCCTAAAGGGACCGCCCCCGGATCTTCCGGAGAGCGGTCAAACTCCACGTGCGGGGCCCCACAGGCAACGTGCGATGGCTATGCGAACGGATCGTGCTCGGCCGCGGCCAAGGGATCGTCGAATTCGGCAACGATGGAGATGCTGCCCTCCGGCGCTTCCGCCCTGAGCATTCGTTGGCCGATGATCCGCAGCTCTTTCGGCCAGAGCGGGAGGCGTGGCAGTTCGGTGAGCGGCACCCACGCAGGCGACCGCGCATACGGCTGCTCCGGTCGCGGGTGTGGCACAGGCCCCTCTGGCGTGGCGTAATGAAAGACTTCCAGGCCGTACCCGTGACCGCACCTGTCGGGATCTGGAGCGGTGGATTGCGCTTGTCTGGGAACGATCCACTCGCGGAGAAAGGCAATGCGCCCCACGCGCACCCGGATGCCGGTTTCCTCCAAGGTCTCGCGTCGGGCACACTCGGCCAAAGATTCGTGTGGATTCAGGCCGCCGCCCGGAAGCGTCCAGGCAACGTCGGGACCATTGCCGTCCGGAGGAATCATCAGGATGCGGCCTTGGTTGAGCACGATTACACGCGTGCGGATGTTCTCATAGATGTTGTGGTTGAAGATGCTCATACCCGTGGCTCCAGCGTTCAATCATCGCACCCCTGGCCGTCGCCCGCGACAAACGGGGGAACGTGACGCTGAAGATGAAGGCCAATCAGCGCATCCGAGTCGGGGCATGCAGCAACGTCGCCGTTGAAGGCAACACCCTTCATTGGACGCAAGTTGTGTCGGGCACGCCTACCTGTCGATGCATCTGATCACGTGCCATGTACCAGCCAAGCGGAAGGCTCGTGGCAACGGTGATTGCAATGGCGAGGACGACGGCAACAATCTCGGTAGGCATGTCTTGGCCTCAGAACCGCTCGGGTCGCACCATCGCGTAGAAGAGGTAAACGCCGAGCAGCACGCTAACGATCAGCAATGCGAGGTTCATCGTCATACCCACTCACAGAACCGAATGAACGCCAGCATCGCGGCGAAGGCCACCAGACCGAGCACGATCATTCCCAGCAGCACGTCATCCTCCTGGTCGTCGAGATGCCGGCGAGTCGAACGTAACGATTGCCGCGACGAGCAGCAGATGCTGTGTAGGCCTCAGTCGCGCAACTTCTGGAGCCGGCCCGTCGGCAAAGAATCCGCCTTGCGGCCCGCGCGAGCGATCGACGCGGTGTTCGACCCGAATCATCGAGGTCGTCCACTTGAACGGAACCCGGTATTCGAGCGTCGTCGTCAGCGCCGTGACGGTCTGTTCTGCGAGCGTCCAGCGTCCCTCCGAGTCCCACGCAATCTCGGGCCGGAGCACAACGCTCCACGGACCGCGGACGTTCCAACGGAGCGGAAGCTGTGCGGCCATCCACCACGCGCGTCCTGGCACGGCTCCGTCCACTTGTTCGGTTGCAAAGTGATACTCAAGGACTGAGGTCACTCGGTCGCCACGGTGCTCCACGATCGTGTCGGACAGGAATCGCCAGAAGCGGAACGACGTATTCGTCTGGTGCGGCCCGGCCAAGACGGTATGTTTAACTGTCAGTTTGGACGTCGGACGGTATGCGAGCTGGAGACCAGAACTCGGGACGCCGTTGGCGTCCGCCAGGTGCCAGTAGCCGTTCACGATGAACGCCGTCCCCGTCAGCTTTTCAGTCAGCGGATAGCTTGCGTTCACGCCGAGCATCAGGTACGGCGTGAAATCGGCGCCCCACGGTCGCGTGTAGTTGAAGTTATCTTTCGCATAGAGAGAGTCGTAGCCGATCAGACTGCTGAAGATTCCGCCCTGAACGGTCAAGCCCGTGCCGACAGGCGCAAGGTAGGAGACATTCGCAAGTCCGAGATGACGAAGCCAATCGGCGCCAGAGATGTTGGGCGCCGTCGCGGAGAAACCGAATATTTCGTCGTCTTTCCCGGTCTGGACGAGAAGCTCGGTTCCCCAGCGCGATTGAGTCGACGCCTTTCGTTTCAAGGAGGCGCCGGCCATGTTCAGGTAGATCCCGTCGACGTGCCACGTCGTTCCACGGCTCCGAAACAGTCGATTGGGTGGATCATTGAAGTCGTCGATGGCGGCGACGTCGGCAAAGGCGCCGTACTGCCACGCGTCGCCCTGGCGGTCGCTCTGCGGCGTCGGCGGCGGCTGAGGCGCAACAGGCTGGGCCGCCGCAGTCGCGCCGTACAGCACGCTGATGGAAAGCGACGCGACGAAGCGAAGTTCACAGCAGCGCACGGGTGTCATGTGAGGTCTCGTCGACGAAGAGCACGAAATGACCGGCAGTTTCGAGAGCGCGCCGAAGGCGTTCGGTGCGCGTAGGTAACCCTGTGCGCTGTCTGCGCGGTGGCGGTGTCCATCGAACCGACCACTCGCAGTGTAGAAATCAGCGCATCTGGCGCTTGCCACGAATCACCTGGCGAACATCGAAATCGATTTCCACCGAGCTCAGGACCAACCGACCCGACGCCGACCCATGTGCGGCGGGCGGTCACCCGCATCACGCGCCGAATCTGGGGGTCGTCGTCGACCACGAGGATTCGACCGGCGCTCATGAGGCAGTGTCCCCACGTGGCAATGACAAGGTGAACTCCGTACCCGCTTCTTCTGAACTCGTCACGGTGACAGTACCACGGTGGGCTTGCGCGATCTGCTTCACGATCGTCAGACCCATGCCCGTGCCTGCCACGAGGCGCGCCTGCAGCCCGCGGTAGAAGCGATCGAAGACGTGTGCCTGCTCGCGTGCGGGGATGACGGAGCCTAGGTTGCGAACCGAGATGTTCACGTTTCCGTTGGGGTTGCCGTGATGTCGATCCGAGCGACCAGAATCGTGGAATGTACCAGGACCATCCAGACAAAGTACGGGTCCGCTGGCTCTCGCGCGCCGCGGTCATGCAATGTGCGCCGATGCCGTTGGGAGATCACGAGTTCCATCAAACGCAGCACGCCCACGCCAGCCAACAGCGCGAGAAATCCGATAACGCTTACGTCCATTGGAGCAGTAATAGTTCGGCGCTAAACCCTGGGCCGAATGCGGCGGCGAGGCCGAAGTCGCCGCTGTTCATCGTCCTCTTCGTCAGCCACTCATGGAGGATGAACAGAATCGTCGCGCTCGACAGGTTGCCGTACTGACCCAGCACGCCCCACGAGAATTCCGTGTCGCACCGACAGAGTTCGAGTTGTTCTTCGACGTACGACAACAGCTTCTGCCCGCCCGGATGCAGGATGAACGCCGTGATCTGGTCGAGCGTAAGACTGCGCCGATCCAAAAATGCGTCGACGAGTCCTCGAATCCTGTCGCGAATCATCTGCGGCGCCGTCGCCAAACAGCACGCACGAAATCAGATTCGCCTGCGACACGTCGCCACGCTGGAACGTCAAGGTCGCGAGTTCCACTGAAACAACCAGTACCGTCTTGTCTGGAAACGCCCGCACGAATTCTGACGCCCGCGCCAGGGCCATGGCACCGGCAGCGCAACCAAGTTCGGTAATCGGCAGGCGGCGAACGTCCGACCGAAAGCCCATCAGGTTGATCAGATGCGCGTCGAGTGACGGAATCATGAATCCCGTGCACGATACGGTCACAATCATGTCGACATCTTCCGCCGATATGTTGGCCCTGGTCAGGCAGTCTTCGGCAGCCTTCTGTCCGAGCCGAACGGCATGCTCTCGATATTCTTCACTCTTCACGTCCTCCCGCTCGAGCGTGTACGCCGGCACGGCGGTGGCCGTGGCAGCGATGGTTGGAAACGGCCTGTTAGTTGCCCGCATGGGGCGTGACGACCCAGCCGGGCGCGCCACGATCGAACTGATCCTATCGGTTCGTCAGCTTCAAGACTTCCTCTGGCAGCCGGGCTCCCTGCACCGGGATCTTCGACGCGGCGTCGTTGACGTCACGCAGATCATCTGGCGTGAGTTCGATTGACGCGGCACCGAGATTCTCCTCGAGCCGCGACAGGTTGCGCGTTCCGGGAATCGGCACGATCCAGGGCTTCCGCGCGAGCAGCCAGGCCAAGGCGATTTGCGCCGCTGTCGCATGCTGCGCCTCATTAGTGAAGGGACCATACGCCTCGGCCGTATCGACCAAACTAACCCCGCGGTCGACTGCGGCCCGGATGACGCGGATACCTTCCTGCCGATCGACGGTGGCACCGTAGGTCCCCGTGAGGCCCATCGCGCCGTATCCGATCGCAGACACTTCAAGCGCGTTCGATCCGAGTCTTCGTTTCTGCACTGTTGTTCTCCTTCGCGGCCTGGTTATCGTCCGACGCGTTTCTGCAGGTGCTCAGGATATCGAGCGCCGTGCACCGCGATCGCGGCTGTGGCATCCTCGATCTCCCGCAAATCCTGCGGCGTCAGCACGACGGCGCCTGCGCCAATGTTTTCCTCGAGACGGTGCAGCTTTGTCGTGCCGGGAATCGGCACGATCCACGGTTTTTGCGCAAGCAGCCACGCGAGCGCGATCTGTGCCGGCGTTGCCTGCTTCCGCCCGGCGAACGTCTTCAGCCAGTCAACAAACGTGAGATTCGCTCTGCGATTTTCTTCCGTAAATCGCGGAACGATGTTGCGGAAATCGGTTGCATCGAATGTGGTCTTCTCGTCGATCTTGCCGGTGAGGAATCCCTTGCCCAGCGGACTGAAGGGGACGAAGCCAATCCCCAACTCCTCGCATGTGGGGAGTACTTCTTTCTCGGGCTCACGCCACCAGAGCGAGTATTCGCTCTCGACCGCCGCCACCGGATGCACTGCATGGGCACGTCGGATTGTCTGAAAGCCGGCCTCCGAAAGGCCGAAGTGCTTCACTTTCCCCTGGCGGACGAGATCTTTCATGGTGCCGGCGACGTCCTCGATCGGCACGGTCGGGTCGACGCGATGCTGGTAGTACAGGTCGATCGCGTCCACCCGCAGACGCGTCAGCGATCCATCCGTGACTTTGCGGATGTTCTCCGGCCGGCTATTCAGGAGCTGCCGGCCGGCCGGAGCGTCGAGGTCGAAGCCAAACTTGGTCGCGATCACCACCTGCCCGCGGTACGGCTCGAGCGCCTCGCCAACGAGCTCTTCGTTCTCGGCGCCGTAGATCTGCGCGGTGTCGAAGAAGGACACCCCACGCTCGACAGCCGCGCGAATCAGCGCGAGCGCTTGCTGTTTGTCGGTGGCCGGACCGTAGCCGTGGCTCAACCCCATGGCGCCGTATCCGATTGCCGATACTGTGAGGCCGCTTCTGCCCAACAGGCGTTTCTCCACGGTTTTCTCCCTAAGGATGGAGCAGTGTCTTGATCGCGCGGCGTTCGTCCATTGCGCGATAGCCTTCCGCGACCTGGTGCAGCGGCAGTGTCTGGTCGAACACCTTTCCAGGATTGATCTGGCCCTTCAGAACACGATCGATCAAGTCGGGCAGGTAACGCCGCACCGGCGCCGGGCCGCCATGTAGCCGAACATGCCGGAAGAAGAGATCGGCGCCGTCGAGCTCCACTCCGTGCGGAACGCCGACGTAACCGATCGATCCGCCCGGACGCGTCGCGCCGATAGCCTGCGCCATTGACTGCTGTGTGCCCACGCATTCGAGCACGGAATCGGCGCCGACACCCTTCGTCAGTTCCTTGATGCGTGCCACGCCGTCTTCGCCGCGCTCGGTGACAACGTCGGTCGCGCCGAACTCGCGCGCGAGCTTCTGGCGGGACTCATGGCGGCTCATCGCGATGATGCGTTCCGCTCCCATCTGCTTCGCGGCGAGCACGCCGAGCAGACCGACCGCACCGTCACCGACAACGGCAACCGTTGCGCCAGGCTTCACATTGGCGGCGTCGGCCGCAAACCACCCTGTGCCCATCACGTCGGACAGCGCGAGCAAACTTGGGATGACATCGGCTGCAGGTATGTCATGAGTCGCCACGAGGGTCCCATCGGCGAGGGGCACGCGCAGTAGCGGCGCCTGCGCACCACCGACGAGTGCCCGATGCTGACACGACGTGTGGTAGCCGAACTGGCAGTGCGGGCACGTGTTGTCGGACGCGAAGAACGACCCGATGACGAACTGGCCCTTCTTGATCGACGTCACGCCGCGGCCGACGTCTTCGACGATGCCACAGTATTCGTGGCCCATCGGCGTCGGCTCGGTGATCGGATTCGCACCGCGATAGGGCCACAGATCGGACCCGCAGATGCATGTCGCCGACAGTCGGATGATGACGTCGGTCGGCTCGACGATGGTCGGTGCGGGCCGCTCTTCAAAGCGCACGTCTCGCGGACCGTACAGAACTGCTCCTTGCATGACTCGCTTCCTTTGAATGCCGATGAATTCACATCGTGTAC